>Ga0308174_10000224_pt1 | contig 23314 bp, 32 predicted proteins | sample PhyPR2_FD_203894 | JGI IMG/M metagenome (GOLD analysis project Ga0308174, IMG submission 203894) | Soil microbial communities from UC Gill Tract Community Farm, Albany, California, United States - DLSLS.P.R2 | ecosystem: Environmental > Terrestrial > Soil > Agricultural land | place: USA... | reverse complement strand
TCTGGCTCGCCATCGCCCACGCCGTCACCGGCGTCCTCCTGTGCCTGACCGTCATCGGCATCCCGCTGGGGCTGGCCAGCTTCAAGCTGATCCCGATCTCGCTCTTCCCCCTGGGGAAGGACATCGTGCCCGCGCGGAGCGCCGACGCGGCCTTCGGGGGAAGCCGCACCCGAGCCTGACCGAGCGCGCGGCTCGGCGGTGCTCCCCCAGCAGGTCTCGTCAGGCGTGACCGCTGAGCTGGGCCAGCCGGGCGGCGAGGGCGTCGACCATGGCGCCGGCGCGCTTGACGGAGATCGCGGACTTGCTGTCGCCGCCTTGGCTGGACACCGGCAGCACGTCGACGGAGAGCTTCGCGCCTCCCGCCAGGGCCCGGAGCGCGTCGACCTTGTCGCCGAAGGGCGAGCCGCTGCCGGGTGAGTAGTAGTGCACCACCTCGTCGACGTCGTCGGGGTAGAGGTCGGTCTTGGTCACCGCGATGACGACCCAGATCGGTTTGTCACGCCGTACGGCCATGGACGCGATCCGGTGCGAGGTGATCGTCCAGTCCTCCAGCTCCGCGGCGAGCTGCTCCTCGCGGGTGGCGACCGCCGTGCCGGTCGTGCCGGCCGTACGCCGCGGCGTCGCGCAGCCCTTGGCGACCACGTGGATGACGCCGTCGACCGGCTGGTCGTGGAAGACCTCGTCGAGGGCACCGAGTCGCGTCGCGGCGTTGTCGCCGGGCACCACCAGGAAGCGGAAGCCCTTCAGCCGGGCCGAGCGGCGGGTCCGCCGCTCCATGACCGCGGAGCCCACCTCGGTCGCACCGTCGGCGGAGGTCCGGCGCGAGAGCCGGTCGACCAGCTGGCTCTTGCCCACCCCGGTCATGCCGGTCACGGCCACGACGGGGAAGCGGCGCCGGAAGAGCCGGCCGACGCGCTCGGGAGCCGACGCGAGACCGGTCAGCACGCCTCCGGCCACGGTCGCTCCCAGTGCGGCGCGACCCGAGCCCGGCAGGATCGTCCTGAGTCGGGATGCTGGGTGGGTCACAGGGCCTCCTCGGAGGGTGGATCAGAAGTCGGCTGGCACGAGGAGCCTACGTTCCGTCGCGGGACGTACGGGCAGACCCCGAAGGCAACGAGTGCTGCGTCCTCGGCCAGCGCCGTCAGTGGTCGGTCGTTTCGATTGCGGCTGCGTGCCTGAGGGTCAGCCCGGACGGTCGGCCGGAACGCAGCACCACGACCCTCTGGGCAGATTCACTGGCTACGCTCAGGAAGCGTCCAGACCGGCTGGCTAGCCTGAGAGATGTTGTCGCGCGGCAGGATCGTCCGAGGTTGTGAGGCCATGCGGGCACTGGGTGGAGCAGTGGGCCCGAGAGGTGCCACGGTGCTCCTCGTCGCCGCGATCACCGGGGGCCTGCTGGCAGCGCATGGCTGGTCCACCCGCCAGTCGGGTCTGCCTCCCGGAGCGCTCGGCGGTGCCAGCGCCGGCAGCGCGGCGTCGACGTCGCCACGGGGCGGCGGCCAGCCCGGCGGCCCGTCCGGAAGCCCGTCCGGAAGCGCGGCGGGCGCCGGCCCGCTGCTGGCATCGCAGAGCTTCGCCTCGTACTCCTACCGGGTCTGGCCCGGTGCCCCGAGCGCCGCTGCGAAGACCGCGATGACCGGGCTGTCGATCTCGGTGCACAGGACGGGCTCGGGCATCTCGGTCAGTGCCGGGGTGAGCGGCCAGCCGGGTACCGCCCAGACCTACCCCGGTGGTGCCCGGGTGTACGTCGTCGAAGCCTCCATGGGCGACGAGGCCGGCAGCTCGGACTACAACCTCGGGGACGACGGCGTCGTGGTCACAGATGCCCGAGGAAGGATCGTGCAGTGACTGCCCGCACGGGTGCCCCCACCACCCGCCCGAACCGGCCGGCGACGCCGCCGGGCCCGGGCGACCGGGCCGGGCAGCTCGCGGCGGAGTGGGCACCGACGGTCGGCCGCGTCCTGCTCGGGCTGGTGCTGGCGTGGTTCGGCTATCACGAGCTGGTCCAGCCGTCGGTGTGGACCGGATACGTCCCGGTGGTGTCAGGGTCGACGCTGCTCGTGCTGCTGGTCCTGGCCCACGGTTGGCTGCTGCTGATGCTGGCGGTCGCCATGGTGACAGGGATCGCGGTGAGGGCGGTCGCGGCCGTCGCGGTCCTCCTGCTGCTCCAGATCGTGACCTCGTTGACGATGTCGAACGGCCTCTCCGACCTGGTCCTGCGCGACGTGGGCGTGCTCGGCCTCGCTGTCTGCCTGACGGCGACCACCCGGCAGCGACTGGTGCTCAGCCGGTAGTCGGCTACGTCGTTCCGTCCGCGCTGCGGCACCGGCCGCCGCTCACAGATCGGTGGCGCGCGGGTGGCGGGGCTCGTACATCCCGACCTCGGCACCGCAGGGCAGCCGGAACCGGGTGAGCCGGCCCCATCTCTCCTCGCTGATGTCCTGGGTGAACTCGACGCCCTTGGCGCGCAGCTCCCCCATCGTGGCCTCCACGTCGTCGCACATGAAGTAGAGCTCCTGCCCGGAGGGACCGTCCGTGGGATGCATCGCCACCTCCGCCGGGGGCAGCTTGAAGATCAGCCATCCGCCGCCGGCATCCACGTGCGGTTGTTCCAGGACGTCGGCGAAGAAGGCCCGGTCCGCCTCGGGGTCACGGCTGAACAGCACCACATGACTTCCGTTGATCACCCCGACGACAGTACGACGTACCGCGGAGCGGAGAATCGGCGAGCGAAGAGCTCATGGCCGACCAGGCAGATTGACGCACCATCGGCTGGCGCGGAACGACTACGTCCGGGAGAGTCGTGCGCGGACGACCTCAGCGCAGCTTGCGGGCCAGCTCGACGAGATCGACGGCTTCGACATCAGGTGGAGTGAAGTAGGTCGGGTACCGGGCTCTGCTCCGGTTCAGCCACCCGGTCCGGAGGCCGGCTCGAGCGGCCCCGTCGATGTCCCACGGATGGACCGTGACCAGCATCGCATCCTCGGCGCGGATCCCGCAGGCGACGAGCGCGTGTCCGTACGAGACCGGGTGCGGCTTCCACGCACCCGCGTCGCTGACGCTCATCAGCGCCTCGAAGGCACTGGTCAGGCCGGCGCGCTCGAGCAGACCCTGGGCAATACCGGTCGCTCCGTTGCTCAGTGTCACCAGACGTACGCCCAGTTCACCAAGTGCACGGACTCCGTCCACGACGTCGGGTTGCACGCTCAACGAGGCGAACGTCGCCATCACCTCATCCACCGCGGACTGGACGTCGGATCCGGTGTCGGTGTCTGCCCCCGCTCTTGGGGCACGAGAGGCGGCCAGCCGAATCTTCAGCGCCTCGGCGGCGAGGTCGGCGAATCCGGGATTCACACCGACCGTGGTCAGCGCGAACCCGTCACGCAGCACGCCGGCGAACCATGGCTCAACCGCCCCGGAGCTCAAACCGATCCGTTCGAAGCTGTCGGCGAGCGGACCCATGTCCGACAACGTCTCGTTGACGTCGAAGATCACCACGGCCGGCGGCCCGGTCGGCGTCTGCCCGGTGGCTGTCCCTTGGCTCATCGCTCGCCCTCGATCCCTGTCCTCGATGTCCTGTGCGCCTTCCGGATCGGGCGCTCGGCCACGCCGGGCCCGTACCCACGTGACAGCGACGGAACTCGAATACTGCTTCGGCTTGTGTACGGACGCCTGCCGAGTCGTAGGACGCGGATCGAGCCACATGCGAACCATGGACAACAGAGGTACCCGGACGCGGCTGCCCTGCACGTTGAAGACGAATGGCGTACGGCTCCTCCGGGTACTCTCGGACCATGGGTGAAGAACCCGCACTGGTCCGCATGCTCCGTGCCGGAGCAGCCGAGGGCCGCCTTCTCGACCAGGCGTTGGACGCTCTGGCCCAGGTGTTCGGCCGCCCGTCGACGGCAGAGCGCGTCGGCCCGCACTTCACGTGCCACGAGGCCAACCGCATCGCATTGGTCCTGTATGCCAGCCGGCACACCGACGCCGCGTGTGTCTGGCTGGAGGCCCATGCAGCCAGCGACGACGAGGACGACCTGCACGGGAACCCGGGGTTCGATGCGGCCCGCTACCTGAAGTCGTCGCTTGGCTGACCGCTCGCCCGTCTGTAGCCGTCGCTGCAGAGGGGCACACTGGGGCCATGACTCGCGATGACGTCCTGGCGATCTGCCTGGAGCTGCCCGGGGCGGAGGAGACGTACCCGTTCGGCGAGGAGGTCGCCGTGATGAAGGTCGGGGGCAAGATGTTCGCGCTGGTACCTCTCTCCGGGGAGCCGGGGTCCGTCAACCTCAAGTGCGACCCTGCGCGTGCCCTCGAGCTGCGCGAGGCGTACGCCGGAATCCGGCCCGGCTACCACCAGGACAAGCGTCACTGGAACACCGTCGAGCTCGACGGCTCGGTCGAGGACGACGTCGTGCGCGGCCTCGTTGCGGACTCCTACGACCTGGTCATCGCAGGGCTGCCGCGTTCGATCCGCGCAGAGCTCGCGTCGGACTGAGCCTGGAGCCCGGGCGAAGGGACGCGGGCCGCGCTGGCCCAGGTTCAAGGCGGTCAGTCACCGCGGAGCCCACCCGGGTGGCCTCGGACGAGCCTCAGGCCCCTCCCCCAGCGAGCGAGGCCGCGTTGTCGATCACCTCGACCAGCTGGTCGCGGCTCGGGCCGGGGGCGTACGGCGCCCGCCAACCCGTCTCGTAGACCGCCCGAGCCAGCGGCTCGGCCGGCTGGAGACAGCCCGGGAGGTCGGTCATGGCGAAGTACGGCCCGGCGTACTCGTTGATCCGTGGATCGGCCTGGGCCGCCTCGCAGATCCGCTCGGTCGTCAACGGACGAGTCAGGTCGAGCGCAGCACCTTGCCAGCGCGCCACCGCGTCGCCGTCGATGGCGATGTGGTCCTCGACCCAGGGCCGGATGAGCTCATCGCACCATGCGCCGAACGGATCGGCGACCGAGACGGGATCAGCGCCGTCGTCCAGAAGACGCAGGAGGGCGTCGACCTGCGTGAACGCCATCGCAATGCCGCGGCCGCGCGTGGGCGTCGTGGTCGCCACGGCGTCACCGACCGAGACCAGGGCGGCGAGTCCGCGCTGGGATCGGTAGACGTTGCGCAGGGCGCCGCCGACCATCACCGGACTGGTGGGTCTCGCCCGGTCGGGATCGGTCCACAGGGCAAGCGCCGGAACCGCGCGACACGCTTCGTCGAACACGGCGTCGGCCCGAAGCGGCTTCAGTGCGTCATCCGCGGTCGGGCACACGAAGAGGACCGAGAAGTGTCCAGCCTCGTGCAGGAAGAGCAGGACCTGGTAGCCGTCGTACCCGCTGAAGCTGCCCAGCGGGTTGTCCATGGGTCCCGGTTCGGCCCCGGGCAGCAGCTGGTAGGTGCGGTCGACGTACGCCAGCCCGCACAGGCCCTCCAGTTCAGGGTCGGTCGTCCGGTCGATGCGGCTCGAGCGACCCGAGGCATCGACCACGAGGTCGGCCGTCAGAGGAACCTTCTCGACCACCGCGCCCGTGACGCGTCCGTCCTCGGAGAGCAGCCCATCGACGTGGCCCACGTGCAGGGTCAGGCCGGGCGTCTCCGAGGCGGCGCTGCGAAGCGCTCGCTCCAGGACCGAACGACGCGAGCGGCTGCCGATGACCCTGGTGCCCTCCCCCGGGACGTCGACGACCATCGGCTCGGCACCGGAGCCCATCCACGCGTCGTACGCCGCCGGCCACCGTCGCTGAAGCACGTCGGCCACCTGGGGCCGGAACCCGTGGGCGTGCTCGAACTGCATGACGCCGCGGCGCCGCCAGGTGCCGTCCGCGGCCGGGCCGGGGTCACGGTCCACCGAGGTGACCTCGTGCCCACGCTGGACGAGGGCCGCACCGGTCAGCAGCCCGGTCGGGCCGGAGCCGAGGACGAGGACCTTCATGTCAGACCACGTTCCGCTCCGCGCAGTGGGGTGTCAACGCGATAGGGGCCGAGAGGATCAGAGGAACGGGATGCGGATGCTCGCGTGCGTCATCGGGTCCAGTCGAGGGCGTCGTGCTGAGCCAGCAAGCGCGCACCGCGGACGGGGTCGTGCTGAGCCACCCAGGCGATCCGGCCGCGCAGGTGCTGCTCGTAGGCCGGCACACCGTCGCGGTTCTGGGTGCTCGGGCCGTACTTGTGGCAGTTGTGCAGGATGGCGCGGAGGAGGTCGACCTCGGCGCGGGGGACGCGGGGCAGGTGGTTCACGACGAGACCACCCAGGGTTTGCCGCCCGGCGCGGGGCATGACGCCGGTCTTGCGAGCGTTGAGCCGGAAGCCCTCGTCGAGCATGATGTCCTCGATGGCGTCGAGGAGCCTCGAGGTGCCGGTGCCCCAGCCCCGCCCTCCGGAGAAGGCGAGGTCGTCGGCATATCGGGTGTAGCGCCCACCCCACGAGTCGGCCAGGGCGGTGAGTCGTACGTCGAGCCTGAACGCTGCGAGGTTGGCCATCGCCGGGGACGTCGGGGCGCCCTGCGGCAGGTGCGGAGCAGCCAGCCGGCGCCCCAGCCGCCAGTGCGCGTCGAGCAGGCCGTCGTCGGAGGGATGGGGGACCGCGTGCCACACCGAGAGCGGCAGCACGCTGGTCACCAGCCCGGCCAGGCAGTGCGCCACCGGCTCGGGGTAGCCCGCCGAGCGCCAGATGCCGTAGACCCGCGAAACGCTCACGCTCGCGAAGAACGCCTCGAGGTCGAGGCGCACCACGACGGGTCGGCCGGCGTGCGGAGCGGCGTACGACCTCACTGAGCCGCCCGGCCTGAAGCCGCGGGCCGCGTTGTGAGGCGGGATCAGCGACGCGACCTCGTCGAGGAGCAGCCGCTGGATGCCTTTGAGTCGGCGCTTGGGCGCCTCGAGCACGCGGATCGCGCCGCTGGGAGCCACACGATGGCTCACGCGGTAGTGCTGGAGGGGCGCGTCGGAGGCTGCCCGGGCCAGGTGTCGGGGGTCGGCGAACCAGTCGAGCTCGGACGCGGTGACGCCGACGAGGTCCGCGACGTCGCCCAACCCGTCGAGCACCGGGAGCCGCCAGCGGTTGGAGAGCATCCGGGTCGGGGTCACGGGCCGCGCAAGCGCCCGGACGCGGACGGCCTTGGCGGCCGCGGGCCGGGTGGCAACGTTCGCAGCGAGCTCTCGGGGCCGGTCGTGCGGTGGCCGCGGGTAGAGGTCGAGCGTCTGTCGTGCGAGCAACGGCAGCCACCCGGGGCGGTGGCCCACGACAGCCGTCCCGCTCTCCACCAGGCCTGCCCGCGACCACTCGCCGGCGAGGAAGCCGGCCGCCAGCGCTCGTGCGAGGTCGGTTCTCACCGAAAGGCCCGCACGGGAGGTGGGTGAGGGTGCGGCAGCGCTGCTCGACCTGTCCCGTCGTGCGCGCGATGACCTGCAGCGAAGCGCAGCGAGTCGCGCGCGGTGCAGTGCCCGAACATGTCGGTGGCCCCCGGGGTAGCCCCGGGGAGGCGAACCGGTGTCACGCACCGATCAGCCGTCTCGAGGGAGCACTGCCGCACGCCCGGCACGATAGCGGCTCGCTGCTTGGAGCGAGGTCAGATGAGATCACGGGGTCCGAGCCGAGGACCGCCCGTCGGCAGGTCCGGGCGTCGGCGAAGGGACGCGCCTCCGTCCGCCGGCGGCGGGTTGTCCGAATCCATCCCTCGTGAGGCGGCTGTCAGGGGTGATCCGGATCCGTGTTCCGCGTCGCGACCCCTCCGTGGTGCCGTCATCGATGGTCAGTCGACATTCCGCCAAGCGGTGGAGAAGGTCGGGAGCCGCAGGGTCGTCAACGCGGACAGTTCGCTGGCCGTTCGCATCGGGGTCCGGGAGAAGTCTCCGGCGTAGTACCCGTTGTGCCGGCGGACGGGTCCGGTGTAGGTACCGCTCTCTTCCTCGATCGTGAACATCTCAGGTCATCTCCTCGGGAACCGGGGCGACCATCGGGATGACGGCCGGTCGTAGCTCCTCTCACCAGTTCCACGTACGGCACCAGCCGAGATCGACAGAATGGCCGCCAACAATCCGTCATCGGATGCGGACGTCGGTCGGTCCCCAACGCGGGAGATGTACGAAAGAAATTGTCTATGGCTGTGCGAGCACACACACGACGCCCGGTCTGTGCGAGGTGGCGCGGCGGAAGGACGTGCATCCCAGACAGCACGGATCGCGGCGATGCCGAACCTGGTCCGTGCCCCGCGCCCCGCGCCCAACGCTAGGCGGTCGAGGGTTCAGGCACAGTCTCTACAGAGGTCGGACGTCGGTGAGGAACGCCGAGACGCGTGCTGAACGAGGAAACATCCCGTGCAGGTGAACTCGTCGGGCTGCTTGGGCGTCACCTCGACGGAAAGGGTCTCGTGGGAAAGATCCGCGCCGGGAAGCTCAAATGACTCCGCTGCCTCGGCCTCGTCCTCATCCACCTTCCCTGAGGTCTTGTCCTGCTCACCCGAGGCGAGGCGACGGGCCTCCAGGCTTTCTTCCTTCTGTTCCTCTTCTGTCTTGCGGGATGCGTCGTAGTCGGTTGCCATGTGGGGGTTCCTCTCGGGGCGGAGCGCGAATGCTAGCCCCGGACGTCGTCGCGGCCCACATCCCGGCGCCGTCGGGAACGGCCTACCGGCGCGCTGCGCCCCGGCCGTCGGTGCTCCGACACGTGGCGACGTGACGCGAAGGGCTGCTACTCGCTGTTGCCGTCAGGAATGGAGTCGACCCGGTCGAGCATGTCGGTGAGGTGGTGCCGCATCCGCTCCCGGTGCTCGGTCGCCACCTGCTGAAGACGAGCGACGGCTTCGTCGTGGCGCTTGCGGAGCGCCGTCGTCTCCTCTCGCACCCGGTACGCCTCGACCCGCGCGTCGTTCGTCGCCTGTGCGGCCTCGTCCCGCGCTGAGCTCACGAGGCGCTCGGCCTCTTCCTGGGCAGCGCGCACCACATTGGCCGCCTCCTCGCGGGCGCCGGCCACGATCGCGGCGGCCTCGCTCCTGGCCTCGGAGCGCCACTGGTCGGTCTCGCGGGCGGTCAGCTCCATCAGACGAGCCGCTGCCTGCGCGCCGTCCGGGCCGTCTGCCAGCCCATTCGCCTCTCCCGCAGGACGCGCGGTGTCATCACCCGTGCCGCCAGTGGCTGAGCGAAGCCCGCCGTACCCGTGTGCGTTGATGCTCATGACCTTCTCCAGGGGTTGTCACGTACGCCATCCGTCGTGCAGCGCTGGTCGATCTAACCACGAGCGCCGTTCTCGACTGTTGCCCAGAATCCGGTGCGCCGGCAATGAGGTCCGCCCTCTGGACGTGGGTTTGCGATCGCCGTCCCCCGGGCGCCGTCCCACATCGCCCGCCAGCAGCGGGAGGTCACAGGTCTCGGACCGATGCTCACGAGGACGTACGGATGGTTGCTCGGCGGTCGTCTGCGGGCGAGGTCCGGCTGGCGACCGCCGAATCCTCCGCTGGTGCCGGCAAGCGGTCGGCGCCCCGGCGGAGTGTGAGCAGGGCGAGCGCCGCCATGACCGCTCCGGTGGCGGCGACCACGAAGATGCTCCAACCGGTGGCCGTCTCCGTGGAGTCACCGGCACGCAGCCGCCCGATGTAGATGGTCTCCGCGGCGGCCAGGGCCAGCGCACCGCCCACCTGTCGACCCAGCAGCAGCGCGCCCATGGCCGCACCCAGGTCCGTGGGCCGCACCGTGCGTTGCACGGCGATCTGCAGGCCGGAGAGGTTCGGCCCGATGCCCATCCCGATCAGCGCCATCAGCAGGAGTGGCAGCGCCCCCGGGGAGGACTCGTCGAAGACGGTGAAGCCCAGAGCCCCGAGGACGACGGCCCCGTTGGCGGCCAGGAGGGTGCCGCGGAACGCGTTGCGTCGCATGATCACGCCGGCCCCGACGTTGACCGCGACCAGGAGGCCGAGCAGGAGCGGGTAGACGTACACCCCGGATCGGGTGGCGCTGACTCCCTGCGCCTGCTGGTAATAGCGCGGCAGGAGCATCACGCACGTGTAGAGGCCGAAGGTGGCGGTGGCGCCGGCGGCCAGCAGGCGCATGGTCAACGGCTGGGCCAGGAGCCGGGGTGGCAGGACAGGAGCCGCGGCGCGTCGTTCGACGAGGACCAGCAGCCCCAGGCCCACGAGCCCCGCCGTCACCAACCCGCCGGTGCGTACGGCGAACCAGGACGACACGAGCAGGTGCTGGTTCAGCCCGATGAGCACCAGCCCCAGCGAGGCCGTCAGCACGGCGATCCCCGCGAGGTCCAGCGGTGTCTCGCGACCCTGGCTGCGGCCCAGCTCGACGGGCAGCACCCGCGCGACCACGGCGATCGCAAGGAGGCCGAGCGGGACGTTGACGAGGAAGACCCACCGCCATCCGACATTGTCGGTCAGGAGACCGCCGATCATCGGGCCGGCGATGAAGCTGAAGGCCATGATGCCGGCGAGCACGGCCTGGGCGGTGGCGTTGCGACGCGGCCCGGAGAGCTCGGCGACGAGGAGGAAGCAGAGCGCCTCGAGCGCGGCCGCGCCGGCCCCCTGCACCGCCCGGAACGTGGCCACCTGCGGCATCGACTGCGCGATCGCACACAGGGCGGAACCGAGGACGAACAGGCTCATCCCGACAAGGAGCATCCGCTGTCGGCCGTAGCGGTCGGACAGGCGAGCGAACACGGGCAGCAAGACGGTGGCCGGCACGAGGTACGCCGTGATCCCCCAGACGTACCAGTCATCGCCACCGAGGTCCCGCACGATCCGCGGCAGGGCGGTGCCGACGATGGTCTGGTCGAGCATGGCCAGGAGCAGGCCGGAGAGCACGGCCAGCCAGAGCAGGGCGCGGCGTCGGCGGGAGAGGTCAGCGAAGCCGTTCACATGTAGAAACCTACATGTCATTTATGACATGTCAAGCAAGACACTTTGGCTAGGCTGGAGCCATGTCCCTGCGCCACGCGATCCTCGGCCTGCTCGCGAGAAGCCCCTCGACCGGCTACGAGCTCACCCAGAAGTTCGATCGGTCGTTGCGGACGTCCTGGCACGCGAGCCACAGCCAGATCTACCCCGAGCTCGCCAAGCTCGAACGAGCCGGACTGGTGGAGGTGGTCAGTCGCGGGGCGCGACGGAGCAAGACCTACGGGATCACAGCCTCCGGCCGCGCCGAGCTGCGTCACTGGCTGGTCGAGGCCGAACCCGACCGGTCCCAGCGCAGCGAGAGCGGCGTACGACTCTTCCTCACTCCCCTGCTGGACCACGCCGACCGACGCGCCACCTACGAACGCGACCTCTCCCACGTCGAGGACGAGCTCGACGGGCTCGAGGAGCTCCGGAGGCAGGTGCAGGCCTCGGAGGTGCCTGAGCCGTTCGCCCCACAGATCGACCTCGGGGTCCGCATCAACACGGTCATCCGCGACTGGCTGCGCGAGCAGATCGACCGCACCACCAGCTGAGCCCGCCGGCGCGTAGGTCTACGCCGGTTCGGTCGCGTCCGCAAGGGCGGGTGACGGCGGCGAGGCGAGCTCGTCGGCTGCGTGGCGGTCGGCGATGGCGGCGACCTGATGGGCCTCAGCCCGGACCGGGTTGCGACCGAGGTGAAGGACCTGGCTCGCTCGATCGTGGACCTCAGCGGCCCGGTCCAGCGCCGTTCGCGCCCGAGTGATGGCCTCGTGGGCGCGGGCTGCGGCCAGCTCGGCCGCGGCCCGAGCCGGGGCCGCGCCCATCGATCCGGCGGGATCGCGCTGCTCGAGCGCACGCCGCCGTTCCGCAATTTGGGTGATCCGCTGAGCCGCGGTCGCGACACGGCTGGCGGCCTCCGCACCGCGGACACCTTCGGGTTGCCCCGGCACCACCGTCGCGACGATCGGGTGGAGGCCCGGGAGGGCTTCGACCGTGTGGTCCTGCGGCCGTTGGTAGAGGATCACCAGCAGCTGGCGCAGTGAGTGGGTGATGTCGTCCAGTGCCGCGAGTGTTTCGAGCAGCAGGTCTTGGGTCCTGCCTGGCTTCAGGAGTGAGATGCCGGCGGCGAGCGTGTTCCCCGCGGTCACGAGCCTGCCGAAGGCGATCTGTTCGAGCAGCACGGTGACGCGTTCGCCGTCGGGTGCAGTGGGCAGGCCCGACGGGGCAGCCGAAGTCGTCGTGAACGGCTGGGAGGCCGTCCTGTCTGGCCCGTCCATGTGGGCTCCTTCATCCGGATGCCCCCTGGGTCCGTGGAGCTCCGGCCTCCTCAGTGAACCGGTTGACCAGGCGCCCGTCAATCGGTTCGGGTGCGAGGGGGATTCGTGATCGGGACGACAGCCACGCCGCGGGCCGCAACGCGCGACGTCATCGATCCAGCAGGCGCCTCAGCTTCTGGGGTGCGCAAAACCGGTAGCTCTCTGTCACCAGCTCGGCCACCTCGGGCCAATCGGTGTCCTCGTCGAGCACCATGCCGACGGCGGTGGATGACCAGGGCGGCTGGTAGAACGGCGGCCCGGCGTGGGTCAGGGCCAACAGCTCGTCGCCGGATGACCGAAAGGTGAGCACCGTGGTCGGCTCGGTCACCCCGGTCAGGTCGCGGTACGCCGACGTGTAACCCTCCTGGGCGACCAGCACGTGGGCGAAGGTCCGGTTCCGGACCCGCCACCTCACGCCGGTCCAGGCGTCCTCCTCGTAGGCGTCGGGCAGCGCCGAGGCGGTGGACGCGATCCGGGCGACCACGTCGCCGGCGGGCTCGATGCGCGGCGGCCGGGACATGCCCCGAGTCTGTCAGCGCATGCCGACAACCAGGCGAATCTTCATGTGTTGCGGTCTGCGTCCCCGCCCGCCTGCGGCGCCAACATGGTGAACGTCTTCGCGGCGAGGTGACTCGCATGTGAAACCGCCACCGCGGGGCCACAACCGGCATGTGACGACCTCCGGACGGCTCATGACGTTCTGCTCTACCGGCGGTTCAGCGACCTCATCAGACTCGAAAGTGTGGTTCTTTGGAGGAAGCCATGACAGCAACGATGCAGGACCGGTCTTCGAGTCAGTCCCCTCGTGAGAGCTGGGCCTCACGGGTCCTTGTCCCCGAGATGTGGGCCACGGTGTCGATCGTCGCCATGTGGATGGCTGTGCTGTTCGTCGGCGTGTACGGCGGCGACATGGCCTTCCACGGTGTCGATTCGAGTTCATCCACCATTCCTTCGGGGGTCGCGGTCGCCTTGTTCGCCGCCATCGGCACTGTCTCCCTCGCCAAGCGAGTCTTCGGACGCAAGTCGGCCTAGCCGGCGCGGCGCGCGGCGGCTCCGGGGGTCGCCGACAGCGAGCGGCCGGGCGCGTGGTCAGCAGGGCCCGACAGCCATCGGACGGCTCACCAGAGGCCGTGGACGGGTCCGACCAGGAAGAGTTCGAGGCATTCCTCGATCCGGCAGCGGGTGAGTGCGCTTCGAACGCGGCCGATAGGACGGCGGACATGACGCGGCTCGGCGCCCGGCTGTTCGGGCTCGTGGCGGTGGTCAGGTGGCGGTGGCCTGAGGGGCGCTTGTGGGTGCGCATGGAAGGGTTGCCGCATGAGCGAGTCTGGCGCGGTCCAACCTCCTGTCGTTGTCGTCACCGGAGCGAATGGCTTCGTGGGCTCTCGTCTCTGCGCGGCGCTGGTCGGTGAAGGCGTGAGTGTGCGTGCGGTGGTACGGCGCCCCGGCACTGCCCCTGCAGTGGCGGGCGTCGAGGAGCGAGTTGGCGACTTCCATGACCCTGATCTTGCAGCGCGAGTCGTCCAAGGCGCCACGGCCGTGGTCACGACGGTTCACCCGATGGGGGCCGACCGGGAGACCCAGCACCGAATCGGGGTGGAGGGCACGCCGGTCCTGGCGCGGGCCGCCCGCGACGCGGGCGTATCGCGGTTGGTGCACATCTCCACGGCGGCCGTCTACGACCGGTCACCTGGAGTTGGCGACGTGGACGAGGCATCGCCGCTGGTCGCGGACGACGCCAACGACTACGCCGTGACCAAGCGGGACACTGATGCCGCGCTGGGCGAGGTCGACGGGTTCACACGCGTCATTGTTCGACCTCCGGCGATTCTTGGCGTGGGTGAGAGCTCGGTCTGGAACTCGCTTCGTCCGGCCGAGATCCGCGACGACGAGAAGGCTCGTCATGCCGTGCCTGGACAGAGCTTCGCCTGGGTCCATGTCGACGACCTCGTGTCTCTCATCGCGGCGGTGGCGTCGGGTCGTGTCGCGGCGTCGACGGACCCGCGAAGGGGACCGGTGGAGGGAGCATGCACGGTGGTGAACGTCGCAGCAGGCCCGGCGACCATCCGCGACTACTACGAGACGGTCACTGCGGCGGTGGGCGTGGAGCCGGTCTGGGACGACGCTCCCGCGTGGACCGGGCGGATCCTGGCCGAGCGCGCAAAGGGCTGGGGATGGGCCCCGACCGTGGACCTGGCTCGTGCGCTGGCCGAGATCGACGCGGGACTTCGCGACTGACCTGTCTGCGCGACCAGCGGCGAAGGTCAGGCGGATCGGCGGCCGCCCCAAGCCTCAGCGCGTGGTGTCCTCGACGAGAACGATGCGATTGCCGTCGGGGTCGCGGAAGTACGCCATCGGCGGCATCGGACTCCCTTCGCCGCCCATCACGTCCTCGAACTCGACGCCGCGAGAGCTGAGCTCGGCCATCGCCGCCTGGAGGCTGGGCGTGTCGAAGCCGAAGGGCGCTCGTGCGCCTGGCTGCGGATCCTCATCACTCATCGGCGGCACAAGCGCGATCACGGTGTAGGCACCGGCCGGAGCCACCTCGATCCAGCGGAAACCCTCGCCGATCTCATTGTCCGTGCGGACCTCGAAACCGAGCACGTCCCGGTAGAAGTCGAGCGCTCGGCTCTGGTCACTCACGGGGAGGTACACGGTCCCCACCCCCGGGATGTGCTCTGCGGTTCCGCTCATGCGGGGCTCCGTTCAAGATGGTGGGTGCGCCGCCAAAACTATCGGGTGGACCATCTGCTCATGCCTGAGAACCTCGAGCGCCGGCAGGCGGGCGAGTGACGCGCGCCTGTCGGAACCGCACTCAACGCGGCACGTGGGTGCGTGGGCGTGAAAGGCTCACCGGCTTGTCCAACCCCGAGAGTTTTGACGTCGGCGGCCGCCGCAGGAGGTGCTGCCGTCCGCCGAGTACCTGGTGCTCCTCGGTGTGGAGTACGGCGACCTGGCCGCGGCGCTGCGACGCCTGTCGCCGGAGTTCCGATCGGTCGTGCAGGCGGTCGTGCTCGACGGCCTGACCACGAAGGAGGCGGGGCGCCTGCTGGGCGTCCGCGAGAACACCGTGAAGACGCGGCTCCACCGCGCGAAGGCGCAGTTGAGGACCGCGCTCACCGATCCGCAGGAGGGATGGCGATGACCACCGGAACCCAGGGTTGGCACGCCGACCCGGCGCTGCTGGCGAGCTACCTCGCCGGAGGGCTCGACGCCGTCACCGGCGCCTCGGTCGAGCAGCACGTGAGCCGATGCGAGACCTGCCGGGCGGTGGTGGGCCAGTCTGCTCGAGCCGCAGCTGGTCGAGCGCACGTGGGCCGGCATCCGCGACGCCGTCGAGCGTCCACCCCTCCCGGTCCCCATCCGGCTGGCCAGGCGGCTCGGGCTCTCGGAGTCGGCGGCGGTGCTGCTCGCCGCCGCGGCCTCCCTGCGCGGTGCCTGGCTGGTCGGGGCCTTCCTGTCGCTGTCCTTCGCGACCATCGCCGCAGACCAGTCCGGCGGTACGGCGCTCGCGCCATTCCTCCTCGTTGCCCCCCTGGCGCCGGTGCTCGGGGTCGCCGCCGCCTACGGCCCGCGCCAGGATCCCCTCGAGGCGCTGGTCGCGACCGCGGCGTACGGACGCACCAGGCTGATCCTGCTGCGCACGATCGCGGTCCTGGTGTCGGTGCTGCCGGTCACCGCCCTGCTCGGTCTCGCACTCCCCGGGCCGCGGTGGCTGGCGGGCGCGTGGCTGGGCCCGGCCCTGGCCCTGGTGCCGGTGCTTCTGGCGCTGGCCGGGTTCGTCGGCCCCCGGGCCGCGGCAACGATCGTGCTGCTCGGCTGGTCCTCCGTCGTGGTCGCCTCGACGCGCGCCGGCCTGGACCCGGCCTGGCCGGTCCAAGCCGCTCAACAGGGTGTCTACCTCGCACTGGCGCTGGCAGCCTGTGCGGTCATCGCGGTCCGGCTCGGCCTCGACCGGCAGCGGGGGGTGGCGCTGTGAACGTCGCCAGGAGCACGGTCGAGCTCGCCGGCGTGGGCAAGCGGTACGGCCGCAGGCACGCCCTCGCCGACGTTGACCTCACCCTCGACCACGGCCTGACGGGGCTGCTCGGCCCCAACGGCGCCGGCAAGACCACGCTGCTGCACATCGTCGCCACCTCCATCGTCGCCGACAGCGGGCAGGTGCGGTTGCTCGGGCGCGACCCACACGGCTCCCACGCGGACGTGACCGCCGTGCGTAGGGAGCTGGGCTACCTGCCGCAGGAGCTCGGCTACCCCTCCGACATGACCGCCTTCGGGTTCGTCGAGTACGTCGCCGTCCTCAAGGAGTGGAACGACCGTGAGCGCCGCGTCCGGGAGGTGCGGCGGGTGCTCGAGCTCGTCGACCTCACCGACCAGGCACCGGTTCGGGTGAGCAGGCTCTCCGGAGGGCAGCGCCGGCGGGTCGGGCTGGCCCAGGCGCTGCTGGGCGACCCGCGGCTGGTCGTGCTCGACGAGCCGACCACCGGCCTCGAACCCGGCACAGCGCGCCGACCTGCGGCGCACGCTCTCCACCCTCGGCCACAGCTCGACCGTGCTGCTGTCCACCCACCAGACCGAAGACGTCGCGGCGCTCTGTGAACGCGTGGTCGTGCTCGCGGGCGGGACGGTTCGCTTCGACGGCGCCGTCACCGACCTGGTCGCCACCGCCGTCGGTCGGATCTGGCTGGCCGACGAGCCCGGCGACGACGCGCTGGTCAGCTGGCGGACCGGCACCGGTCGCCACCACGTGGTCGGCGGTGCGCCGCCGGCCGGCGCGGCCCCCGCCGAGCCGACCCTCGAGGACGCCTACCTGCTGATGCTCGGTCCTGATGCGCAACGGCTCCGCGCACCTGCCTGACCCGCAGGTCCCACTCATCACAACCACACACTGGAGCGACCATGAGCAGTCTTTCCGTGCCCGCGTCCGGCCTCGCCGGCCACCGTGCGATGGCCGGTATCGAGGCACGCCGGATGGCGCGTCACCCCGTCTTCCTGCTAGGCGTCGTTCTCGCCTTCGTCGTGCTGGGGCTCTTCCTCGCCACCACCAAGGAGGCGGGCGTCCCGGACGTGCCCACGCTCCCGCTGCTGGGCGCGTTCTACATCGGCCTGACCAGCGTGATCGCCGCCGCGCGCCTCACCACTGCCACCGACGTCGCCGTCGAGGCCGTCGCCACGACCCCGGGCACCGAGGCGCGCCGGACGCTCGCGCTCGCCGCGACCGGCATCCCGGCGTTCCTGGCCGGGCTGGCGTACTCGGTCGTCCTGGTCGTCGTCGCGCAGCTGCGGGGCGTGGCCCCGCCGGAGTGGTGGTTCGGCACCCTGCCCGACTGGCAGGTGTGGAGCATCCTGCTGATGTGTCCGGTCGCGTGTCTGGGCGGCGCGCTGCTAGGCGTCCTGACCGGCCGCTGGCTCCCGTTCCGGGGTGCATCGGCCATGGCGGTGGTGGCCCTCATCGTGGTGAGCCTGCTCGGACAGGCTCCGCTCCTCGAGACCAGCAGCTCCGAGTGGCGGCTCTGGGTGCCGTGGGCGATCTTCCACACCGGAGACAACGCTGACGGCACCCAGACACTGATCGCCGGCAACCCCGGCGCCTACCTGGGCTACATGCTGGCCCTCTGCGCCCTCGCCGTCCTGGGCGCGATGTGGCACGACCGCACCGCCCGGACGCCGGGGTTCCGCGTTCTCGTCGCGGCTACCGCGGCGACCGCGCTCGTGCTCTTCGCCCTGGCGGCCACGACGGGCAACCATGACAACCGGGACTCCGACCCGATCCCGTCGAGGGTGACGGGTTGAACGCCCGGCTCTGGTACCTCCGTCGCGGCGTCGCCTGGCTCCCTGTCCTCGCGTGTTGCGCAGCCGCCGCTGCCGCCGCGCTGCTCCTCGTGCACTGGCCGAACCTGGCCGGGGTGCTCGCGCCCACCGTTCTCGCGTGCTGTGCCGGAGCGGCCGCGTTCGTCTACGACGAGGACGGCCTTCCGGTGGTGGCGGTGACGCCGCGTGGCGCGGGCTGGCGGCGGACCGCCAGGCTCGGTGTGACGCTGCTCCCGCTGTCGGTCTGGGCCGTGGTGGTGGCGCTGCGACCCGGCGACGTCACGTTCGTGCGGCCGGGATGGTGGCTGCTGGGCGGCGCCACCCTCCTGCTCGTCGCCGGCTCCGCGGCCGTGGCCTCCCGACGGCTCGTGCAGACCCCCGGCGCCCTGCTCGCGCCCGTGGTCGCCCTGGCCGCGGTGGCCCCGGTGACGTTCGCGGGGCTGTTCAGCTGGGGCACCCTCTACCCGATCGGCGACTTCCCGGACCCCGTCCGAACGGCGTGGCTGGGGGTGGCGCTCAGCGGCGCCGCAGCCTGTGCTGTGGCGCTGCGGCCCGGACTGCGCCCCTGAGGATCACTCCGGCAGCCCGTCCGGCATCCTCAACGCCGTCCGTTCCACGACGGAGCGAGGACCGACCGCCCACCATCGGCTGATCTGGGCACCATGTCGCGGCGAAGTGACCTACCTGTCCGTGGCGTGAGCACGAGTCAAGTGATGGCGCGTCGACGTCTCCGAAGCCGGACCCCGATCACCACCAGGAGCACCGCGATGGCCAGAAGTGTGGAGTAGTGGTCGGCTCTGTGGACCACATCAACGGCCGGCTTGCCGATGGCGTATCCCAGGCCGACGATCGGGCCGACCCACAACAGCGTGGCGACCACGTCCAGGGCCAGGAAGGTGCGCAGGCGCATCCCCGACAAACCAGCAGCCACATAGATCAGCGGCGACGGCAGCGGCAGGTAGTAGGCCAGCACGACGGCCGGCGGACCGAACCGCTCCGCCATCCGCTCGAGCCGGGCGGAACGGGCCTCGCGCGTCGCCACGGCACGCGGCGACGAGTCGCGGCCCAGGATCAGGTGCAGCGCGCGGTCACCCCACCGCCGACCGGCCCACCAGAAGACCCAGTCGAACATCATCGTGCCCGGCACGCCGGCCGCTACCGCGACCCACAACGGCAGCTCGCCCAGCCGACTGTGCGCCCCGACCGTCACCTCGGCCAGGGTCGAGCCGCCGACGATCTCGAGCAACAACGGGTGCGACCCGATCAGCGCCGGGACGAGCGGCCAGAGCGCGAGCGAGTACGCGACAGACAGGCCGATGAGCAGCGCGATCGCGGTGTCCGCCGGTTCGGCGGCGTCGCCCCACGGAGTGGGCAGCACTCGACGTGGTGCCGGGCGATCCGGGGCGACAGTCATCGGGTTCAGTGTCTCACCGAGGTCACTCCACCGCGATGGAGTCGCTGAGGACTCTGCACGCGGCTGCCCAACAGCGACTTCGGTGGCTTCGGTGCTGGCCTGGACGGCGAAGTGAGCAGGCTGCGAGCGCACCTCGGTTTCCAGCCCGGACGAAATCAGGATCGATCAATGCCGCTTCTGAATCAGCACGACGTAGCCCAAGGCGACGCCCAGGCCTGCAACGATCGGACCGAGCGACTGGGCGACGCCCGAGGCTGTGAAGGCCCAGATCGCCCCGAGGACAATCATCGCCAGCGCGACCAGCGACCACAGGATCTTCATCGTGACGTTCTGGCTGCCGTAGCGGTGCCCAAGGTCCGGCTTGTTCATCGCGGCAAGGTTACTCAGTCAGCCACGACCAAGCCCGCGGGCCGCCCCGGCATCAGTGCGCGACGCCAGACCAAGCACTATGCGACAGATCCGTGCGCCGCTGCCAGTACCCGGCCTACTCGTGTAGTAGCCGTCGAATGACAGAGCGTCAGAGACCGTTGACGGCGCGTTCGGTCGGTGTCACTGTGACCGACAACGGGTACCTTCCGGCCTCCTCGCGACCTGTCACTCGGGGGGCGATTGCCTGTCTGGTCCGCGCGGTCACCCGCGCAATGACAGGCGTCAACGGGTTGAGGAGGAACGATGACGAAGACGGCGGTAGTACCACTGTTGCTAGTCCTTGGCGTATGCCTGGGGACCGTTCCGCCAGCGCACGCGGCTGTTCCACCGGGGGTCAAGCGGAATGGTTTCGTCTTCGGGCCAGCGCCATGCAGCGATGGCGTCACACGGACGTTCCTGCATCGCAGGGGTGCGTCAACGTGGTCGACCGACGACGGATCGCAATGGAAGTTGCTGCTGCTCACCGTCGGAGGAGTCACGCTTTTCGACACCGGGAACTCGTTCGGGCTGGACGCGGTGATTGACTGTGCGGTCGGCGACGAGGTGAGCACGATCGGTCTGGTGCGGGACTAGCCCAGGAGATCATCACGCCGCCGCGTTCGTAGAGCGCTCGAGTCGGCTTACGACCCGCCCGCAGGCATGACGGTGCGTCTCAGAAGGGCGAACTGTCGATGGACGAATATGCCGCCGCGACCGTGCGCTGGTCGGTGTCAGTCCCCAGTCCTGGGATCAGCGGGTCCAGTGTTTGCTGGACCTCCGACAGGGTCTTCCGCTCGACCGGTTCCCGCAGCTCGATGACGTCGAGTTCCTTGGACCACTCCGAGAGCGCGATCACCTGGTGAAGGACCACAGCCCCGGCCTCAGACACGGCGGGTGCCCTACCCCGGTAGCGACCGAGGTGGTTCGACAATGCCTGCCTCATGACGAGCATGGCGCTCCGCCAGGTCGCGTTGCTCCAGCGCTTCGCGCCCCTCCCGAGCACGAAATGATGCGACCTGCCACGCAACAAGCATTCGGCGTGCGTGCTTGAGGACCCTTTTCATGATCTGCCCCCGCGCTTCGCCTATTTGATGTCATCAGAGTGACCCAGCGCTGCTGTCGGCGGCGCTCGAAAACTGAACAGTTTCGGCGGTGAAAAGTGAGCACTCAACGATTGGAGTGTGATCACTTTGGAGGACTGGGCGCTGATCAGGAGACTGGCTGCGGAGGGCGTGCCGAAGGCACGCATCGCGCAGCGGTTGGGGATCTCGCGGACCACGGTCATCAAGGCGGTGAACTCGGACTCGCCGCCGAAGTATGAGCGGTCGCCGGGGCCGACGTCGTTCACGGTGTTCGAGCCGCGGGTGCGTGCATTGTTGGAGCAGACCCCGGACATGCCGGCCACGGTGCTGGCCGAGCGGGTCGAGTGGACGGGGTCGATCCGCTGGTTCAGCGACAACGTGAAGCGGCTGCGTCCCGAGCACCGGCCGATTGATCCGGCCGACCGGATCACCTGGGCGGCAGGTGATGCCGCGCAGTGCGACTTGTGGTTCCCGCCGCGCAAGATCCCGCTCGAGGACGGCACCACGAAGCTGCTGCCGGTGTTGGTGATCACCGCAGCGCACTCGCGGTTCATGACCGCACGGATGATCCCGACCCGGAAGACTGAGGACTTGTTGTTGGGCTCCTGGGAGCTGATCCAGCAACTCGGTCGGGTCCCGCGGCGGCTGATCTGGGACAACGAGCCCGGCATCGGCCGTGGTCAGCGTCGTGCCGAGGGCGTTGCTGCGTTCATGGGCACGCTGGCCACCAGGCTGGTGCTGCTGCCGCCGAGGGATCCCGAGTCCAAGGGCGTGGTGGAGCGTCGTAACGGCTGGTTCGAGACCTCATTCATGCCCGGACGGACGTTCACCTCGGCTGCGGACTTCAACACCCAGTTCACCGACTGGCTGGCCCGGGCGAACGCACGGGTGGTGCGCACGATCAAGGCCGCGCCGGTCGATCTGATCGATGCCGATCGCGCGGCGATGTTGCCGTTGCCGCCGGTCCCGCTGCACCTGGGCTGGCGCAACAAGATCCGGCTGGGCCGCGACTACTTCGTCCGCCTGGATACCAACGACTACTCCGTCGATCCGGGTGCGATCGGCCGAATGGTCGACGTGGCCGCAGACCTTGACCGGGTCCGGATCCGGCTCGATGCCCGTGTGATCGCCGAACATGCCCGCGTCTGGGCTCGTGGAATGACGGTCGCCGACCCGGCGCATGTCGAGGCAGCCGCGCGGCTACGCAAGCAGTTCCAGCAGCCCCGCGCGGTGGCAGCGGCCGGCGCTGGGGGTGAGGATCTGGTCCGGGACCTGTCCGACTACGACCGAGCCTTCGGCCTGGACGAGGAGATCAGCTGATGGCCGCCGCGAAGAACACCACCAGGGCTGCGGCGAGCACCGAAGCGGTCAAGCAGATCACCTACTTGGCCGGCGCACTGAAGGCGCCGCGGATCACCGAAGCCGCCGCCCGGTTGGCAGACCAGGCCCGCGACGCGGGCTGGACCCACGAGGACTACCTAGCTGCGGTCCTGGAACGCGAAGTGTCGGCCCGCAACGCCTCAGGTGCACAGTTGCGGATCCGGGCCGCCGGCTTCGGCACGGTCAAGACCCTCGAGGACTTCGACTTCGATGCCAACCCTCGATCCGCCAGCAGGTCGGCGCACTGGGATCGGGTGGGTTCCTGACCGAGGGCCGCAACGTCGTCCTGCTCGGCCCACCCGGGACCGGGAAGACACATCTGGCCACCGCGCTGGGCGTCGCGGCCGCCCGCCACGGGCACCGAGTGCTGTTCGCCACCGCGACCGACTGGGTCACCCGACTCACCGACGCCCACCGCGCCGGACGACTTCCCCAAGAGCTCGCCAGGCTGCGGCGCTACGGGTTGATCATCGTCGACGAGGTCGGCTACCTGCCCTTCGAGCAAGACGCCGCGAACCTGTTCTTCCAACTCGTCAGCAGCCGCTACGAACACGCCTCGCTGATCCTCACGTCCAACCTGCCCTTCAGCGGCTGGGGCGGCGACTTCGGCGACCAAGCCGTCGCCGCCACGATGATCGATCGCATCGTCCACCACGCCGATGTCCTCACCCTGAAGGGCGCCAGCTACCGACTCCGCGGACGCGGCATCGACAGCCTTCCCAGCATCCGCTCCACCACCGACTAGACCGGGTCCCAGACTCGCTAAAACCGCTCACTATTCACGCGCCGTAAACGACCAGTCTTGGAGCGCCGTCGACAGCTTGGTGTGGCACAAGAGGAGTGGTCCCTTGGCTATAGGGGCCATCCGTCGGGTGTTCACGCCGCACCCATCGGGATGACCGTGTTTCACTGTTCGCGGCATGATCGGGCGAGCGTAGCCGCCCTCAACGCGGCATGACCGGGCGAGCGTAGCCGCCCTCAACGCGGCATGACCGGGCGAGCGTAGCCGCCCTCAACGCGGCATGACCGGGCGAGCGTAGCCGCCCTCAACG
>Ga0308174_10000222_pt1 | contig 23446 bp, 16 predicted proteins | sample PhyPR2_FD_203894 | JGI IMG/M metagenome (GOLD analysis project Ga0308174, IMG submission 203894) | Soil microbial communities from UC Gill Tract Community Farm, Albany, California, United States - DLSLS.P.R2 | ecosystem: Environmental > Terrestrial > Soil > Agricultural land | place: USA... | reverse complement strand
CGGTCAGGAGCTACACCAGCCTGCCGCCGCTCCGGTCAATTCGTTCGGCGTTCAGATACGGACGAAGCGCACTCGGGATGCTGATGCTGCCGTCCTGCTGCTGATAGTTCTCCACGATGGCGACCCAGGTACGGCCGGCGGCCAACCCGCTGCCGTTCAGCGTATGCACGAATTCGGCCTTGCCCTTCCCGCTCTTCGAGCGAATCTGCGCACGGCGCGCCTGGAACCCTTCGAAATTCGAGCACGACGAAATCTCCTTGTAAGCGCTCTGGCCCGGCAGCCACACCTCGATGTCGTAGGTCTTGGCGGCGCTGAAGCCCAGATCGCCCGTGCAAAGGGCGACGGTTCGATACGGCAACTCCAGCCGCTGCAGAACGTCCTCGGCATCGCGAGTTAATTTCTCGTGCTCTTCATGGCTCTGTTCCGGCCGCGTGAACTTCACCAGCTCTACCTTCTGGAACTGATGCTGGCGAATAATTCCGCGCACGTCGCGGCCGTACGATCCAGCTTCGCTTCGGAAGCACGGAGTATAGGCGCATAGCGAGATGGGCAGCGCGTCCGCATTAAGCGTTTCATCCCGAAAGAGATTCGTAACCGGCACCTCGGCCGTAGGCGCCAGCCACAGATCGTGTCCTTCGCAACGAAACAGGTCCTCTGCGAATTTGGGCAATTGGCCGGTGCCGTAGAGACTTGCCGAGTTGATGAGAAATGGAGGGAGCACTTCTTGATAGCCGTGCTCTCCGGTGTGCAGATCGAGCATGAAATTAATCAGTGCCCGCTCTAGCCGCGCGCCTAATCCCCAGTAAACAGCAAAGCGCGCGCCGGCGACTTTAGCTGCCCGCTCCAGATCCAGAATGCCAAGTTCAGGCCCCAGGTCCCAGTGGGCCTTCGGTGCAAACGGAAATTCGCGCGGAGTTCCCCAACGCCGTAGTTCCTTGTTGTCGCGTTCATCCTTGCCGGCAGGAACAGTTTCATCGGGCAGATTGGGAACCCGGGATAAAAAATCCCGGAACTCGGCGTCGTACCGGCTCACCTCGGCATCCAGTTCGCCGGCGCGATCACCCATGGCGCGAATCTGCTGCTGGCGTTCTGAAGTGTCTTGGCCGGCCTTACGTTGCTGGGCGATTTCGGCGCTGGCCTGATTCCGCTCGGCCTTCAGGCGCTCGCTTTCCGTTACACACCGGCGGCGGCGTTGATCCAAGTCCCGAAACGCGTCGATATCGAGCGTGTAGCCTCTGGTTGCTAGCCGCCGTTGAATCTGATCCAGGTTGTTCCGAAAGAAAGTGAGATCGTACATTTGCTCAGACGGTTAATGAGCGCGGGGTCCGGAGTGCTGAAACATTAAGAACGCTGTTCGATCGGAACCCAGGGCTGACCGTTCGGAGCACCCGTGTAATCGGCTCTCGGTCGTATCAGGCGATTGTTGCGGTATTGCTCCAGAATGTGCGCCGTCCACCCTGACATCCTGCTCACCGCGAAAATGGGTGTAAAGAGGTCTACAGGAATGCCTAGCGAATAGTAGGTGGAAGCCGAATAGAAGTCGACGTTTGCATTCAGATTTTTGAGATCATGGACCGTCTGCTCGACGCGAGTGGATTTCTCGTACAGCTCTGTATGCCCAGTCCGCTTCCCAAGTTCCGCGCTCATCTTTTTCAGGTGAATTGCCCTCGGGTCCAGCACATGATAGACCCGATGCCCGAAGCCCGGAATCTTTACCTTGTTGTTCAAATCGTTCTTCACTTTCGCCACGGCGTCATCGGGTGATTTCGTGGACAGAAGCATTTGGATGACCGCCTCATTTGCGCCTCCGTGCAGCGGTCCTTTCAGTGCGCCGATTGCCGACGTGACGGCGGAGTAGATATCCGACAAAGTGGCGGCCGTGACCCGGCCGGCAAACGTGGACGCGTTCAATTCATGGTCGGCGTGCAGAATCAGCGCCACGTCAAAAACGCGTTCCATGAGGTCATCGGGCTTCTTCCCGCTCAGGGTGTAGAGAAAATTGGCCGCATATCCTAGGCCCGGATCGCCCGGAATCACCTCTTTTCCATTTCGAAGCCGGTCGAAGCTGGTGACGATAGTGGGAACGCGGGCCATCAGCTTTACCGCCTTCGCGCTATTCGCTTCTTGAGAATTATCGGCGGCCGCCGGGTCGTAGAGGCTCAGCATGGAAACCGCGGTTCGCAGCACGTCCATGGGAAGGCTCCCCTTCGGAACAGATCCCAAAAACGAGGTGATCTCCTTCGAAAGTTCGCGCTCCGCGGCTAAGGAAAGCTTCAGCGCCTCCAGCTCGCTTCGATTCGGCAGCTTTCCGTTCCAGAGGAGATAAATAACTTCTTCAAAAGTGGCGTTTTCGGCCAACGTGTTGATGTTGTAGCCGAAGTAACTGAGAATGCCCTTATCGCCGTCGATGAAACAGATTTGGGACGATGTTGCGACAACGCCCTCGAGACCTGCTCCTGCGCTCGCCATGAATTTTATTTATCTCTCCCGCTTTGATTCTATATAACTTGCTTTGCGCGCCCGGTACTCGGCCTTATTTGCGGCCGATTGCTCGTCCAAACGGCCCTAAAGATGAGAACCTGGAGCTATGGATATGGTTCGCATCGAGGATGTCATCGCGCTCAGCCAGCGGCGCGATGGGCCGTGCATTTCGATTTTCATGTCGACGGAACGGGCGGGCGTGGAAACTCTGCAAGGGCCGATTCGATTCAAGAACCGGCTCCGGGAAGCGGAACAACAATTAGGGGAGTACGGGGAAGCTGGTACGTCACGGAAACTGCTGAGGCCGCTCCGCGAACTGGTTGATGATTATCAGTTCTGGCAGCATCAGAGCGATGGCTTGGCAGTCTACCTGGCGCCAAGCTTATTGCGCTTATTCCGGATACCGATTTCGCTGCAGGATCTGGTGGTGGTCGCGAATCGTTTTCACATCAAACCGGTATTGAGCATGGTAACGGAAGAAGAGCACTTCTTCGTACTCGCGCTAAGCCAAAAACAGGTCCGATTATTGCGCTGCACCCGCTTCACGCAAGATGAAGTGGAGCTTCCGGCTGAAATCCCCGCCGCGCTCACTGAAGTGTCGCCTGACACGCCCGAGGCTCAACTGCATGCCTATTCCGCTGGTGTCGGTGCTCAGGGTGGCCCAATTTTTCATGGCAACCCCGCGGGCGCAGAGGAAAGCAAAACACGACTCCTGGTCCGATTTCAGCGCCTGGATCGGTCGTTGCGGGAAGTCCTCGGCGCCGAACGCGCACCGCTCGTTCTCGCGAGCGTCGGTTATTTGCTCCCAATCTTTCGTGAGGCGAGCACTTACGTGAACCTCTGTTCGGAGGGTGTTTCAGGCAATCCAGATGAAATTCGGAACGAGGATCTTCGGGAAATGGCGTGGCGGGTTGCCGAACCGGAGGTGACGGCCCGGCGCACGCGGGCTATCGACGGGTTCCGCGCCGCCCTTCCAGCGGAACGAGCAAGCGGCGATCTTGAACAGGTTGTGATAGCGTCCGCCGATGGGCGCGTCGATTCACTCCTGGTGGCGGTTGGGGTGCAGAAATGGGGGCGTTTCGACATGGCTAACAGGCGCGTTGAACTGCATGACGATGCAGCGCCTGGCGATGAGGATTTGATAGACTTAGCGGCGATTCTGACCCTGGAGCGGAGTGGTTCCGTCTTTGCGGTAGCTCCTGATTACGTGCCAGACCACCTCCCGGTTGCTGCCGTGTTCCGGTATTGAATCCTGAGCGGATAGCGGCCAGTTTACTGGCGAGTTGATATGCTCTCGCGAGATAATGCGAATGGTGACGTCCGCCAGTCATGCCTCTCTGCAGCTCACATCCTCTAGCGCGTCTTCCCCAGTCGAACTGGATCGGGAAGCGCTGATCCGGGCATTCCGGATCATGTACCTGTCGCGCTGTCTGGACGACCGCGAAGTCATGCTGAAGCGGCAGAACAAGATTTACTTTCAGATCAGCGGCGCTGGGCATGAAGCGGTTCAGATTGCGGCCGGCATGGTGCTGAAGCCCGGATTCGATTGGGTTGTTCCCTATTATCGTGACCGGGCATTGATGCTCACGCTGGGAATGACGCCTGAAGATATGTTGCTGCAGGCCGTAGGAGCGGCTCGTGATCCCAGTTCAGGTGGGAGACAGATGCCTTCGCACTGGTCTTCGCCTGCTCTGCGGATCCTTACTGGCTCTTCGCCAACCGGCTCACAGTATTTGCACGCCGCAGGTTGCGCGCAAGGCAAGAGCTTCGTTAATCCGGACTCCGATGAGATCACGCTGATCTGCTCTGGCGAAGGCGCCACCAGCGAAGGTGAGTTCTGGGAGTGCATGAACATTGCATGCCTGGAGCGGCTGCCGCTGCTTGCGCTCGTGGAAGACAACGGATACGCCATTTCGGTTCCGGTCGAAAAGCAGACTGCGGGCGGAAATATCTCGCGCATCCTGGAAGGCTTCCCAGGATTGCTGCGCATCGAAGTAGATGGAACGAATTTCATCGACTCGTTTCACGCCTTGAGACACGCGTCTGAATACTGCCGCGCGGGCCACGGACCCGCTTTAGTGCACGCCTCGGTCACTCGTCCTTATTCCCATTCGCTGTCGGACGATGAGCGCCTCTACAAGCCGCGCATCGAGCGGGAACAGGAAGCCGCGCGGGATCCGCTCAAAACGTTCCCTGATCTGCTGCTTCGCGAAGGACTTCTGGACCGTAGCGGCATTGATCGCATCATGCGGGAGATCGACCACGAAGTTGCGGAAACATCGCAGCGTGTCTTGCACGAACCTGGTCCTATGCGCAGTTCGGTATTTCTGCACCTCTATTCCAGCGCAGTGGATCCCACCTCGGGCGCCTTCAGCGTCGAACCGCAGCTTCAGGGCGAGCCGCGAACGATGGTGGATTCCATCAATCAGACGTTATTGGAGGAGATGGGCCGCGACGATCGCGTGCTTGTCTTTGGAGAAGACGTCGCCGATTGCAGCCGGGAGCAGTACTTATCGGAAGTAAAAGGCAAAGGCGGCGTGTTCAAAGCGACCAGTCGTTTGCAGCGGGAGTTCGGAAGCAAGCGCTGCTTTAACACACCAATCGGAGAAGCGGGCATTATCGGACGGGCCATCGGGCTCGCCGTGCGTGGATTGAAACCGATTCCGGAAATCCAGTTTTTCGATTACATCTGGCCTGCGATGATGCAGATCCGGAATGAGCTGGCCACGTTCCGTTGGAGATCGAATAACGGCTTCTCCTGTCCGATGGTGATCCGGGTGCCCATCGGCGGCTACTTGACCGGAGGGGCTATTTATCACAGCCAGTGCGGCGAGGTGATTTTCACACATATGCCGGGTCTGCGCGTTGTGTTTCCATCCAACGCGCTGGACGCCTGCGGCTTGCTGCGCACCGCCATCCGCTGCGACGATCCGGTCCTGTTTCTCGAGCACAAGAAGCTCTATCGCGAACCGTACAATCGTTCACCGCACCCCGGTCCCGACTTTACGATTCCGTTCGGTAAAGCGAAGACGGTGAAACTCGGGCATAACCTCACGATCATCACGTATGGAGCGCTGGTGCAGAAGTCGCTTCAAGCCGCATTGCAACTGGAACAGCACCGGCATGGCATTTCGGTAGAGGTGATCGACCTGCGTACCCTGGCGCCGTACGATTGGGACGCGATTCAAGCTTCCGTTCACAAGACGAGCCGGGTTCTGATTGCGCACGAGGACATGTTGTCGTGGGGTTACGGCGCGGAGATTGCCGCGCGCATCGGCAGCGAGCTCTTCACAGATCTCGACGCGCCAGTCGGACGTGTTGCGGCGCTGGATACCTGGGTTGCCTACAATCCGCAGTTGGAAGATGAGATCCTCCCCCAGGTTGGCGACATTGTGCGCGAAGGCGAGCGGCTGCTGGGATTTTAGGCGACCGTTCCGGCGCCGCTGCTCTCCGCTGTCCGGCATCCCATCAACACCCACGCGCTTAGCAGCAGCGGCACAGTCGCGATCCATACCACTTCCGTATACAGCTTGTGATCCGATAGGTATCCAATGACAGGCGAAATGACCGTCTGCAGAATGCCAAACGCGCACGTGAGCGCGGCAATTGCTACGCCCGAGCGGCCGGCGCCGTAGATATCAATCGGCAGTGCATATATGTTGACACTGCCCGCTAGTGCAAAGAAGAAGCTTATCGAGATGAGCGCCGTTGCCCAGCGTGCATCGGGAGCAAGCGGAAGCAGGAGCGTGAGCAGCGCGCCTACGGCGCTTACCCAAACCGCGCGCCGCCGCGCCGAGACAGGCTCCACCGAACGCTTAATCCAGCGGAACGACAACCATCCGCCAAAGAAGCCTCCGAAGTTCGAAATCAGTGGCGGAATCCAGACATAGGCGGCGGATTCTTTGAGGCTCAAATGATGCACGCGCGTCAGGTAAAGCGTTGTCCAATTCGACCAAAGCGAATAGCTGCCCATCCAGAGCACGTTGGCAATCACGATCAGAATCAGATTGCGCTCACCCAAAATGGCGAGCCGCGGCCGGCGATCCTTTTCTCTAGGGGCAAATTCCTCCGCTGCGGACTGTGCCGGAATCTTTCGGCTCACAAACAGCCAGATGGGAATCCATAACAACCCAAGGCCACCGGTGATCATGAACGGCACGCGCCAGCCGCGCGAAATGGCTAAGCCGATCCAGAGTGCCGAAAGTGCCGCGCCCAGGCTCAAGCCAACCTGGTTTACCGCCGCTCCTAAGGCGCGTTCTCCGGGTTTGAGATACAACCCATTCACCTTGCCGAACGCGGGCACGCCCGCCGATTCGCCAATTCCCAGCGCCACGCGGCAGAACACGAGCCCGCCAAATCCTCGCACCAGCCCTGTGCCGGCGGCTGCGGCGGACCACCAGCTCACGGCTGCGGTCATTCCACGATTCACCCCGAAGCGATCCAGAAACCAGCCGGAGAACAGGGTGCTTGCGGCATAGGCGATCGAGAAAGCGGAAATGAGGAGCCCGAAGTGAGTCTGATCGAACCGCAGACTCACCATGATGAGCGGCGCCAGCGTGTTCAGCAGCGTGCGGTCCAGATAGTTCAGCGTGGATGAGAGGACAAAAATGCCAACCGCTACCCACCGGCGAGAGACACTGGAGGAATCAGATGGCAATGGAAGATGATCTCGCGTTCGGACGCCGGAAGTTCCTCGGGGCTGCTGCATCAATAGCCGCTGCAAATGCAGCGCCTGGTCGTGATCACGAGACCGCCCCTCATGATCGCGAACTCCAACTTTTTCCCGGTAGCATCGTTGAAACCGACGGGGTTCGCGTCGGGCATTTTACCGATTCGCGCCGGCCCACCGGCTGCACCGTGGTGATCTTCGACAAAGGCGCTGTCGCTGGCGTGGACGTTCGCGGATCTGCGCCGGGCACCCGAGAGACGGATCTCCTCAATCCCATCAACACCGTTCAGCGCGTGAATGCAGTTCTGCTGTCCGGAGGCAGCGCCTTCGGCCTGGATGCAGCAACGGGCGTAATGCAGTATCTCGAAGAACACGGGCAAGGCTATCGCGTCGGATCAAACGTAGTCCCGATTGTTCCTGCAGCGATTCTCTTCGATCTTAACGTTGGCGATGGGAAGATTCGGCCGGACCGGCATGCGGGATATGCAGCTTGCCAGGCCGCTTCCGATTCGCGCGTACCGCAAGGCAACGTCGGCGCAGGCGCGGGCGCTACGGTCGGTAAGTTCTTCGGCATGAAGAACGCGATGAAGGGAGGCTTAGGGACGGCGAGCCTCCGCGTCGGAACGGAGTTGTTTGTCGGCGCGATTGTGGCCGTTAACGCCGCGGGCGATGTTCTCAATTGCCGGACCGGGCGAATCCTTGCCGGCGCGCGGACTCACGACGGGCATGGATTTTTGAATAGCATGGCGCGGATCATGGACGGCGAGACGCTGAATCGCGGCGCAACGCGTTCCGGCGCTAACACCACCATCGGCGTCGTGGTTACGAATGCGGTGCTGACAAAAACGGAAGCCACAAAGATCGCGCAAATGGCGCATGACGGGCTGGCGCGAACCATCAATCCGGTTCACACGGCTGGCGATGGCGATACGGTCTTCGCGGCCGCGACCGGAACCGTGAACACCAGGGCTGGCGTGACCACCATCGGTTCGGTGGCAGCGGAAGTCATGGCCCGAGCCATCAATAATGCCGTCCTCACCGCGACGGGAATTCCCGGGTATCCGGCCTGCCGCGATTTGGCGGACCGTTCTTAATCGTGTCCGCGCTCCGGGCAGGCAAGGCGAAAGCGACAACTGTGTCGGCGGGCTTGCTGCCGAAATAGCCGCCGCCTCCTGCCGCGATGACGACGTATTGCCGTCCATTCTTAGCAAGGTACGTGATGGGCGTGGCGTGTCCGCTGCCATCAATTGTTGACGACCAAAGCTCTTTTCCTGTACGTGAATCGAACGCCCGGAACCGCTCGTCATCTGTTGCCCCGATAAAGACTAGCCCGCCCGCAGTCGCGATGGATCCGCCGATATTCAATGCGCCGGTTTGATGCACTCCGCGGGCCTCAAGCTCTGGAACTACGCCCAGCGGAACGCGCCAGGCGAACTCACCCGTGTTTACATTCACCGCTGTCAGGAAACCCCACGGAGGCTTCTGGCATGGCCACAAGTTCTGGTCCCAAAAGCGGGCATACTCGCCGTAAGGACTGCTCCTGCGCCACGCCACTGCCGCGCCTTCGGGCTGCTTCACCATATGCCCGATCGCGCCTACTTCGTTCGTATTGACAAACACGTACCCGAGCTTCGGATCATAAGAAACGCCGGACCATGTTGCTCCTCCCAACGTTCCCGGGAATACAACGGTCGGTTTCGTTCCGTATGGTGTGTACCGGCCGTCGTTGTGCAGCTTTGAAAACAGGTCCGCGCAAAATTGGTGCGATTCGGGAGTAACGTTCGTCAAGTCCGCGGCTGTCATGCTCGAGCGGGAGAGCGCCGGCGGCTTCACTGGTATAGGCTGTGTCGGCCACGACGCTTCTCCTGGCACGTCGCTCTTCGGGACCGGACGCTCCTCCACCGGGAATACCGGCTTCCCGTTTTTGCGATCGAGAATGAACACCAGCCCCATCTTTGTTACTTCGACTACTGCAGGAATTTCATTTCCGTCCCGCCGCACGGTGACCAGCGCCGGCGGAGCAGGCGGATCATAATCCCAGATGTCGTGATGCACAAGTTGATAAGACCAGCGGCGCACGCCCGTGCGGGCATTCAACGCCACCACGGAATCGCCGTAGAGATCTGCGCCTTTCCGGTCGCCTCCGTAGAAATCGTAAGCCGTAGATCCGATTGCAAGAAAAACCGTGCCCGTCTTCGTGTCAATCGTAAAGCCGGTCCAGACGTTTGCGCCCGTGCGCTTTTGCCACCCGTTCGAATCCCAGGTTTCATGGCCCGGTTCGCCGGACTGAGGCACCGTATGAAACGTCCAAACCCGTTTTCCCGATCGCACGTCCCAGGCGCGCACGTCCCCGCGAGGCCCTTGTCCAGGGCTCTCCGGTACTTCCGCTCCGGTAATCACCAGATCCTCATAGATGCCAGGAGCTGACGTAATCGCATACGTCGAGCGGGGAAAATCGTCGGCAACGCCTTTTCGGAGATCGATTTCGCCTTCGTTCCCGAATCCCGGAACTGGCTGACCCGTTCGCGCATTCAATGCGATCAGGCGTCCATCGAAGGTGCCGAGCAGAATCCGCGGACCATCCTTGGAATCTCCGGGCCAGTAAGACACGCCGCGGTTTGCGTGATATTGAACCGTGCTTTCAGTCTTTGCCTGTGGATCGAATTTCCAAATCTCTTTCCCCGAAACAGGATCCAGAGCAATCACCTTGTTCGCGGGCGTGGTCAGGTACACAACCCCGCCGACCACCAGCGGAGTAGTCTCGAATGCCACTTGCCGGCTTTGACCCCGGGTGCCCAGCGCGGCAGGTTTCTCCCCTGTGTGATAGGTCCATGCGCGTTCCAGCGATTTGACGTTCTCAACCGTGATCTGCCGAAGAGGCGAATAGCGCGATCCGCCCGGATCGTGGCCGTAAACGGGCCAGTCGGTTTGCCCGTACATAAGCGCGGCCGCGAGGATGCCGAGCAACAGTTTCATCGCAGCTCCTGAAAGAGCGGAACCTCACCGGTCAGAGGCTCAATAAAATTGCGGAACTCCGGCGTGACATCGTTGCCCGGTTCGTTTCTCCACTCTTCCGGGAAACGCCGTTCCAGAAGCGCTACACGATCTAAACTGGCGAGCCCCGTTTCCGGCGGTTGACCGGGATGAGGTTCAAGCAAGGTCACCATGTTGCCTCCTTGTTCCTGTATGGCCGCCAGCACCGCGCGTTGTCCGCATAAGCGCGATTCGGCCCAATCACGCTCGGAAATCGAAGCGGCACTCGCGCGGCCCAGCAACCCCGGCTTCTCACTCCGAGCCCGAATCCGAAGTCGTTTTGAAACGAGCATTGCGAGCCGGTGAGCCAGGTTCATCGCCAGACTCCCCCGCGAACCGGAGCGAACATCCGCGCCGAACGGCTGGCCATGTTCATCAAGCTGGCCTTCGCACACCGCCACCACGCAGCGATTCAGTTTGCTATACACGCGGTGAACATCGTCTAGTAACTGCTCGATGGGCAACCGGCGCTCGGGAAAATAGATCAGGTGCGGCGCATCCTCAGGACCACGACGGGCCAGCGACGTCGCGGCCGCCAGCCAGCCCACATTGCGGCCCAGAACTTCGATAAATTCGACCTGTCCCGGCAAGGCTCGATTATCAGCCCCAATATCACGCGCCGCACACGCGAAAAAGCGCGCAGTCGAACCATAACCGGGCGTATGGTGGGTCTCCATCAGATCGTTGTCGATTGTCTTGGGGATGCCGACGATTTGCAGCTCACGATTGCTTTCTCGCACCATGTTCCAAAGCAGGCGCGCCGTTTCCATCGACCCGTTGCCGCCCGTACAAAACAGAAAGCGAATCTCGCGCGCGCGCAAAATGGCGATAATCCTCTGAAGATCTTCTTCCGCCAATTCGCGGCGCGAGGTTCCCAGCGCGGAAGAGGGCGTCCGGCCGACCGCGTTCATAAGCTCCGCCGCTTGGCCCGAAAGATCGATGAAGTCTTCGCGCAGGACGCCGTCGAATCCAAACCGCGCACCCCACAACGGCCCAATTTCGGGGTGCTTTCGTGCTTCCTCCCAAACGCCTAACAGGCTCGCATTGATAACGGGCGTCGGGCCGCCGGTGTGAACGAGAACCGCGCCTGCTCCGGAAGAACGCATCATCGGGTTTCAAATGCCGCCGTGCCGCCCACATGGCGAACACAGCGTGCGGCGGCGATGACGCCCGCATGCGCGCATTCACGAATCGACCCGCCCTTCAAAAATCGCGCGAGAAAACCCGCATTGAAACTGTCTCCCGCGCCCGTGGTATCCACCACGCGTGCCTTTACTGCCGGAACTCGAAAAAGTTCACCCTCGCTATACACCAGAACCCCGCGCTGCCCCAGCTTGACCGCGACCGTTCGCGCCAGTTCGCCCAGTGCTTTCGCGGCATCTTCCGCCTTTTTGCAGCCCGTCAGCATCCCAGCTTCCTGCTCATTGGGGAAGAAGAGATCAACGTGCCGGAGGACCTTCCGAATCTGCGAATCCCACTTTTCGGCCGGATCGTAATTACAATCGAGCGACGTGGTCAGGCCAAGCTGTTTCGCTTTCGCGAACAGGGCCTGAGCGTTCGCGTGCAGCTTCTTCAACAGAAAGTAGTGTCCGACATGCAGATGACGCGTCCCCTTCAGCCCGCGAAGGGGGATATCGGCGGACCTCAGTAACGGGATCGTGCCGAGATAGGTCACGCCGGAGCGCTTCCCGGACTGGTCGAACCACACAGTGATTCCCGTCTTTTCCGTTGTGGAGCGGCGTAGAAAGCTCAGGCCGACACCTGCCGACGCAAGGCGCTCTTCTACAAATTGCCCGAATGTATCCCTGCCGACCACGCCTGCGAAGCTGACCTTTGCTCCCAGGCTGGAAAGGTTAAAGGCCGTGATGGCGCTTGAACCGCCCAGCGCGAGCTGTACGTTCTCTGCCAGCTTCTCCTTTCCGGGCTCCAGACGAGCAGTCGTCTGCACCATTAAATCGACGTTTGCTTCGCCCGCGACAATGCACTCTGCGTTGCTAATCTTCATGCACGCGAAATCCCCGCACGACGCGCGTAATCACGCCATCCGGGCTCGGGTTATCGGGATTCAATCCACAGCGCAGGCTCAACTCGTAAGCCAGTAGTTGTCCGAAAAGAATTTCAAAGGGAACGCGAAGCTTGTCGGAGAGATTAGGTGCGACCGCTTGAAGAAACGTGTCCACCTTGTCCATTCCTTGTTCGCTCTTACCGATCGCTATAGTCCTGCCCAGGTTCTTGCTTTGCAATTCTTCAATCAAATCGGCTTCGTACTTCTGGCGCAATGGATCGGAAGAGAACCAGCAGAGCACAACGCTATCCGGGCGCAAAAAGCTCATCGGCCCATGCCGTAGCCCTAGAAATGTTTCGGCAATGGGAACCACCGTCCCCGCCGTCATCTCCAAAATCTTCAGCGACACTTCTGTAGCCAGCGGCTTCAGATCTCCGGAGGCGAGGATTGCTACCCGCCGGACATCGGGCCGCGCCAACTCCCGCGCGAACGCGTGCAGGCTCGGCAGAAGCTCTTCCGCGCGCCGGCAGACCGCAGGCAGAACGGGTGTTAGTTGATCGATATGAACGACCGCGAGACCCGCCAGAACCAAGTTAGTGAACGAACTGGTCATCACCAGGCTGCGGTCATTTGTCCTTGCATCCAACACGATTGCTTCTACTCCATCGAGCTTTGCAAGTTGGCCGTTCTCGTTGCAGGTAATGACCAGGTGCCTTACGGCAGGGAAGAGCCTTCGCATCTTTTCGACCACCGCGACACTTTCCGGACTGTCGCCCGAACGCGCAATAGAAATCAGCAGTCCCTCTTCAGGAAACGCGGGGTTCGCATCGGCCACCTCATTCCGCGTCTGCAGCAAGAGATCGGTCGCCGGGACGGCCCGCGCGCCGGGCCACGCCCTGGCAATCGCATCCGCAGCGTAGGCCGACGTTCCCGCTCCGGTCACAATTGTTGCCTTTGAAAGCCTCGACGCAGAAACGCACGCTCCTCTAATCCGTTCGATTGTTGTGGGCCACACAATAGGCTGCTGAAGAATCTCCTGCAGCGTGATCGCGCCCGCAACGTCGCCCGGGCGCACCCTGGATTCTGTCATTGCGTTCCGAAGGATAACGAAGAACAGCGAAAGTTGTCAAACAGCAAGACTGCGGGAATACGTTTACACAACCAGTACTTCGACCCCGGTCTGGCGGACTCTCTCCAGGATTTCAGGTGGGATCCGGTCATCCGTAATGATTCTGCGAACGCCGTTCATGGGGCCGATAACCGACAGGCTTCGCCGGCCGAATTTGCTCGCGTCCGCAATCACACTTACCTCTTGTGACCGCTGCATCATCAAGCCATTGAGCTGAGCTTCCAGAAGGTCCGGTGTCGATAGGCCTGTTTCGAAATCCAATCCGTCTACACCAACGAAAAAATGATCCGCGTGCAGTTCCCGGATCGACCGTTCCGCCTGCGGGCCGACAAACGATCCCGACACGTGCCGCATGAGCCCGCCGATCATGATCACTGAAACACTCGTCGAATCTGTGAATTCTTGGGCGATATTCAACGCGTGCGTTATCACCGTCAGCGGAGTAATGGATGCTGCCTTGATTGCCTTCGCTACCTCACCCGATGTCGTCCCGGAATCCAGAATAACCGTTTGCCTCGGCTTCACCAATCGCGCTGCTGCTCGCGCGATTCTGACCTTTTCGGCATAGTGAATCGAACGCTTTACATTCAGCGGAACATCGTCATTCGGCGATAATGGCACCATCGCGCCGCCGTACGAGCGGACCAGCAATCCCCGCTCGGCGAGTTGCCCCAAATCCGCCCGTAGAGTCACGGCGGAAACTTTGAATCGCCGCACCAAATCCTCAACCGAAACACTGCCTTCCTTCCGGAGAAGCTTGACAATTTCACGGCGTCTCTCATCGGCGAGCAAGGCGGGCGCTTTGGTGGGCATTCGGCTCAGCTTCTTTCAGGAGGTATCTTACATTATTGGGGCGACCGTCCCGCGCGCGCCAGCCGGACAAAGTGGTGCGCAAGAAGACGATCCGGAAGAAGCAGCGCTTCCCGAAAATCCGCTTCCGCGGCTTGCTTCTGACCGGTTTCTGATTTGAGCGCTCCGGAAACATAAAGCGACCAGCTCGTCTCCGCCCCCGTGCTTGTCCGTTCTCCCCAGCGGGCGACCGCCGCTTGCACCCGCGCCGTCCATTTCGTCTCATCGAATCCTTTCAGCTTCGCCGCCGCCGCGCGTGCCCAGATCAGCTGGTCCGTTCCGGTGGCCTGCACAGCCTGGCGATACTTCGCGGCTGCTTCCTGCGCGTGTCCGCAATCCGATTCCATCTTTCCGAGAAGATAATTCGTGCGCGCGGAATTCAGCATTGGCTCCAAACCATCTTGCGTGAAGGCAAGCCCAGCTACCGGCGTAGCGATGTGTTCCGCTTCGGCCAGCGCGGCATCGCAATGGCCGCCGCGAGCCTCCGCCAGAATCTGCTGCAGCCGCACTTCGAACCATACTTGCCGGACGTTGGTGCCGCCCTCCTCCCGCGGAAAGAACCGGCCATGGAACAGCGCGAGAGCCCCTTTGAAATCGCCTGCTTCCGCACGGTTCAGCGCCAATTCATAAACCAGCGCCGAAGGCATGCGGGCCGGGTCCGGATACTTCTCCAGAGCCGAAACACGTTCGGATGCTGGACGCGCCAACAAGCTGAGCGCCTGATCGAGGCCGAAGTAGATCTGATCGTTGCTGGGGTCGCTTGATAATCCGTCCCGAAAAGCTTTCAAGGCCATCTCGGGGTCTCGTTTGATGCGCATTAACGCAAGCCCCATGCTCGCATCCAGAACGGGAATCTTTGCATCGGTTTCGCGTGCTTTGGTCCATTCCGTGAGCGCCGGGTCCGTGAGCCCGCGAGAGAAATAGAAGGTTCCCAGCAGATAATGCGCCGTCGCATCGGCCGGATTCACCTGCACGGCGGACCTCAGTACTTCGAAAGCTTCCGCGCTGTTTGGAAAAACGTAGGCCGTCGAAAGCTTCGCTGCTTCGCGATAATCATCGCCAGGCGCTTGGCCGAGCTTTTGACGGCACCACGCGCGGAAATATCCAACCAGCGCATTTTTCTGCGGCAGCACGTATCCCGGCTCACTCTGGTCGGCCGGTACCGCCGGGTATTGCCTGGAAAGTACCTGTAGCGCTTGTTTGTAGAAGCCGAGCCGCATATATTCGGAAGCGATGTTCAGAACCCGGTACGGATCGGCAGCCAGATGGGCCAGGTCCGGTTCGCCCAGTTCTTCCCGAATAAAGTAATCCTCCGGCGACTTTGCCAGAGCTTGTTCCGCAACTGAGTGCGCCTCCGTGTGACCGGCTGCCTGTTCCACCGCGATCCATTCTTCAGTCGCGCGGAGATCATCCGGCTCGCTGCGGCGGACCTCCGAGAGATAACGTGCCGCCTGCTTCAAATCTCCCTGGCGTGCATGCAATTCGGCCAATTTAAGCGTCGCAGCCGCATGAAATGTTGGCATGCGCTGCGCGGTTTCGAAATTCGTCAGCGCCTTGCGGTCCTCTCCCTTCCCCTCGTACGCAAGCGCCAGGTAATACGCAATCTCCGGATTCGGCGTATCGCGGCGCTGTACCGGTTCTAAATAGCGAACGGCCTCGTCATAGAGCAGAAGGCTTGCTGAGAGCCGTCCGGCCGCCGCGCCCAGGCTGAAACTATCCGGAAATTTTTGCAAGCCTTCCCGGTACACAGCCAGAGCTTGTAAAAGCATTCCGTTCAACTCGTCATCGATCCCGGCCTGCAGCCAGTCATCTTCCGATCGCTGGTCGGGCTGCGGTATGGAATACGAGTGTTGCGGCCCCACATGAATTTCTGATTGAGGCGTCCAATCGAATTCGCCCTCGGTTTGCCGCAGCAGCACCGCTCCGTTTGGTCCCCGTAATTCAAAGGTGCACTTCTGAGCGGGATCCGTTATGGCCACTTCGCGCGCCCATGTTTTCTCCGGGTCGAGATCTACGCGCTCGTCGGCAATCGCTCGCCCGCCATTCAGAACGCGCACCGACGCGCCGTACACAGCTTGGTTCGCGTTAAACCCAAAACTGAGCTTGTCGCCATTGCGCGCCATGTGTAGAACACCCGCCAGGTTCGCTCGTGTGATGCCGCCGATCTGCCGGACCGGCATCCAGTACTCGGAGAACCGAATGGTTTGCCGCGGCTCTAAGAAAGCGTAAGTCTCCTGGTTGCGAAACAGACCGGCTTGCACCTCAACGTACGCGCTATCGTTATCGGACAGGGCTTTTCGCCAATCCAGGCCATCGGCATCTACGCCCCATGACCACGTCTTCTTGCCGGGCAGGTCGCCGTAATCCGCGTAATGAACGGTTCCCGTATTTATCTTCGGATTCCAGACGGCCATGAACGGCTCGCGGCTGCCGTGCACAAAGAGCGAGACCGGACCTTTCGTCTGGTTCCGGATAATGCTCAAATCTGTCCCGCTCGAATCCACTGGCCACGTTTGCACTTCCGTGAAGCCGTGGCTGGCGGCATAACGCATCGGATATTCGATGTGCGAATCATCCCAGACCTGGACGCCAGCGTTGTTCCACCAGTAAAAGCGGTGTCTCACATCGCTCCGGTTACTGAGCGAGACTCGTTCTTCTAAGACGGTGCTCTGCGGTCGCAATCGCAGTTCAACGGTCCACTCCATTCCGTACACGCGATCGATATTGCTGACGAAGGCCGAAGCGCTGCCATCGTCGTTCTTGCGGAACGCGAAGTCCACCGGAGACATGGATACCCAGTTGTGCGATACCGGAAAGTTGAATTCAATCCCGAATGCCGCCCAGGCTCCCCGATAACCAATATTGGCCTTCTTGATGGACGGGTTCGCATAAAAAATAGGCTGTCCGCTGATCTTGTCGGTGCAGGTATAAAGATGACCACCAATATCCGGCAGAACCGAGCACTTCAGATATTCATTCTCGAGATAAATGGCCCGCCAGACATGATCGGCGCGATGGTTGGTCAGGTTATCGCGAATCGTATACGGGTAATTGAAGTTCCTCGTCGCGTACAGATCGAACGGCGGATTCGGGTCGGGCGGACCTTCCTCGTAAGTCGGAAGCGTAAGCGTGCCCTGCCAGACGCGCACTTCGGCGGCCTGCAGACACGAACCAAGCAGGATGCTAAGAAGGGCTGCTATTACTGCGAATCGCGTGTTCAGATATCGGCTTCGTTTGCACATTGACAACGAACGACAGTTTACCCGAAAGGATTCGAAAGAGTAGCATTGAAAGACAGCGAAAGAAGAATGTTTTCTTACATCCTGCGAATATTCCTGATCGGCAGCCTAGCTGCATGTCTTTGGGCAGGACGGCCCGGCGATTTTCAGATTATCGGTCCGGGTGGCGGAGGGGCCATGTTCAACCCGACCGTCAGCCCTCACGACGAGAATACGGTTCTTGTGTCCTGTGACATGACCGGCGCATACATCACTCACGATGGAGGCCGGTCGTGGCGTATGTTCAACCTGCGCGGCACGGTACGGTTTTTCGCTTTTGATCCGGTCAATCCCAAAACGTTGTACGCGTACGTTACCGGTCTGTGGCGGAGTACCGATGACGGCGAGACGTGGAATCTGGTCTATCCCAAGCCGTCCGCCGTGCGCGGAATCCGTATGAACTCCGATCACGCGGACGAAACCATTGTGGCCGATCCCGACCCTCTGGGTCGAATCGCTACGTTCGCTATCGATCCTGCGGATTCCAAAATCCTCTATGCAGCAGCGGGTCGCGATAAGAGCACCGCACTCTACGTTTCGCGCGACTTTGGCGCAAGCTGGCAGCAAGAATCAACGCTGCCGGAGGCGCCGCTGCGGATGTGGATCGATCCGCATTCGCCGCCCCAGGCGCGATCGCTCTATCTGGTCGGCCCCCACAAGGTCGTCATCAAAAATTCCACTGGTCTCCACGATTTTCCGGCTCCTGGCACGGCACGAATCACGGACGCAACTGCCGGATTCAATTCTCAAGCCGCACCGGTCATCTACGTCATCTCGAATGAGCAAGCGTTTGTCTCGAGCGACGAAGGAAAGAGCTGGCAGCAATCCCGGTTACCCGGTGAGTCTGCATCCGTGCGGGCTGTTGCAACCAGCTTGCGCCATCCGGAAATTGCCTACCTCTCCTACCATCACCTCAACCTACATGGCAAGCGCTGGTTTGGCGTCGCGAAAACAGAGGACGCCGGAAGCACCTGGAAACTCGTCTGGCAGGAAAGCGAAACGGCTGCACCCAATATCCACGATGCCTGGATTACGGCGCGACTCGGTCCAGCCTGGGCAGAAAATCCCCTGATGCTTGGTGTAGCCGATCAAAATCCGAACCTCTGCTATGGCACGGATTTTGGACGGACCATGCAGACCGTGGATGGTGGAGCGAATTGGAAGGCGGTCTATTCACGCGAAGTTTCGTCGGGCATGTGGACCACGACCGGCCTGGATGTAACCACTAATTACGGTATTCATTTCGATCCTTTCGATACAAATCGACAGTTCATCACGTACACCGATATTGGCCTGTTTCGGAGCGAAGACGGCGGGAAATCGTGGGTTAGTTCCACCCATGGCGTTCCGCGAAAATGGCTGAACACGACGTACTGGGTTGTGTTTGATCCCGATGTAAAGGGCCGCATGTGGAGCGCCAACAGCTACACGCATGACCTACCTCGGCCGAAGATGTGGCGGCACAATTCCGTGCAGAACTTCATGGGCGGCATCTGCCGGAGCGATGATGGCGGCCGTAGCTGGGTGAAGTCGAACGCTGGCATGCCGGAAACCGCAGTGACTCACGTGTTGTTAGATCCCACCAGCTCGAAAGATCACCGTGTTCTGTATGCTGCTGCGTTTGGCCGGGGCGTTTACAAGAGCGTCGATGACGGCAGAACATGGGCACAGAAAAACAACGGAATCACGCAGGCGGAGCCATTCGCGTGGCGGCTCACGCGCGGTCCGGATGGAACGCTTTACCTGGTCCTCGCGCGGCGCTCAGAAGACGGCAGCATTGGAAACGCCGGCGATGGCGCGCTTTACAAATCGACAGATAGTGCGGAAAGCTGGCAACCGGTTCCACTCCCTTCCGGCGTGAATGGCCCCAACGGTTTGGCCGTTGATCCGAAATCGCCGCAGCGTCTCTACCTGGCAGCTTGGACCCGCGCCACGGCATCCCTGCACGGAGAAGGAGGCGGGATCTATATCTCCGATAATGGCGGCCATACTTGGCATGAGGTTCTTGATCGCGACCAGCACGTATACGACATCACGATCGACACGCGAACCCCAAACGTCATGTATGCCGCCGGATTTGAATCGTCCGCCTGGCGCTCCCAAGATCGCGGCGACCACTGGACCCGCATTCCCGGCTTCAATTTCAAATGGGGTCATCGAGTCATACTCGATCCGAAAGATCCCGGCAAGATCTATGTCACAACCTTCGGCGGAAGCGTGTGGCACGGCAGCGTGAACGGCAAGCCGGCAATCGTGGATATCGCGACGCCGGAACTCCAGCCTGGAAAATAGAGACGATGATTCGAACAGTTCTTGCTTTTGCTCTTCTTGTTACAACCGGGTTCTGCTATCAGCCAACTCACACCATGCAAAGTAAACGCGCATCCGCGGACGTTGCGCCCGATACTGATCCGAACTCCGCCTTCTGGCAGGGGGCGCCCGCCGTATTCGCCGATCGCGATTCGTTTGGGCACGTTGTTCCAGGCCATCGCACCGAAGTACGCTCGCGCTGGACTACGGACAATCTTTACCTTCTTTTCATTTGCCCGTATCAGCACCTCAATTTGAAACCTGATCCGCGCACCGATGTGGAAACGAACCAGCTCTGGAACTGGGATGTGGCCGAAGCCTTTATCGGATCGGACTTCCAGAACATCCGGCAATACAAAGAATTTGAAGTGTCGCCGCAAGGCGAGTGGGTCGACCTCGATATCGATTTAACAAAGCCTCATCATGAAGGCGGCTGGACCTGGAACTCCGGATTCACCGTAGCGGCGCGGATTGATCCGCAAGAGAAGATCTGGTATGCGTGCATGCGGATTCCTTACAAGTCGATTGACACACGCCCCGCCGCTCCGGGAAATACGCTGCGCATCAATCTCTATCGTTCGCAGGGTCCCAAAGCGCAGCACGCAGCCATCGCCTGGCAGCCCACGCATAAAGCAACGTTCCACGCGCCCGAGGCTTTCGGCACGCTCGAACTTCACTGAATCCCGACCCCGGCCTCTGCAACGCGGAAATATGAAGTGGCCGAGGGCTTCAGCGGAGAGCCTTCAGCGGTCTCCCGGCGCGCCCGAGCCTGCGAAGTGGTGGGCGGTTAGGGACTCGAACCCCAGACCTTCTGGGTGTAAACCAGACGCTCTAACCAACTGAGCTAACCGCCCGCAACGCCTCCAGTCTAGCAACGAATCTCAAGGAGGAACGTTGTTTTTGAAAAACGACAAACCGGCATCGACAATGCTGGTCGAAGCGGCAGTGGGCTCGTGCATCTGCCCGGATGTGGGGAGTCCTAACAAGACAGAAGCGTAGGAGCCGGTTCCGTCACGGCGCAGACCAGCACAATCCGTTTGTCCGCGAACATTGCAAGTCCAGGTTGCGTCCTCACAATTGTGATCGAGTGCGCTACGAGCGTGAACTGCTTCAGGATTGAGGAAATCATCGAAGACTCTGTTGCTGCGTGGCGCGCGAGTCCTTCCGATTTCCCGCCGCTTGGACCTCCGTTCTCTCGCAACGAGCAAAAAAGCCGTGAACGCCGGTTGGATTTTCACCTGGACGCGGTCGATGCCGAACTGCGCAAGACCTCACGCATCCGAGGGTCCGCGGAAGCGGCGCTCGCACACATCACGTCGGTTTTCGTGCAGATTTCAACCTATGCCCTGGATATTGACGATGCCTACATTGAGAATTTATTGCAGAATGGGTTTTTACATATCGCACGGGATCTGGCGCGCCGCGCCCGGCACATCGACCCGAACGTAAGCATGATTGACATTCTGCAGGCTGCCCGCAATGCCTGGACAGCTTGCGGATTACAAGTGCTGCTGGGGAGAGAGTTGCGGCTTACGCCAGCCATCTTCGCTTACAGCATGCTCTACCCATATAGCGATAACTATCTTGATGACGCGAAGACCTCACCGGGAGCCAAGCTGCGTTTCAACGAACGCTTCCGGCGGAGACTCGAAGGCGAATATTTTTCTCCTGAGAGCAGGCGTGAAGATGTGATCTGCCAGCTTGTCGAGCTGATCGAATCGGAATACCCCCGCAGTCTGTTTCCACAGGTCTATGCCTCGCTGCTGGCCATCCACGCGGCCCAGCAGGACAGCGTTCTGCAGATGCAGCGAAGTGACGGGGTCGATATTGCCCGGCTCACGCTTACGAAGGGGGGAACATCCGTACTGGCAGATGCCTACCTGGCCGCTGGAAGCTTGACGGAATGTGAGGCCAGGTTTGCCTTCAACTGGGGCGTGCTGCTTCAGCTGGGTGACGATCTTCAGGACATTTCTTCAGACCGCGCTCGTGGATCCCGGACTCTCTTCACGCAAACAGCCATGCAAGGGCCGCTGGATCAGCTTACGAACCGGACATTTCACTTTTCCAGGATGGCGATGGAGCAAATGGCAGGGCTTCCCAATGCGACCGGGATTTTGAAACAGCTGCTTGCCAGAAGCTGCCAGTTGCTGCTAATCCGCAATGCGGCAAATGCCTCACAGACCTATACCGGTACATACATGGCGGCATTGGAGACATACTCGCCCTTCGGATTCGATTTTCTGCGAGATCGCGAGCAACGCTTCATTCGCCGGCAGCGGTCATACAGCAGACTCTTTGAACGGGCGGTCGGTTAAGTTTGCGCACTGGCGTTGGCTGATAATCTATTTTGATCTATTCTTGCGTTTTGTGGATCGCTCTTGCGATCCTTCCCTCCACACAAAACTCAGCCGCCAAGCGCGGCCAGGCACAATTTTTGCAGTCGTGCAGCTTCTGCCATGGACCGGATGCGACCGGGACCACGGAAGGGCCTGACCTGCTGCGCTCCTCGCTGGTCCGCCACGATGACAACGGAAATCTCATTGGCCCAGTGATTCGCGACGGCCGCCCTTCCAAGGGAATGCCGCCTATCGGACTCACTGACTCACAAATTGGCGATGTTGTCGCGTTCCTGAAATGGCAGCTTGCGGAAGCCGATCGTGCAAACCCGTCCGATCCGCGCACGCTTTCTTTGCAGCGATTGTTAACCGGCAACCCCGCTGCGGGGAAAGCGTTCTTCAACGGCTTGGGCGGATGTTCGCATTGCCATTCTCCTTCCGGTGATCTCGCGGGAATCGCGAAGAAGTACGCGCCAGCCGATCTCCAGGCGCGTTTTCTCTATCCGCCGGACGTGCCGAAAACAGCTACGGTCACTACTGGCTCCGGCAAAGAAATTACCGGCGAACTGGTGCACCAGGATCAGTTCAGTATCGCGATTAGAGATCACGACGGCTGGTATCATTCGTGGCCTTGCAGCGAGGTGAAGTCTCAGGTACACGACCCGCTTGCAGCGCATCTCGAACTGCTGCACAAGTACACGGAGTCTGACGTTCATAATCTTTTCGCCTACCTGGAGACATTGAAGTGAAACTGCTGGCACTCTGTGCGGTAAGCCTGTGGTCCCTTTCCGCACAAGGATTGGATCCTGCTGCTCTTTCGAAGCCGCCAACTACAACTTGGCCGACTTACAACGGCGATTATTCCGGCCGCCGCTTCAGTACTCTGAACCAGATTAATAAGAGCAACGTCGCTTCCCTGATCATGGCATGGGCCTTCCAGACTCATTCGGCTGAACTGAAATCTACGCCTCTCGAAGTAAATGGAATCTTGTACTTTACAACTCCGGACAACGCCTGGGCAATTGATGCTCGTAACGGACGCCGCATCTGGCACTACAGCCGTCCATCACAAGGCGATCATGTCGGGCATCGCGGGGTCGCCATGTACAAGGACCGGCTCTATTTCGGAACGCCCGACGCGCATCTGATTTGCCTGAACGCGCGAGATGGAAAACCAATCTGGGACGTTGAAATAGCCGACGTGAAGCTTGGATATTACATCAGCGTTGCTCCGCTGTTGGTGAAAGGCCGGCTGATTATTGGCTCATCGGGCGATCAGACCGACATTCAGCACTTCGTGGAAGCGATCGATCCGGAGAATGGGAAAGTAGTCTGGCGATGGAATACGGTCCCCGG
>Ga0308174_10000219_pt1 | contig 23503 bp, 20 predicted proteins | sample PhyPR2_FD_203894 | JGI IMG/M metagenome (GOLD analysis project Ga0308174, IMG submission 203894) | Soil microbial communities from UC Gill Tract Community Farm, Albany, California, United States - DLSLS.P.R2 | ecosystem: Environmental > Terrestrial > Soil > Agricultural land | place: USA... | reverse complement strand
GAACGACGACGCGACGCGGCAGTGCGCGACGCCGAGTCCGCCCGCAACGAGGCAGCCCGGGCGAAGGAGGCACGGGACCGCGCGCTCGCTGACGCTGGGGCGGCCCAGCAGCGGGCGGCGTCTGCAGAGGCGGCGCGGGACCGGGCGCTGGCGGTGGAACGCGCGTCGCGTGCCGAGACCGAACGCGCACGGGCCGACGCGACGCGGGCGGTCAGCCGGGCCGAACTGGCGGAGGCGGCCGCCCGGCTGGAGACCACGGCCGCGGAGGGCCGCGTCCAAGCGGCCGCAAGCCGAGCCGATGCCGCCACGGAGCGGGCGAGGGTGCAGGAGGCCCGCGCCGAGCGAGCCGAGCGCCGTGCCGAGGACAGTCGACGAGACCGCCTGCGAGCCGAGGAGGCGCGGGACCGGGCGGTTGTCGAGGCGGAATCGGCACGGGCTCAACTGGCGACAGCACTCCACCCGCCCGGAGGGGAAAGCGGAGAAGCGGAGGCAGCTGGAGCGAAGCCCCCCGAGGAACCGTCCAGGGGAGCCCCACCCCCCACGTCGGGCACGATCGACTGAGGGCCAAGGAGGCGCACGCGACCGAAACGCTGCCTTTGAGCAGGGGGTCTGTCGCCCCGTCACAAGCCGGGATGTCCGGGTGAGGTGGTCACCAGCAAGCGTGTGCGTATGTACCGAGCCGCCCCTCGGACACAACAAGGCCCCAAGCATGTGTCCACTTCCTCCCGTACTCCTCGGGGAGCCCGCACGGCGCCGTCCTCACGGGTTCACCGAGTCCGAGAGTCGGCGCCCGGCTGCTCCGATGTCGACGGCAGTGCCGGCCAGCCGCCTATGGACAGGCGGTCGACAGGTGGCGACGCTGGGAGTGTGCCTGGAGCTATCCGGCTACTGGGCCCCGTGGAGCTGCACGGGAAGCACGGGCCGGTCACGCTGGGCGGGGCCAAGGAGCGAACACCCCTCGCGGTCCTGGCCCTGCACGCCGGAGCAGTGGTTCCGGACGCCGCGCTCGTCGACGCACTGCAGGGTGACCGGACCATCCGGGTGTTGAGCCCGTCCTGCTTGGGCGCGCCGGCTAGAAGGTCACTTCCTGGCCGACGCCAGGGGCAGGATCCACATCGGGACGCCCGCCTCGCACAGCCGTTCGGCGCGGCCTTCGTGGCGATGCAGCCAGCGCAGATACGTAGGCAACCCCGCGCCGCATGTCACGGGGCCGGTTCCTGCGGAAGTCCTCGCGCAGTTGGGTCTGCCACTCGGGCGAGGCCGGTATCCGCGTCACCATCGACTCGGCTCCTGCGGCCAGGACCTTCATCGGCAGGTTTCCCGGGACGCTGGTCGAGCGGATCACCGCCCGGAAGAACGCCGGCTCGTCGTCCATGGGGCGCTCACCCCGCGCCGGCGCAGCGGCTCGCAACCCGTGCGAATGCAGGCCGGGCATGCCGATGGCCTTGGCCGCGCGGTTGAACGCGGTGCGGCCGAATATCGGTGGGACATCGCCCGGCGGTCCGGTCACCTGTGGTCGCATCGAGGACACCCTTGGCAGCAGCCTCCGGGTGCCGGCACTCGCAGCAGGACGGAGAACATTCATGTGGGCACAGACGCTCAGCGGTCCGTTCCGCTTCGAGCAGGTCGAGGTCGCGGCCCCGGATCCCGCCGCACTGGCGCCCGGGCACGTGCTGCTGGCCATCCGCGCCGGCGCCATCTGCGGCAGTGACCTGCCGAACTTCCGCGGTGGCCTGTGGCCGCACCCGGCCGCCGAGGACGGCTGGGGGGCAACTCGGGCGCCGGGCTTCCCGATGCACGAGATCGTCGGGGAGGTCGTCGCCAGCCGGCATCCTGCCCATTCCCCCAGCGACCTGGTCGTGGGCTGGGCGTCCATGTTCGACGGCATCGCCGAGCTCGTGGTCACCGACGGCGACGGCCTGGCCCGCTACGACACCAGCCTGCCGGCCACGACCGCGGTCATGCTGCAACCCCTGGCCTGCGTGCTCTTCGCCGTCGAGCAACTCGGCGACGTCTCCGGGCAGACGGTCGGCGTCATCGGTCAGGGCCCGATCGGCCTGCTGTTCAGCCACGTCCTCAAGGCCCGCGGCGCGGCACGGGTGACCGGCGTAGACCCGGTCGACCGCACCGACGTCGCGTCCGCCTTCGGCGTCGACGAGGTCGTCACCGCCCGGGCCGAGCGGTGGACGGGCTCGCTGTCCGACGCCGATCGGCCATCGGTGGTCGTGGAGGCGGTGGGCCACCAGATCTCGACGCTGCAGCCGGCGCTGGACGCCGTGGCACCCGGCGGTCAGGTCTTCTACTTCGGCGTCCCCGACGACCCGGTCTACCCGTTCGACATGATGACCTTCCTGCGCAAGAACCTGACCCTGCGCTCGGGCGTCACCTTGGAGCGGCGCCGGGTTCTGGCGGACGCCGGCACCTACCTGGCGGCACACCCTGGCCTGCAAGACTGCTATGTCAGCCACGTCCACCCCGTCGCCGACGTGCAGGCGGCGTTCAGCGCCGCGATCGCTCCCCGGCCAGGGCAGTTGAAGATCGCGGTCGACATGACGTGACGCAGTCGTCCCGACCGCATCGGAGGCTGATCTGGCGACGCACGACCCTCCGGTCGACGGACGGCGCGGCCGCTGGGCGGCTGGGCGCCTGGGCGGCTGGGCGCCTGACGAGCACCAGGCTGCCGGGCCAATCAGCCGTGTGCGTATGTAGCGTGTCGCCCCTCAGCCGCGGTGTCCCGGACTCCGCGGCTGCGTCGACAAATCAGTCATCCCGACCGGGCAGTCACCCCCGTCGAGTGTGGGCCGCGAAGCAGACGAGTCCCTAAGCTCCACGCATGACGGAGGATCTCTCGTCGGGCTTGTTGGATCGCTCACCCTTGCCCGCGCGACGCGACGCGGTCCGTGCTCGGGTATTGGCCGACGGGTTCGCCCGTATCGACGCGTTGGCCCGCGAGTTCGAGGTCAGCGTGATGACGATGCACCGCGACTTGGACGCGCTGGCGACCGAGGGATGGCTGACCAAGATTCGAGGGGGCGCCACGGCGAATCCCTCCGCGTTGCTCGAGTTCGGTGTCCGCGAGCGGGCTGCGGCCCAGCGGGCGGAGAAAGCGGTCATCGCCGCCGTGGGGGCAGAGCTCCTGGGGCGGGGACAAACAGTGTTCTTGGACGACAGCACGACGGCGTTGGCCCTGGTCCCGCACTTGATTGCCCACGCGCCGATCACCGTGGTGTCCCACTTCGTGCCGGTGCTCACCGGGCTGGCCGGTGCGTCGGGCGTGGAGCTGCACCTTCTGGGCGGCCAGTACAACCCGCTGCTCGAGGCCTGCTTCGGGTTGCAGACCGTCGATGCGATCGCCCGGTTCCACGCCGACGTGTTCTTCATGTCGACCACTGGGCTCTCGGAAGGAAGGTGCTACCACCGCTCCGAGCCGACGATCATGATCCGTCACGCTTACCTGGCCGCCGCCAGTCGCGCCGTCCTCCTCGTCGATCATGCGAAATTCGGCCGACGGGCCTCGCATGTGCTCTGCCCCGTCAATCGATTCGACACCGTCATCACCGATGCCGGCGTGGATCCCGAAGACCTGGCCGACCTGAGGAGTCGTTGCGGGGACGTGCGGGTGGCCGAATCCAGGTGAGCGGCTGACCCCCGTCGAGTCGCTCGGCGATGTTCCCGGACGCTGCTTCTGGTCACCAGGAGTGCGCCAGGTCACAACTTCACATCGCGTGTAGATTTCTAACGCAGTGCGTGTGATATTCACCGCATGCCCGACACGGGTTACCTCGGCATCGACGTCGGGACGCAGGGCGTCCGGGCCGTGGTGCTTTCCGCTGAGGGCGCGCGGCTCGGAGACGGCAGCGCGCCGCTGTCAGGCGACCTGCGGCGCGCAGGGTTGCACGAGCAGGATCCCGAGCAGTGGTGGTCCGCGCTGGTGCGGGCCGTCGGGGCCGCCCTGACCGGAGCCGGCGCGGACACCGTCATCGACGCCGTCGCCCTGGACGCGACCTCCGGCACCGTCGTCGTGGAGGACGCCTCCGGTCGCGCCCGGGGACCGGGACTGATGTACGACGATGCGCGGGCCGTCGAGCAGGCTGCTCGCGCCCAGGATGTCGGTCAGTCTCTGTGGAGGGCGCTCGGCTACCGAATGCAGCCCAGCTGGGCGCTGCCGAAGGTGATGTGGCTGCAGGAGCACGGTGCCCTGGAGGCCGGTGATCGGATCGCCCACCAGTCCGATCATCTGGTCCGGCGGCTGACCGGCACGCCGGTCGCCACTGACACCTCCCACGCCCTCAAAACGGGTGTGGATCTGCGCCACACCGCATGGCCCGAGGAACTCTTCGCCACGCTCGGCGTCCCGCGCGCAGTCCTGCCCGACGTCGTGCTCCCCGGCACGGTGCTGGGTACCGTGAGCGCCGCCGCGGGCAGGCAGACCGGCATTCCCGCCGGCACCCCTGTGCGCGCGGGGATGACGGACGGTTGCGCCGCCCAGATCGGGGCCCGAGCCCTCAGCCCAGGGTCGTGGAGCAGCGCGCTCGGGACCACTCTGGTGATCAAGGGATCGACGCCCGAGGTCGTCCACGACCCGACGGGCGCCGTTTACTGCCACCGCAACCCCGACGGTGGCTGGTTGCCCGGTGGCGCCTCGAGCACGGGGGCCGGCGTCCTGCGCACGTCGTTCCCAGACGCATCGGGTGAGGATCTGGACCGGCTGACGTCCGAGGCGGCGCGCCTACCGCCGCCGCGTGAAGTCACCTATCCCCTTGCCGGCTCAGGCGAGCGGTTCCCGTTCGTTGCGCCGGACGCGCGCGGATTCGCCGAGCCCGACGGCACCCATCACGACCCGGTGAGGTTGTTCTCGGCCCTGTGCCACGGCGTTGCCTATGTCGAACGGCTCGCCTACGACGCCCTGGGGTTACTGGGGGCAGATGTGTCCGGCCCGGTGTCGCTCAGTGGTGGGGCCAGCCGGAACGAGTGGTGGAACCAGTTGCGCACCGACGTGCTCGGCCGGCCCACCGTGGTTCCCGACTCGGTGGAGGCGGCGGTCGGTATGGCGGTCCTCGCCGCCGCGCCGTCCGGCGAGCTCGGGCGCACGGCCGACCGGATGGTCCATCTCCGCACGCAGTACCAACCTGACGCCGACCGCGCCGAGGGACTCCAGGACGGATACCGGCGGCTGGTCACTGCGCTGACCGACCGCGGCTGGCTCGATCCGACGATCGCCGATCGAGTGCTCCGGGGAGCAATCCATGACTGATCCGGTCACCACTCTCTTGCTGAGCCGGCACGGTCAGACCGACTGGCACCACGACAACCGTTATGCCGGTGCCGACAGCGACATCGATCTGACCGCCACCGGTCAGGCGCAGGCCCGGGCGCTGGCCGAGTTCGCGCGGAGCCGACGACCGGACGCGGTGATCAGCTCTCCTGTCCGTAGGGCCCTGGAGACAGCACAGCCGGCCGCTGACGCCCTACGAGTGCCCGTGGAGATCGTCGCTGACCTCCGCGAGGTGGGCTTCGGGCTCGCCGAAGGGCGCACTGCGACCGAGCTCGACGAGCTCCATCCCGGCATCATGGCGCGATTCCGTCGCGATCCTGTAGCGGACCCCTTTCCCGGCGCCGAGCCGCCCGTCGTCGCGGCCGAACGGGCTGCCCGGGCGCTGCGCGTCGTCACCGAGCGGCATCGCGGCGAGACGGTGTTGGTCGTCGCGCACAACACCTTGCTCCGGCTGGCGCTGTGCAGCGTGCTCGACCTGCCCATCAGTCGCTACCGCCAGCTCTTCCCCCGGCTCGACAACGCGGCGATCACCGAACTGCGGCTTCCCACCGAGCCAGGGGCGCCTGCCTCCCTCATCTCGCTCAATGTCCCAGTCACCGCCCCGGTATCGGGCAGCCCCTGACCCGCCCTCGCCTTCTCCCGCCGCACCCGTTGTCGCAGGCCCACTCGCATCCAGGCACCGTCGCCCATAGGAGGACCCACAGTGATAACGACACATCCCCGCATCAAGATCGCCGCTACGGCGTTCGCCGCCCTCGCCGCCATGAGCGCCTGCTCGAGCAATGGGGCGTCCACAGGTTCGAGCAGCTCCGGTTCCTCCGGCGGCACATCCGGGGGCACGGCCTCCGGCACGGTCGCCTTTCTGATGCCCGACGAGGCATCCACCCGCTACGAACAGCATGACCATCCGGGCTTCGTCGCGCAGATGAAAAAGGACTGCCCGAAGTGCAAGGTCCTTTACAACAACGCCGACGCCGACGCCTCCAAACAGCAGCAGCAGTTCAACTCAGCACTCACGCAGGGCGCGAAGGTCGTCGTGCTGGACCCGGTGGACTCGAGCGCCGCCGCATCCCTCGTCCAGCAAGCCCACTCCCGGGGCGTGAAGGTGATCGCCTATGACCGGCCTATCACCGCGACCCAGGCCGACTACTACGTCTCGTTCGACAACGAGAAGATCGGGGCCCTCATCTCCAAGTCCTTGGTGGACCACCTGAAGGCCGTCAATGCGCCGACCACCGGAGGCCTCCTGGAGGTCAACGGCTCCCCGACCGACGCTGCGGCCGGCCTGATCAAGAAGGGCATCCACGAAGGCCTGTCCGCCGGTGGGTACAAGACGCTGGCCGAGTACGACACCCCGGAGTGGGAACCGGCCAAGGCCCAGGACTGGGTCAGCGGCCAGATCTCGCGCTTCCACACCCAGATCACGGGCGTCGTGGCGGCGAACGACGGGACCGCCGGTGGCACGATCGCCGCCTTCAAGGCCGCGAACGTGAGCCCCGTTCCTCCGGTGACCGGTAACGATGCCACGACGGCCGGGCTCCAGCAGATCATCAGCGGAGACCTCTACAACACCATCTCGAAGCCGAGCGAGATCGTCGCCGCTGCGGCTGCGGACGCGGCGGTGCAGCTGATGGAGGGCAAGAAGCCGACGGCGGAGGCCACGGTGTTCGACACGCCGTCCAAGCTCTTCACCCCGACGGTGATCACGCAGAAGAACATCAAGGCGGAGATCGTCGACAAGGGCATCGCCAAGGCCGCCGATCTGTGCACAGCCGCCTACCAGGCAGCCTGCGCGAAGCTCAATATCAGCTGATCCAGCCGCCGTGCCCTCCGGCCGCCCCGCGGGAGGGCACGGCGCCACCTCCATCGCCTTGAGGGATCCCCATGACCTCCGCCACCGCATTCCCTCCGAGCGCCACCGGAACGACGGTGCTCAGCCTGCGCGACATCACCAAGACGTTCGGCGCCGTGAATGCGCTCACCTCGGTCGACCTGGACGTGGCCGCCGGCGAAGTGGTCGCCATCGTCGGTGACAACGGCGCTGGCAAATCAACCCTGGTCAAGGTGCTGGCGGGCGTCCACCTGCCAGACAGCGGCACGATCAGCTTCGACGGCGCACCGGTGCACATTCCCACTCCCAGCGCGGCGATCGAGTTGGGCATCGCCACGGTCTTCCAGGACCTCGCCCTGTGCGAGAACCTCGATGTCGTACAGAACGTCTTCCTGGGCCGTGAACTCAGACGGCGGCGCCTGGACGAGGTAGCGATGGAAACGAAATCGTGGGAACTACTCGGACAGCTCTCAGCCAAGATCCCCACCGTCCGGATACCGGTGGCGTCCCTGTCCGGGGGGCAGCGGCAGACGGTGGCGATCGCCCGGTCCCTGCTCGGCGAACCTCGCGTCATCATCCTCGACGAACCGACCGCCGCCCTCGGCGTTGCGCAGACGGCCGAGGTTCTCGATCTGATCGAGCGGCTCCGGGAACGCGGTCTGGGCGTGATCATGATCAGCCACAACATGGAAGACGTCCGGGCTGTGGCCGACCGGGTGGTCGTGCTCCGGCTCGGACGCAACAACGGCGTGTTCGACATCGCCACGGTGTCCTCGGAGGACATCGTGGCCGCGATCACCGGCGCGGCGACGAACGCCGTGACGCGCCGCGCCGCCCGGCGATCCTCCGCGGATGTCCCTTCCGCTCCGAATCAGGAGTTCTCAGATGACTGAGCTGCGCACCCCGCCTCCGCGCGCGACGGCGCTGGACCGCCAGGACGAGCGCCTCCAGGAGCACGTCGGCGCCAAGGGGGCCATGACCGCCTTCCTCGCCCGGGTGCGCTCCGGTGACCTCGGGGCGCTTCCCGTCGTCGTCGGCCTGGTGATCATCTGGACGATCTTCGACATCCTCAATCCACTGTTCCTCTCCAGCGACAACCTGGTCAACATCAGCCTCGAGTCGTGCTCCGTCGGGGTCATCTCCCTCGGCATCGTCTGTGTGCTGCTGGTCGGCGAGATCGACCTGTCCGTGGGATCGGTCAGCGGCCTGTCCTCGGCCATCGTCGGTGTGCTCTTCGTTCAACACCATTGGCCGGTGGCGGCGACGGTGGCTGCAGCTGTGGTCGCCGGCGCGGTAATCGGGTGGATCTACAGCGTGATGTACAACCGGTTCGGCATGCCCAGCTTCGTCGCCACGTTGGCCGGCCTGCTCGGGTATCTGGGGTTGCAGCTCTACATCCTCGGCCAGCAGGGCTCGATCAACATCCCGTTCGATTCGGGCCTCGTCCAGTTCGCCCAACTGGACTTCCTCCCCCGGCCGCTGGCCTACGTCGTCGCCGCATTCGTCGCCGTCGGCGTGTTCGCCTCGGGCTACGAGATCGCCCGCGCCCGCCACCGCGCGGGGCTCTCCGGCTCGTCGCTTCAGACCCTGCTCGTCAAGAGCGTTGCGCTCCTGATCATCCTCGAGGCCGTGGTCTGGTACCTGAACCAGACCCGCGGCGTGGCATGGATGGTCGTGCTGTTCGCCCTACTCGTGACGGTGATGAACTACGCCTTCACGCGGACCGGGTGGGGTCGCTCCGTCTTTGCCGTAGGCGGCAACGAGGAGGCGGCCCGTCGAGCCGGCATCAACGTCCGCCGCACGTACACCACCGTCTTCGTGCTGTGCTCAGTCTTCGCCGCCGTCGGCGGAGTCCTTGCCGCCGCCCGGCTGGGATCGTCGACACAGAGCAGCGGGACCGGTGACGTCAACCTGAACGCGATCGCGGCGGCAGTCATCGGCGGCACGAGTCTCTTCGGGGGCCGGGGCACCGCCTTCAGCGCCCTGTTGGGGATCCTCGTCATCGAGTCCATTGCGAGCGGCCTGACGCTGCTGAACCTCTCCTCGTCGTTCCGCTTCATGATCACCGGGGTGGTTCTCGCCATTGCCGTCGCCGTCGACTCCCTGGCCCGCAAGTCGCGAGTCAGCCACGGGAGGGCTTGATGAGCACACGCGTGCTCTGCGCCGGCGACCGGTTCATCTCCCCCCAGTTGCTCGCCACCGCCGCCGCGGCTGCGTTTCCGACCGACCCCGTGCTGCACGAGTCGGCGTGGCCCGACGAGCCGTTCGGTCAGGTCGACGGCGTCCGCGAGGCAGCCGGGGATCCTGTCTCACTCGCCGAGCTGGCGATCGACGCCGAAGTGCTGCTGACCCATCTCGCGCCTGTGACGGACCGGGTGCTCAGCGCAGCTGGAGGTCTCCGCGTGGTGGGGGTGGCCCGCGGGGGCCCGGTCAACGTCGACATCCCTGCCGCCACGCGTCTCGGTGTGCCGGTGATCTATCTCCCCGGCCGCAACCTGAACGCTGTCGCGGAGTACGTCATCGGTCTGATGATCGCCAGCTGCAGGTCGATAGGTCCGGCCTCGGCCGACCTGACCGCGGGCCGCTGGGACGCCCGGTGGTTCCGGTACGAGCGGACGGGACCCGAACTCGGCTCGTCGACGGTCGGCCTCGTGGGGCTCGGAGCGGTCGGAAGCCGGGTAGCGACGCTGCTCAGCGCCTTCGGGGCGACCGTGCTGGCCGCCGATCCCTACGCCGACCCGACAGCAGCACAGGCGGTCGGGGCCCAACTGGTAGAGCTACCGAAGCTGTTGGGCAGGAGTGACATCGTCAGCCTGCACGCCCGGCTCACCCCGGAGACCCAGCGGATGTTCAGTGCCGAGCAGTTCCGGGCCATGAAGCCCGGCGCGCGGTTGATCAACACCGCGCGCGGGGAGCTGGTCGACGAGCAGGCGCTCACCGCCGCGTTGGCCTCCGGACACCTGGGTGGCGCAGCCCTCGACGTCTTCCATCCCGAGCCGCCCGCTCCGGACGATCCCCTTCTGCACCGTTCGGACGTGCTGGCTACCCCCCACCTTGCCGGTGCCTCTCGCCAGGTGGCCGAACTGTCCGTGCAGCGACTGGCCCGCGAGGTCGGTCAGTTCCTCGCCACCGGCCAGATCACCCACTGCGCCAACCCGGAGGCCATCGCCGGATGAGCGTCATCGGCCTCGACCTCGGCACCTCCCGCGTCAAGGCCGTCCGCTTCGACGACGACTGGCAGGTTGCCGACAGCCGTGTCGAGCGGACCGAGGTGCTCCACCCACATCCAGGCTGGTCGGAGCAGGACCCGGCCGAGGTCTGGCAGGCGGCCCGCCGCGTCCTGGCCGGCGTCGCCTCCGAGGGGGTGTCGCTGATCGCCGTCACCGCTCAGGGCGACGGCTGCTGGCTGGTCGACGACGCCGGTGCGCCGGTCCGGGCCGCCCTGTTGTGGAACGACAACCGCGCCGCATCGGTCATCGAGGGCTGGGACGGCGACGGCACGCTGGATCTGGCTTTCGCGCACCACGGCTGTGACGGCGCGCCCGGACTCGCGCACGCCCAGCTGAGGTGGCTCACCGAGCATGAACCGGAATCGCTGGAGCGGGCGGCGGACCTGCTCAGCTGCGGCAGCTGGGTCTACTACCAACTCACCGGCGAGCGCGTACTGCATGAATCCGACGCCCACAACCCGTTCGGCGACGCCCTCACCGGCAAGTACGGCCCCGAGCTGTGGGAGGGCTACGGCCTGTCGGAGTACCGCCGACTGCTGCCCCCAGTAGTCACGGGGGCGCGGACGGTCCACCAGCTGCGGGACGATGTCGCCGGGCAGCTGTCCCTTCCTGCCGGCACACGTGTGGCGCTGGCGCCTTACGACGTCGTCTCCTCCGCGATCGGCGTCGGTGCCGTCAGGGCCGGCGACGCGCTCGCGATCCTGGGGACCACCATCTGCGTCGGATCGGCAGCCGCCGACCCGCGGCTGACCCGCCCGCGCAACGGCATGACACTGCCGGTCGGGGAACCGGAGCGGTGGCTCATCGCCTATGCCACGCTGGCGGGCACGGAGGTCCTGGACTGGGCGTCCGGCCTACTAGGGCTGGTGACAGCCGCCGAGCTGACCGCGCTGGCGACGACCGCCACCTCGACGGACCTACCGCTGCTGTTGCCCTACCTCTCCCCCGCCGGCGAACGCGCACCCTTCCTCGACCCCACTGCCCGCGGTGCCCTCGTCGGCCTGCATCTCGGCCACAGCAGGGCGGACCTCGCGCGCGCGACCATCGACGGGCTCAGCCTCGTGGTCCTCGACTGTCTACGGGCGGCGGGTACGGCCACCAGCCTCTCCCTCTCCGGCGGTGGCGCGCGCAGCGAGCTCTGGTCCCAGACGATCTCGGACGCCACTGGGCTACCGGTCGTCTGCCCCGACACGGAAGAGACCGGCGCCCGCGGAGCCGCGCTTGCCGGCGCAGTAGCCGTCGGGCACTACGCCGACCTCGCGGAAGCCTGCGACGCCGTCGTCCGCCCGCGCCATGTCCACGAACCGAACGCGGCCAGGAAGCAGTACTTCCACAGCGCCTACGACCGCCTGCTCGAGGGGCGCCGCGCAGGCACGCCGCACCTGTAGCGCTCCCCGCTGGTGGTACATCACCTCGACTGCCCGAAAGCCTCTCTGACGGTCAACGCGTTCAGTCGAGGGGCCGCAATCAAGTCTGCAAGCCACTCGCCGCTCGAGGAGCCCCGTTCCCCAGCGGCCGCCGGTGATGAGCGGCTCCACCGGTCCGCGACCGTGCCCGGCAGCATCCGAGCCGCCGCTGACCGGCCGGAGCCGTCACGAGAAGCGTGTCCATGCGCGGCTCACCGGCGGAGAATGCTCGGGAGGCTTGGAGCGGTGGCCTGTGCCACGCGTCCCGGGGAGCCGGCCGGGATGTCGTAGCGGGGCGCTGGGTCGAGCTCTCGACCGAACCGGCACCGGAGGAGACGGCGATGAGCGGCCGCACGACGTGCGTGGTCATCGGTGGTGGACCTGCCGGAATGGTGCTGTCGCTGTTGCTCGCCCGCGCCGGCGTCGAGGTGACGGTGCTGGAGAAGCATGCCGACTTCCTGCGTGACTTCCGCGGCGACACCGTTCATCCCTCGACGCTCCAACTGCTCGACGAGCTGGGTCTTGCCGCGCGGTTCGCGGAACTTCCCTACAGCACGGTGGATGAGGTCGTCTTTCCGGTCGGCGGCGACCAGACCCTGGTCGTCGCGGACTTCCGCCGGCTGCGCGTGCGGTATCCCTACGTCGCGATGGTGCCGCAGTGGGACCTGCTCAACCTGCTCGCCGACGCCGCGCGCGCGGAACCCTCCTTCACGTTGCGGATGCGCACCGAGGCGACCGAGCTGATCCGCGAAACAGGACGGGTGCAGGGAGTGCGCTACCGCACGGAGGACGGGACGACGGGTGAGCTCCGTGCCGAGCTCATCGTGGCGTGCGACGGCCGCGGGTCCATCGCCCACCGGCAGCCGGATCTGCCGCTCAAGGAATTCCGCGTACCGATCGACGCCTGGTGGTTCCGGCTGCCCCGCCTGCCCGACGACCGCCCCGCCGCGCTGACCCCGCGCGCCGCCAGGGGGCGGTTCGCCGTCGTGATCCCGCGCACCGACTTCCTCCAGATCGCCTACGTCGGGAAGAAGGGAACCGATGCCGAACTCCGCGCCGGGGGCATCGAGAGCTTCCGTCAGGACATCGCGGAACTGATGCCCGAGTTCCGGGATCGTGCCGACGCGCTGGCCTCGATGGACGAGGTCAAGCATCTCGACGTCCGGGTGAACCGGCTGACTCGCTGGCACGCGCCCGGGCTGCTGTGCATCGGCGACGCGGCACACGCGATGTCGCCGGTCGGGGGCGTCGGCATCAACCTCGCCGTCCAGGACGCCGTCGCCGCGGCCACCCTGCTCGCCGAGCCGTTGCGGCGCGGGGAGGTGAGCCCATCGGATCTGGCCGCGGTTCGCGCCCGCCGGCTCCTGCCGACCGTTCTGGTCCAGTCCCTGCAACGGCTCCTGCACCGCGGCGTGGTGGGGCCGATCGTCGAGGGACGGCGCATGGGACCGCCCGCACCCGTCCTGGCTCTGATCCGCCGGGTGCCACAGCTGTCTGTCCTCCCGGCCTACCTCATCGGCATCGGGTTGCGGCCGGGACACGCGCCGGGTTACGCCAGGCGCCCCGCGGAGCAGCCATCCGCTGGGGGGCCATCAGCTCGGGCGTGAGCGCAGTCGTGTGCGTATGTTCCGCCTGCGGCCTCGACGCCGATGGCCCTCTCGCTGAGGGGCACACCGGCCTCCGTGTTGATCCCGCTCATGGCTCCCTGGCCAACCGGAACGCCGTGCGAGGGTCTGGCATGACTGCTGCGTCGCCGCATGGAGCTGCCCGATTGGTGGACGAGCTGGGCCGGCTGCTGCTGGGGGCGCCCCTCCCCCTGTCGGTGCGGTGCTGGGACGGCTCCGAGTCGGTCGTCGACGGGGCGCCGACGTTGGTCGTGCACCACCGGCGGGCGCTGCGACGGCTCGTCTACGCGCCCGGCGAGCTGGGCCTTGCCCGCGCCTACGTCAGCGGGGACCTCGACGTCGAGGGGGACATCTACGCGGCGCTGAGCTTTCCCGACCGGTTGCCCGCTCGCCCGGAGCTGCGCCTGGATCGACGCGCCCTCGCTCGGTTGGCCCTCCCGCTGCTGCGCCGGGGCGTCCTCGGGCCACCCCCCGCGCCACCGCCGGAGGAAGCCCGCCTGCACGGCATCCGGCACTCGCTGGGGCGAGACCGGAAAGCCATTGGCCACCACTACGACGTCGGCAACGACTTCTATCAGCTGTTGCTGGGCCCTTCATTGGTCTACAGCTGCGCCTACTTCCGCGAGCCGACGGCGACGCTCGAGCAGGCGCAGGAGGCGAAACTCGACCTCGTCTGTCGCAAGCTCGGGTTGCAACCGGGGATGCGGCTGCTCGACGTCGGGTGCGGCTGGGGCTCGCTCGCCCTGCACGCCGCAGCCCGGTACGGCGTCTCGGTGACGGCCGTGACCATCTCCACTGCCCAGGCCGAAATGGCCGCCCGGCGCGTCACTGACGCGGGCCTGTCCGAACGCGTCGAGATCCGGTTGCAGGACTACCGCGAGGTCGCCGACGGGCCCTTCGACGCCATCTCCTCGATCGGGATGGCCGAGCACGTGGGCCTCGCTCAGCTGCCGCTCTACGCCGCAAGGCTCTACGCCCTGCTGCGCCCCGGTGGCCGGCTGCTCAACCACGCGATCGCACGCGGCCCCGCGGCCGGTCCCGATCGTCGCGATCCCGGCTCCTTCCTCACGCGGTATGTCTTCCCCGACGGCGAACTGCAGCCACTTGCCACCCACGTCCGCGTGCTCGAGGAGGCAGGTTTCGAGGTCTGCGATGTCGAGGCGCTCCGTCGGCACTACGCACTCACCTGCCGGGCATGGGTGAGCAATCTCGAGGCCCGCTGGGACGAGGCCGTCCGGCTGTCCTCCCCCGGCCGGGCGCGGGTGTGGCGGCTCTACCTCGCGGGTTCGGCGCTGGCGTTCGAGGGCCACCGGGTCGGGGTGAACCAGGTGCTCGCGGTCAAGCCAGCACCTCCGGGACAGGACCGGATGCTGCTGGCCCGTCCGGCCTGGAGCCGCCGTGAAGTGCGAGATGCCCACGAGCCGGGTGCCGGCTCCTCCTGAGGATGTGGCCGAGGGTCAGCAGCGCCGGGCGGCGGACACCCCACACCATGGGATGTCTGAGGTGGCGCAGGACGTCAGGTCCCGGAGAAGCTGTGTGGGTGACCGACATCGACGGCGTGATGGACCAGGCAGGCCTCCGCAACCAGCGCGTACGCGAGTACGTGCACCAGTGGTTCCGGCGCACCGGAGCCGACCGGGTCGAAGTCATCAACGCCTCGGACGACGCCCGGCTACTGCGCGAGGCGCTCGACGCCGGCGAGCTGGCCCCTGCCGGCGAGGGGCGCTACTACTCGCGCAGCCATCCCAAGGACACGGCGCGGTCCGAGGAGCGCACCGTCGTGGCGACCAGCAACCCCGCCGACAAGGGCGTCTACAACAACTGGCGGCCGGCCGCTGAGATGCGTCCCCTGCTCGAGGACCGGATGCGCGGCGCCTCGGCGGGCAAGACGATGTACGTCGTCCCGTACCTGATGGCACCGCCCGGATCGCCGCTGGAGGCCTACGCGGCCGGCGTCGAACTGACCGACACCCGCACCGTCGTCCTGCACATGATCCGGATGGCCCGGGTCGGCGTGGACCACGTGAACGACCTCGCCGACCAGGACAGCTTCGTCCGCGCGGTGCACGTCACCGGCGACCTGGCGAGTCTCGGCCACGGGACGGCGGACGACCAGCGCTACTTCGTGACCCTCGCCGACGAGCGCACGATCCTGCACTACGGCTCCTCCTACGGCGGCAACGCCCTCCTGGGCAAGATCGCCCACGGCCTGCGTCAGGCCACCTACGACGGCTGGACCTCCGGGAAGTTCCTGGCCGAGCAGTTCCTGCTGCTCGGCATCACCGACAAGGAGACCGGACGCAAGTACCACGTCTGCGGTGGCATGCCGAGCGCGTCGGGCAAGACGAACCTGGCGATGACGCTGGCCCCCGACGCCCTCGGCGACCGGTACCACGTCGACTTCTACGGCGACGACATCGCCTGGCTGCGGGTCGACCCCGAGGACGGGCGCGTCTACGCGATCAACCCCGAGTTCGGCGTCTTCGGCGTCGCCAAGGACACCAACGAGACGACCAACCCGACGGCGGTCGCGGCGATCGCCGAGGGCACCGGCACGATCTTCACCAACGTCGCCTACAACGAGGACACCGGCGATGTCTGGTGGGAGGGCAAGACGCCCGGGCCGCCGGACGACGTCACCGGCTGGCGGGACTGGAAGGGCGAGCTGATCTCCGAGCGCTCGGACGCCGACCGGAGCACGCCGTGGGCGCACCCGAACAGCCGGTTCACCACGACCCTGGAGCACGTGCCGAACATCGCCCCCGACTTCGACACCCCCAAGGGCGTGCCGATCGACGCGATCATCTTCGGCGGCCGCACCCGCGACCGCGAGCCGCTGGTCCGGGCGATCACCGACCTCGCCGAAGGCGTCTACGACGGCCTGACCCTGGGCGCCGAGGCGACGTTCGCCGCCGAGGGCACCGAGGGCGTGCTGCGGTACGACCCCATGTCGATGCGCCCGTTCATGGCCTACTCCGAGGGCGCCTACGCGGCGCACTGGCTGAAGGTCATCGGGTCGGCCACCGAGCAGCCGATATTCGCCCACGTCAACTGGTTCCAGCGCGACCCCGACGACGGCCACTTCCTGTGGCCGGGCTACCGGGACAACCTGCGGCCGTTGCTGTGGCTCCTGCAGCTGCGCAACGGCGAGGTGTCCGGCCGGCAGACGCCGGTCGGCATCGTCCCCGTCCCTGAGGAGCTCGACCTCACCGGCATGGACCTGCGCCCTGGCGACCTCGACAGGTTGCTCACCATCCACACCGCCCGGTGGCGGCAGGAGATGGCGAACCGCGAGGAGCACCTGGCCCAGTTCGCGGACCTGCCCGAGGCCATCTGGGAGGCACACCGCCGGGTCGCAGCCGCGCTCGACGCCCAGGCCTGAGCACGGTCGTCCATGGCCGCGCTCCCGACGGCCTCGCCCCGCCGATCGAACTCGACGCCGTGCACATCGCCTGGGCGGCGGCTGCGGCCGCGTGGCCTCGAGCGGGAGCCGCTCGACCGCTGCTCACCGCCACCGCGGGAAGCCCCGCTCGCCCCCTACCTGGTGACCGTGATCGCGAGAGGGACCGACGGCCGTCGCCCGTCGGGCCGCTCTCACGACCGCAACGCACCCCGAGCGCGGTCGGTGAGCAGCACTACCGCGACCGCCGCAGCCATCAACGGCGCCGCCGCCAGGCTCAGCAGGGCGGGCGTCTGCTCGGAGAGCCCGATGATCCGCCCTCCGGCCAACGGGGCGAGCAGGCCGGCGCAGCCCCACCCGGTGAAGACCACGCCGTAGGCGGTCGGGAAGAAGGCGACACCGACCCGGTCCGCCGTGGCGGCCGGCACCAGCGCGGACACAGCACCGTAGGCAAGCCCCGTTCCGAGGAACCCGGCCAGGACCACCGGGGGCGACGTCGGAGCCGCCACCGCGCCGATCGACAGTGCACCGGTCGCCAACGCCAGGGCCAGCGCAGGCAGTCGGCCGATCCGGTCGGACCAGGCGCCGACGCTCAGGCGTCCGATCAGGTTGCCGGCTGCCAGAGCTGAGACAGCCAGTCCGGCCGCCTGGGCACTCAGCCGCCGATCGCCGGCCACGGTGACCGCGTGCGCGAAGAACATGAGACCAGGGGCGGTGCCACCAGCGAAGACGATCCACAGCAGCACCACGTCCCGTCTCGGGATGGAGTCGAGACGGCTCGGCCGCCGCCCCGCAGGGACCTCTCCGGGGGCCAGTTCGGCCGCGATGGTGAGCAGCCCGGCCACCGTCACGGCCAGGCATGCAAGCGACGGCCGCCAGCCGAAGGCGTCCAGAGCCTGCGGTGCCACGAGGCCGAGGAGGACGGGTCCGGCAGCGTAGGCGCCCACGACAAGACCGGTGGCGGTTCCACGCAGCGACGCCGGCACACGGGCGGCGAGCCCTACGGAGACGCCGTAGGCCAGCCCGTTGGCACCTCCGAAGAGCACAGCGACACCGAGCAGCAGAACCGCCGGCTGCCGCGTCGTAGCCGCCAGCAACAGCCCGCCCCCGCCGACGGCTGCAGCGACCCGCAACAGCCGGCGCGGCCCGCTCCGTCGCTGAACGGGCCCGAGCACGAGCAGGACCGCCGCGAACACGACGATTGCCGCGGCGAAGACGGCGGCCGCGGTCGCGCGCGACATCGCGAGGGCGTCGGACACGGACTGCGCCACCAGGCTCCAGCCGAACAGGGTGCCCGCCGCGAGATTGGCCACGGCGCCGGCCAGCACCGACCGGTGCCAGGGGCCGCTCCGGCCCCCGGCGTCCGCACTGGTCACCTGAGGTGGTGTACCTCCTGCAGTCCGTAGACGGGGGTCGGGATCCCCTCGTACCGGGCCTTGAGCTGAAGGCCGAGGTAGAGCGAATAGTGCCGCGACTGGTGCAGGTTGCCACCGTGGAACCACAGCGCGTCCTGCTGGGTGGGCTTCCACATGTTGCGCTGCTCGCCCTCCCACGGCCCCGGGTCCTTGGTCGTCTCCGAGCCGAGGCCCCACACCTTGCCGACCTTGTCGGCCACCTCCTGGCTGATCAGGTCGGCCGCCCAGCCGTTCATCGACCCGTATCCAGTGGCGTACACGACCAGGTCGGCCGGTAGCGCGGTGCCGTCCTCGAGGACGACGGCGTCCTCGGTCAGGTGGTCGACCACTCCGTGGACCAGTTTCACCTGGCCGTCGGCCACCAGGTCGGCGGCGCCGACGTCGATGTAGTAGCCGGAGCCGCGGCGCAGGTACTTCATGAACAGCCCGGAGCCGTCCTCGCCCCAGTCGTGCCAGAAGCCGGCCTTCTCCAGCCGCTCGTAGAAGTCGGCGTCGCGCTCCTTCATCTGTTCGTACAGCGGGATCTGGAACTCGTGCATGATCCGGTACGGCAGCGACGCGAAGATCAGGTCCGCCTTTTCCGTGGTCACCCCGGCGGTCACCGCCTCCTCCGAGTACAGCGCCCCGAGGCCGATGTCCATGAGGGTGGCGCTCTTGACGATGTGCGTCGACGAGCGCTGCACCATCGTCACGTCGGCGTCGTGCTCCCACAGCGCGCCGCAGATGTCGAAGGCGGAGTTGTTGCTGCCGATGACGACGACTTTTTTACCGGCGTAGGCGTCCGGGCCCGGGTGCGCCGAGGAGTGCTGCTGGTCGCCGCGGAACACGTCCTGCCCGGGGATAACCGGGACGTTCGGCTTGCCCGACATCCCGGTGGCCAGCACGACCTGCTTCGGCCGCAGTGTGAGCGGCTTGCCGTGCCGCTCCACCTCCACGGTCCACTCGCCCTTCTCGGGCGAGTAGGTCGCCTTCGTGGCCACGGTGCTGCCCCAGTACGGGATCTCCATGACCCGGACGTAGGACTCCAGCCAGTCGCCGATCTTGTCCTTGGGCGAGAAGACGGGCCAGTTCTCGGGGAACTTGAGGTACGGCAGGTGGTCGTACCAGACCGGGTCGTGCAGACAGAGCGACTTGTAGCGACCCCGCCACTGGTCTCCCGGCCGGTCGTGCTTGTCCGCAACCAGGGCCGGCACGCCGAGCTGGCGCAGCCGGGCGCCGAGCGCGATGCCGCCCTGCCCGCCCCCGATGACCAGTACCTCGGGCTGGACGCTGATGCCGAGCTCCGACTCTTCCTTCTCCCGCCGCTCGAGCCACGTCAGGCGGTCCTTGTTCACACCGTGCTCGGCGCCCATCGGCCGGGCCGGCCCGCGGGGCTCCTCGAACCCCTTGAGCTCGTACAGCGTGGTCAGGAACGTCCATGCCTTGGGTGCGGCCTTCGCCTCGCCGTCCTCCTCGACCAGCCGGAGCAACCCCCGGCCACGACCGACAGCGGTCTCGAAGGTGAACCAGGCCGTGGTGACACCGTCGGCCTCGTCCGGCGGCTCGTCGATGGCGAAGCCGGTCGGGTCGGTCCGGTCGAGTGTCGCGGTGAGCAGGTCGGCGACACCGTCGGGGTTCTCGACGGTCGCGATGTTCCAGGTGAAGGCGACGAGGTCCCGCCAGAAGCTCGTCGCGGCGAACATGCCCGCCGCGCGCGCCACGTCACGGGCACGCAACGCCTCCTCGAAGTCGGCGAACCAGCGTTCCGCCCGCTGCGCCGGAGTCTGCGTGGGCGTGTCCAGGGTCTGGGTCATGCGCTCTTCCTCCTGCGTCCGCGGATCGGCCCGTTCACCAAGTGGACGTGGTGTGATGAGCAGCACACCCTCCTGCGGCCGGTAGGGAAAGCGTTGCAGCGTGTTGCACACCGCCGGCCGCATCGACGCTCCGTGGGAGGTGGACGTGGTGGGCTACTCGGCGATCGCCCCCGGCACCGACCTGTCCCAGCACGCCCGCGTGCTGGTCCGCGTGCACGACGCGGTCATCGCCGGCGGACGGCCGCCGGTACGTCCGCGCGGCGTCGTCGCCCGCTCGTGGTCGAGGGTTCTGGATCTGGGCCTCGACGCCTCCCGCACCAACGCCCGCGAGCCGCTGCCCTTCGACGAGGTCGAGCGACGTCGCCGCCGTTCCCCTCTTGTGCTCGTGGTCGACGAGCTGCGTCAGGTGCTGGTCAGCGTCGCCGACGCCTCGTCGTTCCTCATGGTGGTCACCGACGCCGACGGCGTGATCCTCTGGCGCGAGGGCTCCGCCCGGGTGCGCTCGCGCGCCGACGCGCTCGGCTTCACCGAGGGCGCCCGCTGGACGGAGGCCACGGTCGGCACCAACGCCATCGGAACGGCGCTGACCGAGGCGGCGCCGGTGCAGCTGTTCTCCGCGGAGCACTTCGAGCAGGCGCAGCACCCCTGGTACTGCACGGCCGCACCGATCCACCACCCGGTCAACGGCGAACTGCTCGGCATCGTCGACGTCAGCGGGCCGGCGCTCACCCTGCACCCGGTCATCGGCGCCCTCGTCGAGACCGCCGTCAAGCTGGCCGAGGCGCGGCTGTGGCGTCATCACGAGCAGCGGCTGGAGCGCTTGCGGCAGTCGGCCCGCGGCGTACTTGCCACCGTGCACGGTCCGCTCCTGCTGGTCGACGACCACGGCTGGGTGGCGCATCAGTCCGGCATCGCCGTGCGCGACCGGATCGAGGTGCCGCTCGCCGGCAGGCTGATCGCCGTCCCCGGCCTCGGTCTGTGCACGCCCGAGCGGATCGGCGAGGGCTGGCTGGTCCGCCCGCACGAGGCTCGCGACATCGTGGCCGAGCTGGACCTGACCGAGTCACCAGTGCTCCGGCTGAGGTCGGACGCCGAGCCGTGGCGGACGCCCTTGACCCGGCGGAATGCCGACGTCCTGGTCCTGCTGCAGCGGGCCGGCCGTTCGGGGATGACCGCCGCGCAGCTGAGTACGGCGCTGTTCGGCGACGAGGAGCACTGCGTCACGGTCCGGGCGGAGGTCTCCAGACTTCGCCGGGCCATCGGTGGCCTGGTGGCCACCAATCCCTACCGGCTCGCGGACGGCGTCACACTGTCCGTCGTCCGGCCCGAGGGGGCGTCTCCGCGGTTGACGGGCGGGCAGCGAGAGATCCCGCCTGACTCGCATGTCCCGCCCCTGCCGGGTCGGCCCACTCTGCCGAGCCGCCCGCCGGCCTGAGAAGCGCGCGGTCGCACCCCCGGCGCGGACGCCCCAACGTGCCCGCGGCGGAGCCGTTTCCGCACCTCACCCGACGTTCAGTTCGGCAGCAAGGGGTGATTGGGGTGGGAAAGTGGGCCGACCGTCAGGTGGCCGTGGCCGAGGGCTCCGTGGATGCGGGACTGGGCACCACGCCTAGCTGCTGCATCAGCCCCATCACGTCCATGATGATGCGGCTCTCCGCCAGCTTGCCGTCGCGGAAGCGGTCGATCGTCCAGGCCTCCACCGAGACGCTACGGCCGGTTGGAGGAACACCGAAGAACGCACCGCGGTGGGAACCTTCCCAAGTCGACCAGGCGGCGACCCGGTCCCCCTCGGCCACCATTTCCCGCACCCGCCAGCGGAGGTCGGGGAATGCCTCGAACATCTGCGCGAGGAACTGCCGCAGCCCCTCGCGCCCGGGACCCTGGCCCGGCGGCGGATTCTGCTCGACGAAGTCCTCGGCGACCAGGTCCGGCAGGACGTCCAGGTCGTGCTCGTTGAGGACCTCGTTCACGAACCGCAGGTCCATAGCCTTGTTGTCCTCGACGGTGGTCATCTGCCCCTCCTCCCACCGGGTGGGGCGCAGCATCGTCCCGGCGGCAACCTGGGGACAAGGCAGCGTGGCGGGCCTCCCGCGGACACGCCAGATTGCGTCGCATGTCGTCACGGAACCGACGACGGGCCGGACAACTCGTGACATGGTGCATGTACGGGTACGGCAGCAGCGGGATTCCCACCCAGATCACCCCTTGCTGCCGAACTCACCCGACGTTGACGGCGCCCGGCCGGGGGAGTCCAATAGGGGCACGGTGATGGATCTCGCCGGGATCTGAGGTGCCGTTGGGCACCGGAGGATCCGAACCGCCCGCCTGGGCTGATGGACCCTACCCACGGGTTCGCGCGCGTCCGGGAAGTGGTGATGAGAATCCCCCAAGCAGACGGTCGGCGCCCTCGCCTGCGGCGGGGACGGCCGCGCCCGAGCCTCTTTCCCATCTCCGCTCGGACCTGGCCTGTCCACGGTGCTAGGCGCGGCGCTGACCGTCGTCCGGCGGGCGACCAGGCCTGCGCCGGTATCGGGCCGGGTGGCCGGCCATTCCGCGAAGGGTTGTGATCGTGATGAGGCTGGAAGGGGCAGCGCGGCGACTGACCATCTTGATCGACGAGGGCGACAAGGCACCGGGCTCGCTGAAGCCCCTGTACACGGAGATCGTCCATCGGGCGCATCAGGCCGGCCTGGCTGGGGCCAGCGTCTTCCACGGCATCGAGGGGTACGGGGCGTCCCAGCACGTGCACGAGAACCGGATCCTGTCGTGGTCGGGGGACCTGCCGGTGGCGATCGTGATCGTCGACGCGCCGGACCGGATCGACGCGTTCCTCCCGGTGGTGCAGGCCCTGGTGACCGACGGCCTGGTCACCGTCGAGGACCTGCGGGCGATCCCGCGCACGGGACACCACCCGGGAGCACTAGCCGACGGAATGGAGCCCGACCGGCACCCGGGGATGCTGCGGCGGCTGGCGCAGCGGGGTACGGAAACGCACGACGATCTGTTGGTCGACGACGCCCCGTGACGGCAGACAGCCCGGCGATCAGGTGAGCCAGGTGGCCAGGGTCCAGCCCAGGCCGACGGCGCCGAAGCCACCCAGCAGGCTGGCGACCACGTTGGCCACGGCATAGAACCGCGACCGGTCCTCCAGCAACCGCAGGATCTCGTAACTGAACGTGCTGTAGGTAGTCAGTGCCCCGCAGAAGCCGGTGCCCAGTGCCGCGCTGACCACGGGGACGGGTGCGCGTCCGCCGCGACCAGAAAGCCCAGGATGAACGATCCGACCACGTTGACCGTGAGCGTGCCCCACGGAAAGACGCTGTTGTGCCGGGCCTGCACCGTGCGGTCGGTGAGGTACCGGGCCGGGGCGCCGATCGCGGCGCCCAGGGCCACCCACAGCGGGATCATCCCGTGGCCTGCCCGGCGTGATGCACGACGCGGACCTCTTCGACGAGGACGAGCCCCTCGCCGACGATCTCCTCCAGTTGCGGCAGGAACGCCTCGATGTGCTCGGCGGTGTCCACGATG
>Ga0308174_10000218_pt1 | contig 23608 bp, 21 predicted proteins | sample PhyPR2_FD_203894 | JGI IMG/M metagenome (GOLD analysis project Ga0308174, IMG submission 203894) | Soil microbial communities from UC Gill Tract Community Farm, Albany, California, United States - DLSLS.P.R2 | ecosystem: Environmental > Terrestrial > Soil > Agricultural land | place: USA... | reverse complement strand
GGCACGAGGAGCAGGCCGTCGACGCGTCGGCGCACCAGGCTCTCGACGATGCTCCGCTCACGGCCGGGCTCCTCGTCCAGGCTGGAGGCGACGATGGCGACGTCCCGGTCGCGGGCCTCGTCCTCGAGGCTGCGCAGCAGGCTGGCGGAGAACGAGTTGCTCACGTCCTGCAGCACCGCCCCCACCATGGCGCTGCGACCGTGGGCGCGCCGCAGGTTGCTCGCCGCGAGGTTGTGCCGGTAGCCGAGCTGGGCCACGGCCCGGTCGACGCGGGCGGTGACGTCGGTGGACACCCCTGCCTCACGGTTGACCACGCGCGACACGGTCTTGAGGCTGACACCGGCGAGCGCGGCGACGTCCCGCATGGTGGCGCGGGGCGGCCGGTCGCTCGCTGACATCGATGTCACGATCACGGTCGTAGTTGTACAGGGTCCATTGACAACAGCACAACCGGGGGACTACAAATTCTCTTGACAACGTTGTCACCACGCGGCACGCAGCCGCCAGAGAGGGAGCCTCCATGTCTCGATACACCCCCACCCTGCGCCGGACCGTCGCCGTCGCCACCATCGCCTCCACCGCGCTCGCCCTGGCTGCCTGCAACCGCGCCAGCAGCTCGGGCTCCTCCGGCAGCGCTGGCGGTGGCTCCAAGTCCGTCGGTGTCAGCCTGATCACCAAGGACTCCACGAACCCGTTCTTCGTCGCCATGCAGAAGGGTGCCAAGGGCGACGCCGCCAAGAACAACGTCAAGCTCACGGTCGCCTCGGGCAAGCAGGAGGGTGACGACCAGGGCCAGATCACCGCGATCGAGAACTCCATCGCGCGCGGTGACAAGGGCATCCTCATCACGCCCATGAGCACCGGTGTCAACGCGGCCATCGAGAAGGCACGCAAGGCCGGCCTGTTCGTCATCGCGCTCGACACGCCGCCCGACCCCGCCAGCACGGTGGACATCACCTTCGCCACGGACAACCGTGCGGCGGGCAAGCTCGACGGTCAGTGGGCCGCTGCGCAGATGGCCGGCAAGCCCGCCGTGATCGCCCTGCTCGACCTCTTCAACGACAAGATCGTCTCGGTCGACTACAACCGCGACCAGGGCTTCCTCGAGGGTATGGGCATCGACGTGAAGGACCCGAAGAAGAACGGCGACGAGGCCAAGACCGGCAAGTACACCGGCGGGAAGGGCGGGGACTACACGATCGTCTGCAACGAGGCCGGTCAGGGTGCCGAGGATGGTGGCCGCTCCGCGATGGAGAAGTGCCTGGCGAAGAACCCCAACATCAACCTCGTCTACACGATCAACGAGCCCACCGCGGTCGGCGCCAATGCAGCCCTCAAGGCGGCTGGCAAGACGGCCCTGATCGTCTCGGTCGACGGCGGCTGCGCCGGTGTGGGCAGCGTCAAGAGCGGCGTCATCGGTGCCACTGCGCAGCAGTACCCGCTGAAGATGGCCACCCTCGGCATGGAGGCGATCGCGAAGATCGCCAACGGTGGAGAGAAGCCGAAGCCGTCACCGGGCCTCGACTTCTACAACACGGGCGTCGCACTGGTCACCGACAAGAAGGCCGATGGGGTCCAGAGCATCACCTCTGACGAGGGCGCCAAGATCTGCTGGGGCAACTGACCATGACCGCTGACGTCAGCAATGCTGCCGCCGAGTTCGCTCGGCGGCAGCACTCACCGCTCCAGAGGGTGCAGCACCAGCTGCACGGCAGGCCATGGCTGAGCCCCCTCTTCCTGCTGCTGGTCGCGTTCGTGGCGTTCTTCATCGCCACGCCGACGTTCCTCACCGCCAACTCCATGGGCATCCTGCTCCAGCAGACCGCGGTCGTGGCCGCCCTTGCCGTGGGCCAGACCCTCGTCATCCTCACCGCGGGGATCGACCTGTCGGTCGGCGCCGTGATGGTGCTGTCCATGATGGTGATGGCGACCCTGACCAAGGACGGGGGGCTGCCCGGCATCGTGGGGCTGCTCATCGGTGTCCTCCTGGCTGTCGTGGCCGGCTTCTTCAACGGCCTCCTCGTGACCCGGATCAACCTCCCGCCGTTCATCGTCACCCTGGGCACGCTGAGCATCTTCACCGCGATCGCGTTGCTCTACTCGGGCGGGGAGAGCATCCAGGCCGAGCACCTGCCGGGACTGCTCAACGCCCTCGGCAACGACTTCGGCATCGGGAAGTTCCGGCTCACGTGGGGCATCGTCCTGGTCGTGGTGATCTACGCGGTCATGGCGTTCGTCCTCTCGCAGACCGCGTGGGGACGGTACGTCTACGCCGTGGGCGACGACGTGGAGTCCGCCCGGCTCTCCGGTGTGCCGAGCAAGCGGATCCTGCTCGCCGTCTACACCGTGGCGGGGCTGATCTACGGGCTCGCCGCGTGGATCCTCATCGGCCGCGCAGGAGCAGCCACGCCGAACGCGGCACCCACGGCGAACCTGGACTCCATCACCGCCGTCGTCATCGGCGGCACCAGCCTCTTCGGCGGCCGCGGCCGACTCATCGGCACCCTCATCGGGGCGCTGATCGTCCAGACCTTCGACTTCGGGCTCTCGCAGATGGGCGTGAACCAGCAGTGGCGGGTGCTCGCCACCGGCCTGCTCGTCATCGTGGCCGTCGCCATCGACCAGTGGATCAGGAGGGTCAAGGCATGAGTGCCCCGACCATGGAGGTCGCCCACGGAGGCGTCCCCGCCGGCAAGGAGGACATCTACGGCAAGGAGCCCGTCCTCTCCGCCCGCAAGCTCGTCATCACCTTCGGCCGCGTCATCGGCCTCGACGGGGTCGACCTCGACCTCTACCCCGGCGAGGTGCTCGCGGTCATCGGTGACAACGGCGCGGGCAAGTCGACGCTCATCAAGTGCCTGACCGGTGCCTACACACCTGACTCCGGCGAGATCACCCTCAGCGGTGAGCGCGTGCACTTCAGCCGACCGCAGGACGCCCGGGCAGCCGGCATCGAGACCGTCTACCAGCAGCTGGCCGTCATCCCGGCGCTCGACATCGCGAGCAACCTCTACCTCGCCCGCGAGGAGCGCCGGAAGGGCATCCTCGGCTCGGCCTTCCGCATGCTCGACAAGAAGGGCATGGAGAAGCGCGCCGGGCAGTCGGTGCAGGACCTCGGCATCCAGACCATCCAGAACATGGGCCAGGCCGTCGAGACCCTCTCGGGTGGTCAGCGGCAGGCCGTCGCGGTGGCCCGGGCCGCGGCGTTCGGCAGCAAGGTGGTCATCCTCGACGAGCCGACCGCAGCCCTCGGTGTGAAGGAGTCGGGCATGGTGCTCGACATGATCAAGCAGCTGCGCGACCGCGGGCTGTCGGTCATCCTCATCAGCCACAACATGCCGCAGGTGTGGGAGGTGGCCGACCGCATCCACATCCAGCGGCTGGGCGGCCGGGCGGGGGTCATCACCCCGCAGTCGCACGACATGGGTGAGGGCGTCGCGATCATGACGGGGGCCAAGCGCCTGGACAGCACGTCGTGAGCACCATCGTCGTCGGCTACATCCCGAGCCCGGAGGGGGTGGCCGCGTTCGTGCGGGCCAAGGACGAAGCCGTCCTGCGGGGCTCGCGCCTGGTGGTGGTCAACACCGGCCAGAACGGCGACTTCGCCAGCCCGTCGTTCGCCACGGCGCAGGACGTGGACGCCATCGCCACGGAGCTCGCGGAGACGGGGCTCGACTACGACGTGGTCCAGCCCACCGCCGGCCTCCCAGCCGCCGAGGAGATCCTGAGGCTCGTCGAGCAGGAGGGCGCCGACCTCATCGTCATCGGGCTGCGCCACCGCTCCCCGGTCGGCAAGCTCCTCCTGGGCAGCACCTCGCAGCAGGTCCTGCTCGACGCCCCGTGCGCCGTGCTCGCCGTCAAGGCGCCCAAGGGCTCCTAGCCCAGCCCATCGGTCCGCCGCGTGGTCCCCGTGACCACGCGGCGTACCGCTGTCTGGGCGGGAGGTCAGGTCCGTGCGGAACCGAGACCCAGGACGACGGCCAGTCCGAGGGCGCTGCGCGGGTCGTACGCCGTGCGCCACAGGCCCCCGTGGACGGCGCCCTGCGCCTCGTCCTCCCACGGTGCCGTGTGCGAGCCGGTCGAGACGTCGTCCGCGCCTCCGCCTGTCCGCAGGTCGTGGACCAGCAGGGCCGCCATGAGCGTGTTGCTCGTCGCGGGCTCGAACACCTCGATGCCGAAGCGGTGCGCGCCGGCGTACGCGGAGGCGAGCGCGCGGTTCTTGACCACCGAGCGGGTGCGGGTCGGGGGAGCCACGTTGAGCGAGGTCGTCACCCCGTCGCGCCGGGCCACCGTCGCGCGCCACCGCTGGAGCCGCTTGGCCAGGGCGTAGTTGGGCCCCTGCTGGGGGACGAGGCTGTCGTTGAGCCCCGGGTCGGAGCCGGGGGCGTAGTTGCGCCGCAGCAGCCGTCCGCCGCTGACCGTCCGCAGGGCGGGTCGCAGGAGGCGCATGGCCGCGGACGGCGCCCGGTAGGCGCGGGTCGAGAACTCGACCGCCTCCCTGGGCACGGCGAAGACGTCGGTGGGCGTCGCGAGGAAGGCCAGCGCCACGTCGGCACGACGGCGCAGCAGCTCGACGCTCAGGGCGTCGACGGCCGTGGCCACGCGCACGTTCGTCGCCCCGTCCGCGTACACGTAGTTGCCCAGCACCAGGGGGCCGTCCAGCGAGGCCAGCCAGTCGGCGAGCCGGGGCAGGTCGTGGACCAGGTCGCCACCGGCGTGCGCGGCCAGGTCCGAGGCCGACCACGTGGAACCGGCGACGGGCAGGTGGAGCGTGCCCGCCGAAATCGCGGCGACACCCAGCACCCGCTGCCAGACCTCGGGCCGGGGCAGGTCGACGCCGACGACCTCGCCACCCCAGGAGAGCACCGCGCGCAGCGGTCCCATCTCCGCACCGGCGCCGAGGACGACGAGCTTCTGGTCGCGCAGGTCCAGCCAGTCGGGGTGCGCCATCACCTCCCGAACGGCCCCGGCCGCCGACGGCTCCATGCTGCCGGCCGCCACCCACCGGTCGAGCTGGCGGTGCAGCGCGTCACCGGCGAGGCGCTCGCCGTGCAGTGGGATGCTGAGCACGAGCGCACGCTCACCGGTGCCTCGGACGGTCGCGGTCTCCAGCGGCGGCCCGGCGGCGCTGTTGCGGGCGGCGAACACCTCACCCAGCGGCACCTCGGCGCCTGCGGTGACCGAGCGCATGCGGGCGTGCAGCGACTCCAGCCCCGCCTTCGCGATGTCCACGGCCGCCTCGCCGTCGCGCAGCAGGCCGGCCTCCACCAGTCTGCGGAAGTGGTCGAGGTAGCCCTGGCGCCAGTTGGTCTCGCGCTCCGCCGCCGTCGCGCCGACGGGGTCGACCCCGCGCAACGCGTCGGCGACGACGGCCCGTCCGAGGGCGGAGGTGCTCCGCCTGCCGTCGACCTCGGGGAAGACCACTCCGCTGTGAGCCATGCGGCGAGTATGCCGTGTGCGGTCGTGCCCGGCGGGCGGCAGATGGGCTCGTGATGTGGACGCGCTCCGTCCACAACGCTGGGTACGGTGCCGTCATGGACGCGACTTCGACCCCCTGGGAACCGCCGCTGGCAGGCACCGAGGTGCAAGCCCTGCTGGGTGCACTGGACCGTCTGCGGGCAACGTTCCGCTGGAAGGCGGACGGGCTCGACGCGCAAGGACTGCGCACCACCGTCGGCGCCTCGAGCCTGACCCTCGCCGGGCTCCTCAAGCACCTGGCCGTCGCCGAGGACCACAACTTCGCCGTCAAGCTGGCCGGTGAGCCCATGGACCCGGCGTGGGACGACAACGGCTGGGACGACGACGCCGACTGGGAGCTCACGTCGGCCGTCGACGACCCACCCGCGGAGCTGTACGACCTCTACGACCAGGCCGTGGCCCGGGCCCGCACTCGCATCGACGCTGCAGTCGCGGGCGGTGGCCTCGACGGGCCGGTGGCCGTGACCGGGCCGGACGGTGAGCACGCGAACCTGCGGCGGCTGCTGCTGGACATGATCGAGGAGTACGGACGGCACACCGGGCACGCCGACCTGCTCCGGGAAGCCGTCGACGGTCGGGTCGGGGAGGACCCACCGCCCGGCTGGCACCCGGTGTCCGGCGACGGCTGGAGGTGGCCGCAGCGATGAGCGACTATGACGACAGCCGGCGCGGCGAGACCTTCCGGCGGCTCGACCTCACGGGCGCCCTCTTCGACGACACCTACCTCACCGGTGCGCGGTTCAAGAACGTCGACCTGCGCCGGGCCGTGATCCGGGGCTCGCTGCTGCTCGACGTGGAGATCAGCGGCGAGGTCGAGCGACTCACCGTCAACGGCGTCGACGTGACCCGGTTCGTCGAGGACGAGCTCGACCGGCGCGACCCCGACCGCACCAAGATGCACCCCACCGACCCGGCCGGCTACCGCGGGGCCTGGGACGTCCTCGAGCGTCGTTGGGACGAGACCGTGCAGCGGGCGCAGCGGCTTGCGACCGTGGACCCCGCCCTCCTGCACGAGCGGGTCGACGGCGAGTGGTCGTTCATCGAGACGTTGCGCCACCTCGTCTTCGCCACCGATGCGTGGATCCGGCGGGCGCTGCTGGGAGAACCATCGCCCTGGAGCCCGCTCGACCTGCCCCACGACGACATGGCCGACATCCCCGAGGTGCCGCGGGACCGCGACCTGCGCCCCTCCCTCGAGGAGGTGCTGGAGCTGCGGCGTGGCCGGATGGCCACGATGCGCCAGGTCGTCGACGGGCTCACGGACGAGCAGCTCGCGGGCGAGACCACACCGGTCACCGAGCCCGGCTATCCCCAGCCCGAGGCGTTCCCGGTATCCCGCGTGGTCGGGTGCATCGTCAACGAAGAGTGGCACCACCACGAGTACGCCACCCGTGACCTTGCCGTCCTGGAGGCTCGCATCGCGAGCTCCGGGCCGCAGGACTGACTTGGGGGCGCTGGGGTGACGAGCTCGTCACTCCAGCGCCCCCAAGGTCGGGACGGTGAGGGTCAGTCCATCCCGAGGCGCGACTTGAGGCCGTCGAGCTCGACCTGCAGCTGCGTGGGCAGCGTCTCGCCGAACTTGGCGAACCACTCCTCGATCTGCGGGATCTCGGCCTTCCACTCCTCGGCGTCGACGGCCAGCGCCTGCTCGAGGGCGGCGTCGCTCATGTCGAGGCCGGTGGTGTCGAGCGACTCGGGCGTCGGCACGTGGCCGATGGGGGTCTCGACGGCGGCGGCCTTGCCCTCGATGCGCTCGATGGCCCACTTCAGCACGCGGCTGTTCTCGCCGAACCCGGGCCACAGGAAGCCGCCCTCGTCGTCACGGCGGAACCAGTTGACGTAGAAGATCTTCGGGAGCTTGGTGGCGTCGGCGTCCTTGCCCACGTTGATCCAGTGCTGGAAGTAGTCGCCGGCGTTGTAGCCGATGAACGGCAGCATGGCCATCGGGTCGCGACGGACGACGCCGACCGCTCCGGTGGCAGCCGCGGTCGTCTCGGAGGACAGCGTCGCGCCCATGAAGGTGCCGTGCATCCAGTCACGGGCCTCGGTGACGAGCGGGACGGTCGTCTTGCGGCGGCCGCCGAAGAAGATCGCCGAGATCGGCACGCCCTTGGGGTCGTAGTACTCCTTCGCCAGGATGTCGCACTGCTCGATCGGGGTGCAGTAGCGGCTGTTGGCGTGGCTCGAGAGCTCGTCGGAGTCGGGCGTCCAGTCCTGGCCCTTCCAGCTGGTGGCGTGGGCCGGCGTGTTCTCCAGGCCCTCCCACCAGATGTCGCCGTCGTCGGTGAGCGCGACGTTGGTGAAGACCGAGTTGCCCTTGTTGATGGTCTTCATGGCGTTGGGGTTGGTGTGCTCGTTGGTGCCGGGGGCGACGCCGAAGAACCCGAACTCGGGGTTCACGGCATACAGCCGGCCGTCCTCGCCGAAGCGCATCCACGCGATGTCGTCGCCGAGGGTCTCGACCTTCCAGCCCGGGACGGTCGGCGCGAGCATCGCGAGGTTGGTCTTGCCACAGGCGCTCGGGAAGGCGGCGGCGACGTAGTAGACCTGCTGCTCCGGGGAGATGAGCTTGAGGATGAGCATGTGCTCGGCGAGCCAGCCCTCGTCACGGGCCATGACGCTGGCGATGCGCAGGGAGTAGCACTTCTTGCCGAGCAGGGCGTTGCCACCGTAGCCGGAGCCGTAGCTCCAGATCATCCGCTCCTCGGGGAACTGCACGATGAACTTCTCGGGGTTGCACGGCCACTTCACGTCCTGCTGGCCCGGCTCGAGCGGGGCGCCGACCGAGTGCAGCGCGGGCACGTAGTTGGCCCTTTCGCCGAGCTCCTCGATGCGACGCAGCACGTTGACGCCGGTGCGCGCCATGACACGCATGGACACGACGACGTACTCCGAGTCGGTGATCTCCACGCCGAACATCGGGTTCTCGGCGTTGAGGTGCCCCATGACGAACGGGATGACGTACATCGTGCGGCCCTTCATGCAGCCGGCGTAGAGCCCGCGCATGAGGTCCTTCATCTCGTTCGGGTCCATCCAGTTGTTCGTGGGCCCGGCATCCTTCTCGTCCACGGAGCAGATGAAGGTGCGGTCCTCGACACGCGCGACGTCGGTCGGGTCGGAGGCGGCGTAGAAGCTGTTGGGCTTCTTCGACTCGTCCAGGCGGACGAAGGTGCCGGCCTCGACGAGCTTGTCGGTCAGGCGGGTCCACTCGGCGTCCGAGCCGGTCACCCACTCGATCTGGTCGGGAGTGGTCAGTGCGGCCACCTCGTCGACCCACGCCTGCAGAGCGGCGTGCGTCGTGCCTCCTGCGCGCTGGTCGGTGGTGTGTGTCGCCTCGGTCGTCATGCTGATCGGCCGTCCCTTTCGCCCGGGTGCGTGGAGCCCCGGAGCCGTGAGGTCAATGCGTCCACGTCGATGTGGAGTCCACATGGTGAACGCTTCTGATCTGGCCAAGGTAGACCCGCCGTCGCGGTGTCCGGTACCACGGACGACGGAGATCGCTCGTGAAAATCCTCACAACCGGGCAGTACCCCTGACCTGCATGTTTGGTTCTTGCAGGCCTTGCAAGAAACCCCCGAGGGGCCTGGCTTTTCTTGCCCTGCGCGCCCTGCCGCCAGAGCCGGGCGGCGCCGATTTCGTGGCCGAGGGGGTGAGCCGGTAGTCTTTCCCGTCGTTGCTCCGGGCGATCCCCGGGGCAGCATTGGCGCCCGTAGCTCAACGGATAGAGCATCTGACTACGGATCAGAAGGTTAGGGGTTCGAATCCCTTCGGGCGCACTCTGTGTTGAGACAGAACGACGACACCCCGGTCCCTGTGGACCGGGGTGTCGTGTCTGTCAAGGACGTTCGACGGCTGGCCGGGGCGGGATACCTCGCCGCAGCCCCGGACCTCTACCGGGGTGGGCGCAGGTCGACGTGCCTCATCCGGATGTTCCGGGAGGCGCGTGCCCGCCGGGGGCGCACGTTCGAGGACCTCGATGCTGTGCGCCGGTGGCTCGCCGTGAGGCCGGACTGCACCGGGAGCGTCGGGGTGATCGGCTTCTGCATGGGCGGGGGGTTCGCCCTGCTCATGGCTGCCGACCACCGGTTCGACGCGGCGAGCGTGAACTACCCGACGGCAGCCTCGGACGTCTACACCGAGGGTGTGCTCGAGGGGGCGTGCCCGCTGGTGGGCAGCTTCGGCGCCGAGGACCGCGCCAACCGTGGCACCGGCGACCGGCTCGAGCGGATCCTCACCGCCGTCGGGGTGGACCACGACATCCGCACCTATCCCGGGCCGGCCACGCGTTCCTCAACGACCACGACCCGGCCGACGTCCCGGCCCTGTTCGCCGTACTCGGGCGGCTCACCGGAGGCGCGGACTCCTTCGACGACGCCTCGGCGCGCGACGCCCGCGAGCGCATCCTGTCGTTCTTCGACCGCCACCTGGCGAGGGACCATCAGGTGTCCGTGGGTGTCGAGGGTGGCGGCCCGTCGTGACCGCGGGGATGCGACACCTCCCCCACGGACAGCGGGAGCTCTCATGACCACGGCGGTCCGCATGGTCGTCGGAGTGGTGTTGCTGGCCCACGGACTGGTGCACCTTCTCTACCTCGCCCCGGACGTCGAGGCCTTCTCGATCGGGTCGGGTCCGCTCCCCGAGCAGGCGCGCCGACCCGTCGCGCTCGCGTTGCTGACCGCGACGGTCCTCGCGTCCGTGCTGGTGGCGCTCAGTGTCTCGGGGGTGCCGGGCCTGTCAGGGGTGCGGCCGTTCCTGGTGGTCGTCGCCGCCGGTCTCTCCGCGCTGCTGCTCCTGCTCTTCTGGGACCGCCAGCTGGTCCTGGGGCTCGGCATCGACGCCGCCCTGGTGGTGCTCGCACTGTGGCGCCCGTCCTGGGTCCAGCACGTGCTGTCGGTCTCCTCGTGAACGGCCGGTGGTCGGGGCCGCGCGTCAGGCTTCCGCGGGGCGGTCAGTGATGTGGCCCGCAGGGGGACGTAGACCTTGAGGACCCCGGTGCAGGCACGCGCGTGGCCCACCTGCGTGGCGCGTGCGAGGTGCTCAGGAGACGCAGAACTCGTTGCCCTCGGGGTCGCGCATCGTCACGCCGAAGTAGTCGGCACCCTCCGGCGCGTTGACCCAGGCCACCGTCGCGCCGAGGCGCACGAGGCGCTGGGCCTCCGCCTCCACGGCCGCGCGGCGCTCGGCGTACGGCGCGTGCTCGCGCCCCGGGGTGTGGCGCACGTCGAGGTGCAGCCGGTTCTTGGCCGCCTTGCCCTCCGGCACCTGCTGGAACCAGATCCGCGGGAGCACCCCGTCGGGGTCGACGACCGCACCGCTCCCGTCCTCAGCCCCTTCGAGGTCCTCGTCGGGGATGCCGGCCGCGCGCCAGTACTCCAGCCAGCCGGCCCACCCGGGTGGTGCCGGCTCGGGAACGTAGCCCAGGGCCGCGCACCAGAACTCGACCAGCCGTCCGGGGTCGGCACAGTCGACCGTCAGCTGCCAGCTCGTCGCCATGGCCCCGAGTGTTTCAGCCACGACCACCGGGCGGAACCGGTCAGCCCGTCAGCGACGCGAGCGACCAGCCGAGCCAGACGGCGGGGACGCCGAGCCCGAGCGAGAGAACCAGGGTGGCCGCGAACGGCTTCCACTCCTGTCGCTCGAGGAACACCCAGGTCTCGAAGGCCAGGGTCGAGAACGTCGTGAGCGCCCCGCAGAAGCCGAGGCCGACCAGCGGCATGAGCCAGTCCGGGGCGTGGGGGAGGCCGGCCACCACACCGAGGACGAACGAGCCGGTGATGTTGACCACCAGGGTGCCCAGGGTCGTGCCGGCGCGGCTGTGGCGCCGGGCCCAGCGGTCGACGAGGAAGCGCAGCGGCGCACCGACCGCAGCCCCCAGGGCCACGAGCAGGGCGGAGGTCGGGGTCACGGCCGACGCCCGAACGCGCGCTCGCCGAGGCCGACCCCGAGCCCCACGGCGACCAGCCCGACGACGAGGGACCCCAGCAGGTAGGCCGCGGCGAGCAGCCCGTGGCCCGCGCGGACCATGCTGTGGACGTCGAGAGCGAAGGAGGAGAACGTCGTCCAGCCGCCGAGCACCCCGACCCCGAGGAACGGCCGCAACAGGGGGTGCGGCCGTTCCATCGACAGCACCCACACCACCAGCACGCCCATGGCCAGCGAGCCGGTCACGTTGACCAGCAAGGTCGACCACGCGAACGCCCCGGCGGGGTGGGGCAGGGCCAGGCCCACGGAGTACCGGCCGAAGGAGCCGAGCACCCCTCCGCCGGACAGCGCAGCAAGCAGCCCGAGACGACTTCGGTGGGCGCGACTTCGTGGGCGCGGGGTCATCGGCCGCGAATGGTCTCCAGGTAGTCCCCGATCCGGCCGATCGCCTCGGTGAGCACCTCGACGTCGGGCAGGGTGACGAGGCGGAAGTGGTCTGGCTCGAACCAGTTGAAGCCCGTGCCGTGGGTGACGAGGATCTTCTTCTCCCGCAACAGGTCGATGACGAACGCCTGGTCGTCCTCGATCGGGTAGACCTCGGGGTCGAGCCGGGGGAAGCAGTAGAGGGCGCCGTGCGGCTCGACGCACGAGACGCCGGGGATGTCGTTGAGCAGCCGCCAGGCCGTCTTGCTCTGCTCGTAGAACCGGCCGCCGGGGTGGATGTACTCCTCGATGGACTGGTAGCCGCCGAGGGCGGTCTGGATGGCGTGCTGCCCGGGGACGTTGGCGCACATCCGCATGTTGGCGAGCAGGGTCAGGCCCTCGAGGAAGTCGGAGGCCATCGACCTCGGCCCGGACACCATGACCCAGCCGGCGCGGAAACCGCAGACGCGGTAGGCCTTGGACAGGCCGCTGAAGGTCAGGCACAGCACGTCGTCGCCGGCGAAGCTCGCCGTGTGGTGGTGCACGGGCTGGTGCTGCTCGTCCGCGAACAGGATCTTCTCGTAGATCTCGTCGGACATGAGGACGAGGTCGTGGCGGCGGGCGATGTCGACCAGCCCGCGCACGACGTCCTCGCTGTAGACCGCGCCGGTCGGGTTGTTGGGGTTGATGACCACCAGGGCGTGGGTGTTCGGGGTGATCTTCGACTCGATGTCCTCGAGGTCGGGGTTCCAGCCGTTCGACTCGTCGCAGCGGTAGTGCACGGGGGTGCCGCCGGCGAGCGTCACCGCGCCGGTCCACAGCGGGTAGTCGGGCGCCGGGACCAGGATCTCGTTGCCCTCGTCCACGAAGGCGGTGAGCACCATCGAGATCAGCTCGGAGACGCCGTTGCCGATGAAGACGTCGTCGACGTGCGTGTCGGTCAGCCCACGCGACTGGTAGTAGTGCGCCACCGCGGTGCGGGCCGAGTAGATCCCCCGGGAGTCGCTGTAGCCCTGGGCGTTGGGCAGGTGGTGGACCATGTCCTGCAGCACGGCCTCGGGCGCCTCGAAGCCGAACGGCGCGGGGTTGCCGATGTTGAGCTTGAGGATCTTGTGCCCCTCGGCCTCGAGGCGCTGGGCCTCGACGAGGATCGGCCCGCGCACGTCGTAGCGGACCTGGTGCAGCTTGCGGGACTGGGTGATGCGGCGCACGGGTGCAGTGTTCCAGTTACTCGGCGGACTCGGCGCTCCCGCCCCAGGCGTGTCCCACCCAGCGGACCGCGTCTCGCGTGGTGACCCACGGACCTTCGGCGGTGAAGGGTGGCGCGACCGTCTGCGAGGCTTGGCGGCTGTGACCACTCATGCGAACGCACCGCACAAGGGCTGGGTGCCGTTGGCCCTCGGCGCCCTCGGCGTCGTCTTCGGCGACATCGGCACCAGCCCCCTCTATGCGGTGCAGACGGTGTTCTCCATCGACCACAACGCCGTCGACACCACGCCGAGCGACGTGTACGGCGTGATCTCCCTGGTGTTCTGGTCCATCACCCTGGTCGTGAGCATCAAGTACGTCGTCTTCATCCTCCGGGCGGACAACGACGGCGAGGGTGGCGTGATGGCCCTGGCCGCCCTCGCGAGACGGTCCGTGCGGCCCGGCGGCCGGCGGTTCGGCCTGGTCATGGTCCTCGGCGTCCTCGGCGCTTCCCTCTTCTACGGCGACAGCGTCATCACCCCGGCGATCTCGGTGATGTCGGCCATCGAGGGCCTGGCCGTGCCGGCGCCGGGGCTCGGCCACCTGGTCGTCCCCCTGGGTGCGGTCATCATCACCGGCCTGTTCGTCGTCCAGCGGTTCGGCACCCAGCTGGTGGGACGCTTCTTCGGGCCGGTCATGGTGCTGTGGTTCGCCGTCCTGGCCGTACTGGGCCTGGGCCAGGTCGTCCACGACCCGGCGATCCTGCGTGGCCTCTCCCCGTCCTACGCCGTGCTCTTCGTGGTGGACCGGCCGTTCGTCGCCTTCGTGGCCATGGGGGCGGTGGTGCTGTCCATCACCGGTGCCGAGGCGCTGTACGCCGACATGGGCCACTTCGGCCGCTCGCCGATCCGGCGGGCATGGTTCTTCGTCGTCTTCCCGTGCCTGACCGTCAACTACCTCGGCCAAGGTGCCCTGATCCTGAAGCACCCGGCCTCGGCACGCAGCCCCTTCTTCCTCATGGCCCCCGGGTGGGCGCAGGTCCCGCTCGTCGTGCTGGCCACCCTGGCCACGGTGATCGCATCGCAGGCCGTCATCTCGGGGGCGTACTCCGTCTCCCGGCAGGCGGAGCGCCTCGGCTACCTCCCGCGCCTCACCGTCCGGCACACCTCCAGGGTCGAGCGCGGGCAGATCTACGTCCCGGCGGTGAACTGGACGCTCTTCGCCGGCGTGCTGCTCCTCCTCGTGACGTTCCGGTCGTCCGAGAGGCTCGCCACGGCCTACGGGCTCGCCGTGACGGGGACGTTCCTCATCACCACCACCCTGTTCCTCCTGCTGGCCGAGTCCGCCTGGGGCTGGAACCGGGGCCGGCTGCTCCTGCTCGGCATCCCGCTCGCGGTGCTCGAGCTCGTCTACTTCGGCGCCAACCTGACCAAGGTCGTGCACGGAGGCTGGCTCCCCATCCTCATCGCCGTCCTCGTGGCGACCGTGATGCTCACCTGGCAGCGGGGGCGGACCCTGGTGACCGAGCGCCGCGTCGAGATGGAGGGGCCGCTGTCCCCGTTCGTCGAGTGGCTCGGCACGGACCCGGTGACCAAGGTCCCCGGCACCGCGGTGTTCCTCCACACGGACAAGGACACGACCCCGCTCGCCCTGCGGGAGAACGCCACGTTCAACCACGTCCTGCACGAGCACGTGCTCATCGTGACCACGCGGTCGGCGAGCGTCCCCGTGGTCGCGGCCGAAGACCGCTTCGAGGTGGACCCCCTCGGCGACCCGTACGACGCCATCGACCACCTGACCGTGAGCTTCGGCTTCCAGGAGGACCAGGACGTCCCGCAGGCGCTCGCGCAGGCCCGCGAGCGCGGCCTGGTCGACCTCGACCCGGGCGAGGCCTACTACTTCCTGTCCCGGATCAGCATCCAGCGCGGCGCCGGTCGCGAGATGCCGGCCTGGCGCAAGCGCCTCTTCGTCGCGCTGGCCCACAACGCGGCTTCGCCGACGGAGTACTTCCACCTGCCCGAGGACCGGACCATGGCGATGGGCGCTGCCGTCGTCCTCTAGCCGGAAGGGCGTCAGCCGAGGCTCTCCACCGTCGTCACGACGGCGGCCACGCCCGGGGTGCGGGGCGTGGAGGAGAAGCCGAACCGGCACGGCGGGTCCACCGGCGCGAGCGCGCCGAGGTCGGTGCCACGCCAGCGGCCCGTCAGGGAGGTCACCCGGTGCAGGTCGCGGGCGGCGTACCACTCGCGGCGGCCCGACCGGGCCTGCCCGCGCGTGCGGACGCCGCGCATCGCGACGCGGGCGACGGGGTCGACGAGTGTCGCGAAGGTCGTGCTCTCGGCGAGGCCACCCGGTACGGCGCGGAGCAGCCTGCCCAGCGGCGCTCGTCCACCGACCGTGAAGCGGACCGCCAGGTTGCCGGCCCGCACGTCCCACCGGGAGCCCTCCGGGCTCCCCGCGCGGCCGAGGGTGACGGCAGCGCCGACCGGGCTCACGACCACCTCGTCGAAGACGTAGGTGTCGGCGACGAACTCGGCCACCTGCGGGGTGGGGGCCACCAGGACGCGGTGGCCGTCGGCCTGCTCGAGCATGACGTCGGCGAAGGCGCCGAAGGGGGAGGCGGTCCACCGCCCGACCACGACCCGGGTGCCGCTGGTGCTGCCGACGCCGGCGATCTGGCCGTGGAACCTCTGGCGTCCCTGCACCGGGACACCCTGTCACGACTGCGCAGCGACTGCCTCGACCGGCAGCGGAGCACCCCCCGGCGCCCCTACTCTTTCCCCATGTCGCCCACGACGCCCCTCGGCGAGCTGGAGACGGAGCTCACCAGGCTGCTGCGCCGGGCGCGCAGCTCCCAGCAGCGCACGGCGACCGAGGTGCACCCGGACCTCGACCCCTCGGGGTACGCCGTGCTGGTCACCGTCCGCGACCTCGGTGCTGCGGGTGGCGGCGCCCGCGGCGGGGACATCTCCGAGGCGCTCGGGCTGCACAAGTCCACGATGAGCCGCAACCTCGCCGTGCTCGAGGAGCTCGGCCTCATCGAGCGCATCCCCGACCCGCTCGACGCGCGGGCCCGCCAGGTGCGGCTCACGCCGCTGGGCTCCGAGGCCCTCGAACGTTCCTTCGAGGGCCGCCGAGAGCGGCTGCGGGCACAGCTGACGACGTGGGACCAGGGCGACATCGCCGAGCTGGCACGGCTCCTGCGGCTGCTCAACGACACCGCCCACTGACCACAGCCCCTCGCCCGACGCTCCCCTCGGCGCTCCCCTCGGCGCTCCCCTCGTCGCGGGCGGGCTCCCGGGCTCTCCCGGCCGTCTTCCAGACCGTCCAAGACAAGTTGCATAGGACAACAACTAGGTTTATGGTTGTGTTCTGCAACCAAAGGAGTAGCCGTGGTCACCAGCTTCGCGACCAGGCCCACAGCCGGCACCGACCGTCCTGACGGGCCGCTCGAGGTCATCGCCGCCCTCACCAGCCTCATCCGTGCCAGCCGTGCGGTCGCCCGCCAGCGGCACGACCAGCTCGGCGCGTCCGGCACCCCCGTCGCCGTCCTCAAGGCACTGTCCCGCGCCACCGACGGCCGCGACCGCCCCGGGGACCTTGCCGTCGCTGCCGGCGTCGCACCGTCGGTCGTCAGCCGGGTGCTGCCGCGCCTGGAGGAGGACGGACTCGTGACCCGCGAGCGCGACGAGCACGACGCCCGGTCCTGCCACATCATCCTCACCGACTCGGGGCGCGAGCAGCTCGCCGCCATCCAGCACGAGTACGCCGAGATCCTCGGTGCCGCGCTCGACGGCGTGCCCGACGAGGAGGTCGAGCGGATGCCCGCCACCCTCGCCCACCTAGAGCAGGCCCTCCTGAGGGCAGCCGCACACGGCGCGCCGCGCCACAGCGGCCTCGCCCCCAGCCTTCGCCCCGCCACCACGAACCACCCCACCACCGAAAGCCAGTGATGTCAGCCACCACCGCCTCAGCGCCCCCCAGGCAGCCGGCCGCGCGCCCCGCCGCCGACGAGATGAGCCACAAGCAGATCCTGGAGGCCATGACGGGCCTGCTCGCGGGCCTGTTCACCGCCCTCATCAGCAGCACGATCGTCTCGACCGCGCTGCCCACGATCATCGGTGACCTGCACGGCACCCAGCGCCAGTACACCTGGGTCATCACCGCGTCGCTGCTCGCCACCACCGTGAGCACCCCGATCTGGGGCAAGCTCTCCGACCTGTTCAGCAAGAAGCTGCTCGTGCAGCTCTCGCTGCTCGTCTTCGTCCTCGGCTCGATGGCCGCCGGCACCGCCCACACGGTGGGCTTCCTCATCGCCTGCCGCGTCGTCCAGGGCCTCGGCATGGGCGGCCTCACCGCCCTCACCCAGTCGATCATGGGCGCGATGATCGCGCCGCGTGAGCGCGGTCGGTACTCGGGCTACATGGGTGCCGTGATGGCCGTCTCCACCGTGAGCGGCCCGCTCCTCGGCGGCTTCATCGTCGACAGCGGCCTGGGGTGGCGCTGGACCTTCTACGTCTGCGTGCCGCTCGCGATCATCGCGATGTTCATCCTCCAGGCGACCCTGCACATCACCACGCCCAAGCGCATGCCCAAGATCGACTACCTCGGCGCCGTGCTCATCGCGATCACCTCGTCGCTGCCCCTGCTCTGGGTCACCTTCGCCGGGCAGGACTTCCCGTGGTGGTCGACCCAGACCGCGCTCTACCTCGGCGGCACCCTCGTCGGCCTCGCGCTGACCATCGTCGTCGAGCTCCGGGCGGCCGAGCCGATCATCCCGATCCGCCTGCTGCGCAACCTCACCACCGGCCTGGTCATCATCGCCAGCGTGGCCGTCGGGGTCGCGATGTTCGGTGGCACGACCTTCCTCACCCAGTACTTCCAGATCTCCCGCGGCTACAGCCCGACCCACGCCGGGCTGCTCACCATCCCGCTCATGGGCGCCCTGCTGGTGTCCTCGACCCTCGGTGGCCGTTTCGTCAGCAACACCGGGAAGTGGAAGGGCATCATCGTCGTCGGTGGCGTGTTCCTCGTCGCCGGCCTGGTGTGGCTCGGCCGGCTCGACCACACCACCCCGATGTGGCAGATCGGCACGGCCATGGCCCTCATGGGCTTCGGTATGGGCGCGATGATGCAGAACCTCGTCCTCGCCGTGCAGAACTCGGTCGACGTCCGGGACATCGGCGCCGCGTCGGCCAGCATCGCGTTCTTCCGCACCCTCGGTGGCGCCATGGGCGTCTCGGTCCTCGGTGCGGTCCTCGCCAACGGCGTCCGCGACCACATCGTCGAGGGCCTCAAGGCGCTGGGCCCCAAGGCCGCTGCGGCCGCGCAGTCCGGTGGCGGCACCGGCACGCTCGACGTCAAGGACATGCCCGCCCCGGTCCGCGAGATCGTGCGCGCCGCCTACGGCGACTCCACCGGCCACATCTTCCTCATCGCCGCGGTGGCCGGCGTCGTCGCCCTCCTGGCGGTCCTGTTCGTCAAGGAGACGCCGCTGCGCACCACGGTCTCCATGGGGGACGAGGCAGCCACCGCCGCCGCCACCGGTACGGGCGCCCCCGCCCTGGCGGAGGCCGTGCAGGTCGCCCCCGAGGAGGCCGTGTCGGACACCGAGCCGGACATCCACCCGGACACGGTGCCGGTCGCGTCGATGTCGGTGCCGGCCGACGCCGCGAGCGAGACGGCCCGGGACGGGTACGGCGCGGAGCACGCCTCGCACGCACCCGTCTCGGAGTCGCGGGGCCGCCGCGCCCTCGCCGAGGAGTCGCCCTCGGAGTCGCACGAGCTCAAGGCGCTCGCCGCCCTGGACGTGCTGACCTCGGCGCAGGACGAGGTGCGCTCACGCGTGCGGTCCGGTGACGACGCCATCGTCGCGGCGCGGGACCTGCTCCAGGGCCTCGGTCGCGACGTGGACGCGGCCCTCGGCCACTTCCACGCGGGTCTCGCCGCCGTCATCGAGGAGCTCGAGCACCCCGCCGAGGGCCGGCACTCCCAGCACCGGGCGGCCGATGCGCTGCACGACCTGGAGTTCACCCTCCTGCGCAGCACCCAGGCGACCGCCGACCACGTCGTGGCGGCCGCGCACGCCGAGGCCGAGGCGATCATCGCGCGGGCCCGGCTCGAGGCCGAGCGCCTGGGCCGCCCGGCCGCCGCGCCGGTGGACGACCGCGGGTCGTCCGTCCAGGCGTCTGCACCGGTCAGCCTGCCGACGCGCCCGACCCAGGACTGAGCCCCGGCGCCGGGGCCGTGCGGCCGTGGTCCTGCTCCGCTCGACCGAGCGGGAGCAGGACCACGGCACGCGCCCCGGGCTCGGCGTCCTCGAGCCAGACCCGTCCGCCGTGCCGGGTCACCAGCTCGCGCACGATCGCCAGGCCCAGGCCGCTGCCGCCACTGTCCCGGTCGCGGGCGTCGTCGAGGCGGGCGAACCGGTCGAACACACGCTCGCGGTCAGCCTGCGGGATGCCATGGCCGTCGTCGCGCACCGTCACCTGCGCCGCAGCCGGCCCACGAGACCCGCGGCTTGCCGACACCTCCACCACCACGGCCGTCGCGGCGTGCCGCACGGCGTTGTCGAGCAGTGCGGACAGGGCCCGGTCGAGCTCCTCGGGCCGCCCGGGCACCACGAGGGCGTCGGCCCCGTCCTGGCCCTGGTCGACGCCGGCCCTCTGCGCAGTGCCCCCCGCCCGAACCGACACGGGGACGCGCGCGGCCGCGTACCGCGACACGACGGCGGGGACGAGCCAGTCAAGGTGCACGGGCTCCACCCGACGACGCGACGGGTGCGCGGCCCCCGCCCGGGCGAGCACCAAAAGGTCGTCGACGATGCGGCCGAGCCGCTCCACCTCGGGGAGCAGGTCGGCGGCGAGCCCCTCGTCCTCGTCCAGGCGCTGGGCGACCTCGAGCTGGGTGCGCATCGTGGCGAGGGGGCTGCGCAGCTCGTGTGCCGCGTCGGCGACGAAGGCGCGCTGACGCGTGCTGGCGTCGGCGAGCCGGGCGAGCATGCCGTTGAGCGTGAGGGCCAGCGCCTGCACCTCGTCGCGGGTCGGCGGCACCGGCAGCCGCTCACCGGGGTCGGCGGCCTCACCGATCCGCTCGGCGCCGCGGCGCAGGGCCTCGACCGGGCGCAGGGTCGAGCCGATGACCCGCCACGCGATGGCGCCGATGACCACCAGGAAGACCGGGAACGCGACGAGGAGCAGGGTCCGCATCACCCGCCGGCTGGTCTCGAGGTCGGCCGTCGGCACGGCCGACACGACCAGCACCGGAGCCTCCGGGGGACCGGCCCGTACGCCGGCCACCTGGAGCAGACCCGCCACGCCTGCTCGCGAGCCGGGCACCTGCAGCGGGTCGCCCCGCAGGACGCGGGCACGCTCGTCGGTCGTCACGACCGGGGTCAGCCGGTCGGCGGCCACGGAGCCGGACAGCACGCGGTTCTGGGCGTCGAGCACCTGCACCAGCTGCGCCCCGCTCACCGGGACCGGGTCGGGCAGCCGGCCGTCGTTCACGAGGACGGCGACGTCCTGGGCGGTGGACCGCGCCTCGTTGCGGACGACGCGGTCCAACGTCGCGCCCGTCGCGGCATACAGGACGCTGCCCCCGAGCAGGAGTGCCCCGACGATCCCCACCAGGCCGATGGCCATCAGCCGCACCCGCAGGGTGCGCCGGGCGAACCAGCCGGTCGGTGTGCCATGCCGTGCCGGCGTGGGGTCGGGCGTCCCACCCCCGGCTGACGTCGTCTCCCGCACGGGCGTCGAGCCGGGAACGGTCATGCCCGCAGGCGGTAGCCGCTGCCCCGCACGGTCTCGATCCGCTCCCGGCCGACCTTGCGCCGCAGGTACCCGACGTACACCTCCACGACGTTGGGGTCGCCGCGGTCGCGGGCGCCCCACACGTCGTCGAGCAGCGACTCCTTGGACGCCACGCTCGGGTGGGCCCGCATCAGGTGCTCCAGGACGAGGAACTCCCTTCGCGACAGGTCCACGGCGGACCCGTCGACCTCGACCCGCCGGGAGGAGGGGTCGAGGGTGATGCCGGCGGCATCCAGCACGGGCCGCCGCGGGGCCGGGCCCCGGCGCATCAGCGCCCGCAGCCGGGCGACGAGCACGACGAACGAGAACGGCTTGGTGAGGTAGTCGTCGGCGCCGTAGTCGAGCCCGTCGGCCTGGTCGTACTCGCCGTCCTTGGCCGACAGCAGCAGCACCGGGACGCCGTTGCCCTCTTGGCGGAGCGTCCGCACCACGGTGTAGCCGGACAGGCCGGGGAGCATCACGTCGAGGACCACCGCGTCGTACCCGCCGAACCTGGCCGACTCGAGCCCCGAGGGCCCGTCCGCGGCCACGTCGACGACGAACCCCTCGGCACCGAGCCCCTTGGCCAGGGCAGCAGCCATCCGCTGCTCGTCCTCGACCACCAGTACCCGCACGCCACCCACTGTGGCACGCCTTCGCGGCGCACGGTCGGCGCGCGGTGACCCGGGTCCCGTGCGGTCTCAGTGTCCTGACAGGTCTGCGGGAGCACGATGTCCCCATGAGCGTGTTCTCCATCCACCCGGCCACCCGCTGGTTCGCCCCGGGGGCCGCGGTCGTCCTCGTCGGTGGTGTCGCCCTCACGGCCAACCACCGGGCCAGCGCCGACCCGAGCCTGCCATCCCGGTCGGCCGCCCAGCTGCTCGTCGACGTCCAGCGCGCGCGGCTCGCGGGCCTGTCCGGCACGGTCGTGCAGACCTCGAACCTCGGTCTGCCCGCCATCGCCGGTCTGGGCGCGGGTGGCGGTGCCGAAGGCGGCTCGGGCGGCTCGTCAGCGCTGTCGTCGACGGCCTCCGGGACCCACACGTGGCGGGTCTGGCTGGCCGGTCAGGACCGGCAGCGGCTCGCGCTCGTGGGCAGCCTCGGTGAGTCCGACGTCATCCGCGACCGGCGCGACGTCTGGGTGTGGTCGAGCAAGGACAAGACGGCCACCCACACGGTCCTCCCCGCCGACGCCGCCGAGGGCCCTGCCGGCAGCGGCTCCGGGACGGGCGCGGCCACCCCTGCGCCGACGGACCTGCCCAAGACCCCGCAGGAGGCGGCGCAGCGCGCGCTCGCGGCCCTCGACCCCACGACGGTCGTCGCGACGAGCGGCACGTCCTCGGTGGCCGGCCGGGCGGCATACGACCTGGTCCTGAAGCCCAGGGACACGCAGAGCCTCGTCGCCCAGGTCCGCATCTCGATCGACGCCGCGAAGCACGTGCCGCTGCGGGTGCAGGTGTACTCGACCAAGATGGCGAACCCGGCGTTCGAGGTCGGCTTCACCAGCGTCGACTTCGCCACACCGGCCGCCTCGCAGTTCGCCTTCAACCCGCCGCCCGGCACCAAGGTCACCGAGCGGACCCTCCCGGGCAAGGCAGACCTCCTGAAGGGCTCGGCCGCCACGCGCGCCCAGGCCGCCACGAGCCGCCCGGCCGTGGTGGGCACCGGATGGACCACGGTCCTCGTCGGAAAGCTCCCGACGACGACCGGGACCGCCCCCACCAGCGGTGACCGGGGCGGCACCACCCGGAACGGGCTGAAGGCCGGGGCGAACAGCATGGGCCAGCTCGAGGCCCTGGTCTCGATGCTGCCCAAGGTCTCCGGGTCGTGGGGCTCGGGCCACCTGCTCAGCGGCACCCTCTTCTCAGCAGTGGTCACCACCGACGGCCGGTATGCCGTGGGCGCGGTGTCGCCGGACCGCCTGTACGCGGCGCTGGCAGCCAAGTGACGCAGCTGGCGGACCCCTCGGGGCGGGCCACCATGGAGGTGCCCGCCCCGTCGGGTCGGGGGGACGCCGACGAGGCGCTCGCGGTGCGCACCGACGGGCTCACGAAGCGCTTCGGCACCCAGGTCGCCGTCGACTCGCTCGACCTCCGGGTCCCGCGTGGGTCGGTCTACGGCTTCCTCGGCCCGAACGGGTCCGGAAAGACCACGACGATCCGGATGCTGCTGGGCCTCGTCGAGCCCACGGCCGGTAGCCGGTCGCTGCTCGGGCTGCCCATGCCGCAGGGAGCGACCGAGGCGCTGCACCGCGTGGGCTCGCTGGTCGAGGGACCGGCCTTCCACCCCTATCTCTCCGGCCGGGCGAACCTCGTCCGGCTCGACGCCGCGGACCTGCTCGCCGACCCGCGGACGAGTGCCGGGCGGATCGACCTGGCGCTGGACCGGGTGGGCCTGCGGGCCGCCGCCGGCAAGCGCTACCGCGCCTACTCCCTGGGCATGCGCCAGCGCCTGGCCATCGCCGCCGCGCTCCTCGCGCCCCGCGACCTGCTGGTGCTCGACGAGCCCACCAACGGCCTCGACCCGCAGGGCACGCGCGAGGTGCGCAACCTCATCGGCGCGCTCGCCTCCGACGGCACCACGGTGCTGGTCTCGAGCCACCTGCTCTCGGAGGTCGAGCAGATCTGCACCCACCTCGGAGTCATGCGCGAGGGGCGACTCGTCGCCCAGGGCACGACCGGCCAGGTGCGCGGTGTGGGGACGGTGTCCGTGCGCGTCGAGACCGGCCAGCCCGAGCGGGCGGCCGAGGTGCTCACCCGCCTGGGTGCGGCGTCGGTCGCCACGAGTCCCACCGGAGTGCGTGCCGACGC
>Ga0308174_10000217_pt1 | contig 23624 bp, 23 predicted proteins | sample PhyPR2_FD_203894 | JGI IMG/M metagenome (GOLD analysis project Ga0308174, IMG submission 203894) | Soil microbial communities from UC Gill Tract Community Farm, Albany, California, United States - DLSLS.P.R2 | ecosystem: Environmental > Terrestrial > Soil > Agricultural land | place: USA... | reverse complement strand
TTCCCCATGATGACCGAGCCGTCGCGCGGCTATCACGGCGTGATCTTCCACGAGACCTTCGGCGACTTCGGCTTCACGATGAAGGCGCGCATGGAGACGATGCGCACGCTCGGTCCCACGCTCTCCCCGCTCTCGGCTTTCCTGCTGCTGCAAGGCATCGAGACGCTGCACCTGCGCATGCCGCGGCACTGCGAATCCGCGCTCGCGGTCGCGCGCTTTCTCAGCGCGCATCCCGCGGTCGAATGGGTGGGCTACCCGCTGCTCGAGGGCAATCGCTACGAGGCGCTGGCGCGCCGGTACCTGCCGCACGGCGCAGGCGGCATCCTGACGTTCGGCGTGAAAGGCGGCGCCCCGGCGGGCGTGAAATGCATCGAGGCGATGCAGATGCTCTCGCATCTTGCGAACGTCGGCGACGCGAAGACCCTCGTCATCCACCCTGCGTCGACGACGCATCGCCAGCTCGACGAAACCGAGCAGCGCGCGGCGGGCGTCGCGCCGGAGATGATTCGCCTGTCCGTGGGTCTCGAGTCGCTCGACGATATCCTGTGGGATCTCGATCAGGCGCTGCGGTCAAGCCAACAACGATGAGCCCTTCATGAATCGCTATGCTGCAGTCCCTTGGCCGTGGATCGGCTTGGTCCTGGCCCTCGGCGTCGTGGCCCACGAAGCGCTGATGCACTGGTTCGCCGGGGCACCCGCGCTCGACGAAGCGGTGTATCGCGTGGCCATCATGTCGATCGGCGTCGCCTGCCTCGCGTTGCTGATGCTGCCGCCGCGGCGCATCGCCTACCTGCTCGGGTTCCTCGTGTGCGCGGCGCTGATCGGATGGGCGCTTTGGCTGCAATACGGCGAGGGCCTGGATCCTTGCCCGCTGTGCATGTTCCAGCGCGTGTGCGTCATCGCGGTCGGCATCGTCTTCCTGATCGCGGCGATCCACAACCCGTCTCGACCGGGCGCCGCACTGTATGCGTTGCTCACGCTCGTCATCGCCGGGGCAGGCGCCGCGTTTGCCGGACGGCAGATCTGGCTGCAGGCGCTGCCCAAGGACCAGGTGCCCGCGTGCGGCATGGGCTTGAGCTACATGATGGACACGCTGCCGTTCATGGACGTCATCGGCAAGGTGCTCCAGGGCAGCGGTGAATGCGCCGAGAAGGCGTGGGTGTTTCTCGGGCTGTCGATCGCCGGCTGGACGCTCGTGTTCTTCGCCGCGATGATCGTCGCGGCGATTGCACTGATCAGGCGCGACTAGGCGATCGTCGTCGCGCAAAACCCGGACGCAGTATCGTGCGCTTGCTGCACGTCTCTGGATCGCCTGCGCGGGCTCACTTCGGCGCCATGCGGATCGCGCCGTCCAGCCGGATCACTTCACCGTTGAGCATGGAATTGCGGATGATCTCGAGGACGAGCGAGGCGAACTCCGCCGGACGTCCCAGGCGCGGCGGGAACGGCACGCTCTTGCCGAGCGCTTCGGCGATTTCCGGTGGAATGTGGCCCACCATGGGTGTCTCGAACACGCCGGGCGCGATCGTCATGCACCGGATGCCGAAGCGTGCCAGCTCGCGCGCGATGGGTAACGTCATGCCGACCACGCCGGCCTTCGAGGCACTGTAGGCGGCCTGGCCGATCTGCCCGTCGAACGCGGCGACCGACGCCGTATTGACGATGACGCCCCGCTCGCCTTCGCCATTGGGCGCGCCTTTCGCCATTGCATCCGCGGCGAGGCGGATCACGTTGAACGTGCCGACCAGATTGATCTCGACGGCGCGACGGAAGCCCGACAGGGTCGAAGGTCCTTCGCGTCCGAGCACCTTCTCTCCGTGCACGATGCCCGCGCAATTCACCAGTCCCTGCAAGCCGCCGAACGCGGCAACGGCCATGTCGACCGCTCCGCGGCTGCTCGTTTCGTCCGTCACGTCGGTGCGGCAGAAGCGGACCGCGCTGCCGATCTCCGCTGCAAGCGCCTGACCCTGCGCATCGTTGAGGTCCGCGATGACCACCCGGGCGCCGCCGCCAACGAGTGCGCGCACGGTGGCTGCGCCCAACCCGGACGCCCCGCCGGTGACCAGGAAGACCGCGCCGCTCGTGTCCACGGCCGTTACTTGCTGGCCGGCGGCAGCGCCGGGGATTTCACGATGCTCGTCGCCGTGGCGACCAGGCCGGCGATGTCCGTCAGATTCGCCGGCACGATGAGCGTATTGCCCACGCGCGCGAGATTGCCGAACGCGTTGATGTATTCCTCGGCCACCTTGAGGTTCACCGCGCTCGTGCCCCCGGGAGAGGCAATCGCTTCGGCAACCTGGCGGATGGCCTGCGCGTTCGCTTCGGCGATGGCCAGGATGGCCGCAGCCTGTCCCTGCGCGTTGTTGATCTCGGCCTGCTTCTCGCCTTCCGACTTGGCGATCGCGGCCTCCCGTGCACCGACGGCCAGGTTGATCTGCTCCTGCCGCTTGCCCTCGGAGGTGAGGATGACGGCGCGCTTCTCGCGCTCGGCCGTGATCTGCGCCTGCATCGAGCGGAGGATCTCGGCGGGCGGCGTCAGGTCCTTGATCTCGTAGCGCAGCACCTTCACGCCCCAGTTCGCTGCGGCGGCGTCGAGCGCATTCACGACCGACGCGTTGATCTGATCCCGCTCCTCGAACGCGCGATCGAGCTCCATGCGGCCGATCACGCTGCGCAAGGTGGTCTGCGCGAGCTGGGTGATCGCCACGACGTAATTGGATGCGCCGTACGACGCGAGGCGCGGGTCGGTCACCTGGAAATACAGGATGCCGTCGACCTGCAGCTGCGTGTTGTCCTTGGTGATGCAGATCTGCGGCGGCACGTCGAGCGGGATCTCGCGCAGATCGTGCTTGTACGCCACGCGGTCGAAGAACGGCCAGATGATGTTGAGGCCCGGCTCCAGCACGGTATGAAAGCGGCCGAGGCGCTCGACGATCCAGGCGCGCTGCTGCGGAACGACGCGGATCGCCTTGATGACGACGATGAGGCCGACGATGAATACGACGAACGTGACGAGCGAGAAGCCGCTGAGCATGAGAAGGGTCCTGGGGTCGAACACGATGCGTGGTTGATCAGGCGGCCGGGCGCACGGGCGCGATCACGAGCGTCGATCCGCGCGTGGCCACGATGACCATCATGCGGTCACGGCTGGCGGCCGGGTCGGCCACCTCGGCATCCCATTGGGTGCCGCGATAGACCACGCGGGCCGTACCGTCGGGGTGCCAGACGTGCACGTGGACCTGCTGGCCGACGTCGAGCGACGGCTGCGGCAACGGGGTGCCGCGACGCAGGCGCCAGCGATGGGCGACGAAGCTGCCCGCCAGCGCGAGGATGCCCGCAACGAGGAGCTGCACTGGAGTCGACGCGCCGAGCCACGCGGCGACGCCGCCCACGACGAACGCGATGCCAAGGGCCAGCAGGTAGAACGTGCCGGTGACGAGCTCGGCGCCCACCAGCACGACACCCAGAATCCACCACATCCACTGTGCCGCCATCGCCGCCTCCCCCGTTCGGCGCGAAGCATAAGGCACTTTGTTGCGCGCCGGGCGCCCCCATGTGTGAGCGGCGGTGCAGAGTGCGGCAACGCGTGCGTACGCGCCGCAGCTGCGGTATAATATTTGCTTAGGAATCAAGGTTTTTCCAAGCCACCCGACGACCTCTACAGCACTTCATACGCGAGATTTGCCATGCCGATCTACGAATACCGCTGCAGCGCCTGCGGCCACGAGCTCGAGGCGCTCCAGAAGATCACCGACGCCCCGCTCCTGGCATGTCCTTCCTGCCGCGCGGACAAGCTGACCAAGCTCGTTTCCGCGGCTGGCTTCCAGCTCAAGGGATCCGGCTGGTACGCCACCGATTTCCGCAACGGCAGCAAGCCCGCAGCCAAGACGGCCGCCAAGACGGACGGTGGCGAGTCGACCGCCGACAGCAAGCCCGCCGACAAGCCGGCCGAGACGAAATCCGAAACCAAGAGCGAAGCCGCCGCACCGGCTGCCGGCTGCGGCACCGGCTGCGCGTGCCACTGAACGGACGCGTGCCACCGCGATGAAGCGCTATCTGATGGCCGGGCTGCTCGTCTGGGTGCCGCTCGGCATCACGATCTGGGTATTGCACTTCCTCGTCACGTCGCTCGACTCGATCCTGCTCCTGTTCCCCGAGTCGGCGCGGCCCGAAGCGCTGTTCGGCTTCAACATTCCGGGCATCGGCGTGCTCATCGCGTTCATCATCCTGCTGGGCACCGGCATCCTGACGGCCAATTTCCTGGGCTTGCGGCTGCTCCGCGCCTGGGAGTCGGTGCTCATCCGCATTCCGTTCGTCAAGTCGATCTATTCGTCGGTCAAGCAGGTCAGCGACACGCTGCTCTCGCCGCAGGGCAACGCGTTTCGCAAGGCGCTGCTGGTGGAATTTCCGCACGCGGGCAGCTGGACCATCGCGTTCCAGACCGGCAGCCCCGCGCCTGAAGTCGCGAGCCGGCTCGATGGCGATCACGTCAGCGTGTACGTCCCCACCACGCCAAACCCCACCTCCGGCTACTTCGTCATCGTGCCGCGCGCGCGCATCCACGAGCTCGACATGACGGTCGACGAAGCGCTCAAGTACATCATCTCGATGGGCGTCGTCGCGCCGCGCGCGCACATCGTCTCGCCGTTCGTTCCGCCCGCCGACGCGCCGCGCGCACCCGCGCTCGCCAAGCCGGTCGTCACCACCCGAAATTGATCGCGGACTCGCACGCGTCCCGGCGACAGGCGGCCGGGCCGCTGTGCCTGTCCGCGCCCCCGCGATCATCCCCTACAACATCGGCTGGAGATTTCCGTGAAGCGCACCGATTACTGCGGTCTGGTCGACCGCCGCTACCTGGGCCAGACCGTCACCGTGGCCGGCTGGGTCCATCGACGCCGCGACCATGGCGGCGTGATCTTCGTCGACCTGCGCGACCGCGAAGGCCTGCTGCAAATCGTCGCCGACCCGGACCGTGCCGCGACCTTCGCAACGGCGGAAAAACTGCGCCATGAGTTCTGCATCGCGGTCACGGGTGTCGTCCGCTTGCGCCCCGAGGGCACCCGCAACACCACGTTGCGCTCCGGCGAAGTGGAGGTCCTGGCGCACGAGATCGACATCCTGAACGCGTCCGTCACACCGCCCTTCTCGCTCGACGAGGAAAACCTCTCCGAGACGGTGCGTCTCACCCATCGCGTGCTCGACTTGCGGCGGCCTGCCATGCAGCAGAACCTGATGCTGCGCTACCGCGCCACCATGGCCGCGCGCAAGTATCTCGACGCGCTCGGGTTCGTCGACATCGAGACGCCCGTCCTCTACAAGAGCACGCCAGAGGGTGCGCGCGAGTTCCTGGTCCCCTCGCGCATCCATCACGGGCAGTTCTACGCGCTGCCGCAGTCGCCGCAGCTGTTCAAGCAGATGCTGATGATCGCGGGCTTCGATCGGTACTACCAGATCGTCAAGTGCTTCCGCGACGAGGACCTGCGCGCCGACCGCCAGCCGGAATTCACGCAGATCGACATCGAGACTTCGTTCCTGGACGAGCCGGAGATCCGGCCGATCATGGAAGGCCTGGTGCGCACCATGTTCCGCGAAGCGCTTGCAACCGAGCTGCCGGATCCGTTCCCGGTCATGACGTTTGCCGAGGCCATGCGCGATTACGGCTCGGACAAGCCCGACCTGCGCGTTCCGCTCAAGCTCACGGAGCTGACCGACGTCATGAAGGTCGTGGACTTCAAGGTGTTTCGCGCCGCCGCCGACCTGCCCAACGGCCGCGTCGCCGCGCTGCGCCTGCCCGCAGGCGGCTCGCTCACGCGCAAGGAGATCGACGACTACACCGCGTTCGTTGCGATCTACGGCGCGCGCGGCCTGGCGTACATCAAGGTCAACGACGTCGCCAAGGTGAGCGAGGAAGGCCTGCAGTCGCCGATCGTCAAGTTCCTGTCCGCCGACGTGCTGCGCGCGATCCTCGAGCGCACGGGCGCGCAGACGGGCGATCTGATCTTTTTCTGCGCCGACAAGGAGAAGATCGTCAACGATGCGCTCGGCGCGCTTCGTGCCAAGGTCGGACACGATCGCGGGCTTGCGGACAGCGGATGGCGGCCGTTGTGGGTCGTCGACTTCCCGATGTTCGAGTACGACGACGTCGCCAACACCTGGGCGGCGCGTCACCACCCGTTCACCGCACCGAAGGACGGCCATGAAGCGCTGCTTGGCAGCGATCCCGGCAACGCGCTGTCGAAGGCCTACGACGTCGTGCTGAACGGCTGGGAGATCGGCGGCGGCTCGGTGCGCATCCACCGTCCCGAGGTGCAGCAGAAAGTGTTCGAAGCGCTCGGCATCAGCGTCGAAGATCAGCGGGCGAAGTTCGGCTTCCTGCTCGACGCGCTGCAGTTCGGTGCGCCACCGCACGGCGGCATCGCGTTCGGCGTGGACCGCATCGTCGCGATGATGGCCGGCGTCGACCAGATCCGCGACGTGATCGCATTTCCCAAGACGCAGCGCGGCCAGGACCTTCTGGTCGAAGCGCCGAGCCCCGTCACGGAAAAGCAGTTGCGCGAGCTGCACATTCGCCTGCGCGCGAGCGATTCGGCCAAGTCCGGCTAGCGTTCGGCGCTTTCGTCTTTACATTCGGCCGCAATGCGGGCCGCGCGCCGGGGGCCTGCGCTCCGGCTTCGGTGCAACCCGCATCGCGCCGATGCGCGCTACGCGCGCATTAGACGATGCTGCACAGGCGCCTCCGCGCAGGCCTCCGGCGCGCGACCCGCATCGCTACGTCTCGCCGAGGTCATGACCTCATGCGTGCGGGCATTGCGTTAGACTGTACGCATGCGCTTCCACCGCTGGCTTGCGCGGGCATTGCTCGTCCTCGCGGCGATGCTCGCGCTCGTACCGCCCGCCCATGCGCGCGGCGACCCGGACGCGTTGCCGGCGGTAGAGCTGCGCGACTTGCCGCGCGAGGCGCGCGACGTGCTCGCGCGCATCGAGACAGGCGGACCATTCGCCTACGAGCGCGACGGCGTGACGTTCGGCAATCGCGAGCACTCGCTGCCCCGGCGGCCGCGCGGGTATTATCATGAGTACACGGTCCGCACGCCCGGTGAGCGCACCCGCGGGGCGCGGCGCATCGTGTGCGGCGGACCTCCGCGCACACCCGATGCCTGCTATTACTCCGACGACCATTACCAGTCGTTCCGCCAAATCGCCCGTTGACGCGTCATGGCAGCTGCGCCCGACCTGAGCAAGTTCGACGACTGTGGCGTGCACCCGCTGCGGGGCACGGCCGAGGCGATGAAAGGGCACGCGGCGCATGCCAACCTGCGTCACCTGCCCGTCGACCTTGCCAAGGCGCACGATCGTGCGACGCTGTTTCGCGAGCTCGATGCCGCGCTCAAGCTGCCCGAGCACTTCGGCCACAATTTCGACGCGCTCGCCGATGTGCTCGAGGACCGCGACTGGCTCGGCAAGCGGGGCGTCGTCATCGTCCTCCTGCACGCTGCGGCATACCGCGCCGAGCACCCGGTCGAATGGAAGACGCTCGAGGACCTGTTCGCGGAGGCATGCGAGTACTGGCGCGAGCGGCAGGTTCCCTTCTGGGTGTTCGTGACATGAAGAGCCCGCCGCCGATACGCTACAAGCAGCCCATCTCGGTGCTGGTCCTGGTCTACACGCGCGCGCTCGACGTGCTGCTGCTCGAACGCGCCGATTTCCCCGATCACTGGCAGTCCGTCACCGGGAGCTGCGAGCCGGGCGAGCCCCTGGCGCAGACGGCGGTACGCGAGCTGCGCGAGGAAACCGGCATCGACGCTGCGCGCCATGGCGGCGTCGTGGATTGGGGCATGCGGAACGACTTCGAGATCTTCGCGCAATGGGTCCATCGCTATCCGCCGGGGACCACCCACAACACCGAGCATGTATTCGCGCTGGAACTGCCCGATCGAGTGCCCGTGCAGCTTGCGCCGCGCGAGCATCGCGCCTGTCAGTGGCTGCCATGGCGCGAAGCAGCCGCGCGCTGCTTCTCGTGGACCAATCGCGCGGCCATCGAGGCGCTGCCCGAGCGCGCGCGATCGGGCATCGCATGCTGAGGGCGGTACACGCGCTCGTTCTGCTGCTCGGTGTGACGCTTGGCGGCGCGGCGGCGGCGCAAACGCTGCGCAACGAAGCGGCGCCCACCCCGCAACCGGTGCTCACCATCACCGCAAGCGCGCAATCGACGGTGCCCAACGACCGCATGCACGCCGCATTGCGCGCCGAAGCCGAGGCCCCGGACGCTGCTCAGGCAGCCGCCGAGGTGAATGCACGCATCGGCCGCGCGCTCGCCCGTGCCAAGGCCACGCGTGGCGTCGAAGCGGCCAGCGCGGGCTATTCGACTTATCCGATCAACGAGCCCAACAAGCCCGCGCGCTGGCGGGTGAGCCAGGGCCTTGCGCTGGAGAGCACCGATTTTGCGACGCTCGCAGCACTCGTGACGAAGCTGCAGGCCGACGACAAGCTGCTCATCTCCGGATTGTCGTTCTCGGTCAGTCCCGCTGCGCGCAATGCGGCGGAGGACGCGCTCACGCGCGAGGCGATCCACGCCTGGCAGCAGCGTGCGCAGGCGGCCGCAAGCGAATTCGGTGCATCGTCGTGGCGCGCGGGGCGCGTGACGATCCAGGGCAGCGAACCCGTGCGCCCGCAACCGATGTTCCGCGCGCAAGTCGCCAACGCCGCCGCGCCCGTGAGCGTGGAGGCCGGCACGACCGATGTCGGTGTGACCGTCAGCGGCGAGGTGATCGTCGAAACAGTGCGGGCGCCGACCCGCTGATCACGCGCGCGGCGTGCGCGCCGTGATCACCCACGAGCTCGACTGCATCACCACCCCGTCCGGCCCCGCATACGGTGCGATCGCCCCGCGCAAGGCGGCCTCGATCTCTTCCTTGCGCGATTGCGCTTGCGCGCCTGCCTCGCGCACGATCTCGCCGGCCGGTCCGAGCGCGAGCTGAAACTGCATCGCCTGCTCGACGTCGCGGCCGACCATGACCGGGCCGTCGTTGCGCACCAAGTCCACCGCTTCGAATCCCGCCGCCCGCAACTGACCGCGCACCACGTCCGGATTGGCCATCGAGAACGGGCCCGGGCCGCATGTTTGCGCGTCGTCGCCGGGCGGCGGCAGGTAGCGCAGCACCGTTTCCTTGGGAACCGCCATCCAGGGATTGTCGGCGAGCGAGCGCCATACGACGAACATCAGCTCGCCACCCGGCACGAGCGCAGTCCGGATGTTGCGCATCGCAGCCACGGGATTGGCGAAGAACATCATCCCGAAACGGGAGAAGCAGAAATCGTAGCGCGGCGCGAACGGATAGGCCTGGACGTCGGCGGCGACGAACTGCACGTTGCGCAGGCCCTCGGCTTGCGCCGCAGCGCGCCCGGCGCGCAGGAACGCTTCGCAGCAGTCGAGCCCGAGCACCTCGCCGCCAGGGCCGACCTTGCGCGCGAGCTCGATCGCCGTGTCGCCCCAGCCACATCCGACGTCGATCGCACGCGTGCCCGCGGGCAAGGCGAGCCGTGCAAGGGGTCCCTTGCTGTGGAAGCTGAGGCCATCGAGCAGGATGTTGCGAAAGCGCTCGAATTTCGGTGCCAGGACGTCGTTCCAGAAGGCCGTGAAGACATCGTTGGTGCTTGCGACTTCGCTCATCACGACCTCGCCGTGAGCGCCCGCGGCGTGCGCAGCACGCTGCCTGGGCCGTGGTGCAGACTACCAACGCGCCGCGCGCGCGGCAAGGTCGCTCCCCAGGCCGCGGTGCCTTGGGTACAATCCCCGGACGGTCGGCAAGCCGGCATCCGGAGCGCACATGGACCCTGTCTTCCTGTCGCGCCTGCAGTTCGCGTTCGTCATCGCGTTCCACATCCTCCTGCCCGCCTTCACGGTCGGCCTCTCCGCATTCATCGTGGTGCTCGAAGGCCTGTTCGCGTGGAAGCGCGATCAGGTGTATCTGCGCCTGTCCGTCTTCTGGACGCGCATCTTCGCGGTGTCGTTCGGGATGGGCGTCGTCTCGGGCATCGTGATGCCGTTCCAGCTCGGCACCAACTGGAGCCGCTATGCCGACCTGACGGCCGATGTGCTCGGACCGCTGTTCGCCTACGAGGCGATGGTCGCGTTCTTCCTCGAAGCGGGGTTCCTCGGCATCCTGCTGTTCGGCCGCAAGCTCGTGCCGCCGTGGGCGCATTTCTTCGCCGCGCTGATGGTGGGCGCAGGCACCCTGTTCTCGTCGTTCTGGATTCTCGCCGCCAACAGCTGGATGCAGACGCCCGCCGGGTACACCGTGGTCGACGGCCGTTTCGTTCCAGCCGACTGGCTCGCGATCATCTTCAACGCCTCGTTCCCTTATCGCATCGCACACACCGTCACGGCGTTCTTCGTCACCACCGGGTTCGTCGTGGTCAGCGTGTCGGCGTGGCACCTCATGCGCGCGCGACACGTCGACACGGCGCGGCGCGCGCTCGGCATGACGTTCATCCTGCTCGCCCTGCTGGTTCCGCTGCAAGTCGTGCTGGGCGACCTGCACGGCGTCAACACGACGGAGCACCAGCCGATCAAGATCGCGGCGATGGAGGGCCTGTGGGATACGCAGGCCCGCGCGCCGTCCGTGCTGTTCGCCGTGCCGGATGAGGCCAACGAGCGCAATCGCTTCGAGGTCGCCATCCCCGCGCTCGCGAGCCTGTATCTGAAGCATGACTTCGACGCGACCGTGCAAGGGCTCAAATCGGTCGCGCGCAGCGACCGCCCGCCCGTCGTGCCCGTGTTCTACGCATTCCGCCTCATGGTGGGCATCGGCCTGCTGATGCTCGCGCTGGTGCTGTGGGCCGCGGTGCTCCACTGGCGCGGGCGCCTGTTCGATTCGCGGTTGTTCCACAAGGCGTGCGTCGCCATGGCACCCGCCGGCTTCATCGCCGTCGTCGCGGGCTGGACCGTCACCGAAGTCGGGCGCCAGCCCTGGGTGGTGCACGGTTTGCTGCGCACGCGCGATGCGGTATCCCCCTCGCTCACCACGGCCGACGTCGCCACGTCGCTTGCGCTCTACGTGCTCGTCTATCTCATCGTGTTCGGCGCGGGCATCTACTACATGGCCCGCCTCGCGCGCGCGGGCCCTCCCGACGAAGTCGAGATCCGCGATGCGCGCCTGGGCGAGCGTCCCGCACGCCCACTGTCCGCGGCACACCTGTGATGCAGCTCGATCTCGTTCCGATCTGGACGCTGATCCTCGGATTCGGCGTGTTCATGTACGTGCTGCTCGACGGCTTCGACCTGGGCGTCGGCATCCTCTTCCCACTGGTGCGCGACGAGACCCAGCGCACGCTCGCGATGAATTCCGTCGCCCCGGTATGGGACGGCAACGAGACGTGGCTCGTGATGGGCGGCGTGGGGTTGCTCGCCGCGTTTCCGCACGCGTTCGCCATCGTGATTCCCGCCGTCTATTTCCCGCTGCTGCTGATGCTCCTCGGCCTCATCTTCCGTGGCGTCGCGTTCGAGTTCCGCCTCAAGACCGTGCGCGCGCGCCACTGGTGGGATCGCTCGTTCTTCGTCGGGTCCACCGTCGCGACATACTTCCAGGGCGTGGTGCTGGGCATGTTCGTGCAGGGATTTCGCGTGCAAGGTCACGCGTTCTCGGGCACCAGCTTCGACTGGGTGCAGCCGTTTCCGCTGCTCACCGGCGCAGGGCTGCTGTTCGGCTATGCGCTGCTCGGATCGACCTGGCTCGTGATGAAGACAGAGGACGAACTGCAGCGATGGGCGCGCGGCAAGGCGCTCGTTGCGCTGGTCGGCGTCCTTGCCTTCATCGCGATGGTCAGCATCTGGACGCCACTGCTGCGCGGCGAGATTGCGCAGCGCTGGTTCTCGTGGCCCAACTTCGCCTACCTCGCACCGGTGCCCATCGTCACGGCGGGCATTGCGCTCGTCACCTGGCGCAGCTTGCGACGCGACGGCGAATACCTGCCGTTCATCGGTGCGATGGGCCTGTTCGCGATGGGTTACCTCGGCCTCGCGATCAGCCTCTTTCCGTATGTCGTGCCCTACGCGCTCACGCTATGGCAGGCCGCGTCGTCACCGGCGACGCAGGCGTTCCTGCTCATCGGCACGCTGTTCCTGCTGCCGATCATCTTCGTCTACACGGGGTGGTCGTACTACGTCTTTCGCGGCAAGGTGAGTGCCGAGCTCGGCTATCACTAGCCGCGCGGCGTCCTGATCCAGTAGCGCCGGCGCACGATGCCTTCGAACTCGTATTCCTCGTCGAGGCGCCCGCCGTTGCGCTCGATCACCTTGATGGATGCGGCGTTGCGGGCGTCGGTGGTGACGAGCACCCGCGGCAGTCCCGCTTTCGAAGCCTCGCGCACTCCGAGCGCCAGCATGCGCGTCGCGTGGCCCTTGCCTCGCTGCGACGGCGGTACGTCGTAGCCGACATGTCCGCCGAGCCGCTCCAGGCGCGCATTGAGCGCCGGGCGCAGGCGCAAGTGTCCGAGCACGTCGTGCCCGTCGGTGAGCCAGTAGCTGCGCTGGCGCACGAGCCCGGGACCCGGCGCATCGCGGGATGCAAACAGGCGCAGTTGCGCAAGGTACGCCGGAAAATCGTCGAGGGCGCGGGCGTACTCGCGCGAGCGCTCGGGATCGGCGCCGTGCTCGACGTGGTCCTGCGCGCTGCGCAGGAACGCTGCGGAAAGGCGCACACCGGGCACGACCAGCCGAAGATCGGTCGACATGGCGCCAAGCGTAGCAAAAGGGCGCCACATGGGCGCCCCTTCGCATGGCAACGCGGATGCGGCTACGCGGCCGGCGTGGACTCCGTCGCCGGTGCAGCCTGGCCACCCTGCGCCGTCCGGGCATCGTCTTCGGCCGCCGCCTTCATCGACAGGCGCACGCGGCCTTTTTCGTCCGCTTCCAGCACCTTCACGCGCACGATCTGGCCTTCCTTCAGGTAATCGGACACCTGGTTGACGCGCTCCTTGGCGATCTGCGAGATGTGCAGCAACCCGTCCTTGCCCGGGATGAGCTGCACGATCGCGCCGAAGTCCAGGAGCCGCAGCACCGGGCCTTCATAGATCTTGCCGACTTCGACTTCGGCCGTGATCGCCTCGATGCGCTTGCGCGCCACATCGCATGCGTCGGCATTGACCGATGCGATGGTGACCGTGCCGTCGTCCTGGATGTCGATCGTCGTGCCGGTCTCCTCGGTGAGCGCGCGGATCACCGAGCCGCCCTTGCCGATCACGTCGCGGATCTTCTCGGGGTTGATCTTGAACGAGTACATGCGCGGCGCATGCTGCGAGATCTCGGTGCGCGCGTGCGGCAGTGCTTCCTGCATCTTCTGCAGGATGTGCATGCGGCCCTCGCGTGCCTGCGACAGCGCCACGGCCATGATCTCCTTGGTGATGCCCTGGATCTTGATGTCCATCTGCAGCGCGGACACGCCGCGCTCGGTGCCCGCGACCTTGAAGTCCATGTCGCCGAGGTGATCCTCGTCGCCGAGGATGTCGGTCAGCACCGCGAAGCGGTTGCCTTCCTTGATCAGGCCCATCGCGATGCCGGCGACATGCGCCTTGGTGGGCACGCCGGCGTCCATGAGCGCAAGCGAAGCGCCGCACACCGAGGCCATGGACGAGCTGCCGTTCGATTCGGTGATCTCCGACACCACGCGCATCGAGTACGCGAATTCCTCGCCCTTGGGCAGCACGGCCATGATCGCGCGCTTGGCCAGACGGCCGTGGCCGATCTCCCGGCGCTTGGGCGAGCCGACACGGCCCGTCTCGCCGGTGGCGTACGGCGGGAAGTTGTAATGAAACATGAAGCGGTCGCGGTATTCGCCCATCAGCGCGTCGATGATCTGCTCGTCACGCGCGGTGCCGAGCGTCGCGACCACGATGGCCTGCGTTTCGCCCCGCGTGAACAGCGCCGAGCCATGCGTGCGCGGCAGGACGCCGGTGCGGATCGTGATGGGACGCACGGTGCGCGTGTCGCGGCCGTCGATGCGCGCCTCGCCGGCGAGGATCTGGTGGCGCACGATCTTGGCCTCGAGGTCGAACACGATGTTGCCGATATGGCGGCGAACATCAGGCGACGCATCGGCCGGCACCACTTCGGCGTCGACGCGCGCGCCGATCTCCTTCAGGCGCTGCTGGCGCGTCTGCTTGCTGCGGATCTGGTAGGCAGCGCGCAGATCGGTCTCCACCGCGGCAGCCACGCGTGCGATGAGGTCCTCATCCTTGGCGGGTGCCTTCCACTCCCACATCGGCTTGCCGCCTTCTTCGACCAGCGCATGGATGAGCTCGATCACCGCCTGCATCTGCTGGTGACCGAACACCACTGCGCCGAGCATCACTTCTTCGGGCAGCTCCTGCGCTTCCGATTCGACCATCAGCACGGCCGCCTCGGTGCCCGCGACGACCAGGTTGAGCTGCGACGTGTCGAGCTCGGTCTTGGTGGGATTGAGCACGAACTGGCCGTCGATGTAGCCCACGCGGGCGGCGCCGATCGGGCCGTCGAACGGAACGCCCGACAGCGCGAGCGCGGCCGAAGCGCCGATCATCGCCGGAATGTCCGGATCGATTTCCGGATCGACCGACATCACGGTGGCGACGACCTGCACTTCGTTGTAGAAGCCCTCGGGAAACAGCGGACGGATCGGCCGGTCGATGAGGCGCGAGGTGAGCGTCTCCTTCTCCGAGGGACGACCTTCGCGCTTGAAGAAGCCGCCGGGAATCTTGCCTGCGGCGTACGTCTTTTCCTGGTAGTCGACGGTCAGGGGGAAGAAATCCTGGCCGGGCTTGGCATTCTTGGCTGCGACGGCCGTGACGAGCACGACGGTGTCGTCGAGGCTGACCAGCACGGCGCCGCCGGCTTGCCGGGCGATCTCGCCGGTCTCCAGCGTGAGCGTGTGACGGCCGTACGTGAGGGTCTTCTTGATGGCAGTAGGCGTTTGGGGCACTTGGTCCTCGTATTCTGTAAAAGCGAATGGCCGCAGTTCAAGCGGCCATTGCGGTGTTCAGGGGAAGGTGCGACGGGCTTGGCGTGCGACGAACCGACCGGCCGAAATGGCGGGCGTTCGCGATCCGCGAGCGACGGGCACCGTGACGTCCGTTACTTGCGCAGCCCGAGCTTCTCGATCAGCGCGCGGTAGCTGTCGGTGTTGCGGGACTTGAGGTAATCGAGCAGCTTGCGACGCCGCGACACCATGCGCAGCAGGCCGCGGCGCGAGTGGTGGTCCTTGACGTGATCCTTGAAGTGGTCGGTAAGACCATTGATGCGCGTGGTCAGAAGTGCGATCTGCACTTCGGGCGAACCGGTGTCGCCCTTGCCCCGCTGGTGATCGGCGATGACTTTCGCCTTGTCGGCAACCGTGACGGACATTTTGGGTGGATCCTTATCTTCGCGTCTTCAGGCTCTGGGAAAGAGGACGATTATAGCGCGAAAAAAGCTTGATTATCAAGCCGCTTCGCCGACGGAAGCGGGCGCTGCGACGGTGCGCCGGGGCTGCGCCAGGCCGCCCGCCACGTCGGCGACGCCAAGCACCCGGCCGTGCAGGAATACGCCGTGCGGGCCGTCGATTGCACCGGGAACGGCAACCGCCCGGCCCTGCAGGAAGGCCGCAGCGGCAACTTCGTCGAGCTCGGCACGGGGAAGACCGGCGAGCAGCGTGTGAACCGGAAGAAGATGGCCGGCAGCCTGCCCGGGCGGCAGCGTCTCCAGTGCTTCGAGCGTGATGGCGTCGGCCACGTCGAAGCCGCCGGTGCGCAAGCGGCGCAGGGCGGCCAGATGCGCCCCGCAGCCCGCTCGTGCACCCAGGTCGGCTGCCAGCACGCGGACGTACGTACCCTTGCTGCAGGTGACGTCGATGAGCGCGTCCGGCGCCTGCCAGCCGACCAGCGAAAGCGCGTGCACGGTGATGGCACGGGGCTGGCGCGGTATGTCCTCGCCGGCCCGCGCATAGTCGTAGTACGCGCGGCCACGGAACTTGAGCGCGGCGTGCGCGGGCGGCGTCTGCAGCTGCGGCCCGGTCAGGCCCGGCAGTAGCGCCCTGACCTGCGTTTCGTCCAGCGTTACGGGCTGCGTCCCGACGACCTGACCTTCGGCGTCGAGCGTGTCCGTCGCGATACCGAAGCGCACGGTCGCCCGATAGGCTTTGTCGGCGTCGAGCAGGAATTGCGCGAACTTGGTCGCCTCACCGAAGCAGAGCGGCAGCAGGCCGCTGGCGAGCGGGTCGAGCGTGCCCGTGTGGCCGCCCTTCTCCGCCTGCAGCACCCGGCGGGCGCGCTGGAGCGCCGCGTTGGAGCTCAGGCCGCTCGGCTTGTCGAGCAGCAGTACGCCGTCGACCTTGGTCCAGCGCTTGCGCGCGCTGCTGGCCACCGCGCTAGTCCTTCGGATGCTTTTCGTCCTCGGCCACCGCCTGGTCGATGAGGCTCGACAGCCGCATGCCGGCCTCGATGGAATCGTCATAGGCGAAATGCAGCTGCGGCACGGAGTAGAGATCGATGCGCCGTGCGAGCTCGCTGCGCAGGAATCCGGCCGTGCGCGACAACGCGCCGATCGCCTCCTTCGCGTGCTCCTTGCCTGCCAGGTGCGTGAAGAAGACCGTCGCGTGCGAGTAGTCGGCGCTGACCTCGACTTGCGTGATCGTCACGCGACCCACCCGCGGGTCCTTCACCTCGGTGGCGAGCAGCGAGGCGAGCTCACGCTGGAGCTGGTCGGCGATGCGCTGGGCGCGCTGGGAATGTTTTTTCATCGGTAATTCCTGCAGTGAGTACCGCACGGACCAGACCTTCCTGAATCTGCGGCACGAAGTCCTCGGCAAGCTGCACCGTCCGCGCCTGCCACGCGCATTTTACCCGTCGCAATATTTTACAAATCGCGCCGGCAAGCGCAGTTGCGGGAGGGGTGGTGCGATTCCAACACGCACGGCGGAGGTTGCATAATGACCGCGCCTGTTGTGTGCCACAAGTTGGGTGCGCAACAGCGGAGGTCGTGGCGTCCATCTACCCGCGATGTCGTCACGCAACGCACGTACGCTCGACCCAAGGTGCCGCCTGAAGCGCCGGTCGAAGCGACTCACCCGAGGAGGCACCATGAAGCAGAATCATCGCCGTCGCTCCACGCGGGCGCGGTCCGTGTTGTCGGTCTGCATGACGCTCGGCGCCGTCGCGCTCGCTTCGACGGCATGGGCGGACGGGCTGGACCACGCCCAGGCCGAGCACATGCGATTGCTCGGCCACAACGACATGCAGAACCGGCCGATCTACCAGCCGACCGTGCACAAGTATCCAACCCACACGGCCAAGATGGGCAGCACCGCAGCGGACGCGTACGCCAGCAAGACGATCTTCTTCGCGGGTCTCCACGCCGCCACGGGAGGTGGCGGCTGCACGGGCTCGTTGCCCAATCCGCTCAATGGCGGCGCGTGCGAGAAGGACGGCACCCTCATCGTCGATGCGACCAATCCGACCGATCCGGTGGTGATCAAGCACCTGCCGCCGGCCAACCCGGCCAATGCGCTGGCGCAGATGGTGCGGGTGTGCGACGGGCAGGATGGCAAGCTCGGCCAGACCGGCCATGTCTACATGCTGCGCAACGACGGCTCGGGCGGCGGGAACGGGCAGCATGATGTCTATGACGTCACCGATCCGGTCAACCCGGTGCTGCTGTCGGTGCCGGTTTCGGGACTCACGGCGACCCACAAGAGCTGGTGGGAATGCGAGACGGGCATCGCGTGGATCGTTGCGGGCGCGAACGCGCCCCAGGCACCGAATCCGGACGGCTGGAAGACCAACCAGCACGTGAAGCTGTTCGACCTCAGCGACCCGTCGCATCCGGTCTACATCCGCGACATCGGACTCGTGGGCCAGAACCCCGGCTCGACGACCGAAGCGACCTCGGGCGGCATACACGGGCCTTACATCGCGCTCGCCAATCCGCTGACGGGCGAGACCGTCAACCGCGCGTACATGCCGTACGGAACGTCGGAGCTCGGCACGTTGCAGGTGGTCGATCGCCTGAAGGTCCTGCCGGACTTCACGACCTCCGCGGGGCAGCACATCGCCGGAACGTGGGACGGATTGGGTACTGCTCGCGCGCAAGCGCCGACGGACGATGACATGAAGGCCATCGTGATCGGATCGATGCTCATGACGCCCACCGAAGGCGCTCACAGTGCGTGTCCGGTGTTCAACACGGCGCTCAAGCACTTCCAGGGCTTCACGAGCTACACGACGCGCGACTACGTCCAGCTCATCTCCGAAGAGGTCGACAACCACTGCAGCGGCGCGCCCCATTTCGGCTACATGGTCGACGTGACGCGCGACAAGACCGGCAAGGGCGCCGACGGCATCTCGGGCGAAATGCGGCCAATGGTGATCTCGACGATGCAGGTGTTCGAGGACTCGGCCAAGCCGGACTACTGCACGCGCGGGACGCGTTTCGGCAACCACTCGTGCAACGAAGCGCTCGCGAGCGTGCCATCGACGTTCTTCGCGCCCGATTTCGGCAAGCTGACCTACATCGCGTACTTCGACGGCGGCGCGCGCGTCTTCGACATCCGCGATCCGTATCACCCGCTCGAGGTCGCGCATTACGTCGCGCCCGTGCATCCGCTAGCCTATGGCGAGCAGCCGCCGAACGTGATCAACGGCCAGCTCGTGCACGACGTCTCGCACAACAACCTCGAGGAAGACAGCAACGGGCTGATCTACAGCGTCGATCGCCTCGGCTACGGCATGGACATCCTCATGCTCATGCCGCCGGCAGCGTTGATCCGCAATACGCCTTGATGCGCTGAGGCCGCGGCTCGACGCCGCGTGACGTGACGCAAAGAAAAGGCCCGGCGCTATGCGCCGGGCCTTTTTTGTCGGAAGCCGCGCGCTCACAGCGTGCGCGACACCTCCACCACCTCGTACACCTCGAGCTGGTCGCCCTTGTTGACGTCGTTGAAGTTCTTGATCGACAAGCCGCATTCGAAGCCGGCCTTCACCTCGCGCACGTCGTCCTTGAACCGCTTGAGCGAGTCGAGCTCGCCGTCGTGGATCACGACGTTGTCGCGCAGCAGGCGGATGCGCGCGCCGCGCCGCACCACGCCTTCGAGCACGTAGCACCCCGCGACCGTGCCGACCTTGGAGATCTTGTAGACCTCGCGCACCTCCACCAGGCCAAGGCGGCTTTCCTGGCGCGACGGCGTCAGCATGCCGGACAGCGCTGCCTTCACCTCGTCGACCGCCTCGTAGATGATGTCGTAGTAGCGGATCTGCACGCCGTTCGCCTCGGCGAGCTTGCGCGCCTGCGCATCGGCGCGCGTGTTGAAGCCGACGATGACGGCCTTCGAGGCGAGCGCCAGGTTGACGTCCGATTCGGTGATGCCGCCCACGCCTGCGTGCACGATGTTGACCTTCACCTCGTCGGTCGACAGTCGGGTGAGCGCGTGCGACAGGCCCTCGTAGCTGCCTTGCACGTCCGCCTTGATGATGAGCGGCAGCGTCTTGACCTCGGATTCGCCCATCTGGTCGAACATGTTCTCGAGCTTGGCGGCCTGCTGCTTCGCCAGCTTGACGTCGCGGAACTTGCCCTGGCGGAACAGCGCGATCTCGCGCGCCTTGCGCTCGTCGCCGAGCGCCATGACGTCCTCGCCGGCGAGCGGCACGTCCGACAGGCCCTGGATCTCGACGGGAATTGCGGGACCCGCCTCGTTCACCGGCTTGCCATTCTCGTCCGTCATCGCGCGCACGCGGCCGAACACCGCGCCGGCCAGCACGACGTCCCCACGCTTGAGCGTGCCCGAATGCACGAGCACCGTGGCAACCGGGCCGCGGCCCTTGTCGAGCCGTGCTTCGATCACGATGCCCTTGGCCGGCGCATCCCGCGGCGCCTTCAGCTCCAGCACTTCGGCTTGCAGCAGGATCGCGTCGAGCAGCGCATCGATGCCCTGCCCCGTGCGTGCCGAGACGGGCATGAACTGCACGTCGCCACCGTATTCTTCCGGCAGCACGCTCTCGGCAACCAGCTCCTGCTTGACGCGGTCGGGGTTGGCCTCGCCCTTGTCGATCTTGTTGATCGCCACGACGATGGGCACGTTGCCCGCCTTTGCGTGCGCGATCGCCTCCTTGGTCTGCGGCATGACGCCGTCGTCGGCCGCCACTACGAGCACGACGATGTCCGTCACCTTCGCGCCACGCGCGCGCATGGCGGTGAACGCCTCGTGGCCCGGCGTATCGAGGAACGTGATCACGCCCTTCGGCGTTTCCACGTGGTACGCGCCGATGTGCTGCGTGATGCCGCCTGCTTCACCACTGGCGACGCGCGTGCGGCGGATGTAGTCGAGCAACGACGTCTTGCCATGGTCGACGTGACCCATGACCGTGACCACGGGCGGACGCGGCAACGCATCGCCGGCCGGCTGCGTCTGCGTCTCCTCGAGCAGCGCGTCGGGATCGTCGAGCTTGGCCGCCTTGGCCTTGTGGCCCATCTCCTCGACCAGGATCATCGCGGTTTCCTGATCGAGCATCTGATTGATCGTCACCATCGTGCCCATCTTCATGAGCGCCTTGATGACTTCCGCGGCCTTCACCGACATCTTGTGCGCGAGATCGGCCACCGTGATGGTCTCGGGGACGATCACTTCGCGCACCATCGGGCCGGACTGCTGCGCGGCGAGGTCATCGCCGCCGTCCTCGCGGCCATGGCGGCCGCCCTTCGGACCGCGCCAGCCGGTCGTGGTAGCGCCACCCGTGACGTCACCGCGCAGCTTGAGCGCGCGGCGGCGTGCAGCTTCTTCCTGGAACACCTGTCCAGGCGCCTTCTTGGCGCTCTTCTCGCGCTTTTCGCCGGGCTTGGGTGACGGACGATGCAGCGTGCCCGCGCTCTTGACCTCGCCCGGCTGGGCGGCCGCTTTCGCGGCAGCCTCGGCGGCGGCTTTCGCAGCAGCAGCCTCGGCCGCAGCTGCAGCCTGCGCTTCGGCCGCGGCCTTGGCGGCCGCTTCCTCGGCTTCCTGCTTCTTGGTCTTGCGCTTGGTCTCCTGCTGCTGCTTCTTGGCGAGGTCTTCCTGCTGGCGCGCGATCAGCTCCTGCGCCTTGCGCTCCTCCGCCTCGCGCGCCGCCTGCTCTTCGGCGGTGACGATCGGCTGCGGCGCGCCTTTGGGCGCTTCCTCCACGGGAGCGGCCACCGGCTCGGTTTCCTCGCGCCGCACCAGCACGCGCTTCTTGCGCACCTCGACCTGGATCGTGCGCGCCTTGCCGCTCGAATCCGAGGCCTTGATCTCGCTCGTCGACTTGCGCGTCAGCGTGATGCGCTTCTTGCCGTCGCCGGCGCCGCCGTGCTGGCGGCGCAGGTAGTCGAGCAGGCGTGTCTTGTCCTGCTCGCTGAGCCCGTCGCCCTGCTTCTTGCCGCCGACTCCTGCTGCAGCGAGCTGCTCGATGAGCGCGCCCGCCGGCATCTTGAGCTCGGTGGCGAATTGTTCGATGGTGGTTTGCGCCATGGCGCTTCTCCCGTCCTGCCGTTCTAGCCGTTGCTGTGCGTCGATTGCTGCCTGTTGCCCTGCCGCGCCGTCACGCCGATGCGTTCGTCGCAGGCGCCTCCGCCGGTGCGTCGAACCAATGCGCACGCGCCTTCATGATGAGCTCCTGCGCCTTGGTGGCGTCCATGCCCGTCAGCTCCACGAGCTCGTCGCCCGCGAGGTCCGCGAGCGCGTCGCGCGTCGTGATGCCGTTGGCGGCGAGCTTGGCGGCGATTTCCGTATCCATGCCTTCGAGCGCGAGCAGCGCTTCCTCGACGTTCTCGACGCTCTCCTCGCGCACGATCGCTTCGGTCAGCAGCGCGTTGCGCGCGCGGCTGCGCAGCTCGTTCACCGTGTCCTCGTCGAAGGCGTCGATCTCGAGCATCTCGTTGATCGGAACGTAGGCGACTTCCTCGAGCGAGGTGAAGCCCTCGCCGATCAGGATGTCGGCCACTTCCTCGTCGACGTCCAGCTTGCCGATGAACAGCTCGCGCAGGCGGCCGGTCTCCGAGTCGTGCTTCTGCTGCGATTCCTCCACGCTCATGAGATTGAGCTCCCAGCCCGTCATCTCCGAGGCGAGGCGGACGTTCTGGCCGCTGCGCCCGATGGCGATCGCGAGGTTCTCCTCGTCCACCACCACGTCCATCGCGTGACGCTCCTCGTCGACGACGATCGACTGGACTTCGGCCGGCGCCAGCGCATTGATGACGAGCTTGGCCGGATCGTCGGACCACAGCACGATGTCGACGCGCTCGCCCGCGAGCTCGTTGGTCACCGCGGTGACGCGCGAGCCGCGCATGCCGATGCACGTGCCCTGCGGGTCGAGCCGCGGGTCGTTGGACTTGACCGCGATCTTGGCGCGGATGCCGGGATCGCGCGCGGCCGCCTTGATCTCGATGAGGCCTTCCTCGATCTCGGGCACCTCGAGCTCGAACAGCCGCATGATGAATTCCGGCGCCACGCGCGAGAGGATCAGCTGCGGCCCCTTGGCGGTGCGGTCGATCTTCATCACGTACGCGCGCACGCGATCGCCCACGCGCAGCATCTCCTTGGGGATGAGCTGGTCGCGCGTGAGCACGCCTTCGATGCGCCCCGATTCGACGATCACGTTGCCGCGCTCGATGCGCTTCACCGTGCCCGACAGCAGGTTGTCCTCGCGCTCGAGGAAGTCGTTGAGGATCTGCTCGCGCTCGGCGTCGCGGATCTTCTGCAGGATCACCTGCTTGGCCGCCTGCGCGCCGATGCGGCCGAACTCCACCGGCTCGAGCGGCGACTCGACGACTTCGCCCATTTCCAGCGGCGGGTCCATCGCCTGCGCGTCGGTGATGGCGATCTGGCGTGCCGGCTCCTCGTGCTCCTCGTCGGGCACGACCGTCCAGCGGCGAAACGACTTGTAGTCGCCGGTCTCGCGATCGATCTCGACGCGCGCCTCGATGTCGTCGGCGTACTTCTTCTTGGTCGCCGACGCGAGCGCCGCCTCGAGCGCGGTGAACACGATGTCCTTGGGGACGTTCTTCTCGCGCGACAGCGCGTCCACCAGCAGCAGCAGTTCGCGATTTCCCATCATTTTCTCCATTCGATCTTCGGCACCAGCCGGGCACGGCCGATGTCGGCGAAGGCGACCGTCTCGATGCCGGCGGCCGTCTCGACCCGCACGGCATCGCCCTCGACGCCGCGCAGCAGTCCCTTCATCTTGCGTTTGCCTTCCACCGGCGCGCGCAGGCGCAGCTCGGCTTCGGCGCCTTCGAAGCGCGTGTAATCCGCGAGCTTCGTGAGCGGTCGGTCGAGACCGGGTGACGACACCTCGAGGCGCTCGAAATCGATGTCCTCCACCGCGAACAGCCGCGTGAGGTGATTCGAGACGCGCGCGCAATCCTCGACGTCCACCCCTTCGGGCTTGTCGATGAAGACCCGCAACAGACGGCTGCGCGGGGACCACTCGACGTCGACCAGCTCGTATCCCAGCGCCGGCACCGTCCGCTCGAGCAAGTCGCTCAGTGTGGCGGCCATGTGCAATTGGCGAAAAGCCAAAAAAAAATGGGCTGTGCCCAGCCCATTTCTCATCGTTATCCCGACGAATTATAACCGGAAATCGCCCCGCTTTGAAGGGCAATGCCCGCTCACGGG
>Ga0308174_10000216_pt1 | contig 23659 bp, 23 predicted proteins | sample PhyPR2_FD_203894 | JGI IMG/M metagenome (GOLD analysis project Ga0308174, IMG submission 203894) | Soil microbial communities from UC Gill Tract Community Farm, Albany, California, United States - DLSLS.P.R2 | ecosystem: Environmental > Terrestrial > Soil > Agricultural land | place: USA... | reverse complement strand
CTCGATCGAGTACGGAGACCGATACGAGCATTGCTGGACCGGCGACTCCCAGCACTCGCTGCAGGTGGGGGAGATGACGGTGTATCAGCGCTTCATGCCGGTCATGGCGCAGCACATCGTCCGGACCGCGCCCGCAGGAGCGGACACGGTGAGTTGGCGGTACTGAGGCCGATGTCTCGCGTGAAACGATTCGAGGGGCAGGAGCGCGCTGCCCAAGCGACGTCCATGTTGCGTGCGTGATGCTGAAGACGGGAGCGACGATGCGCGAGCAGGATCACGCGCCTTTGCAACATTCCCCGGTACTCAATCATCCCTCTCGGATCTCGTTCTGTTCGAAAACAATGAGATCCCGGGTGTGGGCATCCTAGCGGCGTATCCTTTACTATCACAAACGTCCTTACTCTGGATACTGCCACGCCGCCAGCAGCCGACCGGGGACGCCGCCGAAGAAGATCCCGGAGAGGAGCACGTTGGTGTCCAGGATGACGCGCAGCGGCGTGGCGCGCGATGTGCGAGCGATCACGCGCGGTAACTCGGGCTTACTTCGCCCGGCTCGCGCGACGGCGCGCCGTGGCGACCGCTTTCGTGATGTCGCTGCGCCGCACCCGGCTCTGCTTCGCGGCCTTCCGCGCCTGCTGGACGAGCGCGGTGAAGTCCCGCTTCGCCGGCGGCTGGAGGACTTTGAAGATCACGACGTCCTTATTGCCGAGCACGACGAATTGCGCACCGGCTTTGAGCCCGAGGCGTTCCCGGATCTCTTCGGGGATGACGACTTGGCCCTTGGACGACAGGGTGGTCGTGGCGGCTTCACTCATGATGGCTCCCAGTAATAGTCTTACTGGTAAGATCGTGCTGGACGGGGTGCGACGCAAGCCGGCGTGCCCCGGTCACGTCACATCGCCCCATACATTGCCGCCCGGGACGATGCTCGCGTCGCTCGCGACGGCCCTACGGCTGACGACCGATGAGCTGTTGGGACTCGCCCCCCTCACCGAGACGATGCGGCCACGCACCGCGCGCCTCATGAAGCACCTCCAACAGATCGAAGAGCTCCCCGCCGCCGAGCAGCGCGCCGTCCTCAAGATGGTCGATCTACGAGAATCAGCATCGTGTCGCGCGTCCAGCAGCGCGGACAACGCTGCATTTGTTCGACCTTGGCAAGAATTGCGATTCCGCTTCCGAACGGCGGAGAAAAGCGTCGGACACTCGAGCATCGGTTGAAGTCGCCGCTCGCCCGACCTCAATTGACCGTCATTTCCGTTGTGACGTGCGCCATCGCCTTATCTTCGCGAAGATCGGCAACCCGCCTTTTCGATCTCTAAAAGACTAGTCGGTCCAGCCGTTCGTCTTAAAGTAAAACCAGAAACCCAAGCTGCCGCAGAGAGCCATCGAGCCTCCGAGGGCCGCCAGAACGCCAAAGGGGTACCACTCGGTCCGAGGATAGGTCATCAGTATGTAACCCATAAAACATGGAAATGCGCTGATGCTGCCGAGTACGAACGAGCCAACCGCGGTTGACCGCAGGGGACGAAGTAGACCGATGAGAACCCCTCCGACCAAGCCGCCGGCAACATAGAGGAGAAGGATTTCGGGAAAGTTCAGACCGGTGTCCCTTTTAAGAGCGCCGGCTTCCCGATTGATGAGCAAGATGACAAAGGCCATCGCAGCCAACACGCTAAATGCCACCGAAAACGAAAGGCCCACTCGAATCCCGATTCTCAAATCCTCCGTCAGCCGACGATTGTGACGATTCATTTTATTTTTCGCCGGGATGCCAGCATACCTTCCGGACGTCCTTGGCTCCGACACTCTGCCCGACGATTGGAGTCGCCGCGACGACTCCGCTGATGTCCAAAGCCAGACCGGACGCAAAGAAGCCAGCCTTTATTGCACATTTGTCCTCCGCATCCTGACCGACATCAAACGCTCTTGGATGCACATCCGTCGCATCGGCCTTAGTTGGCGGCACATACATTCGACCACCTCCAGGCTTCGCAGTGAAAATGCCAGTCACGCCTGCAGCGCATCGCGTCTTGATCGCGCGTCATTGCTTGCTGCGGAACACTGTTGGCAAAAAACACTGAGCGGCTCAAAGCCCTCTAGTTTTTGCCCCCACAAAATGGCCAGGGAGGGAATTGAACCCCCGACACGCGGATTTTCAGTCCGGCGTCAGGAGGCACTTGAATGCACTTGCTTGCACCTGAGGACACCCAAGGCTACCCACCAAGCTACGCCGAGTGACGTGAAATGAGCCAAGTCCCGCGACATCTCCCGCGACATCTCCCGCGCTAACTCGTCGCAGTTCTGCGACGCACATCACTACTGTTGCAGCGTCGTTTCCGGTTCGTGAGGACAAACTCAATGATGCATTCGTTGCTGATTGTAGAGCATACCGCCTGCCGGCGCCCGCAGGTCTGCAATCCCCGAATCAAGCGACACAAAAACAGTCTGATTATGAATCTTTACGGAGGGGGTGAATTTGTTCACAGTCTGAGCGCGCAGGAATTCGATGCGCAACGAATCGTTTGACGGCCATCGAAGGTTTACACCGTAGGCAGAATCGCTTCGGACCGCCGCGTACAGTCCAGCTACGTCAGTGCCCCAAATTGATGAACCTCCCGCTCGCGTCAAAACAATGTCGTAGCCAGGCGATACCGTGGCGTTGCCACCCGATTCCATGAGTACGGCGTCCGTCAGACCATTCGGTGAACGTACGCGAGCGACTTCATCGGAGCATGCGCCGGTTAGGAAGAGTGCGAGAATGATGCACAGATGGCGCGTGCCAGCCAGGCGGCTTGCTCGCTCGTGCGCCCCCAACACACCACCTGCGGCACCTGACTCACGATTCGAATAAGTCACGTTGAATTGGCGTGAGTCGCGCAAGTATTCCCCAAGCTCAGGTGATCCCGAAATAAGGCGACAGGATGTCTGGATAGCGGCCAAACCGTTGAAGACCGTCGGTCACGGTATTCACCTCGAGGCAGTGTTACTCAGTGCCTTCGTTAAGCACGTTGATGTATCGGCGATAGACGTAGTATCGGTCGCGCCGCCGTCCCGATTCTTCGCGGACGATGTTCAGTGCCTGGAGATTCTCCATTGCCGAGGCTGCGGTCGGTTTTGTCATTTTGAGCGCGCCTACCGTTGATGCGATTGAGAGAATTGGTCGCTCCTTCAGTAGTTCATGTACACGAAGCGCAGAGCTCGCGCCTTTTCCTATTCCTTGAATTCTCTGCCGATCGGCTTCGAGCAGCTGAACGATATTGCGGGCGGTGGACGTAGCCTGGAGGGCGACGCTTTCCACGCCTCGGAGATAAAATTTCAGCCATCCCTCCCAATCTCCCTCCGTCCGCATTCGCTGAAGGCTCTCGTAGTACTCGTCGCGGTGCTCTTTTAGATAGAGGCTGAGATATAGTAGTGGCTGCGTTAGCGCGCCTTCGGCACACAGGAGAAACGTTATGAGCAAACGACCGATTCGACCGTTGCCGTCGAGAAAGGGGTGAATTGTTTCGAACTGCGCATGCGCGAGTCCTGCCTTGACCAATAGCGGCACCGAATTCTGCGCGTGAAGAAATTTCTCCAGGTTGTCCAGGCTCGCCTTCAGCTCGTGTGGCGGAGGCGGCACGAAGCGCGCGTCGCCCGGCCGGCTACCTCCGATCCAATTCTGCGATCGTCGAAATTCTCCGGGAGTCTTGTCGCCGCCGCGAGCGTTCTCCATGAGAATGCCATGGATCTCTCGGATGAGCCGCAGACTCAGAGGAAACCCGTTCCGCAGCCGTTCGAGGCCATACTCCATCGCTGCGGTGTAATTGGAGACTTCGCGCACATCATCGATGCCCACGTCCGGGATCTCATTGTTTTCAAACAGAAGGAGATCCGAGAGGGATGATTGAGTACCTTCAATCTGGCTCGAGAGTACCGCTTCTTTCCGCACGTACATGTGCAGGAAGAGTCGCGGATCGGGAAGCAGGAGGCTGATTCCGTCCAGCCTGCCAAGTGCGCGACTCGCGCGCTCAAGCAGAGTCTGCAACTCTCCATTTAGTGTTACTGCGGGGCTGGGGGGAAGTCGTGCGGGAATAAAGGCGCCATAACCCTCCTTTCCGCCTTGTTGTATCTCGACACGCCCGGCGCGAAGACTTCGCTTCATTGGCCGATCAGTAGTAAAGGATATATCCCTACGAGGATCCGCTAGTAAAACTTAGTGAGGTACCCTTTACTATCACAAGCGTCCCTACTCTGGATTGAGCCTCGCTACAGCGAACCCGGGCGCCACGCGCATGCTAGCATTCTGCATTTTGCTTCGAGGAGTATAACGCACCACTTATAGATTGGAGGACTTAACGCGCGCACGACAGGGCTGATGCAATGGCTATTTTCGCATACCACGTGGATTAGATCGAAGATCAATCCGTAACAGAGTGGCTATTCATGGAAGACGACCGATGACACTGCTTCACCGCGAAACGATTATGACCAATTTGGCAAGCGATCAGATTTTCAGAGAGCTCAGCTCACTTGTGGGATGGCGGAATAACGCAGGCGCACCGGTGCTGCCATTGTCGCCGGAATCTTTTGAGGTTCGCGTCCACATTCGCGGAAACCGATTCAGAATAACCATACGACATGCGATGAGGATCAACGCCTTCGCTCCTGTCTGTGAAGGCCTTGTAAGAGACACAGATCAAAACGGAAGCGAGGTGCGCTATTTGTTCCGTTTGAGCTGGTCTACTCGGATCTTTCTCATCGCTTCCTTCGTCCTGCTAGCTTGGATGACTCTACAATCGGTTCGAGCTGAGTTGCATGCGTCTGCGATCCTACTTGGGTCGGCTGCTCAAGTCATGGCACTGGTATCAGTCGAATTTCTGCTGCTTGCCCCACTCGTGGGAATTGGCGCGCTGCTAGTGATGCTGGGCTTCCATGCTGAGGGCTTGCAGGAGATAGAACTTAACTTGCTGCGTCGTGCTCTTTCACAACTCGCGACACAATAGGTGCAATCCGCCATTTTTCCGAGCTGCGCGGTGCAGCATCGCATCAGAAATTACATAAAAGGGCGCACCACTGACTCTGAATCGATGGCGAAGTTTCGTAAGGAAAGCGTCGCAGCGTTATCGCTAAAGCGAAAGGTGGCGCCAACGTCCGGTGCCTAGTCGTCGGAAGGCATAGCGCTGCCCACGAACGAGACCGGTTCCTCGAAGAATCGGAATATTACGCTCAACAAGTATTACTGAATCAGCCGTCTGAGCAGCTCGCACGAGAGCTATTGCCACGGCGTCATCGAGCTGGTGATCCGCTGTGTCGTTCGGCAGATCCCTTTCGTAATAGCTCAGAAAAAGAGCCGAGCGCAATCCTGAGTGAGGAACCAATTGATCTAGTTCCGCCTGCTGAATCTCACGAAGGCTGATTACATCTACGCTGCCGCCGGAAGGAGCCCTCATGTGAACATAATCCGGGCGGCAGGATGTAGCGCAGAGGAATAATGCTAATAGAAGTATGCGAATACCTTTTATCATTCCTCCCTCATGAATGACTGCTTGTAGTCAACACACACCTCAAACGGCGTGTCTCGATCGCTCGCTTTCTATACTGATAGGGCATCAGGTCTATACCTCTGATTTTTTGGAAGCCCTTTTTTTAAATGTGCGTCCCCACGTCCAGAATGCTTATTCAAGCTCACTGAATATCCGGAACTCCGATATGGTGCGATTGCGCCCACTCCGACACCGCATTTAGCAGGCGGCCAACGGCATTCGGTGTCGTAGTCGTTTTCGTAAGCTCTCCTGTGACACTAATCGGCAGGGTTGGCCCTGCCGCTATGGTCGCCGCAAACGTTCCGCCGCTAGCATTTCCACTGGCGCAGGGCCCTCCGGATAATCCAGTTCCGCCTGTTACGCATCCTCCGCCGCTGATTCCGTTGAACGCCGCCTCACTCGTCGAGTACCCTCCCTGAATTCCACCTGCCCAACCCATCGTGCCAAAGACACCGCCGCGAGTTGCGTAGGTACCTAATGTTTTTTTGTGGATATTTGCTACTAAACCCGTCGCAGCCATTGCACCTGCACCTGGCAATGATCCTGAGCCCACTATTCCGAGAAATACCACTCCTCCCGGGACAGTCCGCAGATCCCCTGAGAGTTCGGATTGAGTGCAGTTACCGGCGATCTCACACGTGAGACCGAATGGATCGCTGTAGTTGAGGGGATCCCCGCCCGCGAACCCATACGCGTTCAGTCCCCCCGCCAGTCCAATCGGATCCACCTGCGTGAACCGCCCACTACTAGGATCATAGTAACGGTTCCGCTTGTAGATGTAGCCCGATCCATCTTTCTGCGTGCTGATGAGATTCCCCGCCCAGTATACGGTGTCGGACGGCGACGGATCTTCCGCCCACGGTGATTGCAGCTTCTCGGGCCATGCGAGCTGCGTCGTACACACCGTTGTGACGGTGCAGTAGCCGCTCACCGCATTGCCACGCCAATCGTATTGCGGAACGATCACGCCGGCTTGGTTATCCAAGCGCCCAATGGACAGTGGATGGTCGATTCCCGCGCCATGCGTGTACATCACCCGCCCCTCGAGCTTCGCCTTCACGCCTCCGCCGGCGTCCGCTTCCATGGCCGACGCAGTCGCCCCATCTCCGCCATCCGCACGAACTTCCCAGAGCACCTGGTCGCCATCCCACACCGTGCGTTCGACGACGCTCAAACAGCCCGAGCTTTTATTCATGAGGCTGCAGTTCCCCAGCCGGATCAATCGGCGCCAGATCCGCCGACCCAGCGCATCGTAGCGATATTCTTCGTGCTCGTAATATTGGGGCCCGAAAAGCATGTGATTCGCATCGATCGTGTCGAATGCGGTCTCGCTCGCCATGAGTTGCAGGTTGCTGCCGTACCGATTGAGCACGCGCTGGCGCGCGAACCAGGAATACAGATGACCCGGCGGATCGTTCGTGCCGATCTGCCGGAGCACGGTCACATTCCAGAGCGCGCCCGCCGCGTCGTACTGATTGGTTGTCGTGTCTCGCAGAATGGTTTGAGGCGCTCTGACGACCATCCTGAGCTCCGCCGAGCCGCCCGGAGCATAGCTCGACGTTGTGGTACTGACCGGCTGATAGCTAGTTGTGCGCGAGCGCTGGTGGCCGAGAGGATCGACGACGTAATCGTCCCACCACACCGCCAACATTTTGTTACTCGTCATTGGCCCAAGCTTCGCAAAGCTGTTGTTATCGGTTTGCGATGAGCCGTCGGGCATACGGAAGCTCGCGGTGATCTGCTTATTGCGGGCGTCAAATGTTAGTGCATCCTGAACGATAACGGAGCCGTTCTGCGTTTCGGTGCGACCGATGGTTCGACTTTCGTTGTCGTAGCTGCGCGTCGTGAGCAGCACAGTGCCGTCAGCCATGACCGCGGTGTCGCTCGCCAGGCGCTGCGCTGCATCGTAGGCGAAGCCGAACCGATCGGCGTAGGGATCGCGCACGGACCCGAGCAGACCGGTCGTGGCGTCATAGCTGTACGCCACGCTATCCGTTCCTACCGGGGCGAGCGCGTCGGGATGCTTCATCCAACTGCGCCTGCCCTCCAGATCGTAGCCGAATCGCGTGACGTACACATGCGAGAAGACGACCGAAGCCGAGTCGCTCTCGCGCACCCGCTCGGTGTCCGCGGCCAGCGTGCCATTCACGTTATAGCCGCGACTAATCCGGGCAAACAGGTTGTTCGCCGTCGTCATGTTGCCGGCGATGTCGTAAGAGTAGGTCAGCGTATCGGCAAGGAAGACCGGGCCGTAGGTGTAACGGACAAGTCCAAACGTGGTAATCTGAGGCACAACTCGCTGCGTCGGCCGATTGAGTACATCGTAGCTCGTCACGTTCGCGCCGCCGACGCGAGGTAGCCAGCTCAAGACGTTTCCTGCGGGATCATAGACAAACGTCTCGTACCCATAGCTTGGCCCTTGCGGGTACTCTTCCCGCTTGCGGTTTGCGCGGTCGTATGTCCAGACGTGCTTCACCCAGCCGATAGTATTGATGTCAGGCGTTGATGTGACCGAATCGCGCAGGATGTTGCCCTCGGCATCGAAGAGTTTTCCATGGGTGATCGTCGCCGAGCCCGCGCCGAGCGGAAACGAATAGGTTTTATTCAGAACATCCTGATCGGATACATCGTAGGTCGTGGCTGACATCACCCACGTCGTGTCGCCGTAGTCGATCGCCGACTTGACCAGCGTGTCACGGCCCAGCGAGTCAAGATAGAAACGCGTCGGGATATTGGTCGGCGTCTTGGTCGAGTCCACGTTCCCCGCGCTGTCGTACCAGATCCGCTGCGTTCCGGTGATGAGTGGCTCCTGCACGGTGTTCACGAGATGCCACCGGGTGTCGTAGCCGAAGGTGACGCGACGGCTCGTATTGGCCGAATCGGCATCGGGGGACTGCCAGACCTTATTGCCGTATGTCGGCTCATAGCTCGAGAGCGTGACCTCGCCCAGTGGCGCCGTGACTTTCACCAGAAAATCCCACGTCAGATTCCAGAGGTACGTCGTCGTCGCGCACGCACCGGAGATGCACGTGGCGGAGTCGGTGGAGGTCGCGATGTTGCCGTGCCCATCGTACGTGGCAAGGAGCACGCGCCCGTTCGGCGCTTGCATGCGGGTGACGAGTGCTGGAAATCCACCATTGCCGCGCGCGAGTTTGGTATCCTGGCTCAAGGCGTTCCGAATCCGGCGGGGCTCGTGGTATTTGTCGAGCCAGAAGAGCGTGGTGTCCTGCACATCTTGTCGGGGGCCATCGATCAACCCATAGGCGAGCGCCGTATCCATGGACGTCGGCATCCAGCCCACTGATTCACCCGGTCGGAAGGTGGTCACGATCGGGGCACCCGTCGTATCCATGCCGATGCTGTCCTTGACGAGCAGCTTGGCAGCGTTGTAGCTGAACGTGCCCACCGTGCCGAGTCGATCGGTACGCGTGACGATGCGATTGGTATCGCCCGGCGTGTAGCCAAAGCCTACAATCGAGTTGTCTGGCTCCTTGATCGACGTAATGCGGCCACCGGACGTCGTGATCGTCGTGATCCGGCTCTGCAAAGGAACCTTGGGAGCCGTGACGCTCAGGAGCCGGTTCGGTGTCGCTGCGTCGTAGGTGAAGAGGTAGCGTTTGCCCCGTGCCGTGGGCGGCACCTGCAGTGAGTCGAGGCGCTGCCCCGTGTAGAAAAACGTGGTGGTGTCCTTGAGCCGGTTGATCGTCTTGATGTGCCGCCCGCTCGCGTCAAAAACCACCTTGAGGCCGTGCGGGAGCACGTGATTGTAGTTGGTGCCATCGAAGTTCAGGCCGTCCGTCCCATCGAGCAGTGGCGGCACCCACACGTTGCTGACTCCGGGAACCGTGCGAAAATGACGCACGCTTCCATCGCCGCCGATCCACATCTTGCTGCCGTCGGCCAGGTTGTAGAGCTTTTCGAGCCCGGCAAGCCACCACCCTGCCCCAAAGTCGGAACGCGAGCGGTTGACGATCGCGAGCTCGCTGTTTGTGACGCTCGAGTTGTAGCGCGTGCTCCCGTACCAGCTCGACGCCTGCGCGGTCCACGGATAGATCCCGGTCGAATCGGTCAGGGCGTCGAAGCCCAGCACGATTTGCTGCACAGCGGCATAGCCCCAGGCCACGCCTGTCCACTTGCCGCTCGCGCGCACAGTCGAGTTGATGGTGAGCGCGACGGTGACGCTGTCGGGCACGGGCATCCCCGCCGGCAGTCCGATCGCGAGCGGAACCAATACTTCGGGGTGGGCGGCGCCGGAATTATAGATGAGGGTCGGCGTCCGACTCTTGTTCTTCGTGCGAATCGAAGGCAGCGCATGGGCCAGCCTCAAGTCACCGCACTCGCTGGCGGCGCCGTGTCCGGCGGCGACCGTGAGGCAAAGCGAGCGCTCGAGTGTGGCTCCCGCGCTCGCATCCGTCGACGTCATGACCGACGGCGTCATGGCGGTCGTGTTGTAAGAACCTACATCGGTCACGGTGGGGAGGGACACCTGGACGCCACTCAGTTTGACGGTCCCGGTGCTGCCGAGTGCCTCCGATTTGTAGCCTACGGTAATCGAATCTCGTGCGCCGGCAGCGATGAGGCGCGACCCCGTGGACACTACACAGGCCGTGTCCGCAAGGCTGCAGATTCCAGTGAAGGTATACGTCGCATCCAGAGGGCCCGTGTTCAAGACACTGAAGAACGCCGTGTTGTGCGCATTAACAGCCGCGTTGAGGGCAGTGTTGTCCGGCGTGATCGCGAGTCCTGGAACGCTCGAAACAACACTGTCGGAGCCCGCATCCGTCATAGCGGTATTCGCGTGAAGACTTGCACGCAGTGTGACGCGCCCGCCCGTGATACTCGACCCGCCCGTAAAGTAGACGGCGACCGTCTGAATGCTGCCGCCATGCAGAGTGATGGTATCGCGACCCGTGCAGTTGATCATCGCCTGACCGACACAAGTACGCACCAAGTCATACACGCCAGGTGTCGTGTCCGTATCTAGGCGGTGAAGCACGAAAACTGCCGAGTCGGGCTTCGCACTGAATACGCGAACGAGCGAGTTGTGCGGCGATACCGTGATCGGCCAGGTCGGGGTGAAGGTGTACGTGTGCGTGGTTGTGGTGCACTGCGCTATGTCATCGCATACATGCGTAACAAGGGTATTCAAGCCCGGGAACAAGGGAATCCGTCCGATTTCCTGCGCCGTCATGCCACTTTTGGGAATCGCCCCGCAGTACCCTGAGCCTGGCATGGTGTCGGGATTCATCGACATGAGCGGCATAGTTCGCGCGTCGTTCGCGTCCATTGGTTGGCCGTTCAGGGTCGCGGAATTAGTCGACATGTCGATCGTGTAATTCGGGCTGCAGTGCTGGACGATGAAGAAGGGAAGGTTGGACGTGAATGTCCCGGAGCTCGGCGTAACACGGATAGACGGCGGTGTATTGCAGGGCGCTGTCGCGGGGCTGACGGCGCCTGAGGTACCGACGCTGTCGCCACTTGAGTCTCCCCCACTCGCGACCGAGGTGCTCGTTGCGCCACTCGAGACCGTGGTTCCGGACGTCCCAGTCGTTATGATCTGCGGACACACCTGCGCATACGCGGATCGCGTCAACACGCCACTCAGGCACACGCACAGGAGCGTGACTGGAAGGGCGGCAAGAGCGTGGCGGAGGACGGACGCAGCGCGCGAGCACAACATTGGAAGCTCCAGGGCGTGGGGGGCGTCCTGGTGTAAAGCACTCCAAGTGCCACGCCGACTCACGAGCTAAGCGTCGAGGTCGCACCACTTACAGAAAACGATCGTCGGCGTTTCGCATTTTTCGCGTGCGACACGATGCAAATTCGCGCGATTCGCTGATGCTCGACTCAGCGCGTTGTGAGAGCAAACAAGTGCATCGCGCATCGATCAAAAGAAGGAATGTGCGTTGGAGATCTCAGGATCGTTCCTGATGACCGAACTGTGAGACCTGCGGCTTTAGTTCAAGCACGTCCCAACGTCTGAGGGTTCTTCACGATTTTGGCCGATCCGGGAATTCCGGCGTCCGGCGCAGTGACTCCGCGCACTGCTCCAGCGCGTTCCTTTCGCAAATCGATGTCGAGACGGCGCACGCGGCGATAGATACTCGCCAGGTGAACACCTAGCGACTCAGCTGTGCGAGCCATATCCCAATCACACGCCCGGAGCGTATCCAACATTCGACGCCGTTCGAAAGCAGGCAGATCATCACGCGCGCCATCGGGCGAGCCATCGGGTGAGCCATCGATCAATTGCACCAAGTCCGCGAGTTCTACACGCGACGCAGTCGCGAACTCGACCGCGCACTCCACGATGTGCCGCAGTTCGCGCACGTTACCCGGCCAAGCATGCGCCTCGAGTTTCAAGATTGCGCGGTCACTAAGCTCAATCGCAATACCTCGTTGAGCACTCGCGCGTTGCGCAAAATGCCGTGCGAGCACGCGAATGTCCTCGGGATGCGAAGCGAGCGACGGCACGCGAATCAGAACACCGGACAAGCGAAACGCGAGATCCGCACGGAAATTCCCCGAACTTACAGTCTGGGATAAGGGAACGTTTGTGGCCGAGATGAGTCGAAAGTCGCTCGTGCGATCATTGCGTGCTCCGACTGGCCGAAACTCTCGTGTCTCCAACGCGCGCAACAGCTTCACCTGGGCACCGAGCTGCAAGGCGCCGATTTCGTCGAGAAATACCGTTCCTCGATGCGCCTCCATCAAATGGCCAGCGTGGTCGGAGATCGCTCCGCTGAACGATCCGCGCACGTGGCCAAACATCGAGTCCTCGAACATGGTATCGGCAATGGCACACACATTCACTGGGACCAGGGACCCCACGCGACCGCTATTCGCATGCACCGCCTGAGCAACGAGCTCCTTTCCCGATCCGGTTGGACCTTCGATCAGAACGGGGATTCGAGACGCCGCAACACGGGCGATATGATGGCGCAGCTGCTGCATCTGCGGCGAGTCACCCAACAACGGTGCTTCGCAATTCGCGGAACTCACGGTGCACTCTCCGCCCGTTTGAGCATCGGATTGGTCAGTCTGTCCGCCTCCGCATCGCTGCGAATGACGTGAGGTGTGAGAAATAGAAAGAGCTCGGTTTCATTTGAGCTACGAGCGGTATGGCCGAACAGCCCACCCAGGAGCGGTATGCGCGACAGCACAGGAATTCCTCCGCGATTGCTATCGCGTTGCCGGTCCGTCAGCCCACCCAGCGCGACAGTCTGCCCATCCTTGATCAACAGCTGCGTTTGTACGGAGCGCGTCGAGATCACGGGGGCATTGAACGCGATCTCATTCGTCGCGTTGTTCACCTCCTGCGTAACATCCAGGACGACATAGCCATCGGGGCTTATGGTTGGTCGCACGCTCAGCTTCGTACCCACGTCCTTGTACTCTACGACCTGATCTCGAGATGCAGCATCGGTCGGAAGCGAACGTGAGACCTGCACGAACGGTCGCTGGCTTCCCACCAGGATTTGTGCCTGCTCGTTGTTTGCAGCAATGACCACAGGCCGGCTGAGAATGTGCACCTCGCCTCGAGACTCCGCGGCACTCAAGGTCGCGTCGATATCGAGCCCCGTGAGATTCATCACCTTCAATACGAAGTCGCCTACAGTTCCGCCGCTCGATTGCGTAGCCGACGCAGTCGTATTGGTGCCGCCGAGCCGGCGTGTCGCCGCGGAGGCATCGACACCCAGGGAAAACGATCTGTTGCGCTGCACTTCGGCGATCATCACCTCGATCAACACTTGCAAGGGTCGAATGTCCAACTGACCGACTGCGGCTTGAATCAATTCGAAATCCGACGCGTTCGCTCGAATGAGGAGGCTGTTGCTGCGAGGGTCCGGGACGATGGTGATGTTTCCCATTAACTCGGCGACTCGGCCCGCAGTGGCTGGAACAGCCGCAGGAGACGCGAGCTGACCGGGAGGGATCTTGTTCTGACTGAGCTGCTCATCTAGAGTTTGCGGCCGGGCTCCTATCTCACCAACTGCAGACGCGCGTCCGTACAGCGCATTAACCGTGGCCGCCACATCCACTGCGCGGGCGTGTCGCAAATGGATCGCGAAGAGCTGAACGGCACCCTCGGGTCTAGGCGCCCTCGCAGCCGCCGCATCAGGTACAACGGGCACAGCGTGCGGTGCAACGCGATACATTCCCGAATCCGCGAACAGCTCGAGTCCCTGGCTCGCAAGCACACCGCGCAAGAGGCGAATGACATCGCTCCTCGGCACGGGGCTCGGCGTTTCGAGCGTGACCTTGCTCCCCGTCACGCCCGCGAATATCACCGGCTGATCGAGGTATGGAGCCAATGATTGGATCGCCGCTCGCAAATCGACATCGACGAGCCGAATGCGCACGCTATCGCCATGCGGCGCGAGCGCGGAGTCCTGCTGCGCCCGCAACAACGCTGGCTGCGTGATCGATAGCGCGAGTACGAGCGCTGCGATTGTCCGGGTCCGCAGCCTCATTGCCATGGGTGCTTAACCACGAGCTTCCACAGCGTGTCCGTACCTTGAACGACAACAGTGTCTCGCCCGACCGATCGTATCTTCAGTCCACCCAATGTGTCCCCCTTTTTGACCAGCACGCTGCCATCGCGACCCGGTACGCTGTCCAGCAGTGCCGTCCACGGTGGGCCGCCGAGAATTCCTGCAACTGCCAGATGCGGCTTCGGCGGTTTGGGCGGAGGAGGCGGCGCCACGGCAGCGACTCCGTCGAGCTCGGGCCGGTACGGCACGGGAGAGGGACGGTGATCCAGACGAAATGGATCGTGGGATGCGATGTGGGCCGCCATTTTTGTCAGCGAGTCAGTCGAAGCATGCCGGAGCTCACGGGCGCTTGATGAGATTGGTGGGATCATTACTCCCGCCTCAGCTGCCGCAACACGCCAGCCGATGGGCGCGGTGAGCAGCGCCCCAATCGACAGTATCCAGAGTGAGTCTCGCACCTGACGCGCCTTCATTTGGACGGCCCCGCCGATTGTCGCAACATCAATCCCACAACTGCCAGCTCCACGCGAAGTGCTTCGGCGTGGTCCGACGGAGCTCCCGGCTCTGGCTGCGTGATCGACAGCTCACTGATTGCGAGCAGCGTCGGGCCTCCCTCGAGTGCACCCAGCATGGCGGTGATGCCCGCGATGTCGCCAGTCGCATCGCCGTGAACACTGACCCGCGTGAAGACCCCACGCGTCGCCGTGTCTGCGCTCAGCTGCAATGCACCGATACGCACATTGGAACGAGCAGCTGCTCCCGAGACGATGCCGGCGAGCGTGGCACTCGCGGTTGCAGGAGAGCCGCCGCCGAGCAGTGCCGGTGCGAGGGCGACGACGCGAATGCTACGCGACTTGAGACTATCTTGCACTTGCGCCGCTCTCCTGAGCGACAACTTCGCTCGATCCAGCTTCTCCTCGTTCCGTGAGGCCGCTTCACGCGCCGCGCGCCGCCACGTGAACAATGCGGGCAGGGCGTTTCTGCCGACGAGCACGATCAGCGTCACACACACACCGATCACGAGCGCCCGACGATCTCGTCCAGTCATGCGCAGCGCGCTCACTTCGCACTCACTGGATGCTCACTCAACCGGAACTGCACCGTCGCGCGCTCGAGCTCGCGCGCGCCAACGACTTCCTTCGTTACCGGACCGATGATCTGCGGCGCTGCTATTCCGGCGACACTGTCCAGTGACGCGAGCGTCGATGCCGCATGCGGTGCCAGCACTACCACGGCACCTCCCAGCGAATCGACTCGCGCGGTGACCAGCACACTGCCTTCCGGGAGCGTGCGCGTGAGCTGCGCGAGCAACTGCGTGGGCGATCGGCGTGAGCGATCGAACATTGCGATTTCGGAGAGGGCCTCGCTAATGCGCCAGAGATCCACCTCCGCTCGCTCGGCTTGGCGCGCGCGTGGCGCAATGACTGCGAGCTCGCGCGACGTTCGCGAGGCGCGTAGCGCCAAAGCCGAGATGGGAGTGATCACGGCCACAGCAAGCGCTATCACGAGAGCGACTGCCGCAATGCGCACCTCTCGATGCGCCGCCTTCGCATCGAACTCGCCGGAGTCGGAGCGAAGCGCAAGCGCCTCCCCTCCCGAAAGTTGCGTAGCGCCGTACGCATCGGCGTACATCCACGCCTCGGTGCCAAGCGCTCGCAGCTCCTCCACTACCACCAGGGCATTAGTACCGTGAGGTTTCGGTTCACCACGTACGAGCAGTCGTCGTGTCGCGCGGAGCCGATGGCCGCTGATCGTGAGCTCCGTACGCACATCGCCATCTCTCCATTCCACCTGCTGGTCCTCGAGACTGCCCGTGAGCGCGACGAGACTCGTCGCTATCAGACGCATACGAAGCCCCAGCGTGTCGCAAGCGGCTTCAATGTCCCGCACCACTGGGACTTCGAGTGCCGTAGCCCACAACGATCCGGGCGCTTCGATACGCACTCCGCCCATCACCAGCGGAATACCGTTGCGAAGGAAAAAGCGCGGCACATTCTCTCGCACGATGGCATTGAGGGCGCTCAGATCCGAGATGGCAGGCAAGCCGGTGAGGAGCTTGGTCTGCGAGGCGGAAGGACCGATCGCGGCCATGACGATCGGCCGAGGCCACTTCGGCAGCTTGGCACGACGGAGCAGCGTCACGATCTGAGCGGCAAGATCGTCGTGGAGCGATCGCTCCGCGTGAATGGCCCACTGGACCTTTGCCGCGCGCACGCCAACTGCGCGAATACCGTCGCTGGCGACACTCAGGCCGATGCGCATGCTCAGGAGACCCACGTGCGCCTGCGGACCACCGCTGCGCGATCGCCGGCGCGCACGAGGCGGAGCTCCACGGCGACCGTCACGGCAGGGGCACCCGCGTCGGCGCGGGCCTCGAGTATCCAGGCATCCGTCTCGACCGTAGCTGCGTGGACGAGATCGGAATAGCGGGCCAGCATCCTGTCTCGCGCGCCGGGCGATAGCGCACCCGCCAACGTCGCCATGTCCTCGACCCGCGCTCCACGCGCTCGCTCCTCCGCAATGCGCGCGACCACCTCATCACTCATTCCCGGCAGCGCGGCGATCACGTCCAGCGGTGCGTTGGCCAGCGACACGGGCCCTGTCTCGACCGTGAACACGGAGTCGAGCCCGGACATCTTCTCGAAGCCTCGCACGCGCGCGATCTCGCGAACGTTGGCAAAGGCGCCATTACGCGGTAGGAGACGGCCTCTCGCCGCATACCAGGCGCGCTCGGCACCGTGTGGCCGAGCGATGTCGTCAGGGTCGCGCCAATCGAGCAGCGCGTCTACCATTGAGTCTCGTAACGGCTCCTCGATGCGCAGCCGCCGCAGCAACGCGTCGAGCATCTCGGCATCTGCATGGTTGACATCGATGCGGCTCCCGACTGCCTCGAGGTGTACGTGGCAGGGCACTCCCGTAACTATGGGAGAGGTGCGCACGACCTCATCGAGAGCGGACCAGCCAGGCTGAATTCGCGCATCGATGCGCTCGGTTGCCAGCAGTGCCTCGCCGATCGCCGCGCGCGCGCGCTCCACGCAGTCATTGGCGCGCCACATTGCACGCAGCATGTCGCCGCGGTTGTGTGACGACGCGATCGCGTTGCGCGTGGCGAGTGACGATACAAAGGCGAACGATGCGAGGCCCACGATCACCCAAAGCACCGCCAGGAGTGCGAAGCCCTCATGCTCGCGACGAGAAATCCGCATCAGCCGCGCTCCCCGATCGGCACGATCAGAGTATCGCTGTCGAGGATTATTCCTATCGCCAGCGGCGCCGTGATCCCCGCACCCCAGCTACGAATCCACTCCCCGCCACCATATACGGTGGTCAGATAGCGCAGGGAGCCATTGCGAACGTGGTCGCGCACGACGATGGCGCCGCTCTCGGGTGTATGCACAACGAGAGCGTCGCCGCCTTCTCGCTTCTCAATCGTGATCTCGACCTTGCAGCGCTCCTGCCAGCCGCTCGGCGTGTCGCACCAGCTTACGAACGACACCTGTCGCAGATCGCCCGCGAACACCGCCTCGTTTGCGAACCCAAGATCGAGATTGCGCACGAGCGCACGAAGCGCGTGATCGGCATTTGCGTTCTTGTCCAGGCGCGCACTTTCTTCCGAGATGCGCGTCGCGGCATCGCCGACCTCTCCCAGCATCGCACGCGCGCCGAGCAGCACGATCGCGCTCACGACGAGGGCGACCATGACCTCGATTAGCGTGAAGCCCGGTGCCTGACCTCTCTTACGGCGTGGCACGCGGCAGCTCCGGTCGATAGAGTGAGGTTCGGAGCAGCTCGACCTTCATCGCGGTGTCGGTCAGCGATGTCACGTACAACGTTGGCGTGGGGCGGTCGACGCGCATCATCCATACACCCTGCATCCGGCTGCCGAGGTGGCGATCCAGATCATCGCGCGACCACAGAGAGACGACGTCGAGAAACGCGCTCGCCGCTCTCAGATTGCGCTCCGCGGCCGCAATCCGCTGAATGTCGTGCGCCGATTCGGCCGCCATAGTCACTGCGGCTGCGCCGGCAGTCGCAAGGATCACGAGCGCGACGAGCGCCTCGAGAAGCACGACGCCGCCTCGCGATGCGCGATTAATGCGGCGCATGCCGTGGGCGCCCGGAGAGCACATCGAACTGGAGTGCGGAATCCGCTTCCACGCGACCGTCCGGAAAGGCAGTGGCAGCACGCTCGCTGCCATCGATCGGCACCAGGACGGAAACCACGCGGCCAGTGCGCAGAGCCGAATCGCGGGCAGCGATCACGACTCTGATCGACTCATCACTCGCGCGCTTTGGTGGTGTGGAGCGAACCGCCAACACTACGACGCTCGCAATCACCGACAACATCACGAGCACCACCATCAACTCGACGAGCGTCACTCCGCCGCGCGCTCTCATGTCGCAGGCCGCACGCTATAGATCGCCTGCAGTAGCGCCGCAGCAACGACCCCCACGATTCCGCCGAACACCAGAATGAGCCCGGGCTCGAGCAGTCTCACGGCAGCGTGCAGTCGGCGGTCCGCCTGATCGCGCTCGAGCACCGATGCATGCGCAAACATCGCCGAGAGCCGGCCGGTCTCCTCACCCGCTTGTACGAGTCGAATCGTCGTTGGTGTGAGCGCACCCGCCGCAGCGAGCGCCCGTGCGATACCCTGCCCGACCACCACGGACTCGCGCGCGGTAAGGAGCCGCGCGCCAAGCGCTGCATCGCCGCTCGCGCGCGCCCCGTGCACCAGTGCGGCTGATACCGGCACTCCACTATCCAAGAGAGCGGCGAGTGCAGCACTCGAGCGCGCCGCTGCAGCGGAGCGGCGAATGCCGCCGAGCAATGGCACGCCGAGGAGCAACTCGTGCCAGCGTTGCGCGCCTCTCGGTGTCGCTCTCCACGCGCGAAAGGCTAGCGCCGCGACAATCACTACTATGGTAAGGGGAATGGCTATTTCGCGTGCGGCGGCGGTAAAGCCGAGCACCAGGCGCGTCGAGGTTGGAAGTGGCTGGCCAAGATCGGCCAAGATCGCCCCGAAGCGCGGCATCACCACGCCCACCAAGAGCGCAACCGACGCCGTGCCAGCCACCGTGAGCACACATGGATACGCGAGCGCCGCGATCACGGCGGCGCGAGTCGCCGCGGACTGTTCCGTGAGCTCGGCCGCTCGCCGAACGGCGAGCGCAACTCCGCTCCCGCCTTCTCCCGCCTGCACTATTCCGAGAACGACGGGCGGAAATTCCACGGGTGCCGCCGCGAATGCTGCCGCGAGGCTGCGACCCTCGCGCACATCGCGCGCGATCACGGGCAAGGCAGTCTGCCACGACTCCGGCACGAGCTCCTCGAGTGCCGCAAGCGCGCGCGTCATCGACAGTCCCGAGTCGAGCAGCGTCGCCAGCATGCGCAGCCCCAGCGCCAGATCGCGAGCTGGCAGTTTCTTTCGGCTGCTGGACGAATCCTTCTCGATTCGAATCTCGATAGGAAAAAGCCCGCGCGCCGACAGTGCGCTCGCAGCCTCCTCTCTGCTCGTCGCGTCCAGCACGCCCAGTTCGATCGCGCCGTCCGCGCGCGCGGCGCGATATGAGTAAGCCGTGCCCGCACTGTTCACGTGTGATGACATCATGGATGCACCGGTCCGCCCCACGATGTGATGTCCGCGTCCTCGCCCTCACCACCGATCGTGCCGTCGCGGCCCAGCGTGTACACATCGTAGGAGGTCGGGTTCTCCTTGCCTGGAGCGACGTACTGATAGGGGCGTCCCCACGGATCGTGCGGCACCAATTTGCGGAGATAGGGGCCGCGCCAATTGCGCGGCGGGTCGCCGACTGTCGGCAACACTCGAAGCGCCTCGAGCCCCTGCGCGGTCGTCGGAAAGACGTCGTTGTCGAGGCGATACGAATCCAGCGCAAGCGCAAAGATCTCTACTTGACTCTTGGCCGCGTTCACCTTCGCGTCACCGACATTTCGAAACACCGCGGGCGCCACGACCGCCGCCAGCGTCGCGATGATCGCGATCACGACGAGCAGCTCGATCAGGGTGAATCCGCGCACGGTCTTGCGCCGCGCGCACGCGCGCTGACGGTCAGGATTGCACGACACGCAGCACCTCCTCGACAGTCGTGAGCCCCGCCTCGATCTTCTGCCACCCATCGTGCTGCATCGGCCGCATGCCGGACTCCTCGCCTAGCTTTCTTAGCTCCGCCCTTGGCGCATTGCGCACGATCGCCTCCCGCATTGGCTCATCGAGCGTGAGCAGCTCGAACAGTCCAACACGTCCACGAAAACCGGTGCCACGACAGTTCGCGCAGCCGGCGCCTTTGATCAGCGTCACCCGAGCAACGGGTTTTCCCGACAGCGTTGCAACGTGCTCCGCGCTCGGCCTGTACTCGATCCGGCAATCGTCACAGATGCGGCGTACGAGGCGCTGCGCGAGCACTGCCTCGAGCGTTGCCGCGACGAGGTAGTCGGGGATCGCGAGATCGAGGAGTCGCGGCACCGCTCCGATCGCGTCATTCGTGTGCAGCGTCGAGAACACCAGATGTCCGGTCATCGCTGCCTGCACCGCAATCTCCGCCGTCTCGGCGTCTCGCATCTCGCCCACCATGATCACGTCGGGGTCCTGCCGAAGAATCGAGCGGAGCGCCGCGTCGAAGGTCACGCCAGCCTGGCGGTGCACGGGTACCTGCGTGATGCCCGCGAGCTGATATTCGATCGGCTCCTCGACGGTGACAATTTTTTCGGCAACGCGGTCGCGCGTTTGCAACGCCGCGTACAACGTCGTCGTCTTGCCGGAGCCAGTGGGCCCCGTGACGAGCACCATGCCGTGCGGCCGCTTCGCGATCTGGATCACCGCATCGAGCACGTTTGGCGGCATTCCAAGCTCGTCGAGCCCTACGGGCCGGCCTCCGCGATCGAGCAAGCGGAGCACGACGCTCTCACCGTACATGGTCGGCACCGTCGACACGCGGAGATCGAGCTCGCGCGCCTCGAGGCGCACGCGGATGCGTCCGTCCTGCGGGCGGCGGCGTTCGGCGATGTCCAGCTCCGCCAAGAGCTTGATGCGCGAGACGATCGCGTGATGCAGCTCGCTCGGTGGCTCAGGCGCCGGTGCGAGAACGCCGTCGAGACGAAAGCGCGCCGCGAGCCCGCTGCGGGTGGCTTCGAGGTGGATATCGCTCGCGCCGGCGTCATAGGCGTCGCGCACGAGGAGGTTCACATAGCGAACGACCGGCACCTGGTTGGCGAGATCACGAACATCCGCCGTGAAGTCGTCGATCTCGCCGTCAGCTCGCGCGAGCTCGATCGAGCGCTCGGTGCGGTTCGTCAACCGCTCGATCAGCCGCTCGACTTCCTCATCGGGCGTGATCTCCGTAACGACCGCGCAACGATATGCGAAGCCGATGTCATCGATCGCGTCGAGATGCGCATTCGCTGAGATCGCGACGACGATGGAGCCGTCCGCCGCGAAGGCTTTGGGGCAGACACGATGGTGAACCAGATACTCGCGCGAAATGGCATCGACGAGTGTCATGGGCTGCGATGATGAGGCGTGCATGTACGTGGTACAAGGCACGTCCTGCGCCCATCATCGCCGCTATACTGTTACTGCAAGTGCGACAAGGACTTGATGCCACTCACGAGCATCATCAGGATCGTCGTGAAGTGTCGCAAAAAGACAAGCGAGTGTCGCATTATTCTGCTCTCGGCAAATCTGCAACTGGGAGACTTGGGATATCTGCATTCTGCTTCGCGATGTTGCGATAGATGGTCGAGCGCGACACGGATAACTCACGCGCCGCAGCCGTAACTGACTTCGTGCTTTTGACGGCAGCGACTACGCGCGCCGGTGACGCTTTTGTCGGCCGCCCCCGGGAGCGAGCGCGGAGGTATTCCAGCTCGCCCACACAGTGCTCAAATGTGAGCTCGGCAGCCGAGTCAGCCGCGACGATCAGGCGATGCATCGCGCTATCGAGTCCCCGCAAATTGAATTCCCACTGGGCCTCTTGAAGCGCGTTCAGGAGGGCGGGCTGAATCGTGGGCAGGCCGGGAGGATACCCGTAGTACAGCGCACGTTGCGCAAGAAAAAAGCGAGCCAGATCCGGAATGTCCTCGCGCCGTTCGCGCAATGGCGGCAAATGGATGCAGAAGTTACCGAGACGCGCGTAGAGATCCGGAAGAAACAGTCCTTGGGCGACGAGCGATTTCAAGCTCACGTTCGTTGCCAGCAGCAGGCGAACATCGACTTTGATAGTACGATCCGAACCAACAGGACGTATCACGCGCTCTTCAATCGCACGAAGAAGAAATCTCTGCACCTGCGGTGTGGCCTTTCCGAGCTCGTCGAGAAAGAGCGTGCTGTGATTCGCGCTCTGGAATGCACCGGGCCGTAGAGCACGCGCGTCGGTGAACGCACCTAGCAGGTGGCCGAAGAGCTCGGACCCAACAAGGGGATCGTTCATTGTGGCGGCCGATATCTCGTGCAACTCGTGCGCGGATCGCTTCGAAAGCTGATGCGCCCATCGTGCGAGCCAGTTCTTTCCTGTGCCCGATTCTCCTTCGAAGAGGATCGTTATCGATTCGTCGCGGGCGTAGCGCCCGATATTACGCAGAACGGTGTTGAATACCTCGCTTCGAGGTTTGGGGAATTGCGGGATCAGCTGCGAAGCGGTCGTGAGTCCAGGCAATGCCATTGAATCGCGTGCAGATGCACTCGAGCGCTCGCGGGATTGCATGCGGGTTTGTTCCTGACGTTCGCTTCGAAACCCCGCGATGAATGTCGGTGGGAGCGGGGAGCGACACGCTATTGAAAGCGAGGCGAGCCGTCAAGATTCTTTTAGGACAGCATATGACAGTTTTAGGACAATCTTACGCGGAGATTTCTTTGTGAGTTGTGGCGAGTGGGGAAACACATAGACTCGGCCATGAGGTGGGAGTTCCGCTTGGTGATAGCGCAGCGTATTGCGTCTTGATCGCGTGTCATTGCTTGCTGCGGAACACTGTTGGCAAAAAACCACTAAGCGTGAAGGCATGTCCCGCGACATGCCTTCACGCTTAGTGGCTCAAAGCCCTGTAGTTGTCGTCCCACAGAGTGGCCAGGGAGGGAATTGAACCCCCGACACGCGGATTTTCAGTCCGGTTTGGGTGGTTACCCGGGTGCACTTAGTCGCCCGCCAACGGACATAAGCCTACTCATCAAGCAACGCGAAGTGACGCGAAATGCACGAAGTCCCGCGACATCTCCCGCGACATCTCCCGCGACATCTCCCGCGACATCTCCCGCGACATCTCCCGCGATCCACTTTGTCGTGAAACGTGTCTCCTATGCTCCTCACACAAAACCTCATCGATCGGAGCGCAGTCAAAATTGCAACTCCCGAGAAGGCATGGATCAGTTCCCGTAGTCCGCTTGAGGAGTGCTATCGATCGCCCGCATCCCATCCATCGCAGCTCTTTGGAATCGCTGGAATTTGTTAAGCGTCGAACGTCTTGCGTCCGGAACGTAGCGACAAACCATCTCGGCTAAACAATCTTGGGCTCGCGCTGGGGCGCGGTTCGTCGCGGAACCCGGCGAACCCGCCGGCGGCGACCGAGTTCCCCGCTTCGTCACCGTAATCGTCGTGCCGAGGCGCCCGGCGATGGCGGCATTCGTCGTG
>Ga0308174_10000215_pt1 | contig 23666 bp, 19 predicted proteins | sample PhyPR2_FD_203894 | JGI IMG/M metagenome (GOLD analysis project Ga0308174, IMG submission 203894) | Soil microbial communities from UC Gill Tract Community Farm, Albany, California, United States - DLSLS.P.R2 | ecosystem: Environmental > Terrestrial > Soil > Agricultural land | place: USA... | reverse complement strand
CCTGGATGCCGTTGCGCGAAATTACTGAACGTCTAAATTCTGTTCATCTTCAGCATTCCGGTTGGATGTCGTAGAACACCCGTCGGCGCCTTCTATCGCTGCGTGCCGGTTCCCTGCGCGTCCGGTGGCCTATTGGCGGATGCTGACTTGCAGGTGAATAACACAAGAAAGGCCGCCTCCTCGAGACGACACATTGTCGATACCTAGCCGAGAAAAACATGTCACGAAGAATAAGTCTAAAAGTTGCGCTGTACGGTTTGATTGCTTCAGTTGGCGTGGCGTTCGCCGCGGCCAGCATCTGGTCCGCTATGCAGTTGCGCCAGTCTCTCATTGCCGGTCACGCGACGGAACTGCAACACCTGACCGAATCACTGCACAGTTTGATCCTTGCAGAGCAAGCGAAAGTCGCGTCGGGCGCGATCACCGACAAACAGGCACAAGCACAGGTGCTCAAACAAATTACGAGCATGCGGTACGGCGACGACGGCTACTTCCTTGCGGAGTCCGAGGAGTCGGTTATTCTGGCGCATCCGAACTCTTCAATGATCGGAAAGAATGTCGGAGATTTCAAATCGACGGACGGAAAATTCATCTGGCGAGATTTCGTGACTCTAGGCCAACGAAACGGGCGGGGTCTGTACGATTACGAGTTCCCCCGCCCGGGCACCACTGCGGCCGAACACAAACTCACTTATTACATATACGAGCCAACGTGGCACTGGGTGATCGCAACCGGCGTTTATCTGGCCGATGTGGATGCCGCATATCATCGTTCACTCGTCAAACAGATTCTAATGACCGCAGCTATCGTCGTTGCGCTGTTCGTCCTAATCCGGATCGGCGCACAGCGCATGGTGCTCACACCAATTGGCGAAGCCATCGCAGCATGTGACGCGATCGCCGCAGGCGATCTCACGCGCGACGTGCCGACATCCGCGCCGGGTGAAATCGGCCAGTTGATGAGCGCGCTGCGTGCCATGCGGGACAGACTTGCGAAGACCGTTGCGGCCATTGGCGCGTCCAGCCAGGCAGTCAGAATGGGAGCGGAGGAAGTGACGGCGGGCAACACGGATCTGTCATCACGCACAGAACAGCAAGCGGCCTCCCTGCAGGAAACGGCGGCGAGCATGGAAGAGTTGACCGCGACGGTCAGGCAAAACGCCGAGCATGCGAGTCATGCCAGCAGCCTCGCTAACGACGCCAGCGCAGCAGCGCGTACTGGAGACGGCGTCGTCCAAAGAGTAGTCGAGACGATGACCGACATTCGCGACAGCTCCGGCAAGATCGACGAGATAATTGGCGTTATCGAAGGGATCGCCTTTCAGACCAACATTCTCGCGCTCAACGCCGCAGTCGAGGCCGCGCGCGCAGGCGAACAAGGCCGCGGCTTCGCTGTGGTCGCGAGCGAAGTACGCGGCCTTGCGCAACGCTCGTCGACGGCCGCAAAGGAGATCAAGCAGTTGATTGAAACGTCGAGCACGCGGGTACGAGCAGGCGCTCTCCTCGCGGCCGAAGCGGGTGACACGATGCACAAGGTCGGTTCTGCCATCCAGCGCGTCAACGACATCATGGGTGAGATCGCGTCGGCATCCCTTGAACAGAGTCGCGGTATTCACCAGATCAATCAAGCGGTCACTCAGATGGACGAAGTGACGCAGCAGAACGCCGCCCTCGTCGAGCAGGCGAGCGCCGCTGCCGGCATGCTGCAGGACCAAGCAGAGCGGTTGCGCTTGGCTGTCGCCGTGTTTCGCACGTAATGGAGCTCGGTGTCATGTTCGTAGTTGCTGGGCGTTCGATGCCATCGGTTCTAAATTGCAGATCCTTCAACCGTACGCGCAGCAATCTCTCAGAGGTGGCAACGGACCTTCTCACCCTCTGAGAGCCGGCGGCGTTCTCACCGAGACGCCGCCTGGAAATCGGCCAAGCAGCCTTTCACAAACTGTTTCCGTACTGCGGCGAAATCAGTTCTTGACCTCATGTCCGAAGGCGGACAGCTTGCATGCGATGTAGTGGACTCCTGAACAGGCCTCCATAACAACGGTGCAACGTGCGAAAAAACTCCTGAAGTTTGCGCGTTGGTCTCTTGCGGAAACCGTCCCCCTTGCCTGCCAGGCAGACTTAGTGCCGGAGGACATGGTCGCGCTGCCGCCAAGTCGTCGTCCACACAATTCTGTTGGGCGCAGTGAACAGCGTTCAATGTTGACCTCCGGTGAAGAAATTCGACGACTTGGCGACGCAATACATAGCCATCATGTTCAAGCCACAGGGCGAGCGTTACAGAAGGACGCGGCGGGGGAAGCCTCTGCCTCACGCGAAATCCTGCTGACCGCCTAGCTAGTAGGTGTGTTCTGCCATATACGACTTCAGCGCGATACGCTCCGACGGTCTCAGCCCCTCGAACTCCAGCCCATATGCGACGCCAGGTCCGCCGGATTCCACCCGCGCCGACATAACGCACAATCGCCATAGTGTCGATCTGCACGTCGACGCCGTCGGTAGCGAAGCGAAACGATAGGTTCAGTCGATCGCCGGCATGCGCCGCCTGCACAGCGCGGTCAACGACATGCCATACGGACCGATGTCGCCCACGCGACTGAGTTGCGGCAGGTCACTTCTCGGGCCCTTCAATGAGAATTGCGCCGCAAGCCGCGTCGGCATGCGGGCGGACTCGCGCGCGCAGTCGTTGAATCGCGCCGGGCACGGACAGCACAGCGTAGTTGAACGGTTCGCGGCAGGCGGCATTCACCGTGCAGACGAAGCGAAACACGCCACGACCCGTCAGCGCCACTAAGTCGACCTGCTCGCCGCGCGTCAGTTCAAGCGGCGTGAAACCGGCCAGTACCGGTTGCGCGACAAACAGCGAACGCTCGCCGTTGCGCCCCGTGTTCGAAAAACCGATGACGCGTCTCGCGTACATCGCGAGGCGAGATGCGCCGCTGCGACGCACGCCAACTCGTCCGCCAATGGCCAGGCCCATGTCGTCTAGGGTCGGCGGCGCGTCTCTTGTCGCGTCGTCGGCCACTTGACCGCAATCGGCTCGTGCGACTTGCAATGCAGTTCAAAGTGCGAGTTTGGGAAGTCGCGCGAGGCCTGGTTCGGCACGACTGCCGCCAAGAAGAACCAGATGGAATCCACGATCATTGCCATTGATCCGGCAAGCGCCTTTCCCAAGATTCACTACGTCCATCCCGAGACCGGCGCGATACACAGCAAGGCGCTCAAACGTGCGCATGTCGCGCCATTCTTGGCGTAACGGCCTGCGTTCCGATTCGATGCGTCTGCCTGCGCGCAGGATGACGTTTAGTACATGAGGTCTGGACTCCCGGTGGCATTATCGCGCCGTGCCATCAATAGATTTCGTCCTCCGCTTGCGAAGCGAAGATCTCGTTCATGGCGTGGTGGCGACGGCGCAATTAGCGCGGAGATTCAAAGCAACGCGTCGTCCGGCAACGTCGGCAAAGCGCGCTTGAGCGCCGGACGGATCAGATGGTCGAGCACGCGGCGGGTGATCACGGCGATCTCGTCGACGAAATCGCTCCATTCGCCCTGCCTGTGCAGAAGGAAGAACTCTCGTCGCCCGAGCCGGCCGGCAGGCAGAGGAAGCACGGCGATTTCATCCAGATAATGCCGCGCCTGCCAGAGACACAGCGGCGTTGAAAGGGCGAAGCCGAGTTTCGCGGCGACGAGGCTCAGGAGCGGATCCGTCGCGTCGAACTCGTAGCGGCGCGGACTTTCCATACCCAGATGCCGCGCGAAGCGCTCCACCTGCTGGCCGATCACCGACCGAGCCGTATAGCGGATCAGCGGCAGTTCGGAAGCGAGTTGCCGCCATGAGGTCGCCTGCCCGAAGCGCACTTGGCGCTCGTCGAGCCAGCGCCGCGACACGACGGCCACGAACGCTTCCGAAAACAGCGGCATCTCGACGATCCGGCTGTCGTTCAGCACGGTTTGCGTACACACCGCTACATCGATCTCGCGCGCATGCATCTGGTCGGACAGGCCAGGCGTGAGACCGGAGAACAACGCAATTTGCCGCGCGGACCCGGACATCGCGCGGATCAGCTCAGGGCCGACGGTCGCCGCGAAGGAATCGACGCAGCCGAGCCGCACGGGCAGCGCTCCCGCCAACGACGCATCGCCGATGCGCGTGCTCACCAATAGCGCATGTTCGAGCAGCGGCCGGGCCAGTTCGAGGAGCGCGCGCCCCGCCTGATTCGGACGCGGCGGGCGGCTGTCGCGATCGAACAAGCCGGCGCCCTGCTCGCGCTCGAGCGACGCGATCGACTGGCTCACCGCGCTCTGGCTCACGCCCAGGTGCTTCGCGGCTGCCGTCATCGAGCCGGTCTCGCAAACCGCGACGAAGGCCTGCAATGCGCGCAGATCAATAGGTGGTGGAGTGCGTCTCATCGCGTTTCCATGGTTCTCCGGCTCGCGCCCTGCAACGTCCCGCTGTGCGGCGTCCATGTTGCATGTACCGGTCTCGAAGCGGCGATTCTTAGCAAACGCCGCGTGAGCCATAAGTTTGCCTTATGCAAATTTATCGTGCGGCGTTTATAGATTCGCTTTGCGCTCACTAGCGAGAATCTTCCCCCGTGTCGCATTAATGACAGTAGACGTCGAGTTTGTGCCGGTTGCGGGGATTTTGGACCGGTACATTCACTCGTCACTGGCAACGGATCCGCGGGAGGCCGCAGTGGAGACACTGGTTTTCATATGGAACAACGCGGCGTCGATCGCTTCCATGCTGGTCGATCACCTGTTGCTGGTGCTCGCCGGCGTCGGCTGCGCCATCGTGACAGGCGTCGCGCTGGGCATCGTCATCACGCTCAACGAGCGACTCGCGCGAGTGGTGTTGTACGCCGCAGCGATGCTCATGACAATTCCATCCATCGCGCTCTTCGGCTTGCTCATTCCGGTGCTCTCGCTGATCGGCCAGGGCATCGGCTTCTTGCCCGCCGCCATCGCGCTCTTTCTGTATGCGCAGTTGCCGATCGTGCGCAACACCTACGCGGCGATCCGCAATCTCGATCCCGCGTTGCGCGAAGCCGCCAACGGCATGGGCATGACCGCGTGGCAGCGGCTCTACCGCGTGGAGATGCCGATTGCCGTGCCGATCATCATGGCAGGTGTACGCATGGCGGTCGTCATGAATATCGGCATTGCGGCGATCGCCACTTATATCGGCGCGGGCGGACTGGGGCGGCTGATAAGCCGGGGCATCTCGCAATCCGATCCGCGCCAGTTGATTGCGGGCGCGGTGATCGTCGCGCTGCTCGCGATCCTCGCCGATCTCGGCCTGGGCGCACTGCAATGGCACCTGACGCCGGAAGGCATGCGGCCGCGCCAGGCACGTTTCTTCTGGCGCCGCAACGCGACGCGCTGGCAGTCGCCGACGGTCGCGACGCCAGTCTCATCCCCTGCGGAGGGACGATGATCGATCTTCGACACCTGACGAAGCGATTCGAGAAGCGCGGCGAAAAGCCGGTCGTCGACGACGTGTCGATGACCATCGGCGAAGGCGAGCTCTGCGTGCTGCTCGGGCCGTCCGGCTGCGGCAAGACAACGACGCTCAAGATGATCAACCGGCTCGTGCAGCCCACTTCAGGGCAGATCCTGATCGGCGGCGCGGACACGGCGGGCTTCGATATCGTCGAGTTGCGGCGGCGCATCGGTTATGCCATTCAGCAGGTCGGCCTGTTTCCCAACATGACGGTTGCCGAGAACATTGGTATCGTGCCGAAGATGCTCGGCTGGGACAAAACGCGCATCCGCGAGCGCACCGAAAAGTTGCTGGCGATGGTCACACTCGATCCGGCGATCTACATGAGCTGTTATCCGCGCGACCTGTCGGGCGGGCAGCAGCAGCGCGTGGGCGTGGCGCGTGCGCTCGCCGCCGATCCACCGGTCATGCTGATGGACGAGCCGTTTGGCGCGATCGATCCGATTAATCGCGCCTCGATTCAGGACGAGTTCCGCCATATTCAGACGAGCCTGAAAAAGACCGTGATGTTCGTCAGCCACGACATTGACGAAGCGATGAAAATGGGCGACAAGGTCGCGATCTTCCGCAACGGCAAGCTCGAACAGTTGGCGAGCCCGGATGAATTGCTGGCTCGTCCCGCGAACGCATTCATCGCCGATTTCGTCGGCACGGACCGGGCGCTCAAGCGTCTGCGCCTGATGCGCGCAGTCGACGCGGCGCTGGAGCCGGCGCGCGTCGCGCGGCTCGGCTATCCGAGCGCCGATGCCCGTGCGCTCTTGCACGATCACGTGGCGGACGCACTCGTCGTGCTCGACGCCCACGGCAGACCGGCGGGCCACGTCGGCGCGGCCGAACTCGACGCCAGCGGCGCCACGCTCGAAGCGCCGAGTCTGCGCGCGCTGCCGGGCGTCGTGCGCGCGGGCGACGACCTGCGCGCGGTCATGTCGATGCTGCTCGCGCACGGCGCGTCGTGGCTTCCAGGAGTCGACGCGGATGGACGCTTCATCGGCTACGTGACATACGAGCGCATCGCGCTGATGGCGCGCGCGGCGTGCCTGTCCGGCGCGGCATTGCCCGAAGGCGGCCTCGCGTCGTCCGCCGGAGATGCGCCAAGGACTGGCGATGCATCGCGCGATGACGACGCGCATCCCGAACTCGCATTCGGGGGCGCGCGATGAACGATCGACGCGTCGGTCTGCGTGTCGTGCTCGGCGTGACGATCGCGATGGCCCACGCCTCGGCGCACGCAGACGACTGGCTGACATCGATGGCGCAGTATCGCGCCGACATCGTCTATCAGGCCGGCCAGCAAATGCTGATGGTGCTGATCGCAGGCGTCGCGGCGATCGTGGTTGCGGTGCCCGTCGGCATCTGGTTGAGCCGCCCCGACAACGGCCGCGCCGCGCAGTTCGCCATGTTCGCGCTCAACGCGGGCCAGGCCGTGCCCAAGCTCGCCATTCTCGCGCTGGCGATGAGCGTGCTCGGCATCGGCGCAAAGCCCGCGATTCTCGCGCTATGGCTCGCCACGCTGCTGCCCATCGCGATGAATACGTACGAGGGCATTCGCGCCGTGCCGCCCGCGCTGATCGAGGCGGCGAACGGCATCGGCATGACGCCGCGGCAGATTCTCTTCAAGGTGGAACTGCCCAATGCGATGTTCGTGATTCTCGCGGGCGTGCGCACGGCGCTGGCCATTACCGTCGGCACCGCGCCGCTCGCGTTTCTTGTCGGCGGCGGCGGTCTCGGCGAGCTGATCTTCACGGGCATTGACCTCAACGATTTCACGATGCTGCTAGCCGGCGCTATCCCGACCGCCCTGCTCGCAGTGGCAACAGACCTGTTCGTCGCGCAGATGCAGCACTGGCTCGTGCCGCGCGGCGTCAGTCCCCAACGTTGATTCTTTACTGGATAAGAACCTCATGCTCAAACCGTTGCTGTCACGCAAAGTGTGGTCGCGTCTTCTCGGCGCATCCCTGTTCGCGCTTGCTCTCGGGACAATGGGCATGCATCAGGCCGCGCAAGCGGCGCCAACCGTCACGGTCGGGGGCAAGAACTTCACGGAACAGGTGCTGCTTGCGGAGATGACCACGCAACTGCTCAAGGCGAAGGGTTTCACGGTGGTCAAGAAAGACGGCATGGGCAGCACGGTGCTGCGTCAGGCGCAGGAAAACGGCCAGGTGGACGTGTACTGGGAATACACGGGGACTTCGCTCATCACGTACAACAAAGTGACCGACAAGCTCGACCCGCAGCAGACTTACGCGCGCGTCAAGGAACTGGATGCCCAGAAGGGTCTCGTGTGGCTCGACCCGTCGAAGGCGAACGACACCTACGGAATCGCCATGAACCGCGATGTCGCGCAGAAGCTCGGCGTCACGACCATGAGCGACCTCGCCAAGGTGCTGAACAGCGGCAAGGAACTGACCTTCGCGTGTAACTCCGAGTTTTATGCGCGCCCGGACGGCCTGCGTCCGCTGCAGAAGGAGTACGGCTTCAGCTTCGGTCCGTCGCAGATCAAGCGGATGGATTCGGGTCTCACCTACCAGGCGCTAAAGGACCGTCAGGTGGACACCGCGCTCGTCTTTACGACCGACGGCCGGGTGCCCGCCTTCGACTTCATCGTGCTGCGCGACGACAAGAGTTTCTTCCCTGCCTACGCGCTTACACCGGTCGCCCGTAAGGCGACGCTCGACGCCAATCCGAATCTGGCGGGTATCTTGAACGCGTTGTCGGCCAAGCTCGACGACGCGACGATGGCGCACCTGAACGCAGAAGTCGACGTCCAGAAGAAGTCGCTCGACGAGGTGTCGGCTACTTTCCTCAAATCCGCCGGACTGATCTGACGCACGTCCGATGCAGCCTTTTATCGTCGCCGCCGCGCAAACCGAGACCGTCGCGGGAGATTTGGCCGCGAACCTGGCGGTGCATCGCCGGTTCATCGACGAAGCACGCGATCGCGGCGTCCAGTTGCTCGTGTTTCCCGAGTTGTCCCTGGCCGGTCACGGCGCGGGCGCCGATGCCTTGCGGCTCGCCTTGCCGCGCGATGCCGCCGCGCTCCTCGAACTTGCGCAAGCGTGCTCGTCGCTTGCCGCCGTTGTCGGCTTCGTCGAGGAAGCGCCGGGCGCGCAGTTCTACAACAGTGTCGCGACACTGTATGCGGGACGCGTGGTGCACGTGCATCGCAAGATCGCGCTCGCCACCTATGGCCGGCTCGATGACGGCAAGCATTACGGACACGGCGTGCGGCTCGACCAGTTCACGCTGCCGGCCCATCCGCGCTGGCAGATCGCCACGCCCGTGTGCGCGGACATGTGGAGTCCGGCGGTGATGCACCGGCTTGCCTGCGACGGCGCGACGCTATGCGCGGCGCCAGTGAGTTCGGCGGTCGAAGCCGTGGGCGACGCCTTTGACAATCCGCGCGGCTGGGACACGGTGCTGCGCGCGCACGCGCTCGTCTACGGTATGCCTATCGTGTTCGCCAATCGAGTGGGTCATGAAAACGGCTTGCGTTTCTGGGGCGGCTCGCGCGTTGTCGGGCCGCGCGGCGAAACGCTCGCGCGAAGCGAATCGGCGCGCGAGGAACTGATCGTTGCGACGCTCGACTACGACGCCGTGCGCGCCGCGCGCTTCGATTTGCCGACCATGCGCGATGCTCGCGGCATCCACGCACTCGGAAGCGACATCGTGTCGGTTTCGTGATCGTGTTCGTCGTGTGTCTGGCCGCACCGGTCATATCCGCGACCGACAATCGATTCAACTGATCGTTCGCATGGGAGTGTGACGATGATCGACCCGACGCGCGTGCGCGCCGCCCTGGCCGAGCGCCGGGAGAACTTCTCGCTACCGCAGCCTTTCTATACGGATGAAGCCTTTCATCAGCTCGACCTCGACGCCGTCTTCAACGACGAGTGGCTTTTCGCCTGCAACAGTTGCGAAGTTCCCGAGCCGGGCGATTATCTGACGTTGCAAATCGGCGCGACATCGGTACTCGTGCTGCGCGACATGGACGGCGAAATCCGCGCGTTCTTCAATACCTGCCGGCATCGCGGCTCGCGTATCTGTCTCGAAGAGAAAGGGCATGCGCACCGGCTCACTTGTCCGTATCACCAGTGGGTGTACGACCTTGACGGCGCGCTGCTGCATGCGCGGCAGATGCCAGCGGGCTTCGGGCGCAACGACTACGGCCTGGGCGCCGTGCAGGTCGCGATCGTATGCGGCATGGTCTATATCTGCCTTGCCGCGACGCCACCCGACATCACGCGCTTTCGTGACGCCGTCACGCCCTACCTCGCGCCGCATCAGCCGTGGCGCACCAAGGTGGCGGCCAGCGTGACAATGATCGAGGAAGCCAACTGGAAGCTCGTCATCGAGAACAATCGCGAGTGCTATCACTGCGCGGCCAATCACCCGGAGCTGCTCGCGACGCTGGTCGAATTCGCGTTGCCCGACGATCCCACCGGCTCGCTCGACTTCCGCCTTGTGATGCAAGCCCACGCGGCGAAGTGGGACCGTCACGCGTTGCCGCATCTGCCCGCCGATGGCGGCGACGAATTCCGCTGCATCCGGCTGCCGTTTCATCGCGGCGCGGTGTCCTTCACGCCGGACGGATCGCCCGCGTGCGGGAAGCTGCTCGGCGAACTCACCGATCCGGATCTCGGCTCGGTGCGCATGTTCCGCGTGCCGAACAACTGGAATCACTTTCTCGCGGACCACATCATCCACTTTCGCATCCTGCCGCTGTCGGCAACGCGCACCGTGTTGAGCACGACATGGCTCGTACACGAGGATGCAGTCGAAGGCGTCGATTACGACGTCGATACGCTCACCTCCGTATGGAACGCGACCAACGCGCAGGACGCGCGGCTTGCGGCGAACAACCAACTGGGCGTGGGCTCGCTCGGTTATACGCCCGGACCGTATGCCCCCTCCGAGTTCATGCTGCGCAACTTCACCAACTGGTATGCGAACAAGCTCGCGTCGTATGTGGACGGCGCGCACTGGCGGCGGTCAATTGCGCTGAAGGTGTCAAGTGGCTGACGTGCTGACATCTTCCGATACGACGATCGACAGCGCCCTCGCCTTTGCTTGCGACACGCCTGCGTCGCGCTTGCTCGAGTGCATCGGCGTGCGCGACGAAGCGCCGGGCGTGAAGACTTTTCGCCTGCGCGATCCGCATCCCGACGGCGCACGCCGCTTCGCCCCGGGTCAGGCCATGCTGCTGACCCTCGATATCGACGGCGTGCGTTTCGACCGCACTTTCTCCATCGCCTCGACGCCGCTCGAAGCGGACGTGCTCGAACTGACGATCAAGGCGCAGTCTGGCGGGGTCGTCACGCGCTGGCTGCATGAGAGCTTCGCGCCTGGCATGTGCGTCTACACGCGCTATCCACTCGGGCAGTTCACGCTCGACGCATCGTCCGATGCGCCGCTCGCGCTAGTGTCGGCGGGATCGGGCGCATCGCCGCTGATGTCCATGTTGCGCACGCTCGCGCGCCGCTCGCCGCACGCCGACATCGCCTGGCTTCACTGCGCGCGCCGCGTGGAGGACATTCTTTTCGCCGGTGAACTCTCGGCGCTCCAGGCACGCATGCCCAGCCTGAAAGTACACGTGTGGCTGAGCGCGCCCGCACCCGGCTGGTTCGGTCTGCGCGGGCGCATGTCGCGCGGTGCAGTCTGGGCAATGGCGCCGGACTTCGGACGCCGTATCGTCTATTGCTGCGGTCCAGCCGGTTTCATGCAGAACGTGAGGCAGATTCATGCGGCCGAGGGTGCGCGTCGCGCGGCGTTTCATATCGAGCATTTCGGCCCCGTGATCGAGCCGATGAAAAGCGAAGCCGCAGCGACCGGCGCACCATCGTCCAGCGACCAGCGCGATACCCTGCTTAATGCCACGCTGAACGGCCGGCGCTTCGACGTACGCGCGGGCGAAACGCTGCTCGTCGCGGCGACGCGTCAGCAAGTCGTTATTCCATGCGGCTGCGCGAGCGGCCTGTGCGGCACATGCAAAGTGCGCAACGTGTCGGGCCAAGTCGCGATGAAACACGCGGGCGGACTCTCCGCGGCCGAAGAAGCGCAGGGCTGGATTCTCGCGTGTTCGAGCCGTCCCCTGACCGATGTCGAAATCGCCTTCTGACATGCAAACGGCATCCACGCTTCATCACGACGCCAGCCGCTTTACGCACGCGCTCGGCTTCGACATGCTTCCCGACGCCGTCGTGCGCGACGCGCAGCGCCGCATTCTCGACCTGCTCGGCGTCGCGGCGGCGGGCACGTCCACGCACCTTTCGGCAATCGCGCGCGAGCATGCACTCGATTGCTTCGCGGCCGGTCGCACGCCGGCGCGCGTGCTGTTCGACGGGCGCATCGTGAGCGCAGCGGGCGCGGCGTTCGCGGGCGCAACGACCATCGACAGCCTGGACGGCCATGACGGCCACGCGCTCACCAAGGGCCACGCGGGCGTCACCGTCTTGCCGGCCCTGCTCGCGATGACCGAGCGCGCGCCCGGCATGACTGGACGCGAGTTCATTGTGCAGACGGTGCTCGGTTATGAAATCGGCACGCGCGCCGGAATCGCGCTGCATGCGACGAGCCGCGAATATCACACCTCGGGCGCATGGAATGCGCTGGCCGCCGCCGCCATCGGGAGCCGCGCGTTGCGCTTCGATATACCGGCGACGCGCCACGCGCTTGGCATCGCGGAATATCACGGTCCGCGTTCGGACATGATGCGCTGCATCGATCATCCGACCATGCTGAAGGACGGCTCGGGCTGGGGCGCGCTCGCGGGCATCAGTGCGGCCCTGCTCGCCTCGCGCGGCTACACCGGCGCGCCTGCGACCACTGCCGAACGCGATGCGCCCGCGTGCTGGTCCGACCTCGGCGAACGCTGGCTGATCCTCGAACACTACGTGAAGCCGTATCCGGTGTGCCGCTGGGCGCATCCGGCAATCGCCGCCGCGCTTGCGGTGCGTGCGCGCGAAGGCTTCGATGCGGGCAACATCGAGCGCGTCCGGATCGAAACCTTCCACGAGGCGACACGCCTTTGGTCCGCGCGGCCGCGCACGACCGAAGAAGCGCAGTACGGCGTGCTGTTTCCCGTCGCGGCGGCCCTCGCGCATGGCCGTGTCGACGTCGACACGATCGGGGATACCGGGCTTGCCGATCCCGCCGCGTGCGCGTTGTTGCCGCGCCTCGTCGCCGAAGAATGCGCCGAGTTCAGCGCCGCGTTTCCCGCCCAGCGCTGGGCGCGCGTGACGGTCGAATTGCGCAATGGCCGCTGCCTCGATTCCGGCCCCATGCAGGCAAGCGGCGACCTCTCGCGCCCTTTGAGACTCGATGCCGAGCGCGAAAAGTTTCGCGAACTTTGCGGCTCGCGCTTCGGCGCACGGTTCGCGCGCGAACTCGAAGACGCCGTGGATGCGCTCGCCGAACCCAGCGCACGCGCCGAGCGCTTGTGCGAACTCGTGCTCTGCGCGCCGCCCGGTGCGTCGCAAACATGAACATTCCGATCAGCCAACGAAACAGCGAGCCATCCCAGTGAATCCCGACGCTCTCTCAACGCCGTTCCATGATCCCGCCTCCGTAGCGGGCAAGGCGCCGCCCATCGGCGAATCGACCGATCTGCTGATCGTCGGCGCGGGGCCCGCTGGCATCGCGGCGGCGCTCGAAGCGGCCGGTCACGGTGTCCGCGTTACGCTCGTCGACGAGAACCCCGTGCCGCTCGAAACCATGGGCGAAGACGTGCCGCTGCACTTCGGCAGCCGCATGAGCGCGACGGCCGGCAACGCGAACGCGATGCTCGAAGCCATGCTCGACGCCCGTCCCGAACTAGGCGATGCGCTGGAAGCCGGCGTCGACGTGAAGCTGGGTACGGCAGTCTGGGGACTGTTTCCGCACGGGCCGGCGAACGCATGGATCGGCGCGAATGTGGCCGGTCTAGCGGACGCCGGGCATACCTGGCTGCTGCAATTCGACCAGGTGATCGTCGCGTCGGGCCGGCGCGACATGGGACTCGCGTTTGACGGCTGGCAGCGGCCCGGCGTCATGGGCGCGAGCGCCGCGTGGCGGCTCGCGGTTCTTTACGGCGCACTCGACGCGCGGCGCGCAGTGCTCGTCGGCAGCGACACGGACGCGCTCAACGTGGCCATCGAACTCGTCTCGCGCGGCGTGCAGATCGTCGCGGTGATCGAACAGGCCGGGCAGATCGCCGGCGATGCGGCGCTCGCGGCGCAACTCGAAGCGAGCGGCGCGCACATTCTCACGCGTCATGTCGTACGGCATGCACATGGCGATGCCTACGGCGTGACGTCCATCGACGCAGTCACGCCCGACACTACCGCGCTGAGGATGTTCGATTGCGACACGGTGCTGCTCGGCATCGCCGCGCTGCCGGCAATCGAACTGCTCGAAGCGGCAGGCTGCGCGACCGCTTTCAATGCCGCGCGCGGCGGCCATATTCCCCGCGTCGATGCGATGCAGCGCACCTCATTGCCGTTTGTCTATGCGGCAGGCGACTGTGCGGGCGTCTGGCCGTCAAAGAGCCGCGATGAAACGATCGCGCGTGAGGAAGGCCGCCGTGCAGCGCTCGCGGCGCTATCGACGTTCGATTACGCCGGTTCCTCCGCCGATGCACCGCCTGCGCGGCAACCCGATGCGCCCGCGCACGACATCGCACTATCGCGCGTCGAATGGGTGCGGGCAAGCGTCATCGGCGCGGCGGGCGAGCCGTTCGTCTGCCAGTGCGAGGAAGTGACCGCGCGCGAGATCCTCGATGTGCGACCACCGCGATATCTCGGCTGGGAACCCGCCGACGCGCTTCACGACACACGTGGCGTCGCCGGTCTCGCCGAAAGCGGGCCGCCCAGCCCCGACGCGGTAAAGCGTCTCACGCGCGCCTGCATGGGCCCGTGCCAGGGCCGCCGATGCCGGGAACAAGTCGCCGCGCTGCTCGCGATAGGCTCGGGCTGCGCGCTGTCGCAGATTCCGCTCGCGACCTTCCGCGCGCCCGTCCGGCCGCTCGCGCTGCGTCAGCTAGCCGAGGTGGCCGAAGCACAGGACACCGGCGCGCATTGGGACAGCTGGTTCGGCATGGCGTCGCAATGGGTGCCGTTCTGGCGCGTCGATCCGCTGTATCGCGCGGGCACACGCCGTCAGGGCGAACCGGTGGCGAGCGAATGAACGAAGCATCGGCCGGTCGTTCCATTCGACATGAACCCTTCGGACAGACGAGCATGAAAGCAGACACGCAGAAAGACAGCGGCACGCCGAACGGAGCTTCGGTCGTCATCATAGGCGGCGGCGTGACAGGAATGTCGGCGGGCTGGTGGCTCGCGCGCGAGGGTATCGACGTGCTGGTGCTCGAAGCGGAGATGATTGGCTGGGGCGCCTCGGGCCGCAATGGCGGCGGCTGCTCGCATCACCACAGCCCGCTCTTTCTCGAAGAACAGCGCCTCTGGCCGATGATGGACGACCTGCTCGGCTATCCGACCGAGTTTCGCGCCGAGCGCGTGCGCATTGCGCTCGATGAGCAGCAGTTCGTGTTATACCGGCGCGCGCTCGAAAACGGCGAGCATCACGGCCTGCGCTCGGACGTGCTCGGTGCAGAACAGGTGCGCGAACTCGTGCCGCTCGCCGGCGACAACGTGTATGGGGGCTACTTCCATCACTTCGGCGGACATGCGAATCCGCATCGCACGCTGCAGGCTTATGCGTGGGCGTTGGAGGATCACGGCGGGCGCATTCTCCAGCACACGCCTGTAATGGGATTCGTCCGGCAAGGCGGGCGCGTGAGCGCGGTGAAAACGGCTCATGGCGAGATTGCCTGCGATCATCTCGTGATCGCGGCCGGGCCGCATACCGGCGTGCTCGCGGCGCAACTCGACATCAATGTGCCGCTCGCCGCCGCGCGCGCCGAGATGATCGTCACCGAGCCGCTGCCCCCGATGGCGATCGGCGGCGTAGACGGCAACGGCCTATATGGACGACAGACGCTGCGCGGCAATCTCGCTTACGGCGGCGGGCCGCACGAATGGATCGGCCTCGCCGATGTGCCGAAGATCCGGCCCCAATCGACCCCGCTCCAGTGCAGTATCGCCGCGCGGCTGGCAGCGTTGCTGCCGAAGGCGGCGCACGCGAAAGTCATCCGCAGTTGGGCGGGATACATCGAGAACACGCCGGATGGACGGCCCGTGATCGATCGTCCTGAGGAACACGGCAACGTGACGGTCGCAACGCTGTCGAGCGTCGGCTTCGGCCTTTCGCCCGCAAGCGGGCACGCGATTCGCGATCTCGTGGTGGACGGGCGCTGCGGCTTTGCGGATCTGTCGTCGCTGACACTGGCGCGCTTCGCTCATCTAGAGCCCGACTGGCGCGAGCTTCAAGGCTGGCTGCCGTTGCCGCTGCGGGCGTCGGCACCGGTGCCGGAGGCGGCTTGAGCGCAGCGGGCTCGAGGCGCCCCGCTCACGACTGCGTCTGCGCCGCCCTCAACTCGGTAGGGCTGATACCGTAGGCCCGCCGGACCCAGCGCGCCAGATGCGAAGGCGACGCGAATCCCGTCGCCACCGCGACATCCGCGACCGGCACGCTCGAATACGTGAGCATCTCGTGCGCGCGCTCCAGTCGCAACTGCACATAGTAGCGCGCGGGCGTCGCGTTCAAATGCCGCAGAAACAGGCGTCCCATCTGCCGCGACGTCATGCCGATGGCCGAGCCGATATCGTTGATCTGCAACGGCGTCTCGACATGCGCGCGCATCATCTCGATAGCCCGGCGGATGCCGCGCGGCAGGCTCGCGTGATTCTGGTCGCGCCAGCCGCGCTGACTGTCGGCGGTGTCCCGCATGCGCTCGTGATGAAACTGGTTTGCCACGCGCACCGCGAGCTCGCTGCCGTGCTGCGTCTTGATGAGATGCAGCATCAGGTCCATCGACGCGATACCGCCCGAGCATGTCATGCGGTCACGATCGATTTCATAGAGCTTGCTGCTGCATAGCAGGTCAGGAAAAGCCTCCGTGAAAGCCGGCAGATTTTCCCAGTGGATGGTGCACTGATAGCCATCGAGCAGGCCTGCGAGCGCGAGCAGATAAGTGCCGGTCGAAAGCGATCCAACGACCGCGCCGGAGCGCGCCGCGCGTCGCAACGCGGCGACGAAAGCCGGTTCGAGCGCGGGCGGGAGCCGCAGGCCGCCGCAGACGAACACGTAGTCCGCGCCGGCCAGCACGTCGTCGAACTTGCGCGCGGCAAGCGCAATGCCGTTCGATGCAGGCGCGGGCTCGCCATCGAGGCTAGCAAGCGTCCACGCATACAGCGATTCGCCCGCGAGGCGGTTGGCCGAGCGCAAAGGCTCGATCGCGGACGAGAGGCTCATCATCGACAAGCCATCGGCCAGCAAGAACACGAACTGGCGAGGCGTGGCGGCGGACGAAGAAGCGGATTTGAGCAACGCGCAATTCTGAATGGACGATTCGAACCTCCGCATCCGCGAAGGCGACTTGTGGCCAGGCATGTGAGCGTTATTATGGTCGCTAAAACAAGCGTATGGCCAGAACCACGGCAACGGTATTGGATCTGAGCGGCGACACGCGCTGCACATGCGGCAAAAACGGCTGACGAGAAAGCATGCGAAATCCGTTCGTCGGGGTCGATCTGCGCGCGTTGCAAGCGTTCGTCGCGGTCTGCGAAACTCGATCAATGACAGAAGCGGCGCGTGTGCTCGGCGTGACGCAAAGCACGGTGAGCCACTCATCGTGGCGCTGGAGCGCGAGCAGGGCGTGGCGCTCTTCCATTGCGAATTCCGGCCGGTGCGGCTCAACGCGGCGGGGCGCATTCTCTTCGACCGCGCGGGCGCGCTGCTTGAACGCGCAGGCGATATCGCACGTCGCGTTCGGACTGAAGATGCGCGGCATCGGCCGTGCCGAACGGCGTGACGCCGCGCGGCGCTATATCGAAGCCGTAGGGCTGAAAGGCATCGACGATAGCTATCCCGGCGCCTTGTCGGGCGGCATGAAACAGCGCGTCTCGATTGCGCGTGTGCTCGCCAACGACCCGGACGTAATGCTGCTCGACGAACCTTTCGCCGCACTCGATGCAATGACGCGGCAGTGCTTCAGGAACAGCTTCTATCGATCAACGAGAAGCGCGGCAAGACGATCGTCTTCATCACGCATTCTATCGCTGAAGCGCTGCTGCTGTCCACGCGCATGATCGTGATGGGCGCGAAACCAGGGCGCATCGTGCGAGACATCCGCAACGATCCGCCCTTGCCGCGTACCCCTGAAGTGCAGCTATCGCCCGCGTATCTCGAGACGAAAAAGCAATCCGGGAAACGGTGCACGCCGAAGTGATGCGAGGCCTGGAAGGCGCTCGCTGATATTCGTCGGGAAACGCGCCGGCCTTCTGCTATTCATCGTTTTTGCTTATGAAGCGCTCTCGATGGCGGCCACCCGGCACACTGCAGACATCATCCGCATGAGAAAGGAAACGCAACAGTGAATACCTACGATGTAGTGGTAATCGGCGCGGGCGTGATCGGCAGTTCCGTTGCGTTTCATCTGCAAAAGCTCGGCGCCAAGCGCGTGCTCGTGCTCGATCGCGCGACTATCGGCGCAGGCACGACGTCGCAATCGTCGGGCATTCTGCGCACGCATTATTCGGTCAAGGAGAACGTCGAACTCGCGCGCAAGTCGTGGGCCGTGTTCAACGATTTCGCCGGTTATGTCGGCGACGACGAAGCCGCGTGCGGACTTGTGAAATGCGGCTACATGATCGTCGCGGCCGATGGCGACAAAGTCGAGCCGCTGCGCGCATCGCTCGAACAACAGAAGCAGCAAGGCATTCCGCTCGAACTGCTCGACGCCCGCCAGGCTCATGAACTCATGCCGATTGCGCAGTTCGACGACGCCGCGTTGATCGGCTACGAACCCGAGGCGGGTTTTGCGGATGCCTATCTCACGGCGACGAGTTTTGCCCGCGCGGCGCGGCGCGGCGGGGTGACGATCCGCGAGAACGTCACCGTGAACCGCTTGCTGATCGAGCACGGCAAGGTGCGCGGCGTGTCGACGAGCATCGGCGAGTTTTTCGCGGCGACGGTCGTCAGCACCCAGAACATCTGGACTCGCGAACTCGCCGGATGGACCGGCCGCACGCTACCCGTCTCGCCGGAGCGTCATGCGGTGCTTGCGCTCGAATGCGCGGGCGCGGCCTACACGTACACCATGCCAGTGTTCAAGGATCTGGCCTCGCCCGGCATGCTGTATTACCGCTGCTACGGCGGCAATCAGATGCTCGTTAGCGAAGGCACCGCCGGCGAAAAGCTCGCCTCGGCCGATACCGAACAGGGCGACATCTCGATGGACTATGTCGTCGAGGTCGGCGCGCAGGTCGCCGAACGTTTTCCTGCTTACGAGGCGGCGGGCATCGCGTCGTCGTGGACGGGCGTGTACGACGTCACGCCAGACTGGAATCCGGTGCTCGGCGCGCTGCCTGACATCGAGGGACTCGTCGTCGGGTACGGCTTCTCGGGGCACGGCTTCAAGCTTTCGCCGACGGTCGGCAAGGTGCTCGCGCAAGCCGCGCTCGGCTTGCAGACCGATGTCTCGCTCTCACCCTACTCGATCGAACGCTTCGAGACCGGCGCGCTGCTTACGGGCAAGTACGGTGTCGGCGCCGTCTCCTGAAGCGTGCGCGCCCGAAGGTGTCGCCCTCGTGCCGCTTGCGTCCTGTGCGGCGCGGGCCTGGCGCAATGGCGGCGGAGCCGCGCTCGCTCGCTGAAGATACTGTAGGCGGCTGGCGCATCAGCCTGGCGGATATGGAACGCGACGGGCGTCAGGCCTCGGGACCACGCAGTGTAATGTCAGTTGTGGCGCGGTATTTCCGTGGAATTTGACGGCCGAGATGTGTGGCAGGCCACGCTGCACGGCGGCCCTGTTGTCGCGCTCAATGTGATGGCGGTGCGCGGGCGCTGTCATGCACGCATCGGACCATTGCGCGACGCCACGCCCATATCGGGCGAATGTGTCGCGCTGGTGCGGACGATGAATGGCCGCTGCCAAATCCACGCTGCAGACAGCGACTACGACGTCATGCTGACCGAAGGTCACGCGATAAGGCGCCTGCCGCGCACACCGGCGTTTCATCTCGCGCCTCAGTCGTTGGCAAGCGACGCATCCATTGCGCTCGTCATCGTCGAACACGACGGTCGACGCTGATCCGTGCAGCGCTGCTCGAACTCATTCAACCAAGGAGAAACGCACCCGTGAAAATTCTGGTGCCAGTGAAGCGCGTGGTCGACTACAACGTGAAGGTCCGGGTGAAGTCGGATAACACGGGCGTCGAACTCGCCAACGTGAAGATGTCGATGAACCCGTTCGACGAAATCGCCGTGGAAGAGGCGGTGCGTCTGAAGGAAGCGGGCGTGGCAACCGAAGTGATCGCGGTGTCGTGCGGCGTGACGCAATGTCAGGAAACGCTGCGCACGGCGCTGGCCATCGGCGCGGACCGCGCGATTCTCGTCGAATCGGCCGATGAACTGCAGCCGCTCGCCGTCGCGAAGATTCTGAAGGCGCTGGTCGATCAGGAGAAGCCGGAACTGGTCATCCTCGGCAAGCAGGCCATCGACGACGATTCGAATCAGACCGGCCAGATGCTCGCCGCGCTGGCCGGATTGCCGCAGGCGACGTTCGCATCGAAGGTCGTGGTCGCGGACGGCAAGGCTACGGTGTCGCGCGAAGTCGACGGCGGCGCGGAGACGCTGTCGCTCAAGCTGCCCGCGGTCGTGACCACGGACCTGCGCCTGAACGAGCCGCGCTACGTGACGCTGCCCAACATCATGAAGGCGAAGAAAAAGCCGCTGACGACGGTGAAGCCCGCCGATCTGGGCGTCGACGTGACACCGCGTCTGAAAACGCTGAAAGTCACGGAACCGGCCAAGCGCAGCGCAGGCGTCACGGTGCCCGACGTGAAGACGCTCGTCGAGAAGCTGAAGAATGAAGCGAAGGTGATCTGATGACGATTCTAGTAATTGCGGAACACGACAACGCGTCCATCAAGGCCGCGACGTTGAACACGGTCGCGGCAGCGGCCAAAATCGGCGGCGACATTCACGTGCTGGTCGCGGGTTCGAACGCGCAGGGCGCGGCCGACGCGGCGGCGAAGATCGCGGGCGTAGCGAAGGTGCTGTTGGCCGATGCGCCTCAACTGGCCGAAGGGCTCGCCGAGAACATCGACGGCACGGTGCTGAATATCGCAAAGGAGTATTCGCACATCCTCGCGCCGGCAACCGCTTACGGCAAGAACATCGCGCCGCGTATCGCCGCGCATCTCGACGTCGCGCAGATCAGCGACATCACGGCCGTGGACAGCGCCGGTACCTTCGAGCGCCCGATCTATGCGGGCAACGCGATCGCGACGGTGCAGTCGGCCGATCCGATCAAGGTCATCACCGTGCGCGGCACGGGCTTCGACGCGGTCGCGGCCGAGGGCGGCAACGCATCCATCGAGCAGATCGAAGCCGCCGCCGATGCCGGCCTTTCGCAGTTCGTGAGCCGCGAAGTCACGAAGCTCGACCGGCCGGAATTGACGAGCGCGCACGTCATCGTGTCGGGCGGGCGCGGGCTGGGCAGCGGCGAGCACTACACGCAAGTGCTCGAGCCGCTCGCGGACAAGCTGGGCGCGGCGCTCGGCGCATCGCGCGCGGCCGTCGATGCCGGCTACGTGCCGAACGATTATCAGGTCGGCCAGACGGGCAAGATCGTCGCGCCGCAGTTGTATGTGGCGGTCGGCATTTCGGGCGCGATTCAGCACCTGGCCGGCATGAAGGACAGCAAGGTCATCGTCGCGATCAACAAGGACGCCGAAGCGCCTATTTTCAGTGTCGCGGATTATGGGCTCGTCGGCGACCTGTTCTCGGTCGTGCCGGAACTCGTCAAGGAACTCGGCTGAACGCGGGCGCCGTTACCGGCGCCTGCTCATAAGAAAAAGAAGGGGCGCGACAACCGTTGCGCCCTTTTCGCATCCGAAAAGAGAAAGAGGAGACAGAACGATGAGCTACCGCGCCCCCGTCAAGGACATGCTGTTCGTCATGAAGGAACTGGCGGACATCGACAGTATCGCCGCGCTGCCCGGCTACGAAGACGGCAATTTCGACACCGCGCAAGCCGTCGTCGGGGAGGCCGCGCGGTTCTGCGGCGAAGTGATTGCGCCGCTGAACGTCGCTGGCGATCGCCAGCCGAGCACGTGGGCCAACGGCGAAGTCACGACGACGCCCGGCTTCAAGGACGCGTTTCGCCAGTACGGAGAGGGCGGTTGGCAAGGCGTCGTGCATCCCGCCGAGTTCGGCGGTCAGAACCTGCCGAAGCTGATCGCGTCGGCGTGCATCGAGATGCTCAATTCGGCGAACCTGTCGTTCGCCCTGTGTCCGCTGCTCACGGACGGCGCCATCGAAGCGCTACTCACCGCGGGCAGCGACGAACAGAAGGCGCGCTATTTGCCGAAGTTCATCTCGGGCGAATGGACCGGCACGATGAACCTCACCGAGCCGCAGGCGGGCTCGGACCTTTCGCTCGTGCGCACGCGCGCCGAGCCGCAGGACGACGGCACGTACAAGCTCTTCGGCACCAAGATCTTCATTACCTACGGCGAGCACGACATGGCGCGCAATATCGTGCATCTGGTGCTCGCGCGCACGCCGGACGCGCCCGAAGGCGTCAAGGGCATCTCGCTTTTCATCGTGCCGAAGTATCTTGTCAACGAGGACGGATCGCCCGGTGCGCGCAACGACGTGCATTGCGTGTCGATCGAGCACAAGCTCGGCATCAAGGCCAGTCCGACGGCGGTACTGCAATTCGGCGATGCGGGCGGCGCAACCGGCTATCTGATCGGCGAGGAAAATCGCGGGCTCGAATACATGTTCATCATGATGAACGCGGCGCGCTTTGCAGTCGGCATGCAGGGCGTGGGGATCGCGGAGCGGGCGTATCAGCAGGCGGTCGCGTATGCAAAGGAGCGCGTGCAGAGCCGTCCGGTCGATGGCAGCGCGAAGCAAGCGGTCGCGATCATTCATCATCCGGACGTGCGCCGCATGCTCGCGACGATGCGCGCGTACACCGAAGGCGCGCGCGCACTCGCGTATGTCGGCGCGGCGCACAGCGATCTGGCCCACGCGCATCCGGACGAAGCCGTGCGCAAGCGGCATCAGGCGGTCTACGAGTATCTCGTGCCGATCATCAAGGGCTTCAGCACGGAGATGTCCGTCGATGTGGCGAGCCTCGGCGTGCAGGTCCACGGCGGCATGGGTTTCATCGAGGAGACGGGCGCGGCCCAGCATTATCGCGATGCGCGCATCCTGCCGATCTATGAAGGCACGACCGCGATCCAGGCGAACGACCTGATCGGCCGAAAGACCGTGCGAGATGGCGGCGCGGTTGCGCAGGCGCTGCTCGCGCAGATGGACCAGACCATCGCGGCGCTTGCCGACAAGGAAGGGCAGCCGTTCAGGTCGATGCATCGCCATTTGAGCGCGGGTAGCCTGTCGCTTGCGCGGTCCATCGAGTTCATCATCGTGAAGTTCAAAAGCGATCCGAACGCGGTGTTCGCCGGAAGCGTGCCGTATCTGAAGCTCGCGGGCACCGTGCTGTGCGGATGGCAGATGGCGCGTGCGATGCTGGTCGCTGAAGCCCGGCGCGCGGAGGACGAGCCTTTCTATTCAGCGAAGATCGCGACGGCCGAGTTTTTCGCGGAGCACATTCTGTCGCACGCGCCGGCGCTCGAAGCGGCGATTGTCAGCGCAAACGGACGCGAAGGCGTGCTGGCGCTGAGCGAGGACCAGTTCTAGCAAACGACAGCGGCGCCCTCGAGGCGCCGTTGTTCATCTGCAGCCGGACAATCAGATTTTCGCGTAAGCCGGCCGCGTATTGACGCCGACATCGCCGAAATAACGGTGCACCGACAAGTCGTCCGAGCGGATCGCGGGCTGCTTGCCGGACATCAAATCCGCGAGCAGTTGGCCGGAACCGCAGGACATCGTCCAGCCGAGCGTGCCGTGGCCCGTGTTCAGGAACAGGTTCGGCACGGGCGTGCGGCCGACGATCGGCGTGCCGTCCGGCGTCATCGGACGCAGGCCGGTCCAGAAACTCGCGCTCGCGGTATCGCCGCCGCCGGGGAACAGATCATTTACGCACATCTCGAGCGTT
>Ga0308174_10000214_pt1 | contig 23678 bp, 24 predicted proteins | sample PhyPR2_FD_203894 | JGI IMG/M metagenome (GOLD analysis project Ga0308174, IMG submission 203894) | Soil microbial communities from UC Gill Tract Community Farm, Albany, California, United States - DLSLS.P.R2 | ecosystem: Environmental > Terrestrial > Soil > Agricultural land | place: USA... | reverse complement strand
CCCATGAGAGCCCGTTCGGGTTCTTTTGCTCTTGCACGTCAGCTGAAGCACCTCTTCGGGGCGCACCTTGAATTTCCCTCCCCTAGTACTTGTACGTATTTCGTTCCGTGATCCGGTGGCCTCAGGCAGCAATTTTTGCCGCCACATGAAAGATTTGCTCCGGCTCCAGCGTCCTCGAATTAGTACCACCCACCGGCTCTGTTTCTCGTAACTCTTAGACTTTACAGGGTTTATCCTTTGCTTTGAATCCCCTAATCGTCGCGAATTTGCTGGGTGGCAGTCTTGGCATGGCTTGGCATTAAAAGTGCCTCATGTAATCCTGCCGGTGATAAGCACCTAGATTATTGCCGGAAGGATGGTCCGGAAGATACCGGCCATTGGGCGAACGATCTCCGCACGAGAGATTGATGGCCTTTATATAAGAGATAGAAGATTTTAGGAGCGGTGAACCAAATCAAATGACAAACGAAGACTACGGCAAAGCATATCAACGAGGGTTCAACCTGACAGTACGTTTTCTGGTATCGCGAGGACTTTCTTACGATGCCGCGCTTGATACTGCCCAAGCGGCGTGGGCGAAGGGGTGGGAGCGCCGCGAACAGTTGCGTGATCCGAATCTGGTCCTTACGTGGACCAATAGCATTGCGCTAAATATTCATCGAACTTTTCTGCGCCGCGAACCGCAGACGCAGACTCTGCCGGAATTACAAGCGCCTCCCCGCATGAACGTAGCGGCCATTGATGTGAAGCGCATCTTAACGGAATGCAAGCCGAATGACCGAGTCGTCTTAGAGGGGCACTATATTGAAGGATTCAAGGTCCAGGAAATTGCTCGGCAGCATGGATGGTCCGAAACTGCGGTCCGTATCCGGCTTTTGCGCGCCCGGCGCAGCGTGGAGCGTAAATTGAGCCGTCCTAAGCATGCGCGCCTTCGCAATCTAGCCGAAAAGACCAAACGAGCTTTAGCTAATGCTTTGGAAAGCCCGTCCAGCCTCGAGCCAAAAGTAGCTTAGCTGCGCGGCTTTCAAAAGGCAGTTGCCCGCGAATCGGGTGGCTGCCTTTTTTATGCCCGCTTTGTATATAGAGGGCTGTGATAAAGCAGAACCCGGCTCCCGGAACGATCCAGGGAAAGCTCAATTTGACGCAATCCTAAAGCAGCGCTGATGGCGGCGTGTCTTTCTGGTGGAGCAAAAAACGTCAGAAATCCTCCACCACCCGCGCCCAGTAGTTTCCCGCCCATGGCTCCCGCCGTTTTTGCCGCCGCATACCACTCGTCGATAGCAGAGTTGCTGACGCCCCGATGAACTTCCCGCTTGAGGCGCCACCCTTCATCCAAAATCTCGCCGAGTGCACCGATGTTTCCGTTGTCCAGTTCAGCTCGCAATTCATAGGCGAGCTTCGTCATCCTTTTGAGCAGGTCCTGAGTGGTTTTGCTCGACTGAGCCTGCTGGCTTTGTTCCCCCAGAATAGAAGAGGCCTGGCGGGTGGTTCCAGTGTAGAAAGTCACGAGCGAGGACTGGAGCTGGTGAAGCCTTTCGCCCGAACATAGGATGGGTTCGACGATCACGCTATCATCCGGCTCAAATCGATAAAAGTTCAGACCGCCGTAAGCCGCTGCATACTGGTCTTGTTTGCCAATGGGTTCGCCGCAGAGTTCGATTTCTACCGTACAGCTTTCTTCCGCAAGCTGGCCGGGCGAGACGTACCGGGATTCATAGGCATGCAAGGCTAGCAGCAATCCAACCGTAAAGGAGCTGGACGAACCAAGGCCAGTGCCGCGTGAAGGGATATCTGCAATGGATGTAATTTCAAGGCCGCCTGGAATGTTCAGTTTCTGCAGCGCGGCGCGAACAATCGGGTGGGCAACACGGTCGGCCGATTCCACTTCTTCTGTTCGTGAATAGCTTACGCGAATCCAGTCGTCGAATTTTTTATTGACGTTAACGTAGATGTACTTATCGATAGCGCTGGAGACCACCGCCCCGCCGAATTGGCGATAGAACGACGGAAGGTCGCTGCCCCCACCGGCAAAGCTCATGCGCAGCGGCGTTTGGGTAATAATCATGACTGAAGATCGTGCTGATTCAAAATGAAGTGAACTGCGTTAAGCACGTTCTCGGCAGTAGCGTCGGGATTGCATTTTTGTGGACCCATTCGGCCGGTGCGAACGAGAACGGAGCGGATTCCAAAGTTGGCTGCGGCCTGGACGTCCGCATCGCGGTCGCCAATCATCCAGGAGCGGCGGAGATCGATATTCATCTCCTTGGCCGCAGCTTCCAGCAAACCGGGGGCGGGCTTACGGCAACTGCATACGAACTTCAATTCCTCCCGCTCTCCCGGGAAGCCTTTATCGGGATGATGAGGGCAGAAGTAGATGCCATCGAGATAAGCATTCCATTCGCCCAGCAGCCACTCCAGCTTGTTGTGGATCAACTTTAAACCCTCTTCGGTGCACTCGCCGCGCGCTATTACGGGCTGATTTGTAATCACGACGGCGAGCCGACCAGATTCGTTTATCGCGCGCACAGCTTCTGCAGCACCGGGCAGAAGGTGCATCTGATCGGGAGAGTGCAGCCAGCCCTTGTCGTCGTTCAAGGTTCCATCCCGGTCAAGGAAGATTGCCGGAAGAGACGTGGAGAGGGAGCCGTTCTGGATACGTCCCGATTCGTAATGTGCAATTACCCGATCCAGCCGCGCTGGCGTCCCGGCATCCTTGATGTATTCGCGGCTGACATAACCATGCAATCGCGAGCCGTTTTCGAGTAGGGCAGGGAAGACGTGTTTACCGAAATCGAGCGGATATGTATGGGTATCGCGGCCGTGGTACCAGGAGATGAGCGAGTCCTTCTCGACCACGTACAGCGCGGCGTTTACAAGGTTGGCGAAGTAGCGGTCGGGAGGATGGGGATAAGGATGGAACGCAACTACGTCGTTGGCATCGTTCACCTCTACAAGGTCGGAATCCTGGGGATGATCGTTAGGGTGAAGAAACAGCGTTGCGCTTGCGCCCGAGGGATGGGCTTCGGCAAAGCGCCGGAGATCCACATTCAGCATGGTGTCGCCATACATAACGATGAATCTGGCCTGGAGTTTGTCGAACGCGTCCAATACCGCCCCTGCTGTACCTAGGGGCTTGCATTCCAAGTGGTACTGGAGATGAACGCCCCAGCGTGAGCCATCGCCGAAGTAATGTTCGATGTGGCGGGCGCCATAGCCGGTAAGTAGCAGGATTTCAGTGATACCATGTTCGCGGGCAAGAACGATTTGGTGCTCGAGGAGCGGCTTGCCGCCAATTTTAACCATGGGCTTGGGCAGGTGCCCAAGACGTTCTTTGAGACGGGTGCCTTTCCCCCCGGCGATAATAACAAGCTGCATGAAATTAAAGACGGCGGGCTAGGAACTCCTGGTGAATTTCGCCTACGGCCTGTTCCACGGCTTGAATAGACGTCATCCGGGGGCTCCAGCCGAGGCGTTTCAATTTGTCTATGGAGTAGCGAAAACGGGGAACATCGCCGACCCAACCCCTATTGCCGCCCGTAAAGCGAATGGGCTTGGATGGCGTGGCTTCCCGACGAACCGCTTCGGCAATCTGGCGAACGGTGGCGCCTTCGTCTGGCGGCCCGATGTTAAACCAGTTCAGCGGAGCATCGGCCTTATCACAGATCACCTGCATGGCTTCAATCAGTTCTGAGACGTGCAGATATGGCTTTTGTTGAGTTCCGTCGCCCAGAACTTCGAGATCCGGCGGATTCTTGCTGAGCTTTGTTAACAGGTCGAAGATGATGCCGTGGGTAGCCCGGGACCCAATCACGTTCGGGAACCGGAAAATCCAGGCCCGCTGCAGATAGCTTTCCACGGCAGCACTGATGAGGGCTTCAGAAGCCAGCTTCATTGCACCGTAATTTGAAATCGGAAACAGAGGGCCTGTATCCTCGGTGAGAATGGCGTCGTGAACACCATAGACCGCCGAAGTCGACGCAAATGCAAGCTTCGGAATGCTCCGCTCACGCATGATGAGCAGTGTGTTGAACGTGGTTTGGAAGGTGTCGCGCAAATCGACATTGGGGTCCGCAACACCGGCGCCGATGTCAGAATTGGCCACCATGTGCCAAACCATATCGAAATGGAAGCCAGCCACGAGCTCACGGAATGCCGGAAGATCGACAAGATCGCCTTCGAAAAAATGAAATGCCGGATGATTCAGGGCACTGGATAGATTGGCGCGCGTTCCTCGCGACAGGTTGTCGATGCCTACAACTGTCTGACCTTCCTGCAACAAGCGGTCGGTGAGGTGACTGCCGATGAATCCGGCGGCGCCAGTAACCAGCACCGCCTTTTTTGATAGCGCTTCAGGCATTAGTAGATATGGCTAAAGAAGCTCGGCGGTGCTGAAGAAAAACGGAATCTCCTGCGCAGCGGTCTCCGGCGCGTCGGAGCCGTGAACGCAGTTGCGCTCAATATTTTCCGCGAAGCGCTTACGGATGGTGCCCTCCGCTGCATTGGCGGGATTTGTTGCTCCCATCACTTCGCGCCATCTGGCGATAGCATCTTCACGCTCCAGGACCAGCACGACTACGGGGCCCTCGGTCATGAAATTAATGAGGCCGGGGAAAAACGGCCGCTCTCTGTGAACGGCATAGAAAGCCTCCGCTTCGAGCCTGGATAGGCGGATTCGCTTCATGCCCGCGACGCGAAAACCGTTGTCTCCGATGATATTGAGGATATCGCCCACGTGGCCGGTTTCCACCCCGTCGGGTTTGATCATTGCAAATGTGCGTTCAAGAGCCATTGATTAGAAAAAGTCCTAAGTAAGAAATTCTCGATTTAATGCCTGGAATTGAGTGCCTGCTGCATCTTTTCGCCCATCAATGCTGGCGACGGGCAAATGATAATGCCGGCATCAGCCATGGCCGCGATCTTGTCTTCGGCCCTTCCGGAGCCCCCGGATATGATCGCTCCTGCATGGCCCATGCGCCGTCCGGGAGGCGCCGTTTGCCCGGCGATAAAGCCCACCACCGGCTTTTTAACATGTGCCTTGATATAAGCTGCCGCTGTCTCTTCGGCGTTGCCGCCGATTTCGCCGATCATGATGATCGCGTGTGTGTCCGGATCTTCATTGAACAACCGGATCGCATCGGTGTGCGTGGTGCCAACGATCGGATCGCCGCCGATTCCGATACACGTCGATTGACCGATGCCGAGTTTCGTCAGCTGGCCGACTGCTTCATAGGTCAGCGTGCCCGAGCGGGAGACAATGCCGACGTTCCCCGGCTTATGGATGTGCCCTGGCATGATGCCGATCTTGCACTTGCCGGGTGTGATTACGCCCGGACAGTTAGGGCCGATCAAACGAATGGCGGACTTAGTTTTCAGATAGGCCCAAACTCGTTCCATATCGGTTACAGGAATGCCTTCAGTGATACAGACGATCAGAGGAATGCCAGTATCGGCCGCTTCCATGATGGCATCGGCTGCATACGGGGGAGGTACGAAAATGACGGAGGCATTGGCACCCGTTTCTTTTACTGCTTCTTCCACAGTGTTGAAAACGGGCCTGTCAAGATGAGTTTGGCCGCCTTTACCGGGAGTTGTGCCGCCCACCACGTTTGTTCCATAGGCAATTGCCTGCTGGGCGTGGAAAGTTCCTTCGCGGCCGGTGAAGCCTTGGAACAACAGTTTGGTTTTTTCGTCTACAAGTACGCTCATTGTGCTAAAGCCACCACCTTCTCGGCAGCATCTTTCATTCCATCGGCTACGGTGAAGTTCAGTCCCGAGTCTTTCAACATCTTCTGGCCCAGTTCCACGTTGGTGCCTTCCATGCGAACAACGACGGGAATTTTGAAGTCGAGTTCGCGGGCAGCGGCTATTACTCCGTTAGCCAAGGTGTCGCAGCGGAGAATTCCACCAAAAATGTTAATGAGGACGGCCTTCACGCTCGAGTCAGATAGCAGAATGCGGAAGGCGTTCTTCACTTGTTCAGCGCTTGCGCCGCCTCCGACGTCGAGAAAGTTCGCCGGCTCGCCGCCGGCATACTTGATAATGTCCATGGTCGCCATAGCAAGGCCCGCCCCGTTGACCATGCAAGCAATGTTGCCGTCCAGTTTTATATAGTTCAGGCCAAAGCGCGACGCCTCAACCTCTAGCGGATCTTCTTCGTTGAGATCGCGAAGCTCATGCAGGTCCTTATGGCGGTACATTGCATTATCGTCAAGGTTGATTTTGGCGTCGAGCGCATAGACTTTGCCATCCTTCGTCAGGATGAATGGGTTGATTTCGGCGAGCGACCCATCAATGGCGATATAGGCTTTCGCCAAGGCCATCATGGCCGCGGCCGCGGCATTAACGCTCGGCGTAGGGATGCCCATTCCGAAGGCGAGTTTGCGTGCCTGATAAGGCTGAAGGCCGAACCCCGGCACCAACGGCTCCTTCAAGATAAGCTCAGGAGTTTTAGCGGCAACCTCCTCAATCTCCATACCGCCTTCCTTCGAGGCCATAAAGATCGATTCGCCCAAGGCCCGATCGAGAACGATACCGAGGTAGAGTTCGCGTTCAATCGGAAGCGTTTCCTCAATGAGCAATCGTTCCACTCGACGGCCTTCGGGTCCGGTTTGGTGCGTGACCAGAGTCATGCCCAGCATCTTTTTGGCAATTTCGGCGGCCTCGGTTGAGTCTTTCGCGATCTTGACGCCACCACCTTTGCCGCGTCCGCCCGCGTGAATTTGGGCTTTAACGACCACGCTGCCGCCTACTTTCTTCGCGGCCGCTTCGGCTTCCTCTACCGTGTAAGCGACTTCGCCACGCGGCACAGGTACGTCGTATTTGGCGAGAATGGCCTTCGCCTGGTACTCGTGAATCTTCATAGACTGGGTGGGCACCAAACGTTGGAATAGCGACGTCTAGGCCAACCGTTAGTGTATCTCGGCTCGGGAAAACCACCAGGGTTCATGCGATAATCCCAACGCCCCGTGAGCCGCTATGAGCGAAGCTGCCGATGCAGAACGCATGGTTTTCCGCTTCCGGCAAGAAGCAAGCGGCCTAATTTGATGCTCAGGTTCGATTGTTTCCCAAAACCAAGCGGCTGACAAAATCTGTTGCAAAGCCGTATGCCACGTGGGAACCGAGCGCGCTCAGCTGGGAAGAAAGCGGTGTTTTTTTGAGTGGGCCCAATAGCCCCAAAGCGGGCATGCCAATTTCATCCCCAAGCAGCCAAACAACGCCTCCATAGACCGTTCCGCGGCCAGCCCGAAGTATCCGCATCCTATGGCTGGCAACCCCGTAGAGAGCGCCCATCAGCGCCCCGATCGCGTAGTGAAGAGCGGGACCGGCCGTATCGAGTTCCTGTTCTGATAGCGTTCTGTCCAACAAGTGCCCGGCGATGGCCTGAGCAGCGTTTCGCGTGGCTTCAACGTCTTCATTCCCAACCTCCCGTTGGTGACCGCAACCTTCCGCTTCGCAGAACGACTTGTAAACAGCGCTCCATAGCGGTGGAATCTGGTTCATCACAAGGGCTCCCACCAGTCCGCCGGCAGCTCCGGCTACAAGGCCGGTCCAAGCGCGCTTGGTGTTTGTCATTCAATGGTCTCCCCTCGTATGATTCACACGGTGGGAACAGATCTCAGCAAATCAGTGAAGAACCGCGTTCTAAACGACTGCTAGTGTTTGACGGCGGCTCGCAAGGAGGTTTGCAATGGCCCGGCACCCATCCGCCAGTTCCGCGAACTGCTGGGGATCCAGGGACTGATAGCCGTCGGAAAGGGCCCGTTCCGGTGCGGGATGTACTTCAACGATCACTCCGGATGCGCCCGCTGCAATGGCGGCCAGCGCCATTGGAAGTACCTTGTCGCGCTTTCCCGTCCCGTGGCTCGGATCGACAATAATGGGCAGATGACTGAGGTCTTGCACAGCGGGTACAACACTAAGGTCGAGCGTGTTGCGTGTGTGATCGGCGAACGTACGAACTCCGCGTTCGCAAAGGACAACCTTGTAGTTGCCCTCCGAAAGGATGTATTCGGCTGCCATCAGGAACTCTTCCAAAGTCGAGGACATGCCGCGCTTCAACAGAATGGGCTTACGGGACCGGCCCGCACGGCGCAGCAGCGAAAAATTCTGCATGTTGCGTGCACCGATTTGCACGCAGTCCGCGTAATGTTCGACGAGATCGAACGTTTCGGTGTCCATGGCCTCGGTGACAATGCCCAGCCCTGTCTCCTCGCGCGCCTCGGCGAGATAACGTAGACCTTCCTCACCAAGGCCGTGGAAGCTATATGGGGACGTGCGCGGCTTGTACGCGCCGCCTCGAAGCAGTTGTGCGCCGGCGGCCCTGACGGCGTGCGCCGACTCCAGTATCTGCTCGCGGCTTTCCACCGAACACGGCCCGGCACAAAGAACGATCTCCCGACCCCCAACCGGAACGCCATTGATCGACACGACTGTTCCATCCGGTTTCATTTCCCGACTGACAAGTTTGTAAGGCTTCGATACGCGAATGGCCTCGGCGACGCCGGGTATGTCTGCAAACTCGGCCGGATCCACCGGCCCCCTATTACCGGTAATGCCAACCGCCGTACGTTGCTCTCCGGGAATAATATGGGATTTGAATCCCAGGCTTTCAATCCGTTCGCAGACCCGAGCTATATCGGCGGGACCTGCTTGAGCCTTCATGACGACGAGCATTCGATGTTTCCTCTACCAGAACCGGAGAGCGGGCGAGCAATTTTTGTTCTCCGCGTTTATTCCCGGTACGTTCTAGCGTAATAGATTTTTGAGTTTCTGTGGAACGGGTGGATTAAATCGATGAAATCGCAAAAACCTTTTATGCTGAATGACACAATAGCGGTATGTGCTTTGGGAGAAGGTACCGGACTGCTTGTACGTTATATGGAGGAATGCGAAGAAGTGTGCATCTTTCCTGCCAGGTGACCCTGAACTAGCAGTGATTTGGTTCATGGGACAGGCAGGCTCCGGGTAAGCGTCTATTCGGCTTTGTTTTGAAAACGCTTCGGGCTATTCGAATGTTGTTACAGAACCATTGTTGTTGGTTTCCGTTGGAAGCTACACGTGGTGCTGCGGCCTTCGATTGTTGCAGCCTTCAACTAAAGATAAATGGTGGGTGGAATGTGTAGTTTGCAGATGCTGGTGATCGAATGAGTGGGGAACGAACGGTTGACCTTCCTTTTCGCAATTCCGTTCACCTGACTCAAGAAGAAGCTTATGAATTGATGCGCAAAATGCTCTCCGGCGAAATGGAGACGGGGAGCATTGCCCGCGTGCTGGACTATTTGCGGCGCAAAGGCGAAACGGTTGCGGAACTTGTCGGGTTTGCTTCGGCGATTCGAGACCTTAGCCTCCCAATACCGTCGGACGGAACGGATGAACTCTTGTTGGACAACTGTGGTACCGGCGGCGATGGAGCGCAGACCTTTAACATATCGACGGCCACTGCGTTTGTCGTGGCGGGAGCGGGACTGCGAGTAGCCAAACACGGAAACCGGCGTATTTCCAGCCAATGCGGCAGCGCCGATGTATTGGAACGGCTCGGGGTTCCCGTAAGCCTCTCCACCGAACAGGTGGTCGAGTGTATCCGGAGGACAGGCATCGGATTTCTTTTTGCACCGGTTGTGCATCGCGGAATGAAGCACGTGCAGGAAGCACGGCTGCGGTTGAAAGGCAGGACCGTGTTCAACATGCTCGGGCCTTTAACAAATCCCTTGCGGGCGCGGGTGCAACTGATGGGCGCATTCTCGGTGCGCGCGGCCGAGATGCTGGCGCTTGCCGCTGCGCGATTAAACGTCCAACGTGCTTACGTCGTGCATGGATCGGATGGGCTGGATGAAATTACAACAACTGGCCTCACAACCGTGTTCCAGGTGGAGGATCAACGCGTACAAAAGGGTCAATGGACGCCGGGGGATTTTGGAGTTCCTCCGAGTAGCCTTCAAGACCTACAGGGTGGCGATGCCGAAATCAATGCCCAAATTATCCAGACCATTCTGCATGGTGGGACTGGCCCGAAGCGGGACGTTGTTGTTGTGAATGCGGCTGCAGCGCTGCTGGCTGCGGGAAAGGCGGACGACTTGAAGGCAGCTGTTGCGCTGGCAACCGAATCTATCGAAAGCGGAGCGGCACGCGAGAAACTGCAGCAGGTGGTGGCGTTTACCCAGGAGCTCGCCAATGAAAGCGTTTGAGATACAGGAGTTTGGATTAGACAAGTTGGCGCTTGTTGATCACGAGATGCCGCGCCCCGGTACCGGTGAAGTGCTGGTACGAATGAAAGCCGCTTCTCTGAACTATCGCGATTACATGGTTGTCAGGGGTGTCTACAACCCGAAGATGAAACGCCCGATGGTTCCGCTCTCCGACGGCTCCGGAGTTGTCGAGGAAGTGGGGCCGAATGTTACTCGCTTCAAAGGGGGAGATCGCGTGGCAGCCTCCTTTATGCAGAAGTGGGTAGATGGTCCGGTTACCCCGGAAAAGGGAGCATCCGCGCTCGGTGGCGCAATCGACGGAGTGCTCCGCGAGTTCGCTGTCTTTTCTGAGGAAGGGCTCGTTTCTGTCCCTGCGCATTTATCGCACGAAGACGCGGCTGCTTTGCCGTGTGCTGCCGTGACGGCCTGGCATGCTTTGTTCGAGCACACGCCGACGTTCCCTGGCCAGACGGTTCTGCTTCAGGGCACCGGTGGCGTTTCCATGTTTGCGCTGCAGTTTGCAAAGCTCGCGGGTCTGCGCGCGATTGTGACATCGAGCAGCGATCAGAAACTGGCACGTGCACGGCAACTCGGCGCAGATGAGACAGTCAACTACAAACACGCGCCAAAGTGGGAAGACGAGGCGCGGAAGCTGACCGGCGGTAGAGGCGTGGATCATGTCATCGAAGTTGGCGGAAGCGACACGTTGCCCCGCTCCCTGCGAGCCGTTCGCATGCAGGGGACCATCAGCATGATTGGAGTGCTAAGCGGCGGTGGAGCTACGGCTGATCCGGCATCCATTCTGATGAATAGCATTCGGCTGCAAGGCATCTATGTCGGCTCGCGGGCAATGTTCGAGCGGATGAACCGGGCGATCGAGGTTCATCGGATGCAGCCCATCATCGATAAAGTGTTCAAATGGACCGAATTGGCCGAAGCGTTGCGCTACATGGAGCAGCAGCAACACTTCGGGAAGATTTGTTTGAGCTTCTAGGAGGCTGGAGAAAATGCCCGTTTACTCAAACGGCGTATCGTCCTCGCCTGTATCCGCGGCCAGATTTTCGAACTTAGTAAACCGGTTCATATAGGCCAGCTTCACACGACCGGTTGGGCCGTTACGCTGCTTAGCCAGGATTAGTTCCGCCGTTCCCTTTAAGCTCTCTTTGTCGGGCCGATAGACCTCTTCTCGGAAAATGAAGCCCACCATGTCGGCGTCCTGCTCGATACTGCCCGACTCGCGCAAGTCGCTGAGCATGGGACGATGATCGCCGGGACGAGTTTCTGGAGCACGGCTCAACTGTGAAAGCACGAGAAATGGCACTCGCAGTTCCTTCGACATCAATTTGAAACCACGAGACAGCGAGCTGATCTCTTGCACGCGATTTTCAAAACGTCCCCGACCTTGCATTAACTGCAGATAGTCAATGACAACCAGGCCCAAATCATGTTCGGCCTGCAATCGTCGCAGTTTTGAATGAACATCCATCAGGTTAGTGCCGGCCGTATCGTCAATAAACAGGGGCGATTCCACCATGTTGTACATCGCGTTCTGGAGTGCATGGCGTTCGTCTGCATTTAAATAGCCGGCGCGGAAACGTTGCTGGTCTACCATTGCTGCGGCGCAGATTAGGCGCGTCAGCAGCGATTCCTTCGACATTTCGAGCGAGAAGATGGCGACGGCTTTCGGATTGGTTTTATTCGTAGCGACGTTGTAGGCCATGTTCAGCGCCAGCGCGGTCTTCCCCATCGCCGGGCGGGCTGCAAGGATAATGAGCTCGCCTTCGCGAAGACCGCCGGTCATCTCATCGAACTTCATGAAGCCGGTACTGATACCTTTGATGCGCTTGGTCGTATCGAGGAAGGCGTTGATGCCGCCGTCGTATTCCGTGATAATCTGCGCGGGGCTGGAGAGTGCGTTCTTTGCCTGGACATCGCCCAGCTTCATGAACGCGTCTTCCACTACCCCGAGAATTTCGTGTGCTTCATCATCGCAGGCCAAGCAGCGATTGATGGTGTCCTGCGAAACATTGATGATGCGGCGGAGCAAGGATTTTTCCTTGACAATGCTTACGTAATTTTCAAGGTTATGAAGCTGAGGAAGTCCATCATCCAAAGAAACGAGATAGCTGAGGCCATCTACCGACTGGAGTTGGCCATGGCGCATCAACTCGTTGGCAAGAGTTACGCGATCAATGACGTCGCCGCGATCATGCAACTCCGTCATGCGCATAAAAATGCGCTTGTGCTTTTCCAGGCTGAAGTCGTCAGCCGAAAGACTTCCCGCCACCTGCAAGAACGCTGTCTCGCTACTCATAATGGCGCCTAAGACGAAGCGTTCCGCGTCAAGATTGTCGGGAAGCGGATGGTCGAGAGAGATTTCGCGAACAGCCATAATTAGGAACTCGTTCAACGTAACTTAGGAGCTAACGCAACTCAAGCAAAATTGCGTCGGATAACTTATGTCCACAAGCCAATCTCAGCCAATCAGCGCCAATCGGGCATGAAAAAAACTGGTTTTCCACAAGCCTTTCCTCACTACATTTTCGTACAAAATTGTTTCAATGATAGCGCGGTATTTCACTCTTGAGAAGTGCGGCTTCCGGCGCTTGCTATCATGAAATTTCATGTCTGGATTAGCGCATCGCCATCCCGTTCACGGCACATTCACCGTCTCCTAGGGCCTTGCGCGTTTTACTAGTTCAACTACTGAAGAGATTGCGATAGGCCCGCCGGAGCACCAGGCGGGCTTTTTTGTTGCGGAAAATGGAATGAGTGAACTTCTCGATTTTGATAAGCAGAACGGCCTCATCACGGCCGTGGTCCAGGACTCCCGGACTCACCGTGTGTTGATGGTCGGCTATATGAACCGTGAGGCATTTGACAGGACTGTCGCTACCGGGCATGTGACTTTCTTCAGCCGCTCCCGGAACAAGCTCTGGACCAAAGGAGAGAGCTCCGGGCATTACCTGATGCTGAAATCTATCGCCACCGATTGCGACGGCGATGCCCTGCTGGTGATGGCGGAGCCGATCGGTCCAGGCGTCTGTCATAACGGGTACGAGAGCTGTTTCTATCGCACCTATGGAGATGGGGCTTGGACCGAAACCGAGGCTCCCGTCTATAATCCGGCGTCGGTTTATGGAGCGGCCAAATAATGATGACGCTCAAATTAGGGATTCCCAAGGGCAGTCTCGAGCACGCCACCGTTGAACTGTTTCGCAAGGCCGGATTCGCAATCACGACGGCCAGCCGCAGTTATTATCCGGCGATAGATGATCCGGAAATCGAGTGCATGTTGATCCGTGCGCAAGAAATGGCGCGTTATGTTCAGGATGGGGTGTTGGACGCGGGTCTGACAGGGCGCGATTGGGTGGAAGAAAACGAAGCGGATGTAGAGACAGTGGCCGATTTGATCTATGCCAAGCAGAGCTTTGGGCGGGTGCGGTGGGTACTGGCAGCACCGGAATCCTCGCCGTACCACAAAGTGGAAGATCTTCAAGGAAAGACTATCGCCACCGAATTGGTAAGCACGACGAAGCGTTATCTGGCAGGCAGAGGTGTGAAAGCACGCGTCGAGTTTAGCTGGGGCGCGACGGAAGTAAAACCTCCTGAACTGGCGGATGCCATCGTAGAAGTCACGGAGACGGGCTCATCGCTTCGCGCGAACAAATTACGAATACTCGAAACAGTACTGGAATCGAACACGCAGCTGATTGCGAACCGGGATGCCTGGGACGACGTTTGGAAACGCAAAAAGCTGCAGGATATAAAGCTCCTACTGGAGAGCGCAATGAACGCGTTGGGCAAGGTTGGCTTGATGTTGAATGTGCGCAAAGAGGATCTGCAGAGCGTGCTTGATGTACTGCCGGCGTTGAAGAATCCTACCATCGGCCAGTTGAGTGACAACACATGGGTGGCGGTGAACACGATAATAGAAGAAACGACGGTGCGCAGTATTATTCCGCGTTTGAAAGAGGCCGGTGCCCAAGGAATCGTGGAGTATCCGCTGAACAAGATCGTGATGTAGCGCCGATGATTAAGATTATTCCCATTCGCGACATTCGCGAGGTGAAGCCTAACCACAGGAGTGATCTCGCGCAATACGAGCCTGTCGTTGGCCCCATCCTGAAGGCGGTACGGCACGAAGGTGACGCGGCGCTACTGCGGTATGCCCGCCAATTCGATGGCTTGGGCGACTTGCCGTTACGTGTTCCTCCAGAGGAGCTTGCCGAGGCCGCCGCACGCATGAAACCTGAGGTATGCAGGGCTGTCGAAGCTGCTGCATCCAACATTCGGGAGTATGCGGTGGCGCAACTGCCCCGGGAAAGCTTTAGAGAGTTTGCTACTGGCCGTAAACTCGGCTGGATAGTGCGCCCGCTCGATGCTGTGGGCTGCTATATTCCTTCGGGCAGGTATCCGCTTCCCTCAACTCTGCTCATGACCGCCGTGCTTGCGCAGACAGCCGAGGTGCCGCGCATCTGTGTCACTTCGCCAAAGCCTTCCACCGAGATATTGGGTTGTGCCCACATGCTGGGAATCAGTGAAGTGTATCGGGTGGGCGGAGCGCAGGCGATCGCCGCGATGGCATACGGTACGGAAACGATTGGTCGCGTGAATCGGATTGTGGGACCAGGGAACGTCTATGTTGCGGCTGCGAAGAAATTGCTGGCGGGCGATGTAGGTATCGATTTCGTCGCGGGCCCGACCGAGATTGTCATCCTGTCTGAGGAGGGAGAGCCACGAGTGATTGCGGCCGACATGCTGGCCCAGGCGGAACACGACACAACGGCCTCAGCAGTTCTGGTGACTACGTCGCAACACCTTGCGGAGTCAGTTTCTGCCGAAATCGAGAGTCAACTCGCGACGCTTCCAACCGCGGACGTGGCGAGAGAGGCAATCAATGGAGGGAGCGCCATCTACGTTGTTCCTGATGCCCAAGCCGCGGTGGATCTGGTAAACGTTCTCGCTCCGGAACACCTCAGCCTCCACGATTCCACTCTACTGCCCGGCATCAGGAATGCCGGCACGGTGTTTCTGGGGCCCGATTCGTCTGAATCCGCTGGCGATTACGCTGCGGGACCGAGCCACGTACTTCCCACGGGAGGCGCGGCGAAATTGCGTGGCGGATTGTCCGCTGCCGACTTTGTAAAAATTATTTCTGTTCAACAGCTCTCCGGGCGCGCCTTGCAGGACCTGGGCCCTACCATTACGACACTTGCCAGGGCGGAAGGACTGGAAGCGCATGCCCGCGCTGTGGAGGTACGCTCTGCCAAGTAATCCCACTAGCCCCGGAGCCAATTTGGCTTCGGATGCCCCAACGTATGTATCAGAGAATCCGCCCTTACGCCCACGCGAAGCCGTACTTCGCATGGCCGAGTACCACCCTCCAACGGGGGGCCGTCGGAACAAGCTGCGCCTGGACTTCAACGAAAACACCGTGGGCGCTCCACCGCACGTTCTGGACTTCATTAAGCGATATCTGACCGCAGCCGATCTCTCGATCTACCCCGAGTATGATCATGCGCTGGAAGATCTATGCTTGCACTTCGGCGTAAATATAGATGAGCTCACTTTGACCAATGGCACCGATGAAGCGATTCAGGTCCTGGTGAATACGTATATCGATGACAATGACGAGATTGTTCTGCTTCGTCCGTCGTACGCGATGTATAAGTTTTACGGCCAACTTGCGGGCGCGAACATTGAAGAGGTCGATTACACGCCAGGAACATTGGCCTTTCCGCTCTCGGAGTTGATGGAAAAGATTACGCCCGCAACGCGCGCCGTCCTCATCAGTAATCCGAACAATCCAACGGGCACCGGTACCGATCTGGCAAGTATCGAAAGGATTCTCGAAAAGGCATCGAACGCCGCCGTACTGATTGACGAGGCTTACTACGAATTCAGTGGCATTACGGCACTGCCTCTGATCAATCGCTACTCGAATCTATTTGTCAGCCGGACATTTTCTAAGACCTACGGAATGGCGGCCATGCGGTGCGGCTGCTTATTTTCCAACTCATTGAACATTACGCACGCTCGCAAGGCGCAGTCTCCCTATAGCGTGAACGCCCTGGCGGCGATGGCGGCCCGGATTGCGATACAGGACGAGAAGTTTGTTGAGGAGTATGTGTTAGAGGTCCTGACGGCGCGGGAACTTCTATACGTCGGGCTGGAGCGTCTGAATATTCCCTACATTCGAAGCCAAGCCAACTTCGTCTTGTTTGACGCAGGCGACCGGGCCGTTTCCGTTCGTGATGAATTGAGAAAACGAGGAGTTTTGGTGCGCGATCGTAGCTACGAGATTCCAGGCTGCGTGCGCGTCACAATCGGGACGCGCGATCAAGTGCAACGGTTCCTGGATGAGCTGGAGCAGATCTGGTAATGAAATCGCCTGATGTCATCGTGTTCGATATGGACGGAGTGCTCGTAGAGGTAACGGCCTCCTATCGGGAAGCGATTCGTGAGACGGTCCAGCACTTTACCGGCGAACTTGTTTCCCATGACTTGATTCAGGACTTCAAGAACGCGGGCGGCTGGAACAATGATTGGTTGTTGTCGCACCGCCTGATTACCGATCGCGGCAAAACCGTCCAGTACGCGGATGTCGTCGACTACTTCAATCGCGTCTTCCTGGGAGAAGACGGAGACGGCTTGATTCGCTATGAAAGCTGGATGCCCGCGAATGGCTTGCTGGACCGGCTACAGAAGCGAGCGACCCTTGCTATTTTCACCGGGCGTGCGAAGTACGAGGCAGACATTACGCTCGGCAGGCATGCTCAAGGTATTGAGTTCAACCCGATCGTTACGGACGATTCTGTTCCGAACCCAAAACCTGCCCCCGATGGGCTCTTTCAGATCATGCAGCATCACCCTGAAAGGACCATCTGGTATCTGGGCGACACTGTGGATGATGCCCGCAGCGCGCAATCGGCGGGCGTGCCGTTCGTCGGTGTTTCCACTCCGCACAATCCGCGCCATCGGGAGATTACGGGAATCCTCAAAGATCTCGGGGCATTCGCGGTTCTCGCCGACATCAATGAATTGGAGGCATTAGTGGAGGGAGCGTCCCGGTAACGCATGAGAGAAGCCCACATCGAACGCAACACAAAGGAGACCCAGATCAAAGGCGATCTGCGGATCGATGGCACTGGTGTATATCAGATATCCACCGGCATTCGATTTCTGGATCACATGCTGGAACTTTTTAGCAAGCATGGCGCTTTCGATTTAGAACTGTCAGCCACCGGCGATCTGGACGTGGACCAGCATCATACGGTGGAAGATACCGGTATCGTTCTCTGGGATTTGTTTGCCAAAGCCTTAGGGGACAGGCGCGGAATTAATCGCTCGGGGTATTTCGTACAGCCCATGGATGAATCCCTGGCGGTGGTAGCGGTCGATCTTGGAGGCCGGCCCGCGCTTGTGCTCGACCAGCAGGTCAACGTAGTTCACGTGGGCGATTTGCAAACAGAATTGCTTCACGACTTTTTTGAGGGGTTTACCAACCACGCCGGAGCCAACCTGCACGTGAAGGTGATGTACGGGCGGTCTAATCATCACAAGATTGAAGCCATCTTTAAGTGTTTTGCGCGTGCCATGCGCTACGCCTGCTCGACGGACGAACGCTTGAAAGATCAACTGCCCTCCACGAAGGGGCTCTTATGACAGTGATCGTTGACTATGGCGCCGGGAACCTGCGGTCGGTGGAGAACACTCTCGCCGCTTTGGGAGCACAATATACGGTCACCAATAAACCGGAAGTAGTTCAGCAGGCTTCGCGCTTGATCTTGCCCGGCGTCGGGCACTTCGGCCAGATGGTGAGAGCGCTCGACGAACTGAACCTCCGGAACTCTATTGTGGGCCGCATTCGTGCCGACGTGCCATTTCTGGGCATCTGCGTAGGGCTGCAATGCCTGTTTGAGGCGAGTGAAGAGTCACCGGGTAGCGCTGGACTAGGGCTATTTCCAGGAGCGGTCAAGCGTTTTTCCGGCGAGGGGCGCATCCCTCATATGGGGTGGAATTCGCTCGTGCAGAGGAGACGCTGCCGCTTGCTCAGCGGCCTGGGCGAGACGCCCTTTACGTACTTCGCGCACAGCTACTACGCCCCCGTAATAGAAGCTACGGCGGCGACCTGCACGTATATGCAGCCCTACACGGCTGTGCTGGAGCAAAACAATGTCTACGCTGTGCAGTTTCATCCCGAAAAATCCGGCTCCGCGGGCCTGCATGTGATGGACAACTTTCTTCAACTCTCATGCTGACGAAACGCATTATTCCTTGTCTGGATGTCACCGGCGGACGCGTGGTGAAGGGCGTGAACTTCGTGGACCTGCGGGATGCCGGGGATCCTGTCGAGCTGGCCGAGAGGTACAACCAGCAAGGCGCGGACGAATTGGTGTTCCTCGATATCACGGCGTCCAGCGATGCGCGGGAAATCATGGCCGACGTGGTCGCCCGGACGGCCCGCAAGGTGTTTATACCGTTGACCGTGGGGGGCGGTATCCGAACCGTCGCCGACGCACGAAAGATCATTTTGTCGGGAGCGGACAAAGTTAGCGTCAACACAGCGGCTGTCCATCGTCCGGAGTTGATCCGCGAGCTGAGTGAAGAGTTTGGCGCCCAGGCTGTTGTTCTTGCGATTGACGCTCGGCGGAGGCAGGCGAACAAGTGGAATGTATTTACCAAAGGGGGCCGGCACGATGAGGGAATCGATGCGGTCGAGTGGGCGCATCGTGGCCAGGCGCTCGGCGCGGGAGAGATCTTGCTGACCTCAATGGATACGGACGGTGTGCAGACCGGGTTCGATTGCGAGTTGACGCGTGCCGTTGCCCAAGCCACTACTATCCCAGTGATTGCTTCCGGAGGGGCAGGGAAGCCTGCTGACTTTGTAGCCGTGCTGACCGAAGGGAGTGCGGACGCCGCCTTGGCAGCTTCCGTATTTCATTACGGTAAGTACTCAGTGGCAGACCTAAAGCAAGCCCTCGAAGTAGCCAACGTTCCGGTAAGGCCAGTCGCGGCATGATCATTCCTTGCATCGACCTGATGGGCGGCAAAGTTGTTCAGCTTGTGCAGGGCCGCGAAAAGGCGCTGGAGGGAGAGCCTCCCGATGAGATGTTGGAGCTGTTTTCCGGCTTTCCGGAGATTCAGGTCATCGACTTGGATGCTGCCATGGGGAAAGGAGAGAACAGCGAGATCGTCAGGCATTTAGCCGGTAGCGCAAAAGTTCGCGCTGGCGGTGGAGTAAGAACACCGGAGCGCGCTCGGGAATTGCTGAAGCAGGGTGTCTACCGGGTGATCGTCGGTACGGCTGCCTTCTCGGCCGAAGGAATCAATGCGGCACTTCTACAGCAGTTGGACGACGTAGCCGGCGCTGAAAATCTCACCATTGCCCTGGATAGCAAGGAAGGGCACGTTGTTGTAAAAGGCTGGCGCGAAGCGACGCGATGGACCGCCGTGGAAGTGATCGGCCAATTGGAGCCGTATTGCTCGGGCTTTCTTTGCACCTATGTTGATAAAGAAGGAATGATGCAGGGTACGGATCTTTCCTGGTTTGAAAGTTTACGTAAAGCCACATCCCACGAACTGATTGCGGCGGGCGGCATCACGACGATGGACGACGTGAGGGCGCTCAGCGACTTAGATGTCCACTGTGCCATCGGTATGGCCATCTACACGGGCCGTATGTCTCTGGACGAGCTGCGAAACTTGAATAATAAGCTAGTAGACAGATCGCTCACCCGGTAGGAACCATCGTCGGGCTCTCATAAATGCGCCATTTGTCCGGTTTTCGACATCTTATAAGTGAGGTGCATTTGGGAATGAGATGGAGATCCCCTTGGGGGATGGCGTTGGCGAGTTCCCTCGCCGTAGGAGCCGCTTTTGTCGTGTCCGCTGCCGGGCCCAAACCCGATAACAGCGATGCCAAGAATGTGATTACCGGCAAGGCCGCGTTTGACAGTTACCTGACAGAAAAGCCGGGAACGTTCAGAAAAATTACGGTTGATGATTTGCCCCAGCCGTTTGCGACTAAAGGTGTGGGAAATTCGCCTACTCTGGTGCCGCGCCCTTCGGATGCGTGGCCCAAAGTGCCGGCGGGATTCAAAATCGATCTCTACGCCAACAACGGGCTCGTGAATCCCCGCAAGCTTCTCACCGCTCCGAATGGTGATCTGTTTCTGGCCGACACCAACGGCCACAGTATTAGAGTTTTTCGCGGCATTACAAAGGACGGTAAGCCCGAACAGACATCTACCTTCACAACGGACCTGCCGGGTCCCTTTGGGATTGCCTTCTATCCCGTCGGAAAGAATCCGAGATGGGTTTATGTCAGTAATACGAGCTCCGTGGTCCGTTTTCCTTATAAGGACGGCGATCTGAAGGCAAGTGGCCCTGCCCAGACCATCATTCCGGACCTGAACGCAAAGGGTGGCCACAGCACCCGCGATCTTGCGTTCTCCCCGGATGGAACAAAACTCTTCGTCGCAGTCGGCTCGGGATCCAATATTGACGACCCGGATACGCATCCCCGAGAGCGCGTTCGCGCGCAGATACGCGAATATACGCCGGACGGGAAGTTCGTAAAGATTTACGCCTCGGGCATTCGTAATCCGGTCGGCCTCGCGATTAATCCGACCACTGGCCAGTTATGGTGTTCCACAAACGAACGCGACATGATCGGCGACAATCTGGTTCCCGACTACATCACGCACGTCCAGGAAGGCGGCTTCTATGGCTGGCCCTGGTACTACATCGGCAATCATCACGATCCGCGCCTTCCAGAGAAACCGGAGCTCGCCGGCAAGGTCATTGTTCCTGACATCCTGCTACAGCCTCACAATGCCTCGCTCGAACTGACCTTCTATGGGGGCAAGCAGTTTCCGAAGCAATACAGAGGGGACGTATTTGCCGCCGAACATGGCTCCTGGAACAAAGCCGTTCGGGCCGGCTACGAGGTGATTCGTGCGCCACTCAATGACGGCAAAGCAGTAGGCGATTATGAAGACTTTGTGACGGGCTTTGTCACTCCACAGGGTCAAGTTTGGGGGCGTCCGGTCGGCGTCGCCGTGGCTCCCGATGGTTCGCTCATGGTTTCAGACGACGGATCAAATTCCATTTGGCGGGTCAGCTACGTCGGCCAGTAATTGACTCCGACCTTTGGATTCCGCTCCAACGCCTGGACATTATTTGTTCGGGAGAGGCGAGGACGCAGTTCACTTATCGCGTCCTCCCTCGCTCACCTGGAAATCTACCTGCCGGTTCCCATCCCCATCTTCCAATTGAACTCCACCGTTTCTGCCCAGGGGCCATTAACGGCCGGGGCTTGCGTGGCTGTGCCCTGCAGTCAACTCTGGCGATAATCATTATTAAGTGCGCATTGTTTACGCCGCGAGAATTCTTTACTGTAGTGTTCTGCTCCTTCAAACTGCCCGGACGCTCCCTTCCGCTGATCTCGACACGCCCCGTCTGGTCCAACTTCCTTCAGCCGGAGCGTCGCGCTCCTCGTTCGGGATCGTGAGCTGGAACATCGATCGGGGCAAAGAGCTTCCTAGAATCACGGCCGAGTTGGAGCGGCAACGCCCGGGCCTCTGCCTTCTTCAGGAGGTCGATTGGAATACCAGGCGAACTGACTACGCAGACGTTCCCGGCACTCTGGCGGGCGCGCTTCACCTCAACATGGCTTACGGAATCGAATTCGAGGAGTTGAGCCAGGAACGCAAGGGGGAATCTGCTTACATCGGCCAAGCCACCCTGACTCGCCTTCCGATTCGGAACGCCAGAGTCTTACGGTTCAAAACTCAATCAGGCTTTTGGAAGCCGCGCGCGTGGCTTCCTTCCTCCCCACCGTTTATGCAGCGCCGAGCGGGTGGCCGCATCGCCCTCGTCACAGAACTTGAGTTCCAGGGGGGCCTTTGGGTGGTCTACAACGCGCATTTGGAAAGCCGAAGTTACGGGCGGATTCAGGAGAAGCAGTTGCACGAGATACTCAACGATGCCAACCGCTACGGGCCGTCTACATCCGTCATCATTGGCGGCGATCTCAATACGAAGTACTTCCCTTCCATCTATTTGAAGAAATTGGAACGGGAGGGTTTTCACAGCGCGCTGGGCGAGCGCATTGAGCGGACTCACACCATTGCGATGGCGCTCGATTGGATCTTTGTGCGAGGACCGATCAAGATCGAACGTGGACAGGTCCGTAGGGATATGAAGGGTTCCGACCACTTTGCTGTCTATGCGGACCTGGCGCCGGACGCCGCCGCGCAGGCAAGGCGACAGCCCCACGCCACGCAGCCCTAAAAGAGGCCGGTGCTGTATTCACCGGCCTGGATCCGTTCAACGAACTGGCTCAACCGCCGGTTCGGCGTCAACCGATGTAGTGCTCCTGCGCGACTCGCTCACCTTCACCAGAGCGATTCCGGCGAAAACCACGATCATGGCCGCAAACTCCCGGTAGCCAAAGGGCTCACGAAGAAACAGCGATCCTAGCGTTACTGCCACAACCGGATTGACAAACGTATAAATCGAAACCAGCGCCACCGGGAGCCGCGCCATCGAATGGACAAACGACGTGAAGCCCAGGATGGAACCAAAAACAACCAGGTACGCTACCGCCACCTCGGAGCGAAAGGTGATCGAGTGCGGAAAGCTTTCCAGCAGCGCCGCCGGCACAAACGTGGCGAGGCCCGCTCCTACTTGTTGGATAGCCCCGGTCACAAACGGAGATGCTTTCGTGGCGACCCTTTTCTGCAGCAGGGCTCCCAGCACCCATCCTGCGGCGCTTATCTGCAAAACAAAGAAACCGTTCACCGTGTTGCCGTGCCAGCCTTCGCGCAGAGCTGCCGGCAGAATCAAAATAACCACCCCGGCCAACCCGACCATTAATCCGCGCAGTGTAGATACGAACGGTCTCTGGCCACCGGGGAGTAGGGCGTCTACGGCAACCATCCAGAAGGGTGTTGTCGTATACATTAGCGCCGCCAGGCCGCTCGGTATCCAGAGTTCCGCAATGGCCAAAAGACCATTTCCGATACCGATGCATATGGCTCCATATAGTGCGGTCAGCAAAAACTCGCGGCGCCGGGGCATCCGCGCCCCAGCTCCGGCAGCGCCTGCCAATAGGATGCCGCCCGAGATCGTATACCGAATGGCAATCAAATACAAAGGGGGCAGACTTTCGAGAGAAATGCGGATTCCCAGGTAAGTAGTGCCCCAGAGAACGCAGACGGCCGCTAAGGCCAAATAGGCCCAACGCCGATCCGACTCACCTCCGTTGTTCGCCAAAACACCTTCAATGGTAGCTTGGCGCCTACGCCATCATTGTCTTCGGTGCAACATCCGAGATCCAGCAATAATCCGACCCCGAGACCATGCCCGCCGTTCTTTAGAACAGCTACCGACGGCCAACGGAAACGGCAAACCGCCCGAATCCAGGAAGCCCGAGAACGTTTGCTACCCTGCAGAGCCCAAAATGGTCGGGACGGGAGCGGGGAA
>Ga0308174_10000213_pt1 | contig 23710 bp, 18 predicted proteins | sample PhyPR2_FD_203894 | JGI IMG/M metagenome (GOLD analysis project Ga0308174, IMG submission 203894) | Soil microbial communities from UC Gill Tract Community Farm, Albany, California, United States - DLSLS.P.R2 | ecosystem: Environmental > Terrestrial > Soil > Agricultural land | place: USA... | reverse complement strand
AGCGGCGCCTTCGTTCCAAACGTAGTTGGCTGACGCCGTCGTCACCCAAACCTTCTCCGTCGCCATTCGATCAGCTTGGCGCTGACCTCTTCCGGCTGTTCCTGCTGGGTCCAGTGGCCGCTGTCGCGCACCAGATATTTCTCGAGATCGGGGATCAGCTTCTCCATGCCGTCGGCGGCGGACGGCGGCAGCACGGCGTCGTTCTCCGCCATGATCATCAGCGACGGCACGCGCACGGTGACATCGAGGCCTTCCGAGCGCTGCCAGTTGCGCGTCATGTTGCGATACCAGTTGATGCCGCCGGTGAAGCCGGTGCGCCTGAAGGTATCGACGAAGACCTGCTTCTCGGCGTCGGACAGGATCGGCGGGCGCGTGTCGCGACTTGCGTCATAGGCCGCGACCATCTGCGGAAACGCCAGATTGGCTTTCGGCGCGGCACCGATGCCTGCAACCGGCTCAGCTGTGCCGGCTTCGGTGCGCGGCAGCGGCTTGCGCATGAAGGCATCGAAGGTCGCTTCGACATGGCTATTGAAGATCCGGTCCGGCTCGCGGGCGGGATCCTGGAACTGCACGATGTACATCATATCGCCAAAGCGCTTGCGGAAGATCGCGATCGGATCGGCCGGCGCGCGCGCCATGTGCGGCGTGTTGACGCCGACGACGCCGGCCACGCGTTCGGGGTAGCGCAGCGGCATCTGCCAAACGACGAAGCCGCCCCAGTCGTGGCCGACGAAGATCGCCTTGTCGATCTTGAGATGATCGAGCAGGCCTATGAGATCGGCCGTGAGCTGCGCGATGTCGTAGGCCTCGACCGCCTCGGGCCTATCAGTCGCGCCATAGCCGCGCTGGTCCGGCGCGATCACCCGGATGCCGGCCTCGCTCAACGCCTTGATCTGATGCCGCCAGGAGAACGCCAGCTCCGGCCAGCCATGGCAAAGCACCATCGGCGGCCGGTCCGACACCGGGCCCGCAGCATAATAGCCCATCCGAATGCCATTGGTCGGTGCAAACTGCAACGGCGGCATCTCGATCATGATCTGCTCCTTCAAGGCGGCCGCGCCCTGCTGCGGAGGCGACATCCGCCGCGGCTGGCCATCACGACATCTTGCAACCAGGGCCGAAGCTCAGCCCGACTTCTTGTCGTTCGAACGAGTGCCACCGAGCCCCGTCATGCTGATGAACATATCCTGAAACCGCTCGGCCAGTTTGGGGTCGAAGCTGAACCAGCTGTGCAGCAGCGCTTCCGGATTCATCTTGTCGATATTGCTCGTCATCTGCTGCTGCAGCTTGTCCATCACCGCGACCTGCATCGGCCCGACGTCGGGTAGCCCGAAGAATTGTCGCGCTTCCAGCGGCGTGCAATCGATCTCGATATTGACTTTCATGTCCACTCCGCGCTGTTCAATTGAGCCAGTATCGCTGCGCTAACCAACCTTGAGCAAGTAAGCTTGGTACGCAAAGCGCGCTATTCCTCTGATATCGTCAACGGTCAAACCTGCCGGACCGCACTCCTCCGGTTCGATCGGAAGGCGTTGCAGCAAACGATCGGCTACCTAAAGTAGACGAATTCGCGTGCGCTGCGAAGTAACAACAGCGGCTAACCATTATCGATCCAGGTGGGCACGGCGGGCTTGTCCGCAGCCGGCAATCTCTGGCAACATGCCCGGGTCGGGTGTCCGACGGCCTGAACCAGCCGCACCAGGCGCGCCCGACGGGACGCCTGGCCGGAAACGGCACCAGACTTGCAGCGTTGCGCGCGGCATCTGTGGCTCCCCTGGCGCAGACAACAGACACTTTGAGACTCACGAATGCATGACAAGACGCGGCATGCGCTTCCTCCATCTTGCCAAAAATACAAGCGGCCCAAGCGGAGAATTTAATCATATGCGGTCACGCCTGACCTCTCTCATAGCGACCGCGGTCGCGATCCTCGCCTTCGTGGCGACGCCGGCGTCGAGTCAGACCTTACGCTACGCCAATCAGGGAACACTGAAGTCGCTCGATCCCTACACGTTCAAGGAGACCACGACGATTGCGCATCATGCGCACGTCTATGAGGGCCTGGTGGCTCGCGACAAGGATCTCAAGATCGTTCCCGCGCTGGCCGAGAGCTGGGAGACCCTGGAGCCGACGCATTGGCGCTTTCACCTCCGCAAGGGCGTCAAGTTCCACAACGGCGATCCCTTCACCGCCGACGACGTCCTGTTCTCCGCAGAGCGCGTGCGGGCCAATGGCTCCAACTTCCTGTCCAATGTTCCGGCGGACGCAAAGTTCAGCAAGGTCGACGACTACACCGTCGACGTGAAGCTCGATGCGCCAAATCCCATTCTGACCTCGCAGTGGGATACCTGGTTCATCATGGACAAGAAGTGGGCCGAGGAGAACAACTCGGTGGCGCCGACGCCGGTGTCGGCCACCACGCCGAGCTACGCGGCGTTGCATGAGAACGGCACCGGTCCTTTCACGATCGAGAGCCATCAGCCCGGCGTGAAGACCGTGTTCAAGGTCAATCCGAACTGGTGGGGCAAGCCGGAGCATAATCTAAAGGAAATCGTGTTCACCACTATCGCCTCCGATGCGACCCGCGTCGCGGCGCTGCTCTCGGGCGAAGTCGACGTCATCGAGCCGGTGCCGGTGCAGGATATCGCCCGCATCGATGCCAGCCCGAATGCCCAGGTGTTGAAGGGGCCGGAGCTGCGCACCATCTTCCTTGGCATGGACCAGAAGCGCGACGAGCTCCTGTACTCCAACGTCAAGGGCAAGAACCCGTTCAAGGACGAGCGCGTCCGCGAGGCCTTCTACAAGGCGATCGACATCGAGCTGATCAAGAACCGCGTCATGCGCGGGCTGTCGACGCCGTCGGCGCTGATGATCGCGCCGCAACTCTATGCCTTGTCGAAGGACTTTACCCGCCCGAAATACGATCCCGACGCTGCCAAGAAGCTCTTGACGGAAGCCGGCTATCCCGACGGCTTCGAGGTGACGCTGGACTGCCCGAACGACCGCTACGTCAACGACGCCGCAATCTGCCAGGCGGTGGTCGGCATGCTCGCCCGCATCGGCGTCAAGGTCGACCTGCTGGCGCAGCCCAAGGCGCAATTCTTCGCCAAGGTGCTGAAGCCCGGCGGCTATCAGACCTCCTTCTACATGCTGGGCTGGACGCCATCCTCGATGGATTCGCAAAACGTGATGCACGACATCATGGGCTGCCGCGACGACCCGAAGGATGCGGGCCGGGGCGAAGCGAACCTCGGCGACTACTGCAACAAGGAGTTCGATGCGATCACCGACAAGGTGCTGCTCGAGACCGAGACGGCGAAACGCGATCAGTTGATCAAGCAGGGTTATGAGATCGCCATCAAGGATTACGGCTACATTCCCCTGCACCAGCAGGCGCTGGCCTGGGGCGTGTCGAAAAAGGTGAAACTGGTGCAGCGTGCCGACAACATGGTGCTGCTGTACTGGGCCAACAAATCCGAATAGCCGCTCAAGCTGGAAAGCCCCGCAAAGCAAGTTCGCTTTCGGGGCTTTTCATTTCGAACGCATGGTGCTACGCGCCGCGTCGATAGAAGATGCAAGTCGATCGAGGATGTCAGTCGATCGAGGATGTAAAAGGACCAGATGCTCGCCTTCACGCTTCGCCGGGCACTGCAGGCCCTCGGTGTCATGATTGCGGTGGGGATCATCTCCTTCGCCATGTTCCGCTTCGCCGGCGACCCGGTCAGCCAGATCGTCTCGATCGACACGTCTGCAGCGGAACGCGCCAATATCCGCAAATCGCTCGGCCTCGATGATCCCGTCGTCGTGCAATTCGGCCGCTATCTGTTCGATGCGGCGCAGTTCAAGTTCGGCGTCTCCTACCAATACCGCCAGCCGGTGGCGGACCTGCTCAAGGAGAAGTTGCCGGCAACCTTGGAACTCGCCGTCGTCGCCACCATCCTTGCGATGGTGTGCGGCATCCTGATGGGGGTCTATTCCGCACTGCGGCGTGACACGGTGCTGGCCAAGCTGCTGCAAGCCGTGTCGCTGATCGGCATCTCGCTGCCGACCTTCCTGATCGGCATCCTGCTGATCTATTTGTTCTCGGTGACGCTGGGCTGGCTTCCGTCGTTCGGCCGCGGCGACACCGTCAAGATCGGATGGTGGAGCACCGGCCTGTTGACCGTCTCCGGGTGGAAGGCGCTGATCATGCCGGCGGTCACGCTCGGCTTGTTCCAGATGACGCTGATCATGCGGCTGGTGCGCGCCGAGATGCTGGAGGTGCTGCGTACCGATTACATCCGCTTCGCACGTGCGCGAGGGCTGACCACGCGCGCCATTCATTTCGGCCACGCGCTGCGCAACACGCTGGTTCCCGTCATCACCGTCGCCGGCCTGCAGTTTGGCTCGGTGATTGCATTCGCGATCATCACCGAAACCGTATTCCAATGGCCCGGCATGGGCCTGTTGTTCGTGCAGGCGGTCCAGAATGTCGACATCCCGATCATGGCGGCCTACCTGATGATGGTCTCGCTGATCTTCGTCACCATCAATCTCGTGGTTGATATCCTCTATACCGTGGTCGATCCGCGCTTGCGCTCGACCATCAGCCGTCCGGCCTGATCATCATGAGCGACACCGTGGCCGACCATCACACAGAAGCGCCCGCCTCGGGCCGCGAGACGAAGGGCCGCAACTGGCTGAAGCGCGCGCTCGACAGCGATTTGTTCTATTCGTTCCGCCGCTCGAAGCTGACCATGGTCGCGACCGCGATCACCCTGCTGTTTTTCCTGCTCGCGATCTTTGCTCCGCTGATCACGCCGCAAAATCCGTTCGATCCGGCGCAATTGCAGCTGATGAATTCGCGCATCCCGCCGCTGTGGTACGCCGACGGACAGAGCCCGTTCCTGCTCGGCACCGACGAGCAGGGTCGCGACGTGCTCTCGGCGATCCTCTACGGCCTGCGCATCTCGCTGATGGTCGGCGTGCTCGGCGTCGTGTTCTCCGGCATCCTCGGCATCGGGCTCGGCCTTACCGCCGGCTATTTCGGCGGCGTGATCGATACCGTGATCATGCGCGTCGCCGACGTGCAGCTCACCTTTCCCGCGATCCTGATCGCCCTGCTGATCAACGGCGTGGTCAAATCCGTGTTCGGCAATCATTTGAATTCAACGAGCATGCTGGGCGTGCTGGTGTTCGCCATTGGTCTCAGCTTCTGGGTGCAATATGCCCGCACCGTGCGCGGCTCGGTGCTGGTGGAGAAGAACAAGGACTATGTCGCCGCAGCCCAGCTAATCGGCCTGCCCGCGCCGGTCATCATGCTGCGCCACGTGCTGCCCAACACCACGGGACCGGTGCTGGTGATCGCCACCATCAACCTCGCGCTCGCGGTCATCACCGAGGCGACGCTGTCCTTCCTCGGCTCCGGCATGCCCGAGACCATGCCCTCGCTCGGCACCTTGATCCAGATCGGCAACAATTATCTGTTCTCCGGCGAATGGTGGATCATCGCTTTCCCAGGGTTCGCGCTGGCGGCGCTGATCCTGTCGATCAACCTGCTCGGCGACTGGTTGCGCGACGCGCTCAATCCAAAGCTGCGATGATGCGCAAAGGCGTCATGTGATGACCACACCCATTCTGTCCGTCCGCAACCTGCAGGTCGAGTTCGCGACCAGGCGCGGCACCTTGCGCGCCATCGACGGCGTCTCCTTCGACATCGCCAAGGGCGAGGTGTTAGGGGTGGTCGGTGAATCCGGCGCCGGCAAATCCGTCACCGGGCTGGCCGTGATCGGGCTGATCGACCGGCCCGGCCGCATCTCCGGCGGCGAGATCCTGCTCTCGGGCCTGCGCGTCGACAACCTGCCGCCTGAAGAGATGCGCAAGATGCGGGGTAAGCGCATCGGCATGATCTTCCAGGATCCGCTGACCTCGCTCAATCCACTCTATCGCGTCGGCGACCAGATCATCGAGACCATCAGGACCCACACCAGCCTCAACGAGCAGCAGGCGCGCAAACGCGCCATCGACCTGCTGGCCGAGGTCGGCATTTCTGCCCCGGAAAAACGTATCGACGGCTATCCGCATGAATTTTCCGGCGGCATGCGCCAGCGCGTCGTGATCGCGCTCGCGCTCTGCGCCGAGCCGGAGCTGATCATCGCCGACGAGCCGACCACCGCGCTCGACGTCTCGGTGCAGGCGCAGATCATCGCGCTGATCAAGCGGCTCGGCCGCGACCATGGCACCGCTGTCATGCTGGTGACCCACGACATGGGCGTGATCGCCGAGACCTGCGACCGCGTCGCAGTGATGTATGCCGGTCGCGTCGCCGAGATCGGCCCGGTGCAGGAGGTGATCCGTAACCCGCTGCACCCGTATGCCAAGGGCCTGATGGGCGCGATCCCGACGCTGGCGGGCGAGGACAAGCGGCTGGTGCAGATCCCGGGTTCGATGCCGCGGCTGTCGGCGATCCCGCCCGGCTGCTCGTTCAATCCGCGCTGCAGCTTTGCGTTCGATCGGTGCAGGGTCGAGCGACCCGAGCCGCTGCGGCAAGGCACGCAGGCGGTCGCCTGTCATCTCTATGATCGCGCGCCTGCCGAGAGCGCGGCATGAGCAGCTTTGTCGAGGTGAACAATTTGCGCCGGGTGTTCGACGTCTCGAAACCCTGGCTCAACCGCGTGCTCGAAGGCGGTCACCTGGAGTTCCTGAAAGCGGTCGACGGCGTCAGCTTCGATATCAAAAAAGGCGAGACCTTCGCGCTCGTCGGCGAGTCCGGCTCCGGCAAGACCACGGTGGCGCGCATGGTGGTCGGCCTGCTACCGCCGTCCTCCGGCGAGGTCATCATCGACGGCGTGTCGATGACCGATCCCCGTCAGGCCCACGTGCGGCGCAAGCTGCGGCGTCGCATCCAGATGGTGTTCCAGGACCCCTACGCCAGCCTCAACCCGCGCTTCCGCGTCGACGCGGTGATCGCCGAGCCGATCCGCGCCTTCAGGCTGATCGACGGCGAGCGCCAGATCAGGGACCGCGTCGGCGAGCTACTCACGCTGGTCGGCCTGCATCCGGACGACGGCGCGAGGTTCCCGCATGAATTCTCCGGCGGCCAACGCCAGCGCATCGCGATCGCACGCGCGCTGGCATCCGAGGCCGAGTTCATCGTCTGCGACGAGCCGACCTCGGCGCTCGATGTCTCCGTGCAGGCGCAGATCCTCAATCTCATGCGCGACCTGCAGGACCGGCTGGGCCTGACCTATCTGTTCATCAGTCACAATCTTGCGGTCGTCCGCCACATGGCGACACGCATCGGCGTGATGTATCTCGGCCGCATCGTCGAGATCGCGGAGGGACGCGAGCTCTTCAACAACCCGCGCATGCCTTACACGAGGATGCTGTTAGGTGCCGTGCCCGACCTCTCGATGTCCGGACGCCAGCGCATTCCGGTCAAGGGCGAGATCCCCAATCCGATCGATCCGCCGCCGGGCTGCAGCTTCAATCCGCGCTGTCCGCTGGCCTTCGATCGCTGCCGCCGCGAGATACCGCCTCTGATCGACGGCGTTGCCTGCCATGCGGTGAACCAGCCGGCGGCTGCAACCGAGCTGGCGTGATTTGCGGATCTGTTGAGACAAAACTAGAATGGGTCGTCATTGCGAGGAGCGAAGCGACGAAGCAATCCAGAGCGTCGTGCGCAGTTCTGGATTGCTTCGCTTCGCTCGCAATGACGGCTCATACGTAGGATTTGGCAAAGGTAAAGCGGGACATCCATGAGCTTCGTCAATCCTGATCCCTTCACCACCCGGCCCGAGATCGAAGGCACCTTCGGCGTCGTCACGTCGACGCATTGGCTCGCGACCGCGGTCGGCATGTCCATCCTCGAGAAGGGCGGCAACGCCTTCGACGCCGGCGTCGCCACCGCCTTCGTGCTGCAGGTGGTCGAGCCGCATCTCAACGGCCCCGGCGGCGACGTGCCGGTCATCCTGCACGATGTGAAGCGCGGCCGTACTGAAGTGATCTGCGGCCAGGGCGTGGCGCCGGCGCGCGCCACGATCGCGCACTACAGGAGCGAAGGCCTGGACATGGTGCCTGGCACCGGACTCTTGGCCGCGGTGGTGCCCGGCACGTTCGAATCCTGGATGCTGCTGCTGCGCGACTACGGCACCGTGAAGCTGCGCGACGTGCTGGAGCCCGCGATATCGTACGCCCGCGACGGCTATCCGCTTGTGGAGCGCGTCTCGGCCACGATTCAGACCGTTGAAAACCTGTTCCGCACCCATTGGCCGACTTCGGCCGCGGTCTATCTGCCCAACGATGAGGTGCCGAAGCCCGGCACCTTGTTCACCAATCCGACGCTCGCCGAGACCTACACGCGTATCCTGAATGAAGCCGAGAGCATCGGTGGCGACCGCGACGCGCAGATCGAGCGCGCACGCAAAGCCTGGTCGCAGGGCTTCGTTGCCGAGACCATCGATCGCTTCTGCCGCACCCATGACGTGATGGACGTCTCCGGCCAACCGCATCGCGGCGTGCTCACCGCCGACGACATGGCGCGCTGGCAGCCGACCGTCGAGGCGCCGCTGACCTACGATTACGGCCGCTACACGGTGTGCAAGGCCGGAGTCTGGAGCCAGGGCCCGGTGACCTTGCAGCAGCTCGCGCTGCTGAAGGGCTTTCAGCTCGACGGCCTCGACCCTACGGGACCGGATTTCATCCATCTTCAGATCGAGGCGTCCAAGCTCGCCTTCGCCGACCGCGAGGCGTTCTACGGCGATCCCGACTTCACCGAAGTGCCGATCAAGACCTTGCTCTCGGACGAGTACAATGCCGCGCGCCGCAGGCTGATCACCGAGCAGGCCTCGCTGGACTTGCGGCCCGGCACGATCGAGGGCTTCGGCGCCGAGGTGAAGGTCCGACGCGCCGAGGGCGTGCGCGAGGCTGTCGGCGCGATGGGATCGGGCGAGCCGACGGTCGGCCGCTTCGGTGAGACCCGCGGTGACACCGTGCATTTCGACATCATCGATCGCGACGGCAACATGATCTCGTCGACGCCGTCGGGCGGCTGGCTGCAATCCTCGCCTGTGATCCCCGAGCTCGGCTTTTGCCTCGGCACCCGCGCGCAGATGTTCTGGCTGGAGGAAGGCCACCCGGGCGCGCTGGTGCCGGGCAAGCGGCCGCGCACCACGCTGTCGCCAACCATGGCGCTGCGCGACGGCGAGCCGTATCTGGCCTGGGGTTCGCCCGGCGGCGACCAGCAGGACCAATGGATCACGCAGTTCTTCCTGCGCCACGTCCATGCGAAAATGAATCTGCAGGAGTCGATCGACGCGCCGGCCTGGCATTCCGAGCATTTCCCGATCTCGTTCTGGCCGCGCACCGCGCGCCCCGGCGTGCTGGTGGTCGAGAACCGCGTGCCGCCGGCGACGATCGAAGAGCTCAGGCGTCGCGGACACATCGTCGAGGTCGGCCCTGCCTGGTCGGAAGGCCGCCTCACCGCGGCGTCCAAGATCGGCCGCCGCCGCCGTGCCGCCGCCAATCCGCGCGGCATGCAGGGCTACGCCGCCGGAAGATAGAGTTTACCCGACATGACCTGGTCGATCATCGCGAAGGACGAAGCAACCGGCCAGATCGGCATCGCGGTTGCGACGCGTTTCTTTGCGGTCGGTGCGCGGGTGCCATTCATCGCGGCCGGCTTTGGCGGCATCGCGACGCAGGCGCTGGTCAATCCCTATTACGGCATCGACGGTGTTGCGCTGCTGCGCGACGGCAAATCGCCGCAAGAGATCGTCGCGACGCTCATCGCAGCCGATCCCGGGCGCGAGAGCCGGCAGCTTCACATCCTCGACATGCAGGGCCGGATCGCAGTGCATACCGGCCGCGACTGCATCGACTGGTGCGGTCATCTTGCAGGGGATGGTGTCTCGATCGCCGGCAACATGCTGGCAGGCCCGCAGGTGCTGGACGAGACTGCGACGGCCTACCGCGCCCGCGCCCTGCCCTTCGCGCAGCGCCTGATCGCGGCGCTCCAGGCGGGCGAAGCCGCCGGGGGCGACAAGCGCGGCAGGCAGTCAGCGGCGCTCCTGATCCATGGCAGCGAGGAATGGTCCGCGCTCGATTTGCGCGTCGACGACCACGCCGATCCGCTTGCCGAGCTCGAACGGCTGGAGCGCGTCAGCCGCATGCACTGGACTGCTTTCAGTCCGTTCATGCCGACCCGCGCCAACCCGGGCGGCACCACCGATCGCGCCACCATCGACGCCGGCGTCGCCGCGGCGCGTGCGGGCCAGACATGACGCCGCCGCGCGCGGAAGGGACGCTTCAGTTCGGGGTTGGTACGGATAATGCAACGGCGTGGGCCGCATTCGCGTGAGGACAATGGGATGATCAGAAACTGGCGCATCGCCGCATGTGCGGCCACCTTCATGCTCTCGCTCGGCGCCGCCGCGCAAGCCCAGACCACGCTTCGCATCGGGCTTGCCGAAGATCCCGACATCCTCGATCCCACGATGGCGCGCACTTATGTCGGCCGCATCGTGTTCGCCGCGTTCTGCGACAAGCTGTTCGACATCGACGAGAAGCTCAACATCGTGCCGCAGCTCGCGCTGTCGCATGAGACCTCGGCCGATGGCAAGGAGGTCACGATCAAGCTGCGGCCCGGCGTCAAGTTCCAGGACGGCGAGCCGTTCGACGCCGAGGCCGCGAAATTCTCGCTCGACCGCCATCTCAACACGCCCGGCTCGTTCCGCAAGCCGGAGATCGCCTCGCTCGATCATGTCGATGTCGTCGATCCCCTGACCATCAAGCTGGTGCTGAAGGCGCCGTTCTCACCGCTGCTCGCCCAATTGACCGATCGTGCCGGCATGATGGTGTCGCCCAAGGCAGCCAAGGCGGAAGGCGACAAGTTCGGCCTGCACCCGGTCTGCGCCGGTCCTTACAAATTCGTCGAACGCGTGCAGCAGGACAAGATCGTGTTCGAGAAGTTCGCCGACTACTGGAATAAGGATAACATCTTCATCGACCGCATCGTCTATCAGCCGATCGACGACGCCACGGTGCGGCTCGCCAATCTCAAATCGGGCGGGCTCGACCTGATCGAGCGGCTACTGGCCACGGACATCAAGGACGTGACAAGCGACCTGCGGCTGAAGCTCGACACCGCGACCAGCCTCGGCTATCGCGGCCTGACCCTGAACATCGGCAAGGACAAGGCAAAGGGCCCGCTGAGCCAGTCGGCCAAGGTGCGGCAGGCGCTCGATCTCGCAATCGATCGCGAGGCGCTCAACCAGGTGATCTTCAACGGCGAGTTCACGCCAGGCAATCAGTGGGTGAACCCGGAAAACCCCTATTACCAGTCCGCCTTTCCGCTGCGTGGACGAGACGTCGAGAAGGCGAAGGCGCTGTTGAAGGAGGCCGGCGTGACGCCGCCGGTCACGGTCGATTTCATGGTGCCGAAGGAAAGCGAGAGCGAGGCCGCCGCGCAGGTCCTGCAGGCCATGGCTGCCGAAGCGGGCTTCGACCTGAAGATCCGCGTGACCGAGTTCGCGACGTCGCTGAAACAGGGCGAGGCCGGCGAATATCAGGCTTACATGCTGGAATGGAGCGGCCGCAGCGATCCCGACGGCAACACGTTCAACCATCTACATACCGGTGCCGCGCTGAACTACAGCGCCTGGAGCAATCCGACTGCCGACAAGGCGCTGGAGGACGCCCGGCTCGTCAGCGACATGCAGAAGCGCAAGGCGATCTACGCGATGCTGGCCCGCGAGGTGCAGAACCAGGAGCCGATCCTCTACCTCTATCATCGCAAGTTCCTGTTCGCGCACACGACCAAGCTGGAAGGCTTCCGGCCGATGCCGGACGGCCTGATACGCGTGGTCGGGCTGAAGTTGAAGTGAGCGTGGCTTTGCAGGATGGGGCTCTGCTTCGCCCCGAGCGAGCTGGTCCGGCTCCCTCCCCCCTTGTGGGGGAGGGCTGGGGTGAGGGGTGCCACGAGCTCAGAATCCCCTTGGAGTACCCCCCTCCCTGTCCCTCCCCCACAAGGGGAGAGGGAACGATGGGGCGTCGATCTGCTGACAAACGAACTCCGTTCGCCGAGCACGCGAGGCGCACGCCATGCTGACCTTCCTAGCCCGCCGCATCGCGCAGATGGTGCCGACTCTGATCTTCGTGTCGCTGCTGATCTTTTCGCTGCAGCATCTATTGCCCGGCGATCCGGCGCTGGTGATGGCCGGCGAGGAGCGCGATCCGGCGGTGATCGCGCAGATCAGGAAGCAGTACCGGCTCGACCGGCCGATCCCGGTGCAATACGTCTATTGGGCCAAGGGCGTGCTGTCGGGCGATCTCGGCGAATCGCTGCGGATCAAGATGCCGGTCCGCGATCTCATCGTGCAGAAGCTGCCGGTGACTTTGCAGCTCGCGTCAATGGCGATCGTGATCGCCTTCCTGATCGGAATTCCCGCCGGCATCGTCTCGGCCGTGAAGCAAGGCACCGCCTGGGACTACGGCGCCAATCTGTTCGCGCTGTGGGGCATCTCGACGCCGAACTTCTGGCTCGGCATCATGCTGATCTTCCTGTTCTCCATCAAGCTCGGCTGGCTGCCAGCCTCGGGCTATGTGCCGCTGACCGAAGACTGGCGCGCCAGCCTCGCCGCCACCATCATGCCGGCCTTCGTGCTCGGCAACGCCATTGCCGCCATCCTGATGCGCCACACCAGGAGCGCGATGCTGCAGGTGCTGCACAGCGATTACATCCGCACCGCGCGCGCCAAGGGCATCAGCGAACGCCAGGTCATTCTCCGCCACGCGCTGCGCAACGCGCTGACGCCGGTGATCACGCTCGGCGCGCTCGAGCTCGGCACGCTTCTTTCGGGCGCGGTGCTGACCGAGCAGGTGTTCTCGATCCCCGGCTTCGGCAAGCTGATCGTCGATGCCGTCTTCAACCGCGACTACGCCGTGGTGCAAGGCGTCGTGCTGGTGACCGCAACCGTCTATATCACGCTGAACCTGATCGCCGACATCGCCTATATGCTCGTCAATCCGCGCTTGAGAAGCTGACATGGCCGAGACCACGATGACAGCCGTCTCGGCCTCTCGCGGCCTCGCCCCGCTGGAACGGCCGATTCAGCGGGCCTTGCGCCGCGTGGTCAGGCGCAAGGGCGCGATGATCGGGCTTGCTTTGATTACTTCCTTCATCCTGCTCGCGACCTTCGCACCGCTGGTCGCGCCCTACGATCCCATCGCCACCAGTTGGACGCTGGTGCGCAAGCCGCCTTCGATGGCGCACTGGTTCGGCACCGACGATCTCGGCCGCGACGTGCTGAGCCGCGTTATCTTCGGCGCACGCGCCTCGCTCGCAGCCGGCGCGATCTCGGTCGGCATTGCGCTGTCGATCGGCGTTCCCGTCGGCATGCTTTCAGGCTATCGCGGCGGCTTCGTCGATGCACTGATCAGCCGGATCACCGATGCGATGCTGGCCTGCCCGTTCCTGATCCTGGCGATCGCGCTCGCCGCGTTCCTGGGGCCGAGCCTCGGACACGCGATGATCGCGATCGGCGTCTCGGCGACGCCGGTCTTCGTGCGGCTCACCCGTGGCGAGGTCATGAACGTCAAGCTGGAGGACTATATCGACGCCGCACGCAGCGTCGGCGATTCGAACTCGCGGATCGCGATCGTGCATATCCTGCCGAACATCATGCCGGCGCTCTTAGTGCAGGCGACGCTCTCGGTGGCGGCCGCGATCATCGCCGAGGCCTCGCTCTCGTTCTTAGGGCTCGGCCAGCAGCCGCCCTTCCCGTCCTGGGGCAGCATGCTCAACGCCGCGCAGCGCTTCCTCACCAACGCGCCCTGGATGGCGATATGGCCGGGACTGGCAATCTTCCTGGTCGTGCTCTCGCTCAATCTGCTCGGTGACGGCCTGCGCGACGCGCTCGATCCGCAGAACGATCGCTGAAATCCCAAATACAGGTTTCTCCGTCATGCCCGGCCTCGTGCCGAGCATCCACGTCTTGCGGCATGCTCGATAGGACGTCATGGCCGGGACAAGCCCGGCCATGACGAGGTCGAGGAGACAAATTCCCTAAACAAAAACGGCGGCTGCCAAGGCAGCCGCCATGATTGAACCAGTCTCGACCGCCCGCTCAGCTTGCCGTCAGGCCATGCGACGGTTCTGCGTCGAACTCGGCGATTTCCCTGGCACGCTTGGAATTCGCTGCCGCCTGGTGATCGGTCGCGATGACGGTGTAGACCATCGGCAGCACGAACAGCGTAAACAGCGTGCCGATCGACATGCCGGCGACCACGACGAGGCCGATCGAGAAGCGGCTTGCCGCACCGGCGCCGCTCGCGGTCAGCAGCGGGATCAGGCCGGTGACCATGGCCGCCGTCGTCATCAGGATCGGCCGCAGCCGGATCCGCGCCGACATCTCGATCGCCGAGCGCCGATCGAGGCCCTCGTTGAGCTGCAGCTCGTTGGCGAACTCCACCATCAGAATGCCGTGCTTGGTGATCAGCCCGACCAAGGTCAGCAACCCGACCTGGGTGTAGATGTTCATGGTCGCCGCCCCGAAGAACAGCGGGATCAGCGCGCCGACGATCGCCATCGGTACCGAGATCATGATCACGAACGGATCGCGCAGGCTCTCGAACTGCGCTGCCAGCACCAGGAAGATGATGATTAGCGCGAAGCCGAAGGTAATCGCAAGCTGGTTGCCTTCCTGCACATACTGACGGCTATCGGCGAGATAGTCGTGGCTGAAGCCGGCCGGCAGCTTCTTGGCCTGGCCTTCGAGGAAGTCGACGGCCTGCCCGACCGTGACACCCGGCATCGGCACCGCCGAGAACGTCGCCGAGTTGAGCTGATTGTAATGCGTCAGCGCGTTCGGATCCGTTCCGGTTTCGATCTTGACCACGGTGGACAGCGGCACCTGCTGGCCGCTGCCGGTCGCGATGTAGTAGTTTCCGATCGCTTCCGGCGACAGCCGCTTTTCACGCGGCACCTGAGGGATGACCTGGTAGGAGCGCCCCTCGAGGTTGAAGCGGTTGATGTAGTTGCCGCCGAGCAGCACCGCGAGCGTGTTGCCGAGCGATTGCATGGTGATGCCGAGATCGCTTGCCTTGGTGCGGTCGATCGAGACCCGCACCACCGGCTGGTTGAACTCGAGATCGCTGTCGCTGACGATGAACATGCCGCTCTTGCGCGCGGCATCCTTCAGCTTGGTCATCTGCTCATAGACCTGCTGGAAGCCGTTGGTCGAATTGATCACCATCTGGATCGGCAGGCCGCCCGGACCGCCCGGCAGCGCCGGCAGGTTGAAGGCAAAGGCATTGACGCCCTCGATCTTCGACAATTCCGCCTGCACCAGCGGCTTCAACTGCATCGCCGAGCGCTTGCGCTCGTCCCACGGCTTCAGCAGCATGCCGGCGATGCCGCCCTGCGGGCCGTTGATGCCGTTCAGCACGAAAGTGAGATCGGTCTCCGGAAATTTCTGGAACGCCTTGTTGAGCTTGTCGCCATAGAAATTGACATAGTCGATGTTGGCGTATTTCGGCGCCTTGGTGATCGAGAACACGATGCCCTGGTCTTCCTCGGGCGCCAGCTCCTTCGAAATGTGCGTGTAGAGGAAGCCAACCAGGCCGAGGATGGTGACTGCGAACAGCGCCGTCACGGGGCGATAATCCAGCGAGCGATCGAGCCGGCGGCCATACCAGCGGGTCATCGCGCCGAACACGCGGTTGACCAGCCGGGCAAAGCGGCCTTCGTCGGCGCTCTTGAGCAGCACCGAGCACATCATCGGCGACAAAGTCAGCGCGATGATGCCCGACACGATCACGGAGCCGGCCAAGGTGAAGGCGAATTCGCGGAACAGCGATCCGGTCAGGCCGCCGAGCAGGCCGATCGGCGCGTACACCGCGGCGAGCGTGATGGTCATCGAGATGACGGGACCGACGATCTCGCGCGCGCCCTGCAGAGCGGCTTGAACGGGTGGTTTGCCCTCCTCCAGATGGCGATGGATGTTCTCGACCACGACGATGGCGTCGTCGACCACGAGGCCGATGGCGAGCACCATCGCCAGCAACGTCAGCAGATTGATGCTGAAGCCCAAGGCCAGCATCAGGCTGCAGACGCCGATCAGCGACAGCGGAATGGTCACGACGGGAATGATGACCGAGCGCAGCGAGGCCAGGAACAGGAAAATTACGACGATGACGATGAGGACGGCTTCGCCGAGCGTATGCTCGACCTCGTCGATCGACGACTGGATGAATTTGGTGGAGTCGTAGGCCACCTTCATCTTCATGGACGGCGGCAAATTGCGCTCGATCTCCGGAAACAGCGCGCGCACGCCCCTGACGATGTTGAGTGGATTGCCTTGCGGCGTGGCCTGCACGCCGATGAAGATCGCACGCTCCCCACTGAAGGCGACGCTGGCATCGGTAGATTGCGCCGCCAACTCGACGGTCGCGATGTCATCCATGCGGACGAAGCCGCCGTCCTTGGATTTCACGATCATCCGCTTGAACTGGCTGACGTTCTGCAGATCGGTATTGGCCGTGACGTTGGAGACGGTGAAGTAGCCCTTGGACTGACCGGCGGCGGCCTGGAAGTTGTTGGCCGCGATTGCAGCCGCCACGTCGCCCGGCGACACGCCGCGTCCGGCCATCTTGACCGGATCGAGCCACAGCCGCATCGCAAAGGTCTGGCCGCCGAGAATGTCCGCGGACGCGACGCCGTCGACGGTGGACAGCACCGGCTGCACCACGCGCGTTAGATAGTCCGAGATCGCCGATGCCGACAGCTCCTCGCTGGAAAAGCCGAGATACATGACGGCCGTGGTCTGGCCCGTGGTCTTGGTGACGATCGGGTCGTTGGATTCCTTCGGGATCAAATATTTGACCGAATTGACCTTGGCCAGCACCTCGGTGAGCGCCTGGTTCGGATCGAAGTTCAGCTTGATGTAGACCTGGATCGTAGAGGTGCCGAGCACGGAGGACGAGGTGATGTAGTCGACGCCTTCAGCCGAGGCCACCGCCTGCTCGATCGGCGTGGTGATGAAGCCCTGGATCATGTCGGCGGACGCACCGGGGTACACGGTCGTCACGTTGACGACCGTGTTCGACAGCTTCGGATATTGCCGGATCGGCAGCACGGTCGCCGCGCGCGCACCGATCAGGAGGATCAGCAGGCTGACGACGATCGACAGCACCGGGCGCTTGACGAAGATATCGGTGAATCTCATCGCGGCAATCTCTTCAGCGGAGGACGTTCCAACGACCGCGCGCCTCATCGCGCGCGGTCGGGTGCAGTCAGGTCGGGCTCAGTAACGCGGCGGCTTGGCCGGGATCTGAGGCGCGGGATCGGTCGAGATCGCGACCGCGGCGCCCGACTGCATCTTGATCTGGCCGAGCGCGACCACACGATCGCCGTCCTTGAGACCCTTGATGATGACCGCGCGTCCGTTGATGCGATCGCCGGTCTGCACATAGGTGCGGTCGGCGGTCAGCGTGGTCTTGCCGTCGTCGCCCTTCTTCTCGTTGATCACGAACACGCTGTCGCCATACAGCGTGTAGTCGACCGCGGTCTCCGGCACGGTGACGACCGGCGGCTTGTCCGGCAACACCACGGTGGTGGTCGCGAACATGCCGGGCTTGAGGATGTGGTCGGGATTCGGGATCGTCGCCTGCACGCGAATGTTGCGAGTGTCGGTCGAGATCTGCGGCTCGATCGTGGTGATCTTGCCTTCGAAGGTGCGGCCCGGGTAGGCGTCGACGCTGATGCGAACGATCTGGCCGACCTTCAACTGCCCGCTGTCCTTTTCCGTCACGGTGAAGTTGGCATAGAGCTCCGACAGATCGGTCAGCGAGACCACCTGGGTGCCGGCGGTCAGATACTGTCCGACCTCGATGTGACGCACGCCGAGTTCACCATCGAACGGCGCGCGCACCAACTTCTGCGCGATCAGCGCCTCGGTCTTGGCGACGCCGGCCTGCGCCTGGTCGAACGCCGCCTGCGCCGAATCGACGGTCGCCTGCGGACCGAACTGGCGCGCGGCAAGTTGCTTGGCGCGGTCGAGCGACAATTGCGCAACTGTTACCTGCGCCTTGAAATTGGCGAGGTCGCCCTGGTCGGGTGCGTCATAGAGCTGCACCAGCGGCATGCCCTGCTTCACATGCGCGCCGGCCGTGAACATGATGTCGGTGATGCGGCCCGAGACGTCGGAGGTGACGTTGACCTGATGCACGGCGGCGAGATCGCCGACTGCGCTCAACAGGTTCGGCACCGTCTCCTGCTTGGCGACGGCGGCAGTGACGCTGATCGGCGGCGGCTTCATGTTGGCGAAGAACTGCGCGATCATCTTGTCGCGGAACATGTTGAACCACACCAGTCCGCCGACCAGCAGTGCCAGCAGGCAGCCGACGACGATGAACCACAGCACCGGCCGGGTCGGACGCTTGCGCGGCTTCTCCTCGACCGGCTTGCCGGTGAGCTTGGGTTCGGTCGCGATGTTCATGTCATGCACTCTCTGTCGGGACCGGCTGAGCCGGATGTTGCGACAATTCGCGGTCGAGATGGGTGGCGATGGCGGCGTCGGTCAAACCGATGCCGCGCAGGATAAAATGGCAGAGCTGCCGGTCGAGCTTGGCGTCGTTGCCGTAGGTCAGGCAGCGGGTCGCCGGAAACCGGGCCAGCGCTGCCATTACCACGGTATGATGGGCAAACCAGAACAGATCGAGCGGCGCGTCCGTGATACGCACAGCATCGTCGGCGGCCATCGCCCGCTCCAGTGAGGCGATGAACTTCTCGCCAATCAGCTCCGTGATTTTGAGGAAAAGGAGGCGTGCGAACTCGCCGTCATCGAGCTGGCTCGTGACCATCAGCCGCAGGCGCTGCTCTTCTTGCTCGTTCGGTCCGTCGGCGATCTGCAGGAAGTGACGAACCATGCCGACCACCAACTTGACCAAGGTCGCCGTCGACGGCTCCTGCCCGAGCAGGAATTCCAGCTCGCGGTCGGCTTCGCATTCCTCGGCCAGGATCTCGGCGTAGAGCGAGGCCTTGGACGGGAAATGCTTGAACAGCAACCCTTCGGAAATGGCCGCCGCGGCCGCCACGCTCTTGGTCGTGGTGCCGGCATAGCCATGGCGGGCAAAGCAACGCTTGGCTGCGCCAAGGATGAGCTGCCGCCTGAGGTCGCTGGTCATGCGCAGGGTGGACATGGCTCGTGAGTAAACACTCACTCGAGATTATGTCAAGGTAATATGCCGCACCGCAGCAGCCGCAATGTTCCGGACGCGGGACTACGGATCGCTAAACCATTGGAAACACTGGCATCAGTGACGACAGGCTGCGCCGGATCGCCAATGAGAGCGCGACAGGGGACCCCCCGTTGCGCCTCCCGGCGCCCGTCGGGACGGCGGTGGCGAACCGCCGTCCTTCAATGCAAGATGCCGTTTCACGCCGCATCACGCATCAAGACGCGATCGGCCGGGAGGAGCTTTACGCCATGACGTCAGACGCGCGCGAGCTTGCGGACAATTTCGATCTCGAAAGCCTGACGGGCGAGTTCTATGCCGATCCCTACCCTACCTATCGGGCGCTCCGCGAGCACGCGCCGGTAAAGCGGCTGCGCAGCGGCGCCTATTTTCTCACCCGTTACGACGATCTCGTCACGGCCTACAAGAATACCCGCGCCTTCTCTTCCGACAAGAAGAAGGAGTACGCGCCGAAATATGGCGACACGCCGCTCTACGAGCATCATACCACCAGCCTGGTGTTCAACGATCAGCCGGCGCATACGCGCGTCCGACGGCTGATCACGGGCGCGCTGTCGCCGCGTGCGATCGCCCAAATGGAGCCGGCGCTGATTGCGTTGGTCGATCATCTGCTCGACCGCATTGCCGAGAAAGGCGGTTTCGAGCTGATCGGCGACTTCGCCGCCGCGATTCCGGTCGAGGTGATCGGCAACCTGCTCGATGTGCCGCATGACGAGCGCGAGCCGTTGCGCGACTGGTCGCTGGCGATTCTCGGCGCGCTGGAGCCGGTGCTGACGCAAGAGCAGGTCGCCCGCGGCAATCGAGCGGTCAGTGAATTCCTCGTCTATCTCGAAGGCCTGGTCGCGCGACGGCGCGCGTATCCCGGGAATCCCGAGCGTGACGTGCTGACGCGGCTGATCCAGGGCGAGGCCAGCGGCGAGCGGCTGAGCGAGAAGGAGCTGCTGCATAATTGTATCTTCCTGCTCAATGCCGGTCACGAGACCACGACCAATCTGATCGGCAACGGCCTCGTCGTGCTGCATGAACATCCGGCCGAGAAGCAAAAGCTGATCCAGGCACCGAGCCTGATCCGCACCGCGGTCGAGGAGATCCTGCGCTATGAGAGCTCCAACCAGCTCGGCAACCGCATGACCACCGAGCCGGCCTCGTTCGGCGACGTCACGCTTGAACCGGGCACACTGGTCACCTTGTGCATCGGCGCGGCCAATCGCGATCCGAGCCAGTTCGAGAATGCCGAGACGTTCGACATCGCGCGGTCCGCAAACCGGCATCTGTCGTTCGGCACCGGCGTGCACCAGTGCGCCGGCATGGCACTGGCGCGGCTGGAAGGCGCGGTCGCGGTCTCGCGTTTCCTGGCGCGGTTTCCGAACTACAAACTGTCAGGCGCGCCGGTCCGCGGCGGCCGGGTACGGTTTCGCGGATTTTTGAGCGTGCCGTGCGTGGTCGAATAGAGTACCATCTCTGCCGTCATTGCGAGGAGCGAAGCGACGAAGCAATCCAGACTTCCCTTGCCGCTCTCGATTGCTTCGCTTCGCTCGCAATGACGGCGCGCGACTTACGTCTCGCCCTTCGGCGTGCGCTCCAGGATCAGCGTGTGGATACCGCAGGTGCCACTGTAAAGGCTCATCACCCGCGTGCCGGGCTTGCGGCCGGCGCGCGCTTCGGACACTTGCAAACCTGCAGCAAGCAGCCGTGCCCTCGTCGCCTCGATGTCCGCGACGCGCCAACTCAGGCCCCACAGTTTGTCGTGCGCCTGATCGCCGCCGGCGACCGGCCGCTTCACGACCTCGACAATGAGATCGCCGCAGCGGAAGAACATCAGCTGACCCCAGTCCTGGTGGGTGCGATCGAGCGCCAGGTCGAGACCGAGCCTGGCGCCGTAGAGCGCCGCCGCCCGTTCGGGGTCCTCGGTCGAGACCACGACGTGATCGAGGCCGAGGACCGCGGACTCGTCGGTCGGAATCGAACGCGGCCGTTCGCCCTGCAATTCCAGGAAGAACATGCGCACGCCGCGGGTGAGTTCGGTGCTGGCGCGCGTGCGCTTCCAATGCAGCGTCGCACCCGACACATCGTCGCTGTTGTCGACCTCGACGATCGGGTCCGGCTTCAACGCGACGCGATCGAGCCGGCGGTGCATCTTGCCGATATCAGCAGTGGCAAAGCAGAGGCTGGCGAGCCCCTCACCGGTGAGCTTGATGACGTTGCGAATCCGGTCCGCCGGAACGCTGAAGCCGCTCGGCGCCATCAGCTCCAGTGTCATGTTGTCGAGCGTGAACAGCACACGATCGGCCCCCTCGCCCGCATGCGTCCAGGCGGGCTTGCGCGCCAGCAGCGTCTCGTAGGCGGTCACGCCGGCCTTGATATCCTCGAGCAGGACGACGACATGGTCGAGCCCTGCGATCACGGGAACAGCCCCCGCGAATTCTTGGCCGCACGCACCTTCTCGACACCGATCGCCATCGCCGCGGTCCGATGCGAAATGTTGTCGGCTTTCACCCGCGCCAGCATGGTCTGGAAGGCGCGATCGAGGATCTGGTACTCGCGCCGCATCACCTCTTCCTCCTCCCAGAACAATTGCTGCAGATCCTGGACCCATTCGAAGTAGCTGACAACCACACCGCCGGAGTTGCAGAGAATGTCGGGGATCAGGAAGATCTCATCGCGTCGCCGCTCGAGCACGAGGTCGGCGTCCGGCGTCGTCGGGCCGTTGGCGGCCTCCGCCAGCACGCGGCATTTCAGCTGCTCGGCGATCGGCCCGTCGATCACGCGCTCGACCGCCGCCGGCACCAGCACGTCGCAAGCGAGCGTCAGGATATCCCGGGGATCGAACTGCAGCTCGGTCGAGAAGCCGGCGATGCTGCCGTGCTTGGTTGCATGCGCCATCAGCGCGGGAATATCGAGGCCGCGCGGATCATGCAGCGCGCCGGTGTGGTCGCTGACCGCGATCACCTTGAGTCCCATCTGATGCAGCCCGAGCGCGGCGTAGGAGCCGACATTGCCAAAGCCCTGGACCACCGCGCTCGCCTTGGTCGGATCGATCGACAGCACGTCCATCACACGCCGCGAGAGATGCGCGACGCCGCGTCCGGTGGCTTCCCGCCGACCGAGCGTGCCGCCGGAAAACACCGGCTTGCCGGTGACGATCTCCATCACGGTCTGGCCCTGGTACATCGAATAGGTGTCCATGAACCAGGCCATCACCTGCTCATTGGTTCCCATATCCGGCGCCATCACATCGGTGTGCGGACCGACAAACGGGATCATCTCCTGCATGTAGCGCCGCGACAGCGATTCGAGCTCGCGGCGCGACAGCTTGGAGAGATCAACGGCTACTCCGCCCTTGGCGCCGCCATAGGGAAGCCCCACCAGCGCGCATTTCCAGCTCATCCAGACCGCGAGCGCGGCCACCTCGCCGATATCGACAGAGGGCGCGAATCGCGTGCCGCCCTTGGTCGGCCCCATCGTCAGCAGATGCTGCACCCGATAGCCTTCGAACACCGCGATGGTGCCGTCATCGCGGTGAATTGGGCACGATACCGTGATTGCCCGCTTCGGCAGCAGCAGCCGTTCGCGCTCGTCGCCGGGGATGCGGAGATGGTCTGCGATCACGTTGAATTGCTTCGCAGCCATGTCGAAAACCGGTCCGGAATAGACGGTCATCACTTGCTCCTGGCTCGAATCAGAGGTTACCCCGGGCGCAATAATAGCGCGCCGCCCCCCGGGAATGCACGGGTGGTAGTCGCGCCGTTATGCGCTTATTGCGACAAATCTGCGAATAATTTCAGCGTTGATCCCCCCTCGCCGGTTGCTAATGTGCGCCACCCGGGGGCTAACCATCCCCTCCACGGACGAAGAAATGCCCATGCAGGCCCTCTTTATTGGACAGACCTATATCGACGTCACCTTCATCACCGACCATCTTCCGACCGGAGATGAGAAACACGTTGCCTCGGACTACGCAGTATCGTTCGGCGGCAACGCGGTGACCGCGGCGTTCTGCTGCGCCAAGCTCGGGGTCGTGCCTGACCTGATTGCCACCGTCGCCAATGACTGGCTCGGGCGCATGTTCCAGGACATGAGCGCGAAATACGGCATCTCGATTCACGCGCGGAAGGTGAACGCCTCCTCGCTCTCTTTCATCATGCCGAAGGACGGCAAGCGCGCCATCGTCCGCTGCCGCGACGACGTGCACATCCATCCCTTTCCGCTGCTCAATCTCGGCAATTGCCGTGCGCTGCATATCGATGGCCATCAGCCGGATGCCGCCATCCATTACGCGAAGCAGTGCCGCGAGGCCGGAATCCTGACCTCGCTCGACGGCGGCGGCCTGCGCACCAATACCCATGAATTGCTGGAATTCATCGACGTCGCGATCGTCGCCGAGCGGTTGTGCGAGCAGATGGACCTGACGCCGGAGAAGATGCTCGACTATCTCAAGGAGCGCGGCTGCAAGATCGGCGGCATCACCATGGGCGAG
>Ga0308174_10000212_pt1 | contig 23715 bp, 21 predicted proteins | sample PhyPR2_FD_203894 | JGI IMG/M metagenome (GOLD analysis project Ga0308174, IMG submission 203894) | Soil microbial communities from UC Gill Tract Community Farm, Albany, California, United States - DLSLS.P.R2 | ecosystem: Environmental > Terrestrial > Soil > Agricultural land | place: USA... | reverse complement strand
ATTATGGCAGTTCTACTTACTAGCCTCAGAGATATTCAGCGAATGCATTTAATAGCTTTCGATAGAGATCGCGCTTGAATGGGACGATCAGGTCCGGAAGCTGCTGCGGCTCGATCCACTTCCATTCGCGAAACTCCGGGTCGGCCGTGTGGATGTTGATGTCGGTGTCCTTGCCCAGGAAGCGCGCAAGGAACCAGTCCTGGTCCTGGCCTTTCCACTTGCCGCCCCACAATTTGCCCCTGAGCTCCTTAGGCAAATCATATTTCAGCCGCTCCGGACATTCGACGATCCGCTCTACAAGCGCCGGGGCGATTCCCGTTTCTTCTTCCAGCTCGCGGAGGGCTGTCGCCCACGGCTTCTCACCCGCATCCATTCCGCCCTGCGGCATCTGCCATGCCTCGTCCGTATTATCGATGCGGGCGCCGACGAAGACCTTTCCCTCGCGGTTCAGCAGCATGATGCCCACCCCGCGGCGGTAGCCATTCTCACCGGTGCTCATCGTGCGCGCTCCACCCAAAGCTTCAAATAGTTCAGGCAGCGGGCGAGATCCTCCTGTCCGGAGGGCATGCCCTTGCGGAGGTTGAGGAAGCCGTGGATCGTTCCCGTCGCCTCAAGATAGATCGTCTCGACTCCGGCTTCAGCGCAGCGGGCGGCATAGGCGCGGCCCTGGTCGCGAATGGGGTCGAGGCCGGCGGTCACCACCAAGGTGGGCGGCAATCCGGCCGTTCCCTTGAGAAGCGGGCTGTAGCGCCAGTCGCCCTTCGGGCCCGAATAGCTATCCTCGAACCAGTCCATGCTCTCGCGGGTGAGAAGGTGTCCGTCGCAGAACTGGTCGTAACTCGGGTAAGGAACCGCTGGGTCCGCGGCCGGATAGATCAGCCACTGACCCACGATCGGCGCTGCCGCCGGTTCGTCGCGCAGCGCCGCCGAAACCACCGCCGACAGGTTGCCACCCGCGCTATCGCCGGCGACGAACATGCCGTTCGGGATGCGTCCAAGCTCCTGCGGTCCTGAAGCGACCCAGCGCGCGGCGGCGATCGAATCCTCGACGGCCGCCGGAAATGGGCTTTCCGGAGCAAGCCGGTAGTCGATCGCGACGACGGGAATATCGAGTTCGATCGCCACTTCGATGCACAAGGGTTCGTGGGTGTCCAGATCGCCGATCACCCAGCCGCCGCCGTGAATGAACAGCAGAACCGGGCCGGGTCCGCGCTCTGTTCGCGGGTCGTACAGCCGCATCGGCACCGGCCCGGCAATGTCGCGAACGACGGCGATCTCACGCCCGGGCGGATCAAACGCATGGCGCGACGCAACCATCATCTGCCGCGCGGTCTCGGGTCCGACCTCGTGCCCCTTTGGGCGGCTTAGACTCTCGAGATAATCCAGGAACTGCCGGACGTCCGGTCGCATCAGAGGGTCCGGCAAACCTGTTCTCCCAATAATCGTGAAGCGCGATTGAAGTGGCGAAACAGGGTTAGCAAGCCTAAAGAGGGGGCAACCCGAAACTCATCGCGTTTGTGAAGGACTCGTCCGTGGCGACCGCCACCCATCTTCTCACCGAAAAAGAAGCAACCGCTCATCCCCCTGGCGAAGCTGTCGTCGTCCGGTTTGCGGGCGATTCCGGTGACGGCATGCAGCTGACCGGCGGCCAGTTCACGCTCTCCACCGCGCTCGCGGGCAACGACCTCGCGACCTTCCCGGACTTTCCGGCAGAGATCCGGGCGCCGCAGGGCACGACCTTCGGTGTTTCCGCATTCCAGATCAATTTCGGCTCGACCGCGATCGACACCGCCGGTGACCAGCCGGACGTGCTGATTGCGATGAACCCGGCAGCCCTGAAGGTGAATGCTCCGCAGGTGCGCGAAGGCGGGCTGATCATTGCTGACGAAGGCGAGTTCAGCGCGCGAAACCTCGCTAAGGCTGGTTACGACCAGAACCCGCTCGAAGACGGCAGCCTCGCCAAATGGCAGGTCGTCCACTTCAACATCTCGCAGCTGACGCTCGACGCCGTGAAGCCGTACGGCCTCGGCAACAAGGAAGCGCTGCGGTGCAAGAACATGTGGACGCTTGGCCTCGCGCTGTGGATGTTCGACCGCGGCCGCGGTCCGATCGTCGATTGGCTCAAGACCAAGTTCGCCAAGGCGCCGGAACTCGCCGAAGCAAACATTGCGGCGCTTAACGCCGGCCATGCGTACGGCGAAACGGTCGAGATGGGTGCTCCGTTCAAGCAGCACCATATTGCGGCGGCGCCGGCGGAGCCCGGCCTCTATCGTACCGTTACGGGCGCTGAATCGCTCGCCCTCGGCCTCGTCGCCGGCTGCCAGCTGGCCGGCGTTAACATGTTCTTCGGCTCCTATCCGATCACGCCTGCGAGCCCGCTGCTTCACCACCTGGCGCGGCTCAAGGAATTCGGGATCACGACCTTCCAGGCGGAAGACGAGATCGCCGCCGTCTGTGCCGCGATCGGCGCGAGCTATGCCGGCCAGCTCGGCATCACCTCGTCCTCAGGTCCCGGCATCGCCCTCAAGACGGAAGCGATCGGCCTCGCGGTCATGACCGAGCTTCCACTTGTGGTCGTCAACTCGCAACGCGGCGGTCCCTCAACCGGCCTGCCGACAAAGACCGAGCAATCGGATCTCTACCAGGCCGTCTATGGCCGCAACGCCGACGCGCCGCTGCCGGTCATCGCCGCCCGCTCGCCCGCCGACGCGTTCGAATGCGCGATCGAGGCGTGCCGCATCGCGACGCACTACATGACACCCGTCATGTTGCTGACGGACGGCTATATCGCCAACGCGGCGGAGCCGTGGCGCGTGCCAGACATGAGCGGTTATGAGCCGTTCCCGGTCAATTTTTTCGACACTGCACCTAGCGAAGGGCAGGGCATCATGCCCTATGCCCGCGGCGATGGCCTCGCGCGGCCGTGGATCAAGCCCGGAACGCCCGGCCTTGAGCACCGCATCGGCGGTATCGAGAAGCAGCCCGGCACCGGCAACATCGATTACTCGCCTGCGGCTCACCAGGAGATGACCGACACCCGTCATGCCAAGGTGCTCGGCGTCGCTAACTCGATCCCCGATCAGGAAATCTGCCTCGGTCGCGAAGGCGCCGAGCTGGTTGTTGTCGGCTGGGGTTCGACCTTCGGCCCGATACACCAGGCCGTTCGCCGCGCGCTCGCCAGGGGCCAGGACGTCGCTCACGTCCAGGTCCGCCACATCTGGCCGATGCCGAAGAACATGTCTGTCCTACTCAAGGGCTTCAAACATATCCTCGTGCCAGAGATGAACATGGGCCAGTTCAAGACCGTGCTTCGCGACCAGTTCCTGGTTGATGCACAGTCGTTGACGAAGGTGAGCGGCCACCCGTTCCGGATCGCCGAGATCGAGGCTGCAATCGATAGGGCGCTGTCGTGAAATGCCGCCGTCACTGCGAAGATCGGTGAAGATCGGATGAAACCGCTCAACGCCTTCCCGCTGATCATGCTGCTGATTGCAGTTCTGTTTCTGGTTTATTGGCTGAGGCCGCACTGATGAATGAGATGACTTCGATTACCACCGCCAAGGACTGGGCGAGCGACCAGGAGGTCCGCTGGTGCCCCGGTTGCGGCGACTATGCTGTTCTGAAGGCGGTGCAGCGCACCATGCCCGACCTCGGTGTCGCGCGAGAAAAGACGGTCTTCGTGAGCGGCATCGGGTGCTCGAGCCGCTTTCCTTATTACATGGCGACGTACGGCTTTCACACGATCCACGGCCGCGCGCCGGCATTTGCAACCGGCATTAAGCTCGCGAATCCTGAGCTCGACGTGTGGATCATCACCGGCGACGGCGACGCGCTCAGCATCGGCGGCAACCACACGATGCACATCCTTCGCCGCAATCTCGATTGCCAGATCCTGCTGTTCAACAATGAGATCTATGGCCTGACCAAGGGCCAGTATTCGCCAACGAGCCGCGTTGGCACGCGTTCGCCCTCGACGCCGTTCGGCTCCGTCGATCGACCGGTCACGCCGTGCATGTTCGCGCTCGGGTCGGGCGCACGTTTCATTGCTCGCGGCATCGACGTGCACAAAGCTCTGCCCGACGTCCTCAAGGCCGCGCACGCGCACCGGGGCGCGAGCTTTATCGAAATCTATCAGAATTGCGTCGTCTACAACGACGACGTCTTCGCCTCCTTCACCGAGCGCAGCGTGGCGCAGGAGAAGCAGCTGTGGCTGAACGCCGGCGAGAAGATGCTCTTCGCCGGGGGCACGAAGGGCCTTGCGCTCGATGTCAACCAGCTATGCCTGAAGGTCGTCGAGGGCGACGATCCGGCGGTGCTGACGCACGATCCCAAGAACCGCGGTGTCGCGGCGATGCTGATCGAACTGCCGCAAGGCTTCCCGGTCGCGCTTGGTGTGATTTACGAAGATCCCGCGCCGACGTTTGAAAGCGCCGTGATCGAGCAGAACGCGGCCGCGGCGTCGGGCAAGACCGCCGACCTCCAGAAGCTGGTCAGCAAGGGCCAGACCTGGCAGGTCGAAAAGGAGCCGCACAAGCTCTGACCCCCGCGGCGTAATTGGACAATATAACCCATACGCTCGCTGGTGCGCTCATCGGCCACATGGGGCTGAAGCGTCGCTCGCGTTTCGCCATGGCCGCGTGTCTGCTCGGCGCAAACGCGCCGGATATCGACGTCTTCGCGCCCTTCTTCATCAGGGTCGATGGCATCGAGTTCCACCGTGGTCCTCTGCACGGCGTGTTCGCCTGGCCGATCCTTGCCGCGGGCATCGTCGCAATCTTGTGGATGCTCGACCATTTGCGACCTGGACGGGAGGGCTCATTGCCGTTCCGCGCGGGGCCCTTGTTCATCGTGACCTTGCTGGCGGTGCTAACCCATCCGTTCCTCGACTGGCTGACCACCTACGCCATCGCACTCCTCGCGCCGGTCAATTGGCGCTGGGATTCCGGCAATGCGATCTTCATCATCGACTGGGTTTACTGGCTGCTGATGATCTCGGGGATCGCCTGGTCGGCGATCCGGTCGCGCAGAGGCTCCGCGCACCCGGGCCGTCCCGCGCAGATCGCAGGCATGATCATGCTCGCGTACATCGGCTTCAACCTCGGCGAGAGCGCGCGCGTCGAGGCGGGTGCCGCGAGAGTTCTGCGCGCACGCGGCATCGAGCCCACATTGGTGGTCGCCAGCCCGCCGCCGCTCGTCTTCTGGGTGCGGGGGATTCTCTGGCGCAGCGCTGATCGCTTTGGCCAGGGCACCTACGATTTCCAGGACGGCCTAGTCCTTGATCCGGCCAGCGAGCCGCTCCGCATGGATGACCCGAGGCTCGCGGCGGCAAGGAAGCAGATGCGCTACGTCCGCTCCTTCCTCGTCTGGTCGCGGATGCCGATTGTCGTGACCGTCGGCGGGCGCACCTATCTTTCGGACCAGCGTTTCTACGGTGCGCTGCGTTCAAAGGCTGTGCCGCAGTGGGTGCGAACCTTCTTCCGCGGCCATTCCTTTCTCGTGCCGCTCGACAACAATGGCCTGAGTTCATAACTGCGCCTCCAATGAGCACGCGCGGCGAACATCTTCTGCGCGCTGACCGGACGTTTTCCACCGGCGGCGGTGTCGTCACGCGCATCGTGGCCCCAGCGTTCGCCAAGGTCGTCGATCACATCGACGAGCGGCTCGTCAGCGGCGGCATCGACGCCACGCTGCCGGACGGATCGCGACGACGACTCGGGTTCCGGTCGCCGGGTGCGCATGCGGTCGTGCGGCTCGCGAGCTGGATGGCGCTGGTCCGTCTTGCGACGTCGGGATCGGTCGGCTGGTACAAGGCATGGACGCTCGGCGAATGGTCGAGCCCGGACCCGGTCGCGATCTTCGAGCTGTTTTCGGCCAACTCCTTGGCGCTCGGCGACGTCGGGCGGGCAAAGGGACCGTTCCGGCTGGTCAATACGCTGGCCCATCGGCTTCGGGATAACGCCCCGACACAGGCGCGCGAAAACATCGCCGCGCACTACGACCTCGGAAACGATTTTTACGCCGCGTGGCTCGACGAGACGATGACCTATTCGAGCGCGCGTTTCGCCTCGGCGGAGGAGACCCTCGAAGACGCCCAGCTGCGGAAGATCCACGCACTTCTCGACCGCCTCGATCTGAAGCCGGGCGATCGCCTGCTCGACATCGGTTGCGGCTGGGGGACGCTTGCCATCGAAGCGGCGAGACGCGGCGCGAAAGTTGTGGGCCTCACGCTTTCCACCGAGCAGAAGACTTGGACCGAGCAGAAGATTGCCGCGGCTGGGTTCTCGGATCAGGTCGAGATCCGGCTTCAGGACTATCGCGAGACAGACGAACAATTCGACGCTGTCGCATCGGTCGAAATGGTTGAGGCGGTGGGCCAGCGCTGGTGGGGTGCCTATCTCGATGCAGTTGCCCGCAACCTGAAGCCGGGCGGACGAGCCGCGCTCCAGTTCATTGCAATCGATCATCGGCTGTTCGACCGCTACATTCGCAACCCCGATTTCATCCAGACCTACATCTTTCCCGGCGGCTGCCTGCTCGATGAGCCCGAGTTCGAAGGCCTCGCGCGCAAACGCCATCTTGGGTGGAAGGATCGCGTGGGCTTCGGTCTGGACTATGCGGAGACGCTGAACCGCTGGCGCCGCCGTTACGATGAGGCCGTCGCGGGCGGAGCGCTCGAAGGCTTCGGCGAACCCTTCCACCAGCTCTGGCGCTATTACCTCATGTATTGCGAGGGCGGCTTCCGCGGCGGCGGAATCGATGTCGCGCAGGTCACACTCGCCAAGAATTCCTAGCGGAGCGTCAGCCGCGCACTGCGTGTGCGCCGTCCGCCTCGTCACCTCGGAACAGCGGGACGAGCTGCCACAGCGCCGACACGCCAACCAGCGTGTAGACGACACGGCTAAGCGCCGACATTTCGCCGAAGATTGCGGCGACGAGATCGAATCCGAAAAGGCCGACGAGACCCCAATTCAGTCCGCCGACGATCAGAAGAACCAGTGTGACGGTGTTCACAATGCGCAACTTCAGTCTCCTTCTCAGGGCCGTGCGCGCAGGGAGGGAGGAAGTGCGCGGCACGACCCTTTGTCAATCGAGGAGGTAGGGGCCGCTCGCACGCATTCCGATACGGGATTAGGTCGGTAGCGGCTCTAGAGGTTTGCCTCGACTGCAATGCGGATCGCTTCGGCGGAGGTCGGCACGCCAAGTCGCTCAAGCAGCAGAGCGCGATGCATCTTCACGGTTTTCTCGCTGATCTTCAGGTCCCACGCGATCTGTTTGTTGAGCAAGCCCCGAGCCATCCGCTCCAGCACTTGCCGCTGCCGGCGTGGAAGCGCCGCCACCTTTTCCGAAGCGGCGCTCCGCCGCTCGGTAAGCGGCGCCGCGCCGAGATCGACCTGCGATCCAAGAAACCAGGCGAGCTTTTCATCGTCGCCGAACAGCGGCGTTATCATCACGCCGTTGCGGAACGCCGAGCCGTCGCGTCGATAGTTCACGATCTCGACGAGCACGGGCTGTGCTGCGCTGATCGCCGCTCTCATGTGATCTTGCGCTGCGTCGCTTCGTTTGCCCGCGAGGAAACGGCAATTGCGCCCCAGGATCTCGGCCTCGGAATAGCCCGTCAGGCGACAAAACGCATCGTTTGCCAGCTCGAGGGGATTATCGCGAAGCCTCGGATTGCTCACGACCATGGCAATGGGACTGAGCCCGATCGCTTCGATCAATGCTTGCTGCTCGTACGCCACGACGTCCGTTGTAGCCGAGCCGAACGCGATGGACGAGCCTCGGTACATCTATTGTCCCGTATGAGGGAGCGCGGCTTCTGATCCGGCGTTGATTGCCTCAATTTCCATGGAGGAGTTGATCATGGCCGATCTGACGCTGACCGACATTTCCGAGAAGATGCGCGACATCGACTTCGCCGTCCTGTCCACCCGCGCCTCCGGCGGCGAGATCGCCGCGCGGCCGATGAGCAACAATCGCCAGGTCGAATATGATGGCGATAACTTCTTCTTCACGCTGCAGGAGACCGGAACAGTCAAGGACATCCTGGGCGATCCCAACGTAGGCTTGAGCTATCAGTCCAAATCAGGCGCGCTGGGCATGAAGCCTTTCTTCATCACCATCGAAGGCAAGGCCGAGTTGATCCGCGACAAGGAACAATTCACCGCACATTGGACGGACGATCTCGACGACTGGTTCAGGGATCGCGTCGATACGCCCGGCTTGGTGTTGATCAAGGTTCACGCACACCGGCTTCACTATTGGGACGGATATCACGAAGGCGAGATCGACCTCGGGTCCGGCGTGCGGACCGACCGAAGCGTCGAGTTCAGCTGAGATCGAGGTCCACCGGCGTCAGGAACACGCCGCCCGCCTGATCGCCGAGAGCCCAACGAATTTGCGCCTGAATGTCGTCGGACTTGGGCACGCGCAGCGTTACCACCTCTCCGATGCCCGGAGACTCGTGCACTTCGAGCTTAAAGCCGCTGCCGGACACGTCGAGAATGACGACGTCCGTCGCGATACCATGCGAATTGATAAGCACGGCAGGGCGTCGAATATCCACCCGTGGCGCGCGCTTAATGAATCCCGGCACCCGGCCCATGTCGCTGCTCCTGTCGAACGCTGAGTAACATGGATTAGTTACTAAGGGCAGAAGCCCGGTGGGCCTAGGCTTCGACGCGTATCTTCTCGCCGGTAGGAGCATCGGCGGTTAGCCGTTCCAGGACGGCGGCGGCAACCACTTCCGGCGGTTTCACGCTATCGGGCTCCTCGCCGGGGAAGGCGAGGGCACGCATGCGAGTCCGCGTCGCACCGGGATCGACGATGTGCACCTTGATGCGGTTGGTGAAGCCGGTCTCGTCGGCATAGGCGCCCAGCAAAGTCTCCAACGCGGCCTTCGATGAGCCATAGGCACCCCAGAATGCGCGCGGCTGCGCACCGACGGAAGAGGTCAGGCCCACAACGTCGGCACGTTCGGCTTGGCGCAGCAGCGGGTCAAAGGCGGCGATCAGCGCCTGCGGGGCAAGCAAGTTGAGGCTCAAAAGGCGGGAATATTCCTTCGGATCAATGTCCTGGACCGGCGTCAGCGAGCCGAGCATCGCGGCATTGAGGACGAGGATGTCGAGCTTATTCCAACGCTCGGCAATCGCCGAGGCGAGCTTCCCGATCGACTCTCCATCCGTGAGGTCCAATGGTGCAATGGTCGCGCTTCCACCGGCGGCATGGATGCGCTCCTCGACTTCTTCGAGCGCTTTCGCCGTGCGCGCAACGAGAATGACGTGGGCGCCGGTCCTGGCGAGTTCTTCAGCAGTTGCCGCACCGATGCCGCGGCTCGCACCGGTGACCAGCGCGAGCTTGCCGGACAGGTATTTCGAATCGTTCATGGCGCCGCCTTTAGCGGCTTAGCGGCTCGCGACCAAAGATAGCGAGCCCGCTCGTTCTTGCTCGCTGACGTCCGTCAGTGTCGTCGGATAGGCGCCCGTGAAACAGGCGTCGCAACGCTGTGGAAGCGCATTGTTCCGCTCCTCGCCGACCGCGCGATAGAGGCCCTCGATCGAGATGAAGGAAAGACTGTCCGCATTGATGTAGTCGCGCATCTGATCGACGCTCATCTGCGCCGCGAGCAGCTTAGCGCGCTCCGGTGTGTCGACGCCATAGAAGCAGCTGTGCTTGGTCGGGGGAGACGCGATGCGCATGTGCACTTCGCGGGCGCCGGCATCGCGCATCATCTGGACGATCTTCACGCTGGTGGTGCCGCGGACGATCGAGTCGTCGATGAGCACGATGCTCTTGCCGTCGACCAGCGCCGAATTGGCATTGTGCTTGAGCTTGACGCCGAGGTGGCGGACTTCCTGGCTAGGCTGGATAAACGTGCGGCCGACATAGTGCGAGCGGATGATTCCAAGTTCGAATGGGATGCCGCTCGCCTGGCTGAAGCCGATCGCCGCGGGGACGCCGCTGTCGGGCACCGGCACGACATAGTCGGCATTCACCGGGGCCTCACGCGACAGCTCGGCGCCGATATTCTTGCGGACCTCGTAGACCGAAATGCCTTCGGCGATGGAATCGGGACGGGAGAAGTAGACGTGCTCGAAGATGCACGGCCGCGGCGCCACCGGCGCGAACGGACGGAAAGAGCGGATGCCACTGTCGTTGACGAGGATCAGCTCGCCCGGCTCCACGTCGCGGATGAAGTTCGCGCCGATCACGTCGAGGGCGACCGTCTCGGACGCGAAGATCGTCGCTTCGCCAAGCTTGCCCATCACCAGCGGACGGATGCCGAGCGGGTCGCGGCAGGCGATCAGCCCTTCCTCGGTCAGGACGACCAGCGAATAAGCGCCTTCGACAAGCTTCAGGGCGTCGGTCAGCCGGTCCAGCATGTTCGCGCGATCGGAGGTCGCGACGAGATGGATGATCACCTCGGTGTCGCTCGTGGATTGGAAGATCGATCCGCGGCGGTTAAGCGTCCGCCGAAGCTTCATTGCGTTGGACAGATTGCCGTTGTGGGCAACAGCGAAGCCTCCCTCAGCCAGCTCGGCGAAGAGCGGTTGGACGTTGCGCAGAGCCGTCTCGCCGGTCGTCGAATAGCGCACGTGACCAATGCCGCTTCGGCCGGCGAGCCGCCGGATGATATCGTCGCGGTCGAAGTTGCCGGCAACATGACCCATCGCGCGGTGCGAGTGGAAATGTCTGCCGTCGAAGGTGGTGATGCCCGCTGCCTCCTGGCCGCGATGCTGCAGCGCATGAAGACCAAGCGCGACGAAGCTCGCCGCATGGTCGGCACCCCAGATGCCGAAGACACCGCACTCCTCGCGCAGTTTGTCATCATCGAACGGATTGGTCGTCAGCATCGTCTGAGTTCCCCGAGCAGCGCGCCGCGTTTCACGCGGGCGTCATATAAGGCGCGTGTTCGCCTTTGTCGCCCCCAGCCTGAATAAGGCGTGAAATCTTAACGACTTAGCGTCGCTTACGCCTTGAAAAGACTGGGATACCTGGCCTTCAGCGAAGCCACCTTCGGCCGGTCGTTCACCACGATGTAGGGGTAGGTCGGGTGCTTCCTGGCGAAATCCTGATGAAAGGATTCGGCAGGATAGAAGCCGCCGTTCTCAAGCCGCGTCGCGATCGGCTTTTTGAACGCGTGCGAGGCGTTCAGCCGCGCGATGAACGCTTTTGCGACCTGCGCCTGCTGCGGCGACTGCGGGAAGATGGCGGAGCGATAGCTCGGCCCCTGGTCCGGACCCTGCCGGTTCACTTCAGTCGGGTCATGAGCGACAGCGAAGAAGATCTGCAGCAGCTGCGGGTAGCTTATCCGCGCCGGGTCGTAAGTAATCCGCACGGCCTCGGCATGGCCTGTCTGTTCGGAGCTGACCGAATCGTAAGTCGCGTCCTTGCCGCTGCCGCCGGCATAGCCCGACACCACGTCGGTCACTCCCTTCACATGTTCGAAGACCGACTCCATGCCCCAGAAGCAGCCGCCGGCGAGGACCGCTGTTTCGGTGTGCGGCGCCGCCGATGCAGCGCTGGATAACACCGCGAGCGGAATGAGCATTTTTGCCAGCTTCATGCGGGTTCCTCTTCTTGTAACCTAGTCTCGCCGATACTTGCTGAACACTCGCTGGACGGGCAATCGGTTGCGCAATAGGACGTTGCTGACACGGAGGTAAGCTAATGCCCACCTACACCGCGCCGGTGCGCGAAACCCAGTTCATCCTCAACAACGTACTCGACATCGGCCGCTATTCGAACCTGCCGGGTTTCGCGAATGCGACGCCCGACCTGATCGAGGCCATTCTCGAGGAGGCGGGGAAGTTCGCGGCGGAGGTGCTTCAGCCGCTGAACCGCATCGGCGATGAAGAGGGCTGCAAGCGCAACGACGACGGATCGGTCGTCACGCCTACCGGTTTCAAGGAAGCTTACCGCCAGTTCGTCGAGGCCGGCTGGCCGACGCTCACCGGCCCTGAAGAATATGGCGGACAAGGGCTGCCGCAGGTCGTTGGCACGGCAGTGACCGAATATATCCTCTCCGCCAACCACAGCTTCGAAATGTACCAGGGGCTCACCGCCGGAGCCATTGCGTCGCTGCTCGTCAAAGGCTCGGACCAACTGAAGCAGAAATTCGTGCCGAACATGATCACCGGCAAATGGACCGGCACGATGAACCTGACCGAGCCGCATTGCGGCACCGACCTTGGCCTTCTCAAGACACGCGCTGATCCCAATCCCGATGGAAGCTATTCCATCAGCGGCACCAAGATCTTCATTTCTTCGGGCGAGCACGACCTCAGCGAGAACATCATCCACCTGGTTCTTGCCAAGATCGCAGGCGCGCCGGACAATGTGAAAGGCATCTCGCTGTTCGTCGTGCCTAAGTTCCTCGTGAACGATGACGGTTCGATGGGCAAGCGCAACGGCGTCTCGTGCGGCGCGCTCGAGAAGAAGATGGGTATCCACGGCAATGCGACCTGCGTGATGAACTATGACGGCGCGACGGGCTGGCTGGTCGGCGAGCCGGAGAAGGGCCTCGCCGCCATGTTCATCATGATGAATGCCGCGCGCCTTGGCGTTGGCCTGCAGGGTCTTGCCCAGGGCGAGGTCGCGTACCAGAATGCCGCTAGTTACGCGCGCGAGCGGCGCCAGAGCCGGGCGCTCAAACAGTCCGCGCGAGATCCAGACGCCAAGGCCGATCCGATCATCGTCCATCCCGACGTGCGACGCATGTTGATGGAGTCGCGGGCGTGGAATGAGGCGGGCCGTGCCCTCGTCCTGTGGGGTGCCCTGCAAGTCGACCTCGTGCGCGGTTCTCCCGACGAAGCGGAGCGGCAGCAGGCGGAAGACCTGCTCGGCCTGATCACGCCGGTGATCAAGGGCTATCTCACGGATAAGGGGTTCGAGGCCGCGGTCTACGCGCAGCAGGTGCTTGGCGGGCATGGCTACATCCGGGAGCATGGCATCGAGCAGTTCGTCCGCGATGCGCGCATCACGCAGATCTACGAAGGCACCAATGGGATCCAGGCGATGGACCTTGTCGGCCGGAAGCTGCCGAAGGATGGCGGCCGCGCTGTTCGTGCCTTCTTCGAACTCGTCAGCCGCGACATCGCCGACGCCAGGCAAGCCGGCGATCCGGCTGGCGTGGCCGCAGCGCTTGAACCTGCGATTCAGGATCTTGAGGCGGCGACCCTGTGGCTGGCGCAGAACGGCATGGCCGACCCCGATAACGCCGGGGCGGGCGCCTATGCGTACATGGACCTCATGGGCCTCGTCAGCTTGGGCTGGATGTGGCTCAAGATCGCGAGCGCCGCGCAGCGAGCGCTGGACGAAGGCACGCAGGACGAGCCTTTCCATGATGCCAAGCTCGTCACTGCACGGTTCTACGCGCTGAGGGAACTTCCGATGTCCACGGCACTCCGCAAGAAGATCGAGGCTGGCGCCGAGACACTGATGAAGATCCCGGCTGAAGCGTTTTAGGAACGACGCTTCAGACAGCAGCGCAGCGATGCGACGAACTGTCGTTGACCCTAATTTAGGTTAGGGCTCTTTTCGGTTCCGAAACGGTACTCATTCGCCAGACAGGCCGAATTGCCCCGGCTTGTCCGGCGAAGAAGCGGCTCGAGACCGAGTATAGTTTGGCCCCGCGGGCCGCTTCTTCGTTTGCGGCTCCCGATGGCCAGCACCGCTAACCCCAAACTGGCGAGGGATCTTCCTAAAGAGCGACAGCAAGAAAGCGGACAGTGGCGTGTTTATCTCCCGTTCATCATGGAACGATGACCTGACTTGAAACAGCGATAAGAACTGAACCATAGAAGGAGCGAAGCGTTTAGGTGGTCAAAGGCTCCAGTGATCAAAAGGAGTATTAGAGCTATGACCTTTACGACCAAGCTACTCGCCGGCGCAGCTGGCCTCGCTGCATTTGCCGGCACCACGCCTGTGACAGCGCAGTATTATGGTAATCCGTACAATTACGGGAACCAGTACAATCAGTACAATCGGGCCTACGGCTACGCGGCTCCGATGGCGAACACTAACGCCGCCGCTCAGCAGTGCAGCGCTGCGGTTCAGAACCGTCTCTACAACCGTAACAGCGTTGGCGGCATTCTGGGCGCGGTCCTAGGTGCGAACACGACCGGACGCGTTGTCGGTGTAACGCAGGTGCAGCCGCGCAATAACGGGATGATCCGCGTCCGCGGTCTCGCGGCCAGCGGTCGGATGACCTCCAACGGCTACGGCCCGTACGGCGTGGGCGCCTATGGCGCATTGGGCTACGGTGCCAACAACGGAGCCGACCTCAACTTCCGCTGCGACGTCGATTTCAACGGCTACGTCCGGAACGTCGACATCACCCGTCGCTACTAAAACAGCGACAACCCGTTCAGAGGAGCGCCGGGTCACCCCCGGCGCTCTTTCTGTATGCGGAACTTTCGCCGCACGGGGTCACTTGAGGTTCAGGCAGCCGCGGAGATAAACCGGCGCCGAGGGAAGGGACAATATGCAGAGGATTTCAGTCGCGCTGGCGCTTGCCGTTTCGCTCGCCGCGCCGGTTTCGATGCAGGCGCAGCCGGCAGCAGCACAATCGCTCGACGGAGGCGAGATAGCCGCATTTTATCGTGCTCGCGGCGGGGCACCCTTGTGGTTCTCGCCGCGAGCCGGGGCGGCTGCCCAGCAGCTCGTCCAGCTGATAGCGACTGCCCAGGCCGATAATCTCAATCCCAAGCGCTACAATATCCGAGGACTCCAGCGGGCGCTGCAGGACGCACAGACCGGTAACCCGGCCGCGGTGCAGCGCGCTGAAGCGATGTTCAGCGCCGCCTTCGTCACCTACGCCGACGACCAGAGGCACGACCCGCACGATGGCGTGATTTATGTCGACCCCGAGCTGAAGCCGTCGCCGCCGTCGCCGATCAACTTGCTTAGGCAGGCCTCGCAGGCGCCGTCGCTATCCGAATATGTCGCTCAGATGGCGTGGATGAACCCGATCTACGCCAACCTCCGCCAGGCGATCGCGGCACGCATCTATCGCACGGATGCGGAGCGACGCCTGCTCACCGCCAATCTCGAGCGCGCGCGAGCGCTGCCGGCGGGGAATGGCCGCTACGTCATCGTCAATCCGCCGGCCGCGCGCCTGTACATGTATGAGAACGGGCATGTCGTGGACTCAATGCGAGTCGTCGCAGGCCGCCCCGATCCGATCGCGCAGACGCCGATGATGAATGCCTTCATCCGGTACATCGCGCTGAATCCCTATTGGAATTCGCCTCCGGATATCACTGCCCGGCGCCTGGCGCCCAAGGTCGTTGCCGGCGGTCGTGCCTACCTGAATGAGAAGGGTTATGAGCTCGTCGATCACTTCGGCGACGGCGCCCATGTGCTCAACCCGATGTCGGTCGACTGGAAGGCAGTCGTCGCGGGCCAGGTGCAGGTCAATCTGCGCCAGAAGCCTGGACCGGCGAACTCGATGGGCCGGATGAAGTTCATGTTCCCCAACCAGCAGGGGATCTGGCTGCACGACACGCCGGAGAAGGAAAAGATCGAGGACGCCGGTCGACTGCAGAGCAACGGCTGCGTTCGCTTGGAAGATGCGCCGCGCTTCGCCCGGTGGCTGTTCAACGGCCGCCCCCCGAAGGCTCAGGGCGCGAGGCCGGAGCAGAAGGTCAACCTTCCGCAACTTGTGCCGATCTACATTACCTATCTGACGGCGGTGCCGAGCGGGACCTCGATTGTCTATTTCGACGATTTCTACGGTCGCGACAGGGCGGCTTCGAGCAGGATCGCCAGCGCGCGTTAGCTCGCCTGCCGCTGCGCGTTGTGCCAAGAGTTCACCATCTGGTTCGCCGTCTTCTCTTTCTTGGGAGCGAGGCGCGCCAAATCGAACTGCTGACCGAACTGCACGCCGAACTTGCCGGCTTGTGACCAGCGGACGAGCCCGCGTACCGGGCCGACACCGATGATGTCGATTGCCAACTCTTCGCCCGGCGCGATCGCGATGTCGCATTCGACGAGCGCGCCCATCGAAGAGATGTTGCGGAGCCGAACTTCGATCATCTGGCCGTCGATGCAGGTCATTGCTCGGCGCATCAGGCGATGGCGGGCCTCGCGGATGCGTGCATAGCCGTCTGCTTCGACGGTCGCGCTGTTTGCGAGCTCTCGCGCACTTTCGGCCGGACCTGGTTTCCCGAAGATATAACCCTGCACCATGCTGACGCCGAGTTCGCGGATCAGCTGAAGGTCGTCATGAGTCTCGACGCCCTCGGCGCAGGTATCCATGCCTAGCGTCTCCGCGAGCGTCACGATGGCGCGGATGATCGCGGCGTTGCGGTTGGTGCTCGACGCCGCGCCGCGGACGAAGCTCTGGTCGATCTTGATCTTGTCGAACGGCGCCTTCTTCAAATAGCCGAGCGAAGAATAGCCGGTGCCGAAGTCGTCGAGTGCAAGACGAACGCCCAGTTTTTTCAGGCCCGCGAACGTCTCGTCGGTGGAATCGCCTTCAGCGAGGAACACGCCCTCGGTGATCTCGAGTTCGACGCGCTCGGCTCTTACGCCGGTCTCGTTCAGATGCTTGGCGACCATCGCAACGACGCCCGGATCGTTGAACTGCAGTGGCGAAAGGTTGATGGCAACGCGGACATGATCCGGCCAGTTCGCAGCTTCTTCGAGCGCCGTCCTCAGCACCCATTCGCCGATCTTTCCGATCAGACCCGCCTCTTCGGCCAGCGGAATGAACTTGGCGGGTGAGATTGGCCCACGGGTCGGATGCTGCCAGCGGATCAAAGATTCAAACCCGGAGATCTCTTCGCCGGCGGCACGGACGATGGGCTGGTAATGAACCGAGAACTCGCCGCGTTCGACCGCTTGGCGAAGATCGTTTTCCATGAGCTGGCGCTCGGCCGCCTCGCTGTGCATCGACGGTTCGTAAACCCGATGCTTGCCGCGGCCCGCGGCCTTTGCTGCGTACAGCGCGAGGTCGGCATTGCGGACCATTGCGTCGGCGCTGGCCCGGCCGGGGTCGCCGATGACGATGCCGACCGAGGCACCGATCGTCACCTTGTGTCCTTCGATCGTGTAGGCCCGCGAAACTTGCTCGATCAGCGTGCGAGCAAGGGACTCCAGGAGCCCGACATCGACGCTGCCGGGCAATACGGCTTGGAATTCGTCGCCGCCGAGGCGCCCGACCTGGCCGTGGTTGCCCATCACCGACTTCAACCTGTCGGCTACCTGGCGGAGCAGGGCGTCGCCGACCGGGTGGCCGAGAGTGTCGTTGACGTTCTTGAATCGGTCGAGATCGATCATGAAGAGCGCGCAGCCCTTCTGGCGATGGGCCGCATTGCGCAGCGCCTCGTCCAGCGTCTGGCGCATCATTGCGCGGTTCGGCAGTCCGGTCAGGGAGTCGAACCGGGCCAGGCGAGTAATCTCCTGCTCAGAGCGGCGCTGCTCCGTCAGGTCGGTGCCGATGCCGCGGAAGCCGAGGAAGCGGCCGCGATCGTCGAAGATCGGGTTTCCCGACAGGGACCAGTGCACGTCCTGCTCGCTGGCGGGCCGTACGACCACGTCGGAGAAGGGGAAACGTGCGGACAGGTGGAAGCCTAGCGTCTTGCGCTCTTCCATGCCCTGCGATGCATCGTTGTCGACAGACAGCAGATCCGTGAATTGGCGGCCGAGCAACTCCTCGGGCTCGCACTGAAAGTCCTGCGCGAGTTGCTCCGAAACGTAGGACAAAGTCCCGAGCGGATCGGTTTCCCAGAACCAGCCGCGGCCGCTGTTCTCGAACTCTTCGACGAAATGCTGCGCCTTGCGCGCCTGCTGCTCGAGCCGAAGGCGCTTACGCCCGGTCTCGATGAAGCTTCGTGCGCCGACGATGCTGTAAGCGAAGAGAACCAGGCTGAGGATCGCGACGCCGCCGGCAGTCAGCGGGCCAGTGAGCAGGAAGCAGCCGGCAATCGAGACGATTGTGTTGACGAGCACCAGCGGCGGCGAGCTGATCGATGCAATCGTCCGCATCGCGATGCCCGCCGCCATCGCTGTCGGCGCGGCGGCGATCGGCGCGACGAACGTGTCGCCGGCCACACTGTTGCCGAACCACGTCCACAGGGCTCCGGCCAATGCGAGATAGACGCAGAGGATGCGGAAAGAAGTATGGGGTGGGATGTTCAGCCGCTGGCGCGTGAAGAGCAAAGTGGCGGTCCCAATGTCGAGAGCGAGAACCAACAGGGCGGGCAGATAAGGGTTATCGCTGAACGACGACAATGACTGCTTCGTCGACAAGGCCATGCAGGTGATAGCGATGAGCAGGTGGGTGATGCCGAGGATTAGCGGCGCGTGCTGAACGCCGGTCAGGCGCCACTCGGAAAGCGAGTCTTCGTCGGCGGTGTCAGGCGGTGTGACGTCAAACCATAACGCGTCGCTAATCGACGCCCTTTCCCGGACTTCGTTTGAATCGATTGCCCTGGCGAACCGCGATCTGCGCATTCGATTGTCCCTGTTGGCTCGCCGGCAAAAAGAGGCCGGCCTACGCGCCAATGGGACAGCTTTACCCGGCGGAGTTAACCACCGGGCGAAGGAACGCGGTTAGCGGCACCTTAAGCTTCTTCGGGGAGGAAGTCCGGCACCGACAGATAACGCTCGCCGGTATCGTAGTTGAAGGTCAGGATTCGCGCCCGGTCGCCCAATTCCAACAGCTTCTGCGCGACACCCGCCAGCGCTGCGCCCGACGAGATGCCGATGAGCAAACCCTCCTCGCGAGCGGCACGACGCGCCATCTCCTTGGCATCGCCGGCATCGACATCGATGATGCCGTCCAGGATATCGGTGTTCAGGATACTCGGAACGAAGTTCGCTCCGAGACCCTGGATTGGGTGCGGACCAGGCTGGCCGCCGTTCAGGATCGGCGAGAGCGCCGGCTCGACCGCGAAGACCTTCAAGTTCGGCCATGCCGGCTTCAGCACTTCGGCGCAGGCGGTGATGTGGCCACCCGTCCCCACGCCGGTGATGATGGCGTCCAGCGGCTGGTCGCCGAAGTCGCGCAGGATTTCCTGGGCCGTGGTGCGGCGATGCACTTCGACGTTCGCCGGATTGTCGAACTGCTGCGGCATCCAGCTGTTCGGCGTCTCGTCGACGAGTTCTTGGGCTCGCGCCACGGCGCCCGACATGCCCTTTTCCTTCGCCGTGAGGTCGAAGCTCGCGCCATAGGCGAGCATCAAGCGGCGGCGCTCGATGCTCATGCTCTCGGGCATGACGAGGATGAGCTTGTAGCCCTTAACCGCCGCGACCATCGCAAGGCCGATGCCCGTGTTGCCTGAAGTCGGTTCAATGATCGTGCCGCCGGGCTTCAGCTTGCCGCTGCGCTCCGCGTCCTCGATCATCGCCAGCGCGATGCGGTCCTTGATGGAGGCGCCAGGGTTGGCACGCTCCGACTTCATCCATACCTCGGCGTTGTCGCCGAACAGCCGGTTGATGCGGATATGCGGAGTGTTGCCGATCGTCTCGAGGATATTGGCCGCTTTCATGCGCTTCGAGCTCCTCTTATTGTGCGGTGCGCAAATCGGGTGGTTCGAAGCTTTTTGCAAGGCGCAACTCCGGGAACCACCACGACCACAAAAGGACCACCGCGATGGCGCCGAAGCCGCCAGCGATTACAGCGGGAACGGGGCCGATGAGCGACCCAAGGAACCCGGACTCGGCCTCTCCGAGCTCGTTGGAAGCCGAGATGAAAAGTGACGAAACCGCGCCGACTCGCCCGCGCATCTCGTCCGGCGTGTAGAGCTGGATCAGCGATTGGCGGACGAACACCGAGAACATGTCGGCTCCCCCGAGCAACGCCAGGCATGCGAGAGACAGTGGCATTGAGCGGGAGTGGCCGAACAGGATCGTCGCGCCGCCGAACACCGCGACAGCTGCGAGCATTTTTGCGCCGACATTGCGCTTCAGTGGGCGGATCGAGAAGAAGGCGGCGGTCAGGGTCGCGCCGACTGCCGGAGCCGCCCGTAGATGGCCCAGCCCTTCGGGACCCGCGTGAAGCACATCGCGCGCGAACACCGGGAGCATCGCTGTCGCCCCGCCGAGCAGCACCGCAAACAGGTCGAGGCTGATCGCGCCGAGGACGAGGCGGTTGTGGCGGACGTAGCGGAGCCCCTCGACCATCTGCACCCAGGGGTTCACCCCGCGTGCGAGCCCTGCCCGTGGAACCGGCGGGATGGCCAGCATTCCGGCAAAAGCGATCGCGAACAGGACCGCGCTGCAGGCATAGGGCGCATAAGGGGCGAAAGCGTAGAGATAACCGCCAATGGCCGGGCCAAGGATTGCGCCCGTCTGCCAGGACATCGACGAAAGCGCGATTGCGCGAGGAAGGATTTCACGCGGGACCAGATTAGGCGCGAGCGCACCGAGTGCTGGTCCGGCGAAAGAACGCGCAACGCCGAGCAGCGCCGCAACGACGTAGAGGATTTCCAGCGTCGTTTCTTGCGTCCAGGCGAAATAGGCCAGTGCGGCGGCGCAGCCGAACTCGAGCGCTATCGCGGCGCGCGCAATCCAACGCCGGTCCACCCGATCCGCCGTCCAGCCGGTGACCAAGGTCAATAGGAACAAGGGAACGAATTGAACCAGGCCGATGATGCCGAGCCGGAACGCGGCTTCCTTGAGGCCCATCGATTGGCGGGCGATATCATAGACCTGCCAGCCGATGACGATAACCATCGCCATCTGCGCGATGGTCGTCGCGAGGCGGGCGAACCAATAGTAGCGGAAAGCCGCTATTCGAAGAGGTTCTGGGACGAAACTCACCGGCGCCGGTTAGCTGGCGGCCGCAGGTGCGGCAACTCCATCCTCCTGCTCTTTTCCAGCGAAGCCGAACCGCTTGATGAGCATCGGCATCGTCAAACCCTGCACGAGAATGGAGAAGGCGACGACGGCGAATGCCGCGACGATAATCTGGCTGCGCTCAGCCACCGTTGGCGGCACTGCCAAGGCAAGCGCCAGGGCCAAGGCTCCGCGCAGGCCACCCCAAAACAAAATGTGCTGGTAACGAGCCGGGAGCCGCCATCGCGACGGGCCGAACGCCGCCGCCAGCGGGTAGATCGAAATTGCGCGGGCGAGGACGACCAGGACGACGGCGAGGCCGACAGCAATCGATCCCAGCTCCCGCAGCGGCTGGCTCGCCTCGTTCATCCCGATCAGAATGAAGACGAAGCTGTTCGCGAGAAAAGCGAAGAACTCCCATGCGGAGCGCACATGGCCGCGGCCCGCCTCCGACATCGCCCGGCTCCAGCCCAGATTTCCAACGATCAGCCCGGCCGAAAGCGCTCCGATCACTCCGGAGGCTTGGAAGTGCTCGGCAATCAGGAACGAGCCGTAAGCCGCGAGCACCGTAAGGGTAATCTCGACGAGGAAATCATTGGTGTGGCCAACGATGAAAAGGATTGCGGCGCTGACCGCAACGCCGATGAGCACGCCTCCGGCCAAAGTCCACAGGAACGCGGGCACAACGGACGAAGCGTCCGCCGACCCGCCGGCGGCGACCGCCGAGAGTACCGCGAAGCCTACCGCCGCCACACCGTCGTTCAGCAGGCTCTCCGATTCCACGATCATCGAAAGTCGCGGCTCCACTCGCATTTCGCGGAACGAGGCGATCACCGAAACGGGATCGGTGGCGGCGATCAGCACGCCGAACAGCGCGGCGCCGATCCAGCTCCACCCCACGATCCAGTGCATTCCTGCGGCCACGACGGAAGCGGCCATCCCCACGCCAAGAAACGCGACGGTGAGGGTGAGCGGGAGTTCATCGCGGAAGCGCCGCCAGTCGAGCTGCATCGCCGCCTCGAAGACCAGCGGAGGCAGAAGGATGTTGAAGATCAGGTCGCGCGAAAGCGGCAGATCGGGGCTGCTCGGAAGCAGCGCGATCAAGAACCCTGCGACCACGAGCCCAACGATGTACGGCAAGCCGAGCCTGCGTGAGAGCATCGCGATGAGGCAGGAGACGAGAAGCAATACGCCGATCGGTACGAGTGAAATGCCGTCCATGCGCTGGCCATATCAGGCGATTTCGCGGAGGTCTGCCCTGCTGCTGCTCTGGCCTCTAGGAGAACAGAACGAGATCGGTTACGCCTGCCGAATGGCAAAGCCCAAGTCACGTTACGTCTGCCAGGCCTGCGGCTCGGTCTCGAGCCGGTGGCAAGGCCAGTGCGCCGATTGCGCCGAGTGGAACACGCTTATTCAGGAAGCCGCGGAAGTGTCGAATATCTTCGCCGCGAAGCACAATTTGCAGGGCGGCGGCCGGGTGATCCCGCTGGTCGGGCTGGAGACTCCTGCGGCGCTTCCGGAGCGGCTGCCGAGCGGTCTCGCCGAGTTCGACCGCGCGATCGGCGGCGGCATCGTTGCCGGTTCGGCAATGTTGGTCGGCGGCGATCCCGGCATCGGCAAGTCGACCTTGCTGCTGCAGGTTGCGGCGCGGCTCGCGAACGAGGGCAGGAAAGTCGTCTATGTTTCCGGCGAGGAATCGGCGGAGCAGGTGCGGCTGCGCGCGGTGCGGCTGGGCCTCGGAGGAGCGCCGGTGCGCCTCGCGGCGGCGACTTCTGTGCGGGACATTCTCACGACGATGAGCGGGGGCGAGCCGCCGGCTTTGCTCATCATCGATTCGATACAGACCATGCATTCAGACCTGATCGAGGGCGCCCCCGGAACGGTGAGCCAGGTCCGCGCGTCCGCGCAGGAGCTAGTCCGTTTCGCCAAGGAGAACGGCACCGCGGTCTTTCTCGTCGGCCACGTCACCAAGGACGGCACCATCGCGGGGCCGCGCGTGCTCGAGCATATGGTAGATACGGTGCTGAGCTTCGAAGGCGAGCGCAGCCACCAATACCGCATCCTCCGCGCGATGAAGAACCGCTTCGGCGGCACCGATGAGATCGGCGTGTTCGCGATGGAAGGGCAGGGACTCACCGAAGTGCCCAATCCGTCGGCCCTGTTCCTGACCCACCGCGGAGAGGCGGTCAGCGGCACCAGCGTGTTCCCGGCGATCGAAGGCTCGCGCCCGGTCTTGATCGAAATCCAGGCGCTGACTGTCCGTCTCGCAAGTGGAGCAACGCCAAGGAGAGCGGCGGTCGGCTGGGACAGCGGCCGGCTCGCAATGATCCTGGCGGTGCTGGAAGCCCGCTGCGGGCTCAGCTTCGCAACCGCGGAGGTTTATCTCAACGTCGCCGGCGGCTACCGCCTAAGCGATCCGGCCGCCGACCTTGCCGTCGCCGCAGCTCTGATCTCGGCGATGTCGGAGCGCCCCGTGCCGCAGCAGGCGGTCGTGCTCGGGGAGATTGCGCTCTCCGGCGAAATCCGCCCGGTCGCCCACGCCGGGCTGCGACTTAAGGAGGCGGCCAAGCTAGGGTTCGAAGCCGGGTGGGTGCCGAAAGGCGTGCAGAAGGCCGAAGGACTGAACATCGCCGAGTTCCGCAATCTGCGCGAATTGGTCGATCAGCTTCTCGGCCGATAGGGCTGGCGCCTTCCACCGAGCGACGCTAGCCGAACGTCAATGACCGCGCTCGACATCTTCGTGTTCATCCTGCTGATCGGCGGCGCCGCCGTCGGCTTCGTGCGCGGGTTCGTGCACGAGGTGATCTCGCTGCTCGCCTGGGTGGTCGCGGTCGCGATGCTGAAGCTGTTCCACACGCAATTGTGGAGCGGCATCGACAACAGCTTTCACATGAGCCCGGCCGCGGGCGCAGTGCTCGCCTTTGCCATCCTCTT
>Ga0308174_10000211_pt1 | contig 23747 bp, 20 predicted proteins | sample PhyPR2_FD_203894 | JGI IMG/M metagenome (GOLD analysis project Ga0308174, IMG submission 203894) | Soil microbial communities from UC Gill Tract Community Farm, Albany, California, United States - DLSLS.P.R2 | ecosystem: Environmental > Terrestrial > Soil > Agricultural land | place: USA... | reverse complement strand
ACGCCAAAACATTACCGACCCGGTCCAGCCGGGCGTTCCAACCGAAGGACTCCAACTGTTGGCGAAACCACTCAGCCCGCGCCTGTTCGAAAAAGGTCGGGGCAGGAATACGGCAAAGCTCAAGCTGTTGTTTATCGATCCAGGGGCGTTCCTGTGTAAACCACCGCTGCGCTTGGGCAAGCGCCGGCTGTGCGGACCTCTGAGAGATAGAGCGCGGCGTTAAAAACTGGGGCCCGACTTGCGGCAGCGTCTTTGGTTCGGTTGCCAATCCTTAGTTTACTTGCTAGGGCTAAGTGGCGGAACCAGGAAAGCAAGAATCGCGCCTGCCGAGATTCGTTCAGTCTGTCCTGCTCTGGGCAACTGCCGGCTGTGTCGCCAACGAGTTGCGCACGGTGGAACTATCGCGCTGCCGGGTGGAGTGGTAATACCGCTTGCCGCCCGGACTCATGGGCCAGTTCATTTCACCGTACCGAGCTACCCGAGATACAGAACGTGCACGTAGGTGCCGGTTCTGGCGTTGTAGGCGAGGTACCACCCTGGATCGTCAGGGTCTTCGTATATTACGATTGGGTCTGAGTTCCAAAGCCAATCCGACACATACGGAATGTCGATCGGAGCCACGCTCCAGTAATAGTTGTTAAACCAGAAGCGGTTCGGGCCGCCTCCACGGAGACGGTACTCGTGGCCCGGACCAACGGCCCCGCTGAAGTGACCGTGCTGCCAAGGATGCTCGAGCCGCAGGCGGGAATCATGGGCTTCGTGACCGGTCCACCGGCCCGTGGCTGCATCAACGTGGGGCGCATTCGGGTGATTCGGTTGATCACGGAAGTTATGCTGGTCACCTTGGGGCACCTGACCGTGGCGCCCGTCGTCCTGGCGGGATCGGCCAGCGCTCTCTTGGCCGTGCATCTGTCGAGCCTGATTCTGTTCCGCCCGATTCTGTTGTGGCTGTTGCGTTCGGCTTTGTTGGGCCTCCTGTGCTCGGTGGTTGCCGGGCTGGGGTCCGCGTGGAGGAACATAGCCATGCCCGACCCCACGATCACCAGAGTCGTGATGTTCGTGCCCGCGGTCGCCATCATGCTGGCCAGGCACGGCATTGGCTTGCAGCACTCCGGCCAAAACGACAACAACTGAGAGAACCATCAGCCGCCAAACTGTCCATTTCATATCGATGCGCAGACGCTACTCGTGGGCGGTCCGCTGTATTATGGACCACGGATCAACCGATGACGTTTCTACCTGCAAAATAGAGCAGGTACCGGAGTATAGTCCATCGGTACTCCTCGCCCGTGACCAAGGGAGGATCCAGAGCAGAGGATCTAAGTCACGCGTAGACTGTCAGACGGGCTAAGCAGCTTCGCGGGGTCTAAGCTCGGTGCTGGCCGGCGAGTCGCGGCATCTAGCGCGAGAAGACTTTGTCCAAAAGAAAATTCTTCTGAAACTTCCTCGCTGGCAGATCGTCCCGCGCGGATCACAGTGGAGGACTCCAGCTTGTCACGCATTTGCTTCACGAGATGGGCGAAGCGGCCGTCGACCACACGCGAGTCGAAGCGAAGAACCTCCATCAAGCAGCCGTATTGCGGATCGGTATAAGGGGGAATCGTCTCACCATCGAAAGACAGACTCTCACCACCTAGGCGGCGCAGGATCATTGCGGACCGGTGCCTTACGGTCGCGGTGCAGCAAGACAAGCAGCCGCCCACCATCTGCCCCCATGCATATGAAGCCACCAAGGTCTCCAGTGCTGCCTTGGTGCAGCGGTGCTCAGCCGAAATAGCCCAGCCTCCAAGTTCGGCATAACCCATACCCGCCCTGCGGGCTTCGGCGAGATCTGATTCTACTGCGGCGCGCAATTTCATGCTCCAATGCGGATCGTTGGCGATCGAGGCATGGGTAAGGCGAAGCTGCTCAAACCGGACCGCGTTGCTGTGCAGAAGCAGTCGAAGACACGCTATGGTCTCGTCCTGCCCGTCAATCAGCAGGAAATGCCAACTTAATTCATCTCCTTCCATCCAAAACCTGCCCTGGTCGTCAATCTGACAGGGTTCAATGGCGCCATCTTGCAAGTAAGACTGCGCGCGGAGGCGCTGAAGGGACGAAAGGTAATGTCTATAAAGTTCGGCGTCTTCCGAAATGGCAGTACCGGACGCGATACGGCCCGCCTTAGCGGGAGCGAGCAGTTGTACCCGGTATCCGTTGTGTCCCATAGCAGAAGAAGCGATATAACGACGGCCTTTCGCTGAATGAGTTCAGTGTGATTACACTTTTCTAATCACTAAGTCGGCGGCCGACCATGAAAGTATCTAATTTTGAGGGATAAGAGAGGTTAGGAGTTCTCTGGCTACTCTCTCTAACTGGGCATATTCTTACCCTTAATGCTCTTGCTTGCCAAGGTGCCTGTCGAAAAACGACGCCATAATTGCGTCCGCTTCCTTTGATTCAGGCAGGTTCGGGTTGTTCCAGAAGGCATGGGGAAGAGCCTCGAATACCACGAGTTGCGCATCGACGCCCGAGCGCAGGAATGCCCGGTGAAGAACAGTGGTGCCGCTCAGCAGCAGATCACGAGTACTGGTGATAAAGAGCGTGGGTGGGAAGCCTTTCAGGTTTGCGAAGAGTGGCGACAAGACTGGATCTCTCAGGTTTGTCGACTCGGCATAAGCACTGGGAGCCGGAGTTCTTCCAGGCGGTGTAAGTGGGCCCGATAGTCCGTTCAAGGCATACATTGCCTGCGAGTCGCCCACACGGCTGAAATCGCCATGGCCCGAGAAGATACCGAGAGCGGCCGGAAGTGGCAGACCTAGCTTTCTTAGCTTGACCGCCACCTCGCCCGTTAGGATCGCACCAGCGGATGTGCCATATAGTCCGATGTTTTGCGGCTTGCATGTCTTAAGTAGCTGCCGGTAAACCGCCACTGTGTCGTCGACAGCTGCGGGGAAGGGGTGCTCGGGCGCAAGCCTGTACAGAACGGCTACCACTTTCGTTTGCGTCAGGTTGGCAATCGGGATGGTTTCGGTAAGCGAACCGGAATCGGAGTTGAACCCTCCGCCGTGGACGTTGATCAGAACCCGGTTGCGCTTCTGCGCGGGAATTGAGAGCGGGGTGATGATTTTCGCAGGAACTCCGGCGATGGTATCGTCCGCGATGTTCACGGGATAAAGAGAGCGCGACTCCCGCCCGGCCCGTGCCTGCCATGCGTCCGTCTTCGAGCGGCGTTCTGCGAGCGACTCCGGCTTTTGGGCGTCGGACACCTGCCTGGCCAGGGATTTCTGCGCTTCGGGGCTCACCGTCTCGGGAACAGGAACCACTCGCGTGACATGCGCGGTGCCGTCTTGATCGATGTAGCTGGAATCAAACTGGGGTGGAGTACTTGCAGTGTGTTGCGCCGCAACGGCGGCAGACGAAAGAAGCACTGCAGCGCCCGTGAGGGGAAATGCGTAACGTACCAGTCTCATGAAGGATGGATTATATCCTTCGGGTAATCATCCGTGTTCCGACGCAAGTAGATGGGTAGTAGCAGGCGCTGTCGAACCCCGGTGAAAGTGCTTGGCGTGATCTTCTATTTCACGGTCGGCCACGGTGATGCGTTCGTGTTGACGAAGGTGTTCGGCCCAATTCTCGACCAGAAAACTTTCGACGTGGCGGTTGAGCGCCGCAGCGTCCTGAAAAATGCCCCAGCGAATCGCCCCATCACGCAGCCGGATACGGCCCAGCGCGTGCATGGCCGCGGAAAACTCTTCATGGCGTGCCGGATCGATGTCGTATTCGATTTGAACAAGGACGGGACCCCGTTCGGGATCGGGCGGAGTCGTGAACACAGGCTCCGGCCAGTGCGTGGACTGGGTAACTTCACGCTCTTCGCCCAGGCGGATCGGAAAGCGCTTTGCGACGAGTAGACTTGCAAGGGAGGTAATCCCAGCGGCCAAAAGGCTGGCCCGCGTGCCATAACGCTCGGCTACCGTGCCCCACACCATACTGGAAATTGCCATACCACCCTGAAAAACCAGCAGGTATGCCGCAAGAGCGCGGGCGCGAACCCAGGCAGGCAGGACGGTCTGCGCAACGACGTTGAAACTGGACGTCTCCGTGACCCAGGCCACGCCACCGGCGAGCATGGCAATGGCGGCCAAAGGGAAGTAATCCAGCCATCCAAGCAGGGCCGTCACCAGTCCCCATATCGCTGCGGCGAAGATTAGGAGCTGATCGGGCGAGAAGCGAAGACGGAATTTTGCGAGTAGTAAAGCGCCAATCATTGCCCCAATGCCCAAGCAGCCCAGTAGAATCCCATATCCAGTGGCGGTACTGTGGAGATCGGATTGCGTGAAGGTGGGTAGTATTGCCCAGATCGCACTCCCCCCGATGATAAATGTGCCGGAGCGCACCAAAACCGCGCGAATACCAGGGGAGTAACGGACGTAGCGCAAGCCGGCCCAAGTGGCCGAAACAATGCTCTCGTTCAGGGTCGAGCTTTGCGTCTTGGGCGCTCGCTTCCACTGGAAAAGAACCATGATCACGCCGACGAAAGAGACCGCGTTCAGGACAAAGACGAAACCAGGATTGAGAGCGGCGATAAGGAAGCCGCCGATGGCCGGCCCAACCGCACGGGCCAGGTTAAAACCCACCGAATTCAGCGAAATTGCTTGCGGCAGGTCGCGGCGCGGCACGATCTCGGGAAGCATCGCCTGCCAAGCCGGATTGTTCAGGGTCGAGCCGACGCCAAGAGCAAACGTCGTCAGTAGCAGAACGATGGGTGAGGCCTTGCCGATAAATGTCAGCCAGCCGAGGAGACCAGCGGCGAGCGCCATGAAGGCCTGCGTGAAGATGAGCAGCCTGCGGCGGTCGAACAAATCGGCGGCCACTCCGGCAGGAATACCGATCAGAAAGACAGGCAGGCTGGTGGCGGTCTGAACCAAGGCCACATACAGCGGTGAGGAGTTAAGCTCTGTCATGAGCCAGCCCGCGCCAATGTTTTGCATCCAGGTCCCGAAGTTGGAGGCGAGCGAAGCGATCCAAAGGGCGCGGAAAACGGAGTTGGCGAGGGGAGCCCAGGGACGGCCAACTTCCTGAGATTGTTCCTGGAATGAAGCAGGACGAGCGAAGGCCGGAATGTGGCGAAGAGTGAAGGTGCGCGCAAGACCCATCACGAGATCGGGACCCATATACGTCTCAGTGAGAGAACTGCCGGCCTCCTCTCACCGTAGCGCCAGCGGCGGAACAGACCTAGTGTGGAGTTGGAACGCGAGAATCGCGAAGCTGGTGCAATCGTTTGTATCGCCCAAGGCCTTTGTATCCGCTGGCTGCGTGTCGGCGCGGAACGGCCAGTTAACTGCACGTCTACTCCAGAAGCTCTCCCAAGTCTGAGCCCGATGGTCCAAGGGCCAAGCTGTGGGGTCCAACTTTGCACGGAGCACAAGCCATGGTTCCGCCACGACGAGACATTTTATTGCCGTACTGCAACGTTAGGATGAGCGGGATGGTTTGAACAGGGATATACTTAGGGAAGTTTCCCACATTATATGAAGACGTACGCGAAGTTTGGGATCTTAATGACCCTGATTGTCGGGTCCCTGGTTTGGCTCGCCGTGGGTGGTGTTAGCGACACGAAGACGTACTACAAGACTATTTCGGAGTTGCAACAGTTGGGCAAATCGGCTGAGGGGAAGCGTGTACGTGTGGGCGGAGATGTGGAGCCGGGCTCCATCGTCAAAGCGGGAGCGCAGGTCAACTTTGTCCTGCATCAGGGCGCGAAAACCCTGAACGTCGTTTACTCCGGCAGCGACCCGCTTCCCGACACGTTCAAGGACAACGCACAGGCGCTGGCTGATGGTCGGCTTGGTCCCAATGGTGTTTTCGAGGCTCAGAAGATTCAAGCCAAGTGCGCGTCGAAGTACGAAGCCAAGCCTTCTCAGCGTGGTCTCTCTCACGGCCCGGGGGCTGGAACGAAAGTCAGTGCGGGGGAGCCTAATTCTTTCCATTCTGCTTTATCTTCCAGGTCCTAGTTTTATTTAAGGAGCATTCCTACCAACGATGGAAAACATCGGCGCGTTATCGATTCTTCTTGCATTTTGCCTGGCCCTTTTTGCGGTCGCCTCGTCCTTGGCCGGAAAGTATGGTCGGCGCCCGTTTCTTATCGTCAGCGCGGAACGGGCCGTGTATGCGGTCTGGGCTCTTCTAACAGTAGCTTCGGGTTTATTGGTCTACGCTTTAATCGCCGGCGATTACCGGCTGGCTTATGTAGCGGCTCACAGCAATAAGGCCATGCCTACCATCTACAAGTTCACGGCCTGGTGGGGCGGCCAGGAAGGCTCATTGCTGTTGTGGAGTTGGCTGCTGGCCACCTATTCGGCGGTCGCCGTTTTTACGAACCGGCGCAAGTTCCGCGAGATGATGCCCATCGTCGTGGCCGTTGTAATGACGGTTGAGGCGTTTTTCGTCAGCATGATCACCTTTGTTGCCAGTCCATTTCACGTTCTGATGGTGGGCAAAGGCGTCATCGACGTGGGCGATGGGCAAGGTCTGAACCCACTGCTGCAATGGTGGACAATGGCCATCCATCCGCCCTTTCTATACCTCGGGTATGTGGGCTTCACCATTCCGTTTGCGTTTGCCATGGGATCGTTGCTGACGAAGCAACCGGGCGAGGCGTGGATTCATACCACGAGGCGATGGGCCATTCTAACCTGGTTATTCCAGAGCACTGGCATTCTGCTCGGCATGGGTTGGGCTTACACGGTTCTTGGCTGGGGCGGCTACTGGGGCTGGGATCCAGTCGAGAATGCATCGTTGATGCCATGGATTACCGCGACGGCGTTTCTCCACTCAGTCATGATGCAAGAAAAGAAGGGCATGATGAAGGTGTGGAACATGGTTCTCGTCTCGGCCACCTTCCTGCTCAGTATCCTGGGGACGACGCTAACCCGTACGGGGCTGGTCTCCTCGGTCCACGCCTTTGCGCAATCTCCGGTCAAGCCTTACTTCATGAGCTTCATCGTAGGGGCCACCGTGCTCACGGCCATTGCGATCGTCCGCAATCTGCCGTATCTGAAGAGCGAAGTAAAGCTGGAGAGCGTTATCTCGCGCGAGTCGAGCTTCCTGTTTAACAATCTGATCCTGCTGGCCAGTTGTTTCGCCGTACTCTGGGGCACGTTGTTTCCTGTCATTATGGAGGCCCTCAGCGGCGAGAAGGAAACGATCGACGCGCCCTACTACAATCGGGTGAATGTTCCAATTGGGCTTTTCCTGTTGTTCTTAACAGGCGTGGGGCCGCTCATCGCCTGGCGGAAAAGCTCGTTTGCCAGCTTGAAGCGGGCGTTCCTTGTTCCCAGCATCATCGGAGTTCTGGTGATTGCCGGGCTGGCCGTAGCAGGCATCCACGACCCGGCTCCGCTGCTTTCGTTCGGATTGTGTGCTTTCGTTTTAGGAACGATTATCGGCGAATTCTGGAAAGGTTCCCGTGCGATACAGGCCAAAGAGGGATTGCATTTGCCTAGAGCAGCATTTGAACTGACCTGGCGCAATACGCGGCGCTACGGCGGGTATCTGGTGCATATCGGCATTGTTTTCATGTTCATCGGATTCACCGGCAGCGCCTTCAACCTGCACGAGACCCGCAATCTCGGCTTAGGACAAAGTGTGCCGTTCGGCCGATATATGTTGAAGCTGGTAAGCGTGAACAATGGACAAACACCAAACTACGAAGTCAGTCACGCCGTGCTGGATGTTTCGAAGAATGGGAGGGTAATTACCCAGCTTGAACCGGAGATACGCTTCTATCCGGCAAGCCAGCAACAAAGCACAGAGGTCGGCATCCGTCGGCGCCTCAACGAAGACCTGTACGTTGTCTTCTCGGGAGTACTCCCCGACCAAAGCAAAGCAATTTTCCAGTTTTATCTGAACCCGCTCGTGTCATGGGTCTGGATTGGATATTGGGTGCTGCTGTTTGGAACCGTCGTTTGCTTGATCCCGAGCAAGGTGCGCCTGCAGTATGCACGGACGGAGGTGGTGAGTGTTGCCCAAACGCATGCTCCTGTCCATTCGTAAGCGCTCCGTGAACGTCAAACTGCTCACCGCGTTCCTGTTCGCTATCGCCACGCTGGTAGCGCAAGATCCGACTTCCTACATGAGCGCCCATGTGCTCCGTGTCGGAGAGAAACTCTCTTGTCGCTGTGGTGGGTGCCGGAATACTGTGGGCAACTGCCCCATGCTGCACTGCGAGTACTCCGACCCCATGCGACGCCGGATTGCCAGCATGCAAGCCCAGGGCAGGAGTGACAGCGACATCATCAATACAGTTGTGCGTGAGCAGGGCGTAGTGGCTCTCTCGACACCACCGAATGAAGGCTGGGGCTTATTCACCTGGATCATGCCTGGCATCGCGGCCCTGATCGGCTTCTTCATTTACTCCGCCTATGTGAAGCGCAACCGCAAAGCGCCGGAGCCAGTCTCGGCCGCCGACGAAGCGGTACTCCGCCGATTCCAGGACCAAATTAACGACGAATTGTCGGATGGCCCGGACGTCCCTAAGGAGCATCCAGGCAAGGAGAAATGACGCTTGTTGTTGCGGCGCTTCTGTTTGTAGGCGCTCTTATATTCACCCTTTTCATTCGCCAGAACGACATTCCAGAACCGCTGCCGGTCTCGCCGATTCAGCACCTTGAAGATCGTAAGCAGGCGATCTATGACAACCTTCGTGATCTGCAGTTTGAATATCGTCTCGGCAAGTTGTCGGACGAGGATTATCAGCAGACGAAGCAGGCGCTTCAAAAAGAACTCGCCGGCGTTTTGGCCGAGACCGAAGAGGTGATGGCACGCCTCGGACTGAAGACGGTGAAAGCAAGGAGAGTTACCGAGGCGCCCGCCCTCGCGAAAGTACCAGCACGGGAAAGCGGGTCAACTTGTCCCCATTGCGGCGCGCAATTTGCTCAAGCCCTGAAGTATTGCGGGGAGTGCGGAAAGGCAATGGCATGACGAACTTCGTTCGAACATTGGCGCTCAGCTTTGCTCTCAGCGCGCCCCTGTTGGCCGCCATCGACGGCACTGTTGTGAACGGCACCACGGGCAAGCCCCAGGCCGGAGTGAGCGTGACGTTACTCAAGCCCGGTGCGGGAGGAATGCAGCAACTCGGAAGCACCCAGAGCGATGCAGCCGGCCACTTCCGCTTCGACCACGACCAGCCCGGCGGCGGGCCGCAGCTTCTGCAGGCCCACTACAAGGACGTGAACTACAACAAGCTGCTAACGCCGAATGTTCCCACCTCGGGCGTCGATTTAGAGATCTACGAGACTACTAGGTCCGCTGGGCAGACACGTGAGGCACAGCACCTGATGGTGGTAGAGCCCTCCACCAGCCAAATCGCCGTAAACGAAACGCTGATTATTGATAATCCTTCGAAGACGACGTATCTAAATGCGGCCGAAGGCAGCATGCGCTTCTACCTGCCCCCGGCGGCGAATGGACAGGTGCGGATCAACGCGCAGGGTCCTGGTGGAATGCCACTGCCGCAGGCTCCCCAAAAAACCGACAAAGCAAATTTGTATAAGGTCGACTTCGCCATTAAGCCAGGGCAGACAGAGTTCCAGCTCACTTATGTGCTTCCCGTGGGCTCGCCGTTCACTTTCCGCGGAGAGGTAGCCCATGTGAAAGGGATGCAGACAGCGCCCCTGCGTCTAATTGCTCCAGAAGGCGTATCGTTGACCGGAAGTGACATCGAGCGCGTTGGACAAGAGCCTACGACCCGCGCCACGATCTTTACCGTTGCAGCGGCGCGCGGTTTCAAGGTGGACATCACCGGCACTGGTTCGCTGCCCGGTTCGCAGGGCGCGAACGCAAGCGCCGGATCTTCCGGTTCGAATGACGAAAGCGATCAGCCTCGGGTGACCGAAGGCGATCCACAAATCTACCGTCATCTGCCGTGGCTGGTGGCTTTGGCGCTGGCGATTTTAGGCTTGGGGCTCATAACCCTGTTTCGCCGTTCACCGGTGCGCCTGCCGGGCGGAAGCACCGGGGCACGCTAGCCAAAGCCGATGCCGGAAGCGATTGCTATCGAAAAGGTCTGGAAGTTCTACGGTGACTATCCCGCGTTACGGGATGCCACTTTTAGCGTCGGCGAGGGTGCCTGCACGGCGCTGCTCGGACGCAATGGGGCGGGGAAGACCACGCTGCTCCGCATTCTGGCCGGACTGGCCCCCTTTCAGCGCGGCACTGTGCGCCTGGCCGGATCGTCACCGCGCAGCGATAGCGCACGCCGCCAGATTGGATTCTTAGGGCACGGCATCGGCGTATATGAAGATCTAACGGCGGAAGAAAATCTGCGCTTTTTTGCGCGAGTTGCAGATTCAAAGGACCCGGCCGCCGCCGCCGAAACCTGGCTACGGCGCGTCAGTCTGGACCGCGTAGCGAAGATGCCGGTGCGTCAATTCTCTCGCGGCATGAGGCAGCGTCTGGCGCTGGCGAGGACATTTCTGCACTCGCCTCAGGTACTCCTACTGGATGAGCCGTTTACGTCGCTAGATGACCGCGCCATTAAGATGCTTAGTGAGTTGTTGATGGAGGCGCAGGCGCGCGGTGCAACTGTTGTCCTCTCTACCCACCAGCTTCGGGAAGCGCTGACAATTGCCACACATGTGGCCCTCATGGAAAATGGCCGCCTACGCTACGCGGGCGAGCGTACTGGAGAGATGCTGGACGACCCAGGCCTGCTGTACCGTTTGTATACCAAGTTGGGCGCGGATTGAGGGCCAGGCGAATCGCCCCATGAGAACGATCCGGCAATCGTTGCAGGTGGCACGCAAAGACCTGGCCGTGGAACTGCGGACCAAGGAGTCTCTCAATGCAGCGGGTGCATTCGCCATCGTCATCTTGCTGCTATTTAGCTTCGCCTTTGATCCGGCGGCCGAGGAAACGAAAGAGATTGCGGGCGGCCTGCTCTGGCTGGTTTTTGCCTTCGCAGGAGCCCTGGTTTTCAATCGGGGATTTGCGCGGGAACTGCCCAACGAATGTCTGGATGCACTGCTGTCTTCCCCGCTATCCCCGGCCAGCCTTTTGATGGGAAAAGCTTCAGCCAACTTCATCATGCTGTTGGTGGTGGAGGCGCTTTCCTTGCTGGTTTTCGGTATTTTCTACAATATGCGATGGTGGCTGCGGCCGTGGGAACTGGCAGGCATCTTCGCACTGGCGACCTGGGGAATTTCGGTTGTCGGCGCGGTGTTTGGAGCGCTAACGGTCAATCTGCGGTTGCGGGAATTGATGCTGCCCGTCTTGATCTATCCCTTGTTAATTCCCCTGCTGATGTCCGCCATCGTACTGACAAACACCCTGCTCGCCAATGGAGCCATGACCGCCGATCAGCTTATATGGGTGCGTGTGCTCGGGGTATTTGACATTGTGTTTACGGCTTTGGCGGTGGCACTCGCCGAGACAATTTTGGTCAACTAAGAGATAGAAGGAGCCGGATTTTATGCGCGAAAAGTTTGTAATTGGCTTGGCGGCGGCGGCAGGCCTGCTCTTGGCCTTTGACCTGTACCGCATCTTGCTGGTGCTGCCGGACGAAGCGATGCAAGGTGCCATCTACCGCATTATGTTTTTTCATATTCCGGCGGCGCTCACGGGCTTTACAGGTTATTTCGTCGCGCTGATACTGAGCGTGCTGTATCTCAGCTCAGGTAATCTGAAATACGACTCGCTGGCCGCCTCGGTCACAGAAGTCGCTCTCGTATTTTCCTGCGTAAACATCGTCACCGGAAGCATTTGGGCACGTGTCATTTGGGGCATTTGGTGGACCTGGGATTACCGCCTCACGTCGACCTTGATTTCCATCTTGATCTATGCCGGCTATCTTATGTTGCGCCGTGCGATTGACGAGCCCACCCAGCGCGCACGCCTGTCTGCCGCTTTATCGATCTTCGGCTGCGTAGACGTCGTGATTATCTGGAAGTCGATCGAATGGTTTCGCACGCAACATCCCGGACCGGTGCTCAGCATCAGGACTGGCGGCGGAAACATTGATCCCGCGATGGAGCACATGATCTACTACAACCTGCTGGCAATTCTTATGTTGGCCACAGCTTTAGTCCTGGTTCGAACCCGGCAGGAAGACATCTCGCGCGAGATCGATTCGCTGCGGCGCACCGCCAATGCAGCCGAGAGAAATATAGCTTAAGGAGAATCGTCTATGGATCCCCATACGTTGGCTTTGATGTACGCCCGGAATTTCATGTTCATGTTCTACGGCTTTTCGGCGGCGTGGCTCATCGTGGCTGTGTACGTGATCAGCCTGGCGCGCCGGGGAGCACGCCTTAAGAAAGAACTCGATGATGTCCGGAGACTGACCGACAGCGCAGACAGCCCGCTATAAAATAGGCCGTGCGAAAAATAGCAGCCCTATTCCTCCTGTCGGCTTGCGTCGTCCTGGCGCGTCCGAAGGCCTTGTTCTATATGACCGAGAGCCCGGAGTCCGTGCGGTCGTTCCTCGCCCACGTAAACAAGGTCGACATCATCGTTCCTACCTGGTACCAGGTGGACGCAAATGGTCTCGTTTGGGGTGGTCCAAACCCGCTGGTTCTGCAAACGGCCAAGGCTCATCACGTTCCAGTCGTGCCGATTGTTACCAACAGCGGCTTCAACCAGGAAGCCTTTCATAAACTGGCGTCGAACGCGGATGCGCGGCAGTCATTCCTTCGGGCGCTCATCAGCGAATGCAAGAAGAATGGCTATGAAGGAATCCAATTCGACCTGGAGCATCTGCTCTGGACGGACAGGGATGCACTCACACAGTTAGTGGCGGAAGCCGCGGATAGCTTCCATAAGGAGAGGCTACAACTATCGATTGCTACAGTGCCGAATGCTCCCGGGACACCTGGAGAAAGCAACTATTCGCACTGGAACTTCGAGAACTGGCAGGGCGCATACGATTTGAAAGCACTTGCTCAGCACGTCGACTTGATCTGTCTGATGACCTATTCTCAGCACACCGTCTTAACGCCGCCCGGCCCCATCGCCGCATACCCGTGGACAGTTCAGAATCTCGATTACGCCTTGCAGTCTGTTCCGAAAGAGAGACTGTCACTCGGGATACCGGTGTACGGATCCCACTGGTTTGCGGGGGATCCAATTCACGCGGCGGATGGTAAGGATACAGCACACGTTTTGTCCAGCACGATCACCGGGCAGGATGCGCAGTTATTAATCGACACCTATCATCCTCAAGTGGAATGGGACGATCACGACAAGAGCACTTGGTTCTATTTCTACCGGGCTGGCACGCGGGAATGGGTTTTCTACACCGACCGCCGCACTTTTCAGGCTCGGTATAATCTCACAACGGAACGGGGCCTGCAAGGTTTTTGTTCCTGGGTCCTCGGCGAGGAAGACCCAGGCATATGGGATGTGTTACCGGCTCATCAGTAGATCAATCCGGGAGCGACACCCTCCCCATCAAAAACTAAAGCGTGCCTGCAGGGTCACAATACGCCCGGACAGTGCTGTTTGGGGCTGTCCGAAGAGCGGGTTGCTGCTAGTGCCGTTAGTGCTGATCATCTGATCCACTGCGTTAGCTGTCAGCGGCGATAGGTTGGTTATGTTGAAGAGATTGAATAGACTGCCACGAAACTCCAGCCGTGCATTTTCGCCGAAGATTTTCATCTTCGGCAGACCGAACGACTTTTGAATCGTCATATCCACGTCGAAGAAGTGCGGCCCTTGCAATATGTTGCGTCCGACCTGCGGCGGCGGTGGCGGACCACCGGACGCTGGAAATGCAGGCGAGGTCGTGAATGACGGAACCGTAAAATACGAGAGCGCCCCGTTCGGGAAGTTTCCGCTCGGTTGTTTGAAGGTGCTGTTGCTGTAATCCGTTCCAGCCCCGCCGAGATAGGCAGTTGGTCGCAAATTGCAGTATCCGCTGTTCGCATAGACCACATTGCAGCCAGTGTTGCTGTACAGCGGTGTCCACGGAAAGCCGGTATGCCAATTCATAATGCCTGAAAGTTCCCAACCGCCGAATACTTTGCCTTTCCAGTCGTTCGCTTGGAAAATCCGTGGGCTCCAGGTTCCATACAGCTTCACCAGATGCCGAACGTCGAAATCGGCCAAGCCTCTCAAATACTGCAGCCCGTATGGATAATCGCCGATGAAGTAATCGTTCGAACCCTCATCAATAGTTCGGCTCCAGCGATACTGCGCGTCCACTTGGAAAGACTGCGCGAACCTGTGCGACACCTCTGCTAGCAACGCATTGTAGTTGGAGTTTGTGTCATTCGTGAAGAAATAAAGGTTCTGCACCCTCGGGTTCAAAGGAACGTACAAGAAGTTCAAATTGTTCTGCCGGGCGTAATGCCGGCTGCTGCTGCCCTGATAGCCGAGCGAAGCCGTCCAGTTATTCCCAAGATCATACTGGGTATCCAATGAATAGCGATATGTGTACGTGGTCGGGAGAAAAGCGGGGAAGCCGTTCAGCGTTATCGGGGCTCCGCTTAGGGGAAGATTTGTGACTGGATCAAACGCCTGTAGCGCATTGGGGTTAGCGGGATACCCGGAAAACTGATGCACATCGCCCGGAACAGCGTAAACGACGTTCGATCCAGTAAGCGTCAAGCCACTGACGAGCGGCGGATTGCTGCGCCCGTTCAGCGTAATCGCCTCTTCTTCCTTGTTGTATCCGATCCCGAAGCCTCCACGGATTACCATGCGCTCGCTGTTCGGGTTTGGCCTCCAGGCAAAACCAAATTGCGGTCCCCAGTTGTTGTGGCTGGCCTTGTAAAGATCGCCTCCAATGCGAAGCCGTAGTCCGACGAGCGGGTCCGGGCCGTTGCCCAGTTCCACATTGCTGATGTTTCCATACTTCTCATGCACTGGCTGGTAGTACTCGTAGCGAATACCCAAGTTAAGCGTCAGGTTAGGCAGCACCTTCCAATCGTCTTGCACGAATCCGGCATAGATAGCGGACCGGATATACTTCGTCGCGCTGGAGGGCTGACCGGTTTTGGGATCGAAATTTCCAACCTCCTGGTATGGCGCATCGTTTGCCAGATCCCAAAGGTTGCGAAAGTTATAAGTGGGGCGGGCTGCGTAAGCCGTGTTGTCGTCGTCCTGCTCCCAATACAGGTCGGGCCCGAACTTAATGGAGTGGTTGCCGAACACAGTACTTGCGGTGTCGCGGAAATTGTATGTCGTCTGGGCGAAAATGCCCGGTCCCGGAGCGCCCAGATACTGCGGCGTGACGGACCCGAAATTATCTACCTGGACCTGCGGGAGACCCCACGGTTCTTGCGGATTGCTTGACACCTCGTTGAAGTTCCACCGCGTGACATTGAAACGCGCTTCGTTTAGCCACGTTGGGCTGATCGTGTGGTTCCACAGCAAGGCCGCCGTCTCATTCAGCCGGTCGCTGTGCCAAAAGTTAGCAGGACGCACAGGGCCGTTGTAGAACGTACTGTTGTTCGGAACGTAATACGTCGTAAAGGCAATCAGATCCCTGCTCGTGGCCTGGAAATCCGCCCGCCCGTTAAACTGCTGCGGTGCGGAGTTCGTCGGATTAACCGTCTGGACGAAAAACACATCGGGCACTCCATCCAGGCCACCGCCGGCTCCGAAGTTTCCGTTGCTGACATAACCGGGATCGCGTGTTCCCAGCGGAGCCTTCAATGGTGAGCCCACATCCAGGCCCATATAATTGCCGCCTGAGAACACCGGCTGACAAAGGCTGGTACTGAAGACTCCGGCGTCGGCGCAGGTCTTTGGAACGATCTGATTGAAGGACACCCCTTCGCCCGGATATCCCGTCAGCTTCGCCGCAATGCTGTTCGGGACCGCTGCTTTCACAGCTGCAAGGTACTGCGGCGTCTCATACCAGTTCAAGGCAGTCGACTGTGAGTTATTCCGCAGCGTCTCATAAGAAAAGAAAAAGAACAGGTGATTTCGAAGGATAGGGCCGCCCAAGCTTCCAGCCCACTGATTAAATCGGTCTGTGTCGCGCTGTACTGGGTTGTTCGGTCCGTTATAGCGCTGATACGCATTCAATCCCGGGCGGTTGGCCTGGAATAAGGCGCTGCCATGAAACTCGTTTGTGCCGTTCTTCGAAACCGTAAGGACTTGTGCGCCACTGTTCCTGCCGTTCTCCGCGCTGTAGGGATTCGACTGGACCGTCACTTCTTTGATCGACTCCTGATTGGGAGTAATCACAGCCGCACCGCCCCACGCCAGGCTATTGACGCTGATGCCATCCACCTGAAAACTGTTGGAGTTGTTTCTGGTTCCGTTCGCGACTACCTGCACCTGGTTCTCCGTTTGAAAAATGCTGTTTGTTCCAGTCGTGCCACCCGGTCCCGCGCTGCCCGGCAGATTTTGCGAGCCGCTGCCCGACGCACTCCGCGCGTTGTCCCCGAATGCTCCTGGAGCCAGCTGTGCCACCTGGTAGGGATCACGGCTGAACGTTGGGAGAGCTTGTATCTGCGCGCCAGAAAAGGTTCCCGAAATTGTCGCCGTCTCGGTCTGGATCGCTGGCTCGGTTGACGCCGTGACCGTCACGGTTTGTGTACTCGGCGCTCCCACTTCCAACCTTACGTTCTGCCCCTGCGCTTGCTCCGAAGTCAATTGCACGCTGCTCAGCACCTTCTTTGAAAAACCTGGTGCTTCTACGGTGAGGCTATACTGGCCCGGCGCAAGCCCGGCCACTGAATAAACTCCAGCATCGGACGTCGTAACAGTTCGCGAGATGTTCGTCTCTTTGCTGGTGACAGTAACCTTTGCTCCGGGTACCGCTGACCCCTGCGGATCCGTCACTGTGCCTTGAAGAGTGCCCCGATATTGTGCATTCAGGGGAAGAGTGAAAGTGAAGAGAGACAGAGCGGCGAAGACAACGAGCCAACTCCAAAAAAACGTCATCCTGGACGTGATTTGCATGACCCACCTCGTGCCCTTATAGTAAGACCAAGGGTGAGGCATTGCAAGCATCATTAACGCTCTTATGGGTGCTCTTTTGCTGGTTATTGCAAGGCCAATAGACGCGCAATCCGCCTACTTTAAGACATCCTTTTGCTTGACAACAGTATTACTTCGGATCGCCATTATTACAGCGCCGGACAGGGCTCGTCACCAAAGATCTTGGGCCTCATCAGCGACCAACTGTCTATCGAAACTGAGGACACTTTGGTACACCGACCAATGCCGGTCGCTATTGGTGGAAGTCGATGCCGGCTGGTCGTCGGGAAACAGAAATTCGCCTCCACCCGTGGAGGAATCGCGAAATCTATTTCGCGGGAAACACACTCTATTTTCCTGCTATACGCCGGAGCCACTTCCATCCGGCGAGCTTCCGCGCATCGTCTTAAAAGACAAATGGGGTAAGTTCATCCATCCGCTCAATGCCGAAGCCTTCGCCCATAACCTTCTGCACGCCGTGGGACGGGGGCGAAGATTCCGCTCCACCGGTTCAGTAGCGTATCGCTTCGCCGTACGCCCCGCAGGATGCGCTCTGCTGGCCCTGGTCGCCGGAGTCTCACGCCAATCAGTAACCGGCTGACGGGCTGAAACGAGGTGGGCTGATCCGGAGATCGAGCCGATGATGAAGCGTAGCGGACTGCAATCCGGCCCAGGCGTAACGCTGTCTGGAGATGACCACCCAAGATAAAGGGGTTAGATCCGGAGGAACAGCCAAGCCGATCGTAGAACCCTGCGGCCGGGCTGCTGATGCTCTGCGCCTAACCGGAGTTCGAGGCTCTCGTTCTTCTCCAACAGGGATAATCCTATGCGGCTGACGAGATCATCACATGCGACTCTGTTGAAAGATGCATTCCCACATGAAAACGCTGGCTCTGCTGGTTCTTGCGAGCCTGGCGTGCTTCGGCCAAACTAAGCCCATACTCCCGCGAGTTCAAGTGGATACAGACCTCGGCCATGCTCCGGTAACGGGGAAATCCATTACTGTCTCGGACGGCCAAGATCTCCAGGCAGCGATCGATCGCGCGAAACCTGGCGATGAGATCGTCCTGCAAGCCGGGAAAACATGGACCGGAACTTATGTACTCCCCGACAAAGGAAAGATAGACAGTTGGATTCGGATTCGGAGTTCCGCGCTTTCTTCGCTTCCCGCTCCCGGAAATCGCGTTTCCCCAAAGGACGCAGCCAACATGCCGAAGATCGTCGCACCCGGCTCTGCTCAGGCATTCAAGATCGCACCGCGTGCCAATCACTACCGGTTTATCGGGCTCGAAATCACTGAACAGCCAAAGCAATCGATCAACTTCGGACTCATCATGCAGGGAGATCCGAACGATCCCAACGCGGCTGACCTGCCTTCCTACATCACCGTTGACCGCTGCTACATTCACGGCCAGGTCCTCGGCCACATCAAATTCGGGTGGCAGCTAAACGGCTCCTATCTCGCTCTCATCGACAGCTATGTTTCCGAATTCCACGGCATGGGCCAGGACACCCAGGCCATTACTGGATACATGGGCACCGGACCTTTGAAAATCTCTAACAATTTTCTCGAGGGCGCTGGTGAAAACATCATCTTCGGTGGTGCTTACGACGCCATCCCGAACACCACCACAGCCGACGTGACGTTCACTGGCAACTATCTGTATAAGCCCGAAAAATGGCGGACCGAGAGCATCGTGCCTCCACCCTCGGGTGTTACGGCCAAGGCGGCACCCGACGGTAGATTGGGTCCGGGCACCTACTATTACGCCGTGGTGGCGCTAGGGACCGCCGGAACACTATATACGCTCCCTGGGCAGACTCAGAGCGCCCGCAGCACAGAAGTGTCCCTCAGATTAAACAAAGATGCGCACTCCGTGAATCTGCAATGGACAGAGCCTTCTTACGGTGATCGCGAGGATACGAGGCTGGCCGACAATTACGTGATTCTCCGCACCCAAGATCCGCCCGGAGCATCTTCCCGCAAATGGGTGTACTACTCGGCAACCCCAAAGGCGGGAACTACCATCGTCTCCTTCACCGACACCGGCGCGGAGGCGAAAAGCGGCTTCAACGAGTGGCCCCGGTATTGGTCCGTGAAGAATCTATTTGAGATCAAGAACGGCGTGCGCTGGTTGGTGCAGGGAAACGTGATGGAAGGGAACTGGGTCAGTGCTCAAAACGGATTGTCCGTCTTGTTCACTCCGCGCAATGAGACGCCGTTTATGCCTGGAAACCAGATCACCGACATCACATTTTGTGACAACGTAATACGGCACGTAGCTGGAGGAATCAACATCGGTTCCGAAGATGACACCGCTCCACGATCTGAGGCTTCGCGGCAGATACCCACCGCGCGTCTTGATTTCTACAATAACCTTTTCGAGGATGTGAACTGGAAGTACAACGGCAACGGTGTTTTCTTTCAAGCAGGCCCCGGCGCGTTTCCTGGACAGTCCGGCGCGCAAGATATTACGCTCGACCACAACACGGTTTTTCAGACCGGGAATTTCGCAGCCCTCGGGAACTGTTGCGGTAAGCCGATGAAGAATCTCACATTCACAAACAACATCTTCGGGGAAGGCTCGTACGGATGGTACGTCAATAGCCTGGGTCAATCCTTTAAGGCACTGACGCAGGTGATCGATAACTTGGTCTTCAAAAACAACGTTTGGGCCGGTGATCCTGGACCCTACCAGTACCCCGGCAATTTCTTTCCGCCCAGCCTGAACCACGTGGGCTTTGCCAACTACAACGACGGTAGCAACGGAGATTATCGCCTTGCCTCAAACAGTCGCTACAAAAAAGCGGCTACTGACGGGACAGATCCCGGAGCAAATATGGAAAGCCTAAAAAACGTGATTGCGAAGGCGGTGGCTGGTCGAGCGGGGTCCCTCACCACGTCCAGCGCTGAGACTCAAACATCCGGAGCCCGCGAGAACCGGTACTAGCGAAGCCAGTCCCCAGGTGCTGCCGAAAGCAAGAAGCCCAGCACCACACCCTACTAGTCTATTTAGACCGTCGCGGACGCCGAAGCGCGCCCAAGCCGAGCAAGCCAAGAGCTGCAGATTCCAGGCCGCCGGCTCCGGGATCGCGTCGATTTTGCCGAATAAACCGTCGTTCCCTGGTTGATTCCCGCGTTGAAATACAACGCATTCGGATTGGTCGATCCCGGTACCCCGGGGTCAAAGGATATCGCCCAAAGGCCCTGATTCACCAGTGGATTACCCTCAGCATCACGCAGAGTGCCCAGAAAATTGCCGTTGGAGTCGAACGCATTGATATCGCGGCAAAGCGGTGTCTGAAGAGATCAACAAGCACATGAGCCACGACGTGTGGTAAGATCCGGCGCAGTGGAGGAAGACGAATGGCTGATTGCTCCAGACGTGATTTACTGAAGGCCGGACTCGCGGCGGCAGCACTCGCCGGTCCCGGAGCGCTATCGCTTCGAGCGGCGCGCGCTACTGCGACCGATTGGGTGACCCTCGGGAAGTCCGACGTCAAGGTGACCCGGCTTGCTTTCGGCACCGGAAGCTTCAGTGGAAAGGTCCAGCGCGATCTGGGACAGGATCAGTTCACCAGACTGGTGCGCTATGCCTACGACCATGGCATCCGTTTCTTCGAGACCGCTGAATCGTATACGGATATGCACAGGATGTTGGGCGTCGCGTTGAAAGGGATTCCCCGTGACAGCTACCGGCTCATGACCAAGGTAACCACCCGCGAGGACGTCGATCCGCAGGCGAAGATCGACGAGTTGCGTAAACTCGCCAATACCGAATACTTCGACATAGCGCTGCTCCACTGGCAGCATGTTGCCTCATGGCCGACCGACAGCGCCCGGTGGCAGGACGGAATCCTGGAGGCCCAATCGAAAAAAGCGCTGGTAGCCCATGGCGCGTCGGTGCACGGTCTCCCGGCATTGCGCCAGGTCCCGAGCAACCAGTGGCTCGAAATTGCAATGATCCGGATGAACCATAAGGGCACCGCCATGGATGCCGAGGATTACAACACGCACGGACCGGGAAATGTAACCGAGGTCGTCACGCACGTAAAGCAGGCACGAAAGGCTGGAATGGGCGTGATCAGCATGAAACTGGTGGGCGAGGGTAGGTTCACGAAGCGTGAGGACCGTCAGGCCGCGATGAGGTTCGCATTCAAGCACGCGGGCGTGAACAGCGTCACAGTGGGCTACAAGAACACCGCAGAGGTCGACGAAGCTATTGAAAATCTGAATTTAGCGCTGGCGTAGCAGTCGGCCGGGAGGGGTTTTCCTGCCGAATAGCGGGCAAGTACCCGGCCGGGACTTCGGCCCACCCCCTTCCGGAACCTCTGGGGATACCCTCACGCAAATATCTCAATTTCCTCCGGGATAGCCCCCCATAAACCCTAGACTGTGTTAACCTGAGTAAGTAAAAAATCGAGATTAGGTAACAGACGAGGAGTATCGTTTTCTAGCATGGCCCTGGCGGTAGAACAAAAGTCTCAGGTGATCGAAAAGTACCGGATCAATAAATCGGATTCGGGTTCGCCAGAGGTGCAAGTAGCCCTTCTGAGTCAACGGATCTTGCAGTTGACCGAGCATTTTAAGACGCATCACAAGGATCATCATTCGCGGCGCGGATTGCTGACCATGGTGGCGCGCCGCCGTAAAATGCTCAAGTATCTGAAAGATCGTAGTCCGGAACGCTATAAAAATCTTATCCAGAGCCTAGGCATTCGTCGCTAGTCACGTTCTCAGGTAGGCGCGGGTCGGGCCCGATCTTCTCCTTCGCGTGTCGATAGAGCTCACCGTAGTACCCGCGTAACATCACTCTGGCGAGTGGTCCTTCCTTAGCTTCATCTCTCTAAGTCCTCACTTAATCAAAGTTGGCCCTCGCGGTTCCGCTGGAATTCGAGGTTCGAAATGAGGAATACAGGTGCGGCGTACCGCACTATGGGAAGCATTGATGTCACACAAAGTTGAAATTGACCTGTATGGGTCGAAGATCTCGCTCGAAACGGGCAAGGTTGCAAAACAGGCGAACGGGTCTGTCGTGGTGCGGTCTGGAGAGTCGGTGGTGTTAGTCACCGCATGCTCCGCGGAGAAGCCAAAGCCGGGCGCCACATTCTTCCCGCTAACAGTCGATTATCGGGAATACATGTATGCTGCGGGCAAGTTCCCGGGCGGATTTATTAAGCGCGAAGGGCGTCCTTCCGAAAAAGAAGTATTGACGAGCCGGTTGATTGATCGTCCGGTACGTCCCTTGTTCCCGGAGGGCTTCTCCTGCGAAACGCAGATCATCGCGATGGTACTCTCGGCGGACCCGCAGAATGATCCCAGCATGCTGGCCATCGTAGGCGCCGGGGCGGCTCTGGCCATTTCGGATATCCCCTTCCATCACGTTCTGGGCGGCGTCCGTGTAGCTCTCTCGAACGGCAGCTACAGCGCGAACCCCAGCTACGACGACACGAAGGACGCCAAGCTGAGCATCGTCGTTGCCGGGACGGAACAGGGCATCGTCATGGTGGAAGCGGGCGCAAACTCCGCCTCTGAAGCAGAGGTGGTCGAGGCCATCGAGTTCGGGCATGACTGCTGCAAGAAGATAGTCGCCGGAATCCGCGAGCTCGTGAAAGCCGTTGGCAAGCCGAAGCGTGAGTATACACCGGCTCCTGTCAATCAGGAAATGCTAGCGAAGATATCCGATGCGGTCCGCACGGAACTCACCGACGCGTTGAATACAGAAAAGTATTCCAAGCTCGAGAGTTATGCCCGTGTCGACCAGGCGAAGGAAAAGGCTGTGGCGCTGTTCACTGAAGAAGAACAGCAGGCCGAAGCCAAAAGGCAGTTCGATTCCTTAAAGGAGCGCATCTTCCGTGATCAGATGCTGAAGGACCGCCGTCGTCCCGATGGCCGTGCGTTCGATGCTATCCGCCAGATCACCTGCGAAGTGAACCTTCTGCCTCGTACCCACGGCTCAGCCTTATTTACCCGTGGTGAAACGCAGGCCCTGGTAACCACCACTCTCGGCACCAAGGACGACGAACAGCGGATTGAACTCTTCGATCCTTCGGAAACCTCCAAGCGCTTCATGCTTCACTACAACTTCCCGCCCTTCAGCGTCGGTGAAGTCGGATTCATGCGTGGACCGGGGCGCCGCGAAATCGGACATGGCGCATTGGCAGAGCGTGCTCTCTCCTCCGTTATTCCGGATGAAGGCACCTTCCCCTACACCTTACGAGTCGTGAGCGACATTCTCGAATCGAACGGCTCCAGCTCCATGGCCAGTGTCTGCGGCGGCACTCTCTCGCTGATGGACGCTGGTGTGCCTATTAGGGCCCCTGTTGCCGGAATCGCCATGGGTTTGGTATTGGAAGGCGATTCGTATGCCATCCTCACCGACATCGCGGGTGCGGAAGACCATTACGGCGATATGGACTTTAAGGTAGCCGGCACGAAGGAGGGAATCACTGCCCTGCAGATGGATATCAAGGTGCCGAACGTGACCACCGCCATCATGAAGCAGGCGCTGGAACAGGCGCGCAAGGCCCGTCTGGAGATCTTGGAAAAGATGCTGGCCACTATTGATACGCCACGAACGGCGTTGTCTCAGTACGCGCCGCGCATCTACACGACCAAAATTCCAACCGACAAAATCCGTGAGCTAATCGGTCCCGGCGGCAAGGTCATCAAGGGCATCATCGACCAAACCGGCGTCAAAATCGACGTTACCGACGACGGTACCGTGAATATCTTCGCTTCCGACGGAGCCTCGGCACAGCGTGCCCTGCAGATGGTAGGCGACATCGCGGCGGTCGCCGAAGTGGGCAAGACCTACCTCGGGAAGGTCGTGCGT
>Ga0308174_10000210_pt1 | contig 23827 bp, 22 predicted proteins | sample PhyPR2_FD_203894 | JGI IMG/M metagenome (GOLD analysis project Ga0308174, IMG submission 203894) | Soil microbial communities from UC Gill Tract Community Farm, Albany, California, United States - DLSLS.P.R2 | ecosystem: Environmental > Terrestrial > Soil > Agricultural land | place: USA... | reverse complement strand
GGCGCATGTCGCGGATCACCCCTCCGTCCGTGATCGAGCCGGTCTGCCAGCGGAGAAACGCAAGATCGACAGTGCGTCCGACCACGCGCCTGCCGGCGAGGAAGGAGATGATCGGCCGGTCGTCGACGGTCAGTGTCCCTGGCGGGGTGAGCCGCGCCAGAGCGCGGGCGGCTGCGACATTGCTTGCGGGCTCCGGCACCCGAGCTGCGTCGACCCGATGCAGCTGCTGCACCCAACCTGCGGCGACGGCCAGGCCTAGCCCGGCGGCGACCGCCAACTCCAACCGCTGAACCCGTCCTAGGGCCGCGCCTAGTGTCGCGCCGGCTGCGATTGAGAGCGTGAACGGGAACTCGATCAGATGGTTGTCATGGAGCGGCTTGTGTACGAACAGGAACACGAGGACGAGGACGACCCAGGACCAGAGCGGCCATACACCGAGCGGCCGACGCACGACCAGATATGCCAAGCCGACCACTATCGAGAGGGCGGCCAGGATGAAGAACGGCGTCGAGTGTGGGATCTGATCAAAGATCTGCCGGTGCGGATGGGGCATCACAGCGGGCGTCGAGCGCGCGTTCTCGTGGTAGGTGACACCGCTCGTCCAAAGGTCTCCGAGCGCTCCCGCATGGGCGACGAGTACGGCGGCGACAACGACTGCGAAGCCGCCGAGCGCGAGCGGTAGTCGCCTCCAGACGAGCCAAAGGACGGCGGGCGCGACGCAGAGCGCCGTCAGCTTCACCGACAGGGCGGCGCCGAAGAGCGCTCCGGCGGCGATCGCCGCAACGGGTCCGCCGAGCGTCGCGACTCCCAGTGAGAGCGCAGCCAGGGCGAGCTCCGGCGTGTCGGCGATCACCTGATAGCCGAACAGGTCGAGCGGCGGGGCGATGACCAGGAAGCTCGCGGCGAGCAGCCCGCCCACAGGCCCTCCGAACCGGCGTCCCGCGAGCCATCCGCCGACGGTGCCGGCCACCGTTACGCCGAGCAGTCCTTCCCGCACCGCGACGACTCCGATGCCGGTGGCGTAGGAGAGGCCTCGCAAGAGGTCGTAAAAGCCCGGGAACTGCGCAGCGAACACCTGAGACCCGAGAGCCTGGCCGTGGCGGAGGGCGTCGAGCGCGGCGAGGTACACGTCCTCGTCGTAGGTGGCTGCGTTGTGGATCGGCTTCTGGAACAGGAAGGCCTGACCCGCAAGGATCGCGACGAGCAGCGCGACTTCCGCGGTCAGGACCCTGCGCACGTGGCGAGCGTACTATCGAGCGCCGTGGTCGCCTTGCAGGTGCTCTTTTGGCTGTCGCTCGCCGCGCTGGTCTGGACTCATGCCGCTTATCCGGCGTTCGCTTGTGTGCTCGCGCGCGTCCGTCGCCGACGTGTTGAGAGTGCGCCGGTTGAGCCGACGGTCGCGATCGTCATCGCCGCCTACAACGAAGAAACGTCGATCGCGCGCCGCCTCGAGAATCTCCTCGCGCTCGACTATCCCGGCGAGAAGCTGGAGATCGTCGTCTCGAGCGACGCGTCGACGGACCGCACCGAGGAGATCGCGCACCAGTATCCCGGGGTGCGGGTGATCTCGAACCCGAAGGGCGGGAAGGTGGCGGCCCAGGACGCCGCCGTCCGCCAGAGCTCGAGCGAGATCGTCGCGTTCTCCGACGCGAACTGCACCTGGGCACCCGACGCGCTGCGCAAGCTCGTCCGCGCCTTCGCGGATGAGGACGTCGCGTACGTCTGCGGGCAGCTGCGGATCCTGGACGCCGACGGCGGCAACAAGGAAGGCGTCTACTGGCGCTACGAGATGGGCGTTCGCGACGCCGAGTCGAAGCTCGGGTCGATCACCGGTGGCAACGGCTCGATCTACGCATTGCGCCGCTCGGACTACGTCGAGGTCGACCCGCGCTTCGGACACGACCTGTCGCTGCCGTATCTGATGGTCCAGCGCGGGCGGCGCGCGGTCTACGAGCCTGCGGCGCACGCCTTCGAGAAGCCCACGCCGACAAACGAGACGGAGTACCGGCGCAAGGTGCGGATGTTCGAGCACTGCTGGCTGATCGTCCTGCGCGGGAAGATGCTCCGCCGGCTCGGCCCGGTCTATCTCCTCGAGATCCTCTCGCACCGCCACCTGCGCTACGCGTCCGGGCTCCTGCACGTCGTGCTGCTCGCGACGTCGTTCGCGCTGATCGCGCACGGTTGGATCTACGACGTCGTCCTCGGCTTGCAACTCGGCTTGCTCGCTGCTGCGGCGCTCGGCGTCGGGATCGCGCGCTACTACGTGCTCGTCTCATGGGCGACGCTCGTCGCGCTCGTCAACTACCTGCGGCGGGGCGTCCCCGCGAGCTGGGAGCCCGTCCGTGAATAGGGCGCTCGACATCGCGATTGCGGGCGCCGGCCTCGTCGTCACGAGCCCCGTGCTCGCGCTTGGCGCGCTCGCCGTGAAGCTCGAGGATGGCGGCCCGGTCCTCTACAGGCAGACCCGCGTCGGCCGGGACGGCCGCGATTTCGAGCTGCTGAAGCTGCGCACGATGATCGTCGGCGCGGAGAAGCAGGGCGCCGGGTTCGCGGTCGACAAGGGCGACTCGCGGATCACGAAGGCAGGCCGTCTTCTGCGACGACTCTCGATCGACGAGTTGCCGCAGCTCTGGAACGTCGTACGCGGCGACATGTCGATCATTGGGCCGCGGCCGACACTCCGCTACCAGGTCGACCAGTACGACGAGCGTCAGCTGCACCGCCTCGACGTGAAGCCCGGCATCACCGGCTGGGCGCAGATTCACGGCCGCGCCTCCTTGCCGTGGGCCGAGCGCATCGAGCTCGACCTCTGGTACGTCCGCCACCACGACTGGAAGACCGATCTGCTGATCCTGCTGCGGACGCCGCTCGCCCTGTTCGGTGGCACCTACAAAGGTGCCACCGGCGGGTGGCGTCCCTAGACTCGGCTCCGTGCTCGGCGTCCCGTCGACGACCGGGGCGCTCGGCTGGGCGCTCCTCGGCCTAGGCGGTCTCGCCTTCCTTGTGGGGGCGTGGCGGCTTCGACTCAAACGGCCGCCGCGCGACGCGACGACCGTGGCTGCGCACGTCTGCCTGCTTGTCACGCTCGCGGCGGCGCCGTACGTGTGCTGGCGATTCGTGGAGGACCTGCGCGTGACGACGCGTCTCGACCCGTACGAACGCGCGGCTGCGGGCCCGATCCAGGCGTATCTGCCGGGGTATTTGGTCGACGGCGCGGTCGCCCACGTCCCATTGGAGGCAACGGTCGCCGCAGTCGCGAGCCCGCGCGTGCCGTGGGCTCCGGCGCGAAAGGCGTTTCCCGCGCTCGTCCTCGAGACGCTCTTCCCGCGCCGCACCGTCGCCCACCCGCGCAACGCGGACTACATCATCACGTGGGGCGTGAAGCCGCAGGCGGTCGCGCCGGTGTCGAGGGTGTGGACGGCGAGGCCGCGCGTGGGCGACTACCCCGCCGTCTACGTCGGGAAGGTGCGCCGGTGACCGGGGATCATCTTCTCGGGCTCGTCCTGGTGAACCTGCTCTTCCTGGCCGCAGGGCTCGGCGTCACCGGCGCTTCCGGCTGGTGGAGAGGTGTAGCCGGCCTCCGCGGCGCGCTGGGCCTTTCATATCTCGCCGGGGTCGCAGCCTTCGGCATCACTGCACAGCTCCTCTACGTCTGCGGCGCGGCGATGGTGGTGTGGCAGGTCGTTCTGGTCTGCGCCGTCTTCGCGCTCGCGACGATCCGCGCGCTCCGCCGGCCGGCCGGGGAGATGGTGTTACAGCGGTCGAGGCAACCGTTCCGCTTTGCCGCGCTCGGGATCGTCCTGATGGCGGCGCTGATCGGTGTCGACCTCTGGTATCAGCCTCTTTGGGCCTACGACTCGTGGACGTTCTGGACGCCGAAGGCGCACGCCCTGTGGGCGCTACACGGACTCGACGCAGGCTGGTTTACTCAGGCCGACCTTACGAGCCGCGACTATCCGATCCTCCTTCCATCGGTGGAGGCCGCCGGATTCCACGTGACCGGCTACGAGACGTCGCTCCTCGACATCCAGTCGCTCTTCTTCGCGGTCGCCTTCCTGCGGGCGATCTACGAGGCATGTGCAGGTCGCGCGCGCTCGGCACTGCTCTGGGCGCCACTCGCGATGCTCGTCGTCGCGCCGTCGCTGACCGACCAGCTCGCCGCCGCCGAGGCGGACGTGCCGGTGGCCGCGCTCTTCGGTGCTTCCGGGCTCGCAGCAGCTCTCTGGCTGCGCGAGCGGCACCGCGGTTCCCTCTGTGTTGCGGCGGTGCTCGCTGCCGGGGCGTCGGCGACGAAGGTCGAGGGGCTCGTCTTCACAGCTGCGCTTTTCATAACGCTGGCGGCAGTCGCTCGCGCCGCCACGCCCCTCCTCGCAGGCGTTGCGGCGGTCGTCGCGGGAGTCCTTCCCTGGCGCGTCTGGCTCGAGCTCCACCACATCCCGAACCAGGGCTCCTACAGCCGGCTCGGCGCCGGTTACCTCGCGAATCACGTCGCGCGCGTGCCCGAATCCGCTGCCTATCTCCTCGTCAAGATGCTCGACCCTCGCGCCTGGCTCCTGCTCGTCCCGCTCTTCCTCTTCGTGCTCTGGCGGGCGTGGCTCGAGCGGCGGTCTCCGCTCCCGGCCTTTGCCGCGGGAACGTTCGTGCTCGCGTTCGGCGGGCTCGTCCTCGCCTACTGGTCGACGCGACTCGGCCTTCACTACCAGTTGACGACTTCGGCGCGGCGAGTCGTCACGGGCATCGTCTTCTTCGGCGCCGCGCTGACCCCACTGCTCGCGGAGGCCGCTTGACGGCCGTCGTTCAAGCCGCCCTTACAGCTCACGGCTACGCTCGGATCCCGTGACCGCCGTTCTCTTCACGTGCGCGGGGCAGCGCGTCGACATCGTCACCGCGTTTCGCCGCGCCGGAGCGACTGCGATTGCGACCGACGTCGACCAGCTCGCGCCGGCGCTCTACCACGCCGACCGCCGCGCGCTCGTCCCGCGGGTCGACGACGTCGGTTACATCCCTGCGCTCCGCGCTCTCATCGAGCTCCACGACATCCGGCTCGTCGTGCCGCTCACCGATCTCGACCACGTCGTCCTCGCGCGCGCACGCGACGAGCTCGCGCCGGCGGTCGTGCTCGTGCCGGACGAGAAGACCTCCGAGCGCTGCGCCGACAAGTATCTCGCGCACCGCTTCTTCGAGGAGCGCGGCATCGGTACGCCGCCGACGTGGCTGCCGACGGAGCTGCCGGACGACCTCAGCTTTCCGGTGCTCGTGAAGGCGCGCAAGGGCTTCGGCTCGCGGAACATCTATCGCGCCGACAACGAGGTGGAGCTCGAGTTCTTCCTTCGCTACACGAAGGCGGAGTCGATGGTGCAGAAACTCTGCCTCGGCGTCGAATTCTCGATCGACGTGTTCTGCGATCTCGACGGGCGCTGCGTCGCCGCGGTGCCGCGCACGATGATCGAGTCGAAGGGCGGCGAGTCGATCAAGGGGATGACGATCAAGGACACCGAGCTGATCGCGTTCTCGCGGACGGTGTCCGAGGCGCTGCGCATCATCGGGCCGGCGAACGTCCAGTGTTTTCGAGAGCCAGACGGACACCTGCAGGTGACGGACGTGAACCCCCGCTTCGGGGGAGGCTTCCCGCTGCCGACGGCGGCGGGGTCGCGCTATCCGGAGCTCGCGCTCGCGCTGGCGAACGGCGAGACCCTGGAGCCGCGGCTCGGCGACTTCCGGGAGGGCGTCGTGATGACGCGGTTCTTCTCGCAGGTCATCCTCGAGGAGCAGGACTGCGCGCTGGAGCCCGTGCAGGCGGAGGCGGTGTCGGAAGAGGCGTGAGACGGTTCGTGCTGCTCCTTGCCGGAGCGGCGCTGCTCAGTGGGTGCGGGTCGAAGCAGGAAGCCGTCGTGACGACGCCGGTCGTCACGCCGCCGCGTCATGTCGACACGACGCCCGACGTTCGGCTCGCGCGCGTGCAGGTGACCGTTGTCGACGGCGACACGAACCGGCGAGTCCGCGGCGCGCGCGTCTCGATCGGTAAGCACGCTGCGCGCAGCGACCGCCACGGCGTTGCGCACGTACCGCTGCTCCACCGTGGTGCGTACATCACGGTCGCCGCGAAAGCGGGTTATACGACGCGAGCGGTGCGACTGTCGCTCGAGACGCATCCGAAGTCGACCATCCGCATCTATCAACGGTCGCTGCAGTGGACGGAGTACAAGGCAGACCCGCCGCTCTCGATCCGCCCGCCGTTCAAGGTCGTCTGGTCACGCGGGCTCGGCGCGCTGATCGAGTTCCCCGCGGTCGTCGAAGGCGGCATCGCCTACATAGCGAACGCGCGCGGCTCCGTGCGCGCGCTCGACATGCGGACGGGCCACCTCGTCTGGCGGCACGACATACCGCACGGGAAGATGGCCTCGTCTCCCGCCGTTGTCGGCAAGACGCTCGTCGTGAACGGGATGGACGGCCACGTCTGGGTGCTGCGCCGAAGCGACGGCCGGCTGCTCTGGCACTACACGGTCGGCTCGCCGGTCGAGTCCTCGGCGGTTGTCGTCGACGGCGCGGATGTTTTCGGTTCGTGGAATGGGACGGTCACCGCCCTCGACCTTCGCACGCACCGGGTGCGCTGGCGGCACACGTTCGGCTGCAAGATCACCTCGTCGGTCGCCGTCAGCGGCGCGACGCTCTTCATCGGCGACTACTGCGGCAGGCTGCTCGCGTTGCGCGCATCCACCGGCGCGCTGCTCTGGTCGCGGAGCGTAAACGGCCGGGTCTACGGAACGCCGGCGGTCTCCGGCGGACGCGTCTTCGTCCCGAGCTCGACCGGAGGCTCGCTGACCGCCTTCTCGACCCACGGCGCCTATCTCTGGCGGCGCTCGACCGGCTCGTACGTGTATTCGTCCCCGGCCGCAGCGGACGGACGCGTCTTCTTCGGCTCGTACAACGGCGTCTTCTACGGGCTGTCGGCACGCACGGGCGCAACGCTCTGGGAGCACTCGACCGGCGGCCCGATCTCGGGCGCGGCCGTCGTGGTCGACGGCGTTGCCTACGCCGGTTCCTTCGCGCACCGCATCCTCGGTGTCGACGCGCGCAGCGGCCGCGTGCTGATCGACTTCCCGCACGGCGAGTACGTGCCGGTCTCCGGGAGCGGGCGCCGGCTCCTCCTCCACGGCTACTCGCGGCTGTACGCCGTCGAGCGCGCGTAACCTGCCGCCGATGCGTTATGCGGTCACAGGGGCAGCAGGCTTCATCGGCTCGCAGCTCGCCGGCCGCCTCGAGGAGCTCGGCCACCAGGTCGTGGGCTTCGACAGCTTCACCGACTATTACGACCCGGCCCGGAAGGAGGAGAACGCGCGCGACCTGGACGTGCGGCGCGTCGACCTCGGCGAGGGCCACCTCGACTTCGAGGAGTACGACGCGGTCTTCCACCTCGCCGGCCAGCCCGGCGCGCGCAGCTTCGGGCACGTCTTCCCCGACTACCTCTGGCGGAACGTGCTCGCGACACAGCGGGTCTTCGAGGCGGCGGCGAGCGCCGGCAAGCCGGTCGTGTGGGCGAGCTCCTCATCCGTCTACGGCGACGCCGAGCGCTACCCGACCTCGGAGGACGTGACGCCTCGGCCGAACAACCCGTACGGGATCACGAAGCTCACCTGCGAGCACCTCCACGACACGTACGAGCGCGTGTTCGGCCTGCGCGCGGTGGGCTTGCGGTACTTCACCGTCTACGGCCCCCGGCAGCGCCCCGACATGGCCTTCGCGCGGATGCTGGATGCGCTCGCCCGCGACGAGGAGTTCGAGGTGTACGGCGACGGGCTCCAGTCACGGTCGTTCACGTTCGTGGACGACGTCGTCGAGGCGACGATCGCGGCGCTCGAGGCGGCGCCCGGGATCTACAACGTCGGCGGCGGGGAGGAGGCGACGGTCCGTGATGCACTCGCGCTCGCCGGCGAAGTCGCCGGCCGCGAGCTCCGTGTCACCTACGGGCCGCCGCAGACGGGCGACAACCGGCGGACGAAGGCCGACACCACGCGGATCCGGGAGGCGACCGGCTGGGAGGCCTCGACGCCGCTTCGCCAGGGCCTGGCGCGCCACTGGGACTGGGTCTCCGCTAGGGTCGCAACCGCATGAACGCCCCCCGTCTCGAGGAGCGCGAGGTCGATCTCGCGCGCTGGCGCCGCGCGGTCGTCGCGCTCTGGTGGCTGCCCGTCGCGGGGCTCGTGCTCGGCGCGATCGCGGGCGGCCTCTACTCGTTCCGCGGCGGGACGAACTACAAGGCGACCGCGCTCATCTCGCTCGGCCAGCCGACCTCGCCGGGCGGCGCGCTCGTTCCCACGTTCGGCACGAACCCTCGGGCCGTCTCGCAGATCGTCACGGGCGCGAAGTTTCAGGAGGACGCCGCGAATGCCGCGGACATGCGTCCCGCCGCGCTCCGCGGGCACATCTCCGTCGCGCAGGTCGGCACGGCAGGCGCAGGCGCCACGCGAACGGCGCCGCTCATCTCGCTGACCGTCACCGGAACGCACGGGAAGAACGTCGCGGCCGCCGCGAACGCACTCGCCGACATCGTCGTGAAGCACACGACCGCCGACTACGTCAACCAGAAGATCCGGACGTTCAACGCGACCCTGACGAACGTCACGAATCAGCTGGGCTCGATCACGAAGCAGCTGGTCGTGATCGACGCAGCGCTCGCCGAGGCGCGCGCGAAGCACCTCGACCCGTTCCAACAGCTCGTGATCGTCGGTCAGGAGGACAACCTCGAGACGCGTCAGGGGAACCTGATCGCCCAGCAGGAGACCCTGCAGCAGCAGCTCGTCTTTGCGCAGAAGGTCGAGAGCGCGGACATCGTCGAGCCGGCCGCCGCGGAGAAGGCGAGCGCGCACTCGAAGCCCGCCTCGCTCGTGATCGGCGCACTGATCGGTTTGATCATCGGCGCGATCGTCGCGATCGCGGGCGAGTCGCGCTTTAGCCGACGCCCGGCGTAGCATCGCCCGCATGCTGGAGGGCAAGCGCGTCGCGGTCGTCGTTCCGGCGCACAACGAGGAGCAGCTGATCGTCCCGACGGTCCAGGGTGTCCCGGGCTTCGTCGACAAGATCTACGTCGTCGACGACCGGTCGAGCGACGCCACGGCGGAACGAGCACGCTCCACCGGCGACCCGCGCGTCGAGGTGATCGTGCACGAACGCAACCTCGGGGTCGGCGGCGCGATCGTCACCGGGTACAAGCGTGCGCTTGCAGATCGAATGGACGCGACCGCGGTGATGGCGGGCGACAACCAGATGGATCCCGACGAGCTCGAGATGCTGACGCTGCCGATCGTCCGCGACGAGCTCGACTACGCGAAGGCGAACCGGCTCTTCACGGGTAGCGCGTGGAAGCTGATCCCGCGCAACCGCTACCTCGGGAACGCGGTGCTCTCGCTGCTCACGAAGGTCGCGTCAGGCTACTGGCACATCGCCGACTCGCAGGCCGGCTACGCGGTGATCTCGCTGCGAATCCTGCAGCTCCTCGACCTCGACCGCATCTACACCTCGTACGGCTTCCCCAACGACATGCTCGTGCACCTGAACGTGTGGAACGCGCGTGTGCGCGACTTTCCGTCGCGGCCGATCTACGGCGTCGGCGAGCGCTCGGGCATTCGCATCCGGCGCGTCGTGCCGCGCATCTCGTGGCTCCTCTGGAAGGGCTTTTTCTGGCGGATGCGCGAGAAGTACGTGATCCGCGACTTCCACCCGCTCGTGTTCTTCTACTTCCTCGGGTTCCTGATGATGACCGTCGGGCTCGCGCTCGGAATCGCCGAGGCCGTGTTGCGCGGCCTCGGGAACAACATCACGCCCGCGACGATCGTGCTCGTGGCGCTGCTTCTCATCTCCGGCAGTCAGTTCACCTTGTTCGCCATGTGGTTCGACATGGAGTCGAACAAGGATCTCCGCTGAGGGTTAGTCGGCCTTCACATAGACGTGCACGGCGAGCGGGCCGAACGAGTCCGAGAAGCCGTGACCGTGGACCAGCACCGTTCGCTTCTCACCGAAGACGCGCAGAGTGCCGTTCGCGAGTTTCGGTACGTGGATCTCGGCGGGGACGACCCTCGAGAGCGCGTTGACGGCGAAGATGTACGTCTGCCCCTCGCCGCGCCGGGCCGCCAGCTTGATCTCCGGTCTGTTCGAGCTCGCCGGTAGTGAGGATCCGAGCAGCCCCGGCCGGACTGCCGCTGCGAGTGCGCTGAACCGCTTGATCGCGTGCTGCACCTGCGGTGTCACGTTGAGCGCGCTTTGTGGCGGCGCCAGGCTGTGCGTGAAGAAGCCGATTCCCCGGGCGCCGCCGGCGATCGCGAGCCACGTCTCAGCGTTCAGCTGCTCCGGCGTGATCTGGAAGCCGCCGCAGTAGCCCGGCTTCAGCGGGCCTGTTTCGATCCACTGGAACGTCGGCATGTCCCCGGCGAGCTGCACGAATCGCTTCTGCGCGTCGTACACGGCCGCCAGGTCCTGGTGGCAGTGGTTGAGCGGGTAGAGATCGAACCCCGCGATGTCGGCGAGCCGGGCGAACGCGCTCGTGACGCGCGGGCTCACCGCAGGGTCCCTGTACGGGGGCGGTGCGAAGGCACTCGTCGTGGTGACGAAGCTGAGGCGGCCGTCCGGATTCCCGCGCGGGTCGGGAAACGCCGCGGCGAGCTTCCGGGGCGTCCAGCCGTTGTTCTCGGGCTCGTCTGGATATGTCCAGCCGAGGAGCCGCGCGCCCCCTGCCTTGCCGCCGGCCTGGATCGGCAAGACGCCTAACTGCCCGCCGTGGAGCCGCGCCACCTGCGCCGCCGGCTGCGAGCCGGGGCAGCTCTCGTTCAGGATCAGGTTGACGGCGAGCTCGCGCGCGCGAGCCACGTCCGTGGCGGTGCACTGGTCGATCAGCATGATCGGGAAAAACGGCTTCCCGCCGACCCTGATCGTCGAGCCGGTGACCGACGCGGCGGCCGTCGGGGCCGCCGTCGCCTTCAGGATCGTCGCGTGCGCGGACGAGCAGGAAACGCCGAGCACGAGCGTGCTGAGCGCGAGCAGGTGCTTGAACAACGGTGGAACCTCCAGGATCGACGACGATCCGTGCCCCCGACTGTTCGAAGTAGAGGAGTCTAGGCGACCGTGAAGCCGACGCGCGCCGCCTGCGACGCGCGCACGGTGACGACCAGTTCGATGATCCCCATGCCGGTGTCGTGGGCAGTCTGGAGCACGGTCGAGCCGGATGGGCCTGCGGCCGCGCTCGGAAGCGTGCAGGTCGAATTGGAGGCGCAGCGGGCGGTGATCGACGTCACCGAAAGCCCGGTCGCCTTCGCGAAGCGGAGCGTCCAGCCCTTGCCGTTGCCGCGGCCGTCGGCCACCTTCACCGTCACCGCAGCGGTCGCGCCGGCGGCGAGCGACGGATGCGTCGAGGCGACCGAGAGCTTTCCCGGCGCGAGGCCGAGCTTCACGACGATCGAGCCCGCGCTCGCAGGCGCCGCGAGGACGAGGCCGACCAGCAGACCGATGAGCGTGCGCCGCAGCACCACTCGGATCCTCCTGCCCAGGGCGGCGCCGGGCCATTCCCGCCCTGGGACGTGCCGGGTACCCGCTCCGGGTGATCTCTCACCCTTCGGAGGGAGTCGAGCGCCTAGCCTCGGGCCTGCTCGCTCGCGTCGGCGACGTCCCGTGCCAGCAGCTCGAGGCCGCACGAACGGCAGTGGTGCGGGAAGCGCCAGACGCCGTCGTCGCCGAGCCGCCCGCGGTCGTACGCGACTTCCCAGTGGTGGTCGCAGTTCGCCACCTGCTGCGCTTCAGGCCGCGGCTCCGGTTCCGGCTCCGGCTCTGGAGCAGGGGCGGGCGGCGGCGGCGCGGTGATCTCGTCTGCGGGATGCTGCAGGGTCGTTTCCTGCTCGGGCTCGCGGCGCCCGCGGCGCCGCCGGGCGAGGAGTGCGGCAGCGCCGAGAAGCAGAGCCGCAACGACCGCAGCCGCGACGAAGTAGATCCAGCGTGCGATGCCCGTCGAGGACGAGCCGCCGGCGATCCCGGGCACCGTCTGCGTCGGCTGGGCCGAGCTGAACACCTGCTTCACGTCGGTGTTCGTGACGGAGAAGCGCGGCCGGGCGGTCACCGCCGGCCCACCGGGGACCGTCAACCGGACGAGGGCGCTGTAGTCGCCGGGCCGGAGCGCCTTCTTCAGCAGCACCGGGTAGTCGATCGCCGTCTGTGGCAGGAACGTGTCGAGTGTGAACGGCAGCGTCTCGACGACCGCGCCGCTCTTGTCGTAGATCGTGATCGTGCCGCGCGGCTTCGTCAGCACGTTGCCGGTGCTCAGCAGGTGAACGAACACCTTCTGGAAGCCGCCGGAGCCGCCGGTCGTGACGTTCCCGATCGTGAATCCGATCCGCTTCGGCCCCGGCACGTTCACCTGAACAGCGACGATGGTCAGGTCGCGGATCTTGATCTGGACACGCGCCTTCTGGCCGGGCTTCTGCTCGGCGACGCGCTGCGAGGTCTCGGCGACGATCCCGGCGACCCATTGCCCGGGCTTCGCCCCGCGCGGCACGTGCACGGTGAAGGGCACCTTGCGGTGTGCCCCGGGAGCGAGCGCGAACGAGGTCTTGGACAGCGAGACCCACGAGCCGGTCTGCGTCGGTGGGGTGTCCGTCTTGTAAACGGTGCCGCTCGTCGGGCCGGTCGTGCCGTCGGCGGTGAAGAGCTTCGCCGTTCCCGCCGCCGTGCCCACATTCGAGACGATCACCGCGCCCTGCTTCGTCGAACCGGGGGCGAGCGAATAGACGAAGTAGCCGAGCTTCGGGTTGCCGACGGCCCGCAGGCCGAAGACCGCGCCCTTCGCGGCGGCCTGCGCGGCCGGGACGACCACGAGTCCCGCGAGCACGACGACGGCGGCGAGGCGGCGCATCGTCCGGATGCTACGGCCCGGTGCTGCCGGACAGCGTCACGGTCGAGCTGTAGGTGCCCTTGATCGTGCTCGCCGGCACCGTCAGCTGGAACGTGTTCGCGATGTCGAAGTCCCCCGTCCCGGTAGCGGCACCCGCGTTATAGATCGTCTGGGTCGCTGCGCCGAGCGTGATCGGGTAGCTGACGCCGGTCGGGGCCGGGTTGCTGCTGCACCCACCGAGACACGTGAAGCTCCCGCCGGTGACGACGAGTGCGGGCAGGGTGTACGAACCGAACGTCGGTGTCGTCGCCGAAGCCTGCACCTTCCATCCGGCCTTGTTGCCGTTCGACGAGTTCACCTCGGTGTCGATCGTGAAGCTCGTCGTCTGATCGTCGCCGTTCAGCGTGACCGCGGTGTTCAGCGGGCTCGACGTGAGGATGTTGAACGAGAACTGCGCCGCTGTCGCCGACGGGACGACGACGAGGGCAAGTAGCACGAGCGGAATCAGCCGGCGCACGGTCGTAGGCTACGGCCCCGCCGCAATCGCGACGGTGATCGTGCTCGAATAGGTCGCTGCGATCGTGTTCGCCGGAATCCCGACGTTGACGTTCACGGCGACGTCGATCCGGCCGAGACCGCTGCCCGACGAGGCGTTGAGGATCTTCGTCGAGGTCGGCGAGATCGGGAGCGCGACGTTCGTGTTGGCCGCGTTGTTTCCCGGCACTGCGCAGGTCGAGCCGCTGTGGCAGCCGGTCGCGACGCTCGTGATCGTCGAGGCGTCCGCCGGCAGCGTGTGCCCCGCGCCGTCGCTGTACTGCGTCGAGGTGATCGTCAGGTTCCAGCCCCCGCCCGACGCGAGCCCCCGTGCATCGACGACCTGCAGCTGCGCCTGGTAGCTCGCGACCTGATCGTCTCCCGTCAGCGTGTCCGGGAACGACGGTGAGTTCAGCGCAGCAACAGTCAGCGTCGTCCCGCCGGCGATCACGGTGTTGACGGTCACGCCCGCCGCGCGCGCTGCCGCCGCCGTGACGGAGGCGGCGAGCAGCGCGGCGAGGACAAGCGTGGCGTTTCTGCGCATCGGTTCCCCCATTGTCGAGGCGCGACGACGGCCCTGCCGAAGGGAATCGGTAGGAAATCGGTTGAAAAAGGTTCGTAAGGATCGGAGCCACCGGCCAACCGGCGGAGTACCATCCTGCGCGATGCCGACTTCGGTTGTCACGGGGGGCGCCGGCTTCCTCGGGTCGCACCTTTGCGACCACCTCCTCCACGAGGGTCACCGGGTCGTCTGCGTCGACAACCTCGAGACCGGCTCGCTCGAGAACATCGCGCACATCAAGGACGATGCATTCGTCTTCCTGAACCACGACGTCACCGAGCCGATCCACGTCGAAGGCCCGGTCGACTTCGTGTTCCACCTCGCGGCGCTCGCGAGCCCCGTCGATTACATGCGGATGCCGCTCGCGTCGCTGAAGGTCGGCTCGTACGGGACGCATCACGCGCTCGGGCTTGCGAAGTGGAAGCGCGCCAGGTTCCTGATCTCCTCGACGAGCGAGGTGTACGGCGACCCGCAGGTGCACCCGCAGCCGGAGACGTACTGGGGGAACGTCAACCCGATCGGGCCGCGCGGCGTATACGACGAGGCGAAGCGCTACGCCGAGGCGCTGACGATGACGTACCACGAGCAGCAGGGCGTCGACACGTGCATCGCACGCATCTTCAACACATACGGACCGCGCATGCGTAAGAACGACGGGCGCGCATCGGTCAACTTCATCCACCAGGCGCTCGAGGGGAAACCGCTCACCGTCTACGGCGACGGCTCGCAGACGCGGTCGCTCTGTTATGTCGACGACCTGATCCGCGGCCTCTACGCGCTCGCCTCGAGCGGCGAGCATCTGCCCGTGAACCTCGGCAACCCGGATCACGAGGTGACGATGCTCGAGCTCGCGCAGACGGTGATCCGTGTCACCGGCTCGGCGAGCGAGCTCGTCTTCGAGGCGCTCCCCACCGACGACCCGCAGGTGCGGCGCCCGGACATCACGCGCGCACGCCAGGTGCTCGGGTGGGCGCCGGAGATCGATCTCGAAGAGGGTTTGAAGCGCTGGCTCTCGGCGCTCGGGCGGGAACCCGTCTCCGTCTGAGCATGCGGCGCTGGGGGGTCATCGCCGCCGTCCTCGCGACGGCGCTGCTCGCCGCGAGTGCCCAGCCGGCGCATGCCTCCCGCTACCTGCGCATCGGCATCTTCGACCAGGCGCAGGCGGTCTTCTCCGCCGACCCGGACGCGACCTTCGCGACCTTCGAGCAGCTGCACACGCAGGAGCTCCGCGTGACGATGTACTGGGGCGGCCAGTTCGGGGTCGCCGCGCGCCGGCCCGCCCACGCCACGAATCCGGCCGACCCGGCGTACAACTGGACGATCTACGACCGTGTCGTCGAGCGCGCGGCGGCGCACGGGATCCACGTCCTGTTCTCGATCTACGGCACGCCGCTGTGGGCGAACAAGGGCCAGACGCTGAATCACGCACCGACGCACTGGACCGACCTGCGGAACTTCGCCCGCGCGGCGGCCACCCGCTACAGCGGGTCGTACAAGGCCGACGACGGCACCGTCCTGCCGGCCGTACGCGACTGGCTGGCGTGGAACGAGCCGAACAACCCCGTGTTCCTCTCGCCGCAGTACAGGAAGTCCGGCAAGAAGTGGGCGATGGTCGGCGCGAGCGCGTACGCGAAGATCTGCAACGGGGTCTACAGCGGCGTGCACCTCACGTTGCTGAGAAGCGAGCGGGTCGCCTGCGGCGGCACGGCGCCGCGCGGCAACAACGACCCCTCGAGCTCGCGGCCCTCGGTCTCGCCGCTCGCATTCATCCGCGCCGTGAAAAAGGCCGGGTTGAAGACATTCGACGCGTGGGCGCATCATCCGTACTACGCAGGCCCGACCGATCAGCCGACGACGAAGCCCGTCACGGCGAAGGGCGCGCCTGCGACGGCGGTCACGCTCGGCAACATCGGCGACCTGATCAAGCTCGTCACGCAGCTGTACGGCCACAAGCGGATCTGGATCACCGAGTACGGCTACCAGACGAATCCGCCCGACCACCTGCTCGGCGTCACCTACGCGAAGCAGGCCGCGTATCTGAAGCAGGCCTTCGCGATCGCGAAGAAGAACCCGCGCATCGACATGATGTTGTGGTTCCTGCTCCAGGACGACCCGAACCCGAACGGCTGGCAGTCCGGGCTGCTCACGGCCAAGGGCGCGAAGAAGCCGGCGTTCGTGGCGTTCCAGAAGCTCCGGTAGCGGGAGTACGTTTCACCCCGATGGGCGAAGCGGCCGCCAGCTGGCCCGGTGCCGAAAGACGCGATCCGCCGATGTCGTCGCCGACGTGGGTCATCCGAAGCGCGCTCGCCCGCTGGCTGCGCGCCCAGGCCGGGGTGCTCGCCGAAGGCCCCCGCGTGCGGATCCTCGACGTCGGCTGCGGGGTCAAGCCGTACTACCCGTTCTTCGCGGAGGTCGCGTCCGAGTACGTCGGAGTCGACGTCGTCGACAATCCGGCCGCGGAGCTGAAGGGCCCGGTGGAGGCCCTCCCGGTCGAGGATGGAAGCTTCGACGTCGTGCTCTGCACGCAGGTGCTCGAGCACTGCGACGACCCGGCGCGGGCGGTGAGCGAGCTGCATCGCGTCACGCGTCCGGGCGGGCGCGTGCTCGCCTCGACGCACGGCGTTCAGGTCTACCACCCCTCGCCGGTCGACTACTGGCGCTGGACGCACGAGGGCCTGAAGAGGCTCTTCGTGACGAGCGCCGAGTGGAGCTCGGTCGAGGTCGAGCCGGCGGCGGGAACCGCGTCCGCGCTCGCGATGCTGCTCGGAACCTACGTCGAGATCGCCTTGCGGCGCACGCCGCTCGCGCGACCGCCCGTCTGGATGCTCAACCGCGCCGGGGCAGCGCTCGATGCACGGCTCAGCCGGCTCTCGTCGCCGCTGCCCGGGTCGCTGATCCCGAACCTGCACGTCGTCGCACGCCCCTGAGATGCGGCTGCTTCGCCGCAACGCGCTCGGCGTGTACGCGGTGTACGCGGCGTCGATCGTCTCCGGTCTTGTCGTCACGCCGATCATCGTCCATTCGCTGGGCAAGGCCGGTTACGGCGCCTGGAGCTTCATCGGCGCGGTCACGATCTACCTCTCGGTGCTCGACCTCGGCGTCGGCCCGGCGATCGTCCGTTTCGGCGCGGAGGCGCGCGGGCGCAAGGCCGTGCAGGACCTCAACGAGATCGCGTCCACCGGTCTCGCGATGTACGCAGGCATCGGGCTCGTCACGATCCCGATCGGCGTCGGGCTCGCCTGGGTCGTTCCGCTGGCGGCGCACGTGCACCATCATTTGATCTGGGAGTCGCGCGTCGCGACGCTCCTGATCGTCCTCTCGCTCGCGCTGCGCTTTCCGCTCGGGCTGTTCAACAACCTGCTCGTCGCCCAGCAGCGGTGGGACCTGCAGAACCTCGGCAACTTCGTCTCGACCGCGCTCTACGCGATTCTCGTTGCCGTGCTGCTGCCGCACTTCGGCGGGATCGTCCTCCTCGGCGCCCTCACGCTTGCCACCGGCCTCGTGCGGCTCACCCTGCCGCTCGCGTGGCTGAAGCGCGAGATCCCGGAATTGCGCGTTCGCCGGCGGTTCGCCTCCCGCAGCCGACTCCGGGAGCTGACGACCTTCAGCTCGTCGAACTTCCTCGTCCACATCGCCCAGAAGATCGTCTTCTCGACCGACGTCGTCGTCGTCGGCATCGTCCTCGGCGCCACCTCGGCCGCGGTGTACGGCGTTCCCGCGAAGCTCTTCGCGCTGATCTTCGGGATCGGGACGGCGGTGACGACGTTGATGTTCCCCGCATTCGCCGAGCTCGAAGGGGCGGGCGCCGCGGACAGGCAACGGCGTCTTCTGCTCGCCGGGCTGCGCGGTGGGACGGTGCTGATGCTCGTGCTCGCCCTCCCTTTCCTGTTCATCCCGGATCTGCTGATCCACGCGTGGATCGGCGGCGGTTTCCACGGCAGCTACCTCGTCATGGCGCTCCTGGCGGGTGTCGCGCTCGTGCATCAGCCGATCTACGTGCTCACGCAGTTCCTGATCGCGCGCGGCCTTCAGCGGCCCGTCGCAATCGCGTCGATCGTCACGACGCTCGCGAACCTCGCGCTGTCGTTCGCGCTCGCGTGGACCGTCGGCATCTGGGGCGTCGCACTGTCCACACTCGTGACGGACTTCCTGTTGCTGGTCTGGCTCGTGCCTCGAATCGCAGCGCCTGCGGCCGGCGCGTCGAGCACGGTCCTCGTGCGCGCGATGCTGCGTCCGTTGCTGCCCGCGCTCGTCCCGGCGGTGCTCGTCTTCGGGGCGCTCTCGCGCTGGCTCGAGCCGAGGACACTGCTCACGCTCGCGCCGATCGGGGTTCTCTGGGCGGTCGCCGCGGGCTTAGCGGGCTGGCGGCTCGGATTCACCGCCGAAGAGCGCTTGCGCCTGCGCGATCAGATCCGGCCGTCCCGGCGGTCGGCGCAGACGGTCGAGCTCGCCTAATGCGGCGGTGGTAGGTAGGCGTCGAGCACCTCCGTCTCGAAGCGGCGGGCGAGCACGTCCCAGTCGAGCTCACGGCCGGCCCGAGCAGCGGCCTCGGCGAGCCGGCCGCGCGCTGCATCGTCGGTCAGCAGCTGCACGACGGCCTCGACGAACGACGCGCCGTCCGGCACGAGCACGCCGGCGCCCGTCTCACGAAGGTTCGCGGTCACCTCGTAGTCGTACGAGACGGTGGGGACGCCGAGGCCGATCAGCTCCGACACCTTTGCCGCGCGGATCCCGGTGTCGGCCGTTCGAGCATACGGCGCGACGTCGAACTGGGAGGCGACGGCTAGGGCGCGTTCGCGCGGCAGGCGCCCGAACAGGACGACATCGTCGCGGTTCGCGAGTCGCGCCGTGACTCGCTCGCTCGGGCCCCCCACGAGCCAGAGGCGCGCCGTCGGCACGCGCGCATGGATCTGCTGCCACAGCTCGAGCAGATGGTCGACGTTGTAGAGCGGATCGTCTGCTCCACGGTCGCCCTCCGTGAGCAGGTGGGCCGCCATCCAGCCGAGCACCACCTCGCCCGGCTGCTTGCGGCGCGCGGCGTCGGCTCGCAGCTCGTCGGTCGCGGCGCGCAGGTTCACGCCCTGCGGAATGACGACCCACGGCTTGTCGACGCCCAGCGACTCGTAGGTGCGCGCGGCCCGCTCCGCCGTGACGACGTAGGCCCGGAGCGACGGGCTCTTCATCGACTCGATCTCGCGCTCGCTGAAGAAAGGATCGTCGGCGTCCATGACGGCTCCGCCGGGCCAGTGCCGAAGCTGGTCGAAGTCGAGCGCGAGCAGGCTCGTATACCTGCGCGCTGCCGCGTTCAGCGCGGCGCCGTAGAGCAGCGGCTTCGATGCGGTGAACGCCCGGAACCCGAGCCCGCGGCGGACACGGCCGCGCGGAAGCCGGAGCAGACACGCATCCAGCCGCTCGAGGCGAGGCAGGAGCTCGGCGTAGCGCGGGTTGTTGTGATCGCGGAACCAGATCGAGAGCAGTGCGACGCGATCCGCAGCCGGACGGCCGAGTGCGAGCCGCCGCAACGAGACGTCCCTCACCCGAGCGCCTCCGCGTACACGTCTGCGGTCAGGTTCGCCATCTTCTCGACGGAGAACTCCGCGCGCGCCCGCTGCCGGCCGGCGTCGCCCAGACGAGCGCCGAGCTCCCGGTCGGAGAGGACGTCGAGCAGCCGGGCGGCGAGCGCCTCGTCGTCGCCGGCCGGAACGAGGAAACCGGTCTCTCCGTCGACGACGATCTCGGGGATCGCGCTGACGCTCGTCGCCACGACCGGCAATCTCGCGAGCATCGCCTCGAGCAGCACGATCCCGAAGCCCTCCCAGCGCGAGCTGTGTGCGAAGACGTCCGCGCGGTCGAGCCAGTCTCGCGGCTCGACCCTCCCGGCGAGCGTGACCGCCGCGTCGATGCCGAGACTTGCCGCAAGCGCCCGTGTGCGCGTTTCGAGCGGCCCCCAGCCGAGGATCGCCAGTCTGGCGGAAGGCTCGCGCTCGTGCACACGCGCAAACGCGCGCAGCAGCGTCGCGTGGTCCTTCTGCTCGATCAGGCGGCCGACGGCGAGCACGAGCGGCGCACCGTCGGGGATGCCCGCAGCAGCGGGCGTCGTCTCGGAAGGCCTGTCCGGCGGCTCATCCAGTCCGTAGTGGATCGTGACGAGCTTCTCCGCGGGCAGACCGGCCGCGACGTGGAACGCGCGCACGGCGTCGGAGATGGCGACGATCCGCTTCACCCCGTGCATGAGCGTGCGGTCGACGTGCCGGAACGGGCCGAGCAGATAGCGGTCGTCGTTGTGCCGCGTCGAGACGAACGGTGTGCGCAGGACATGCGCGGCGAACGAGCCGTAGGCGTCGGCGTGAACCATGTGGGTGTGCAGGAGGTCCGGTGCCGCCGCCTGCACCGCGCGCACGACGTCGCGCGCAAGGCGCGGGGACACGTCGGATCCGCACCGCACGCGCGTGAAGGGGACCTCTCGCTCCGCGAGCGCCGTGTGGAAGCGGTCCGCATCGAGCCCGCCGTCGAGCGAGAGAAACCGTGCGTCGATCCCTCGTGCGCGTAGTGCGGGGAGCAGGGCGAGGAGATGCTGCTCGGCGCCGCCGATCCCCTGGACCTTCGTCGCATGCAGGACCTTCACCGGCCGAGGATCCTGCGGTAGAGCCGCTCGGTGTCCTCGACCATGCGCGCGGTCGAGAATCGCTCGCGCATCCGCTCTGCGCCGGCGTTCCCCAGCCGGGTGCGAAGCGCGCGATCGTCGCGAATGCGTGTCAGCCGTTCGGCAAGGGCGGCGACGTCGCCGATCCGCACGACGAACCCGGTCTCGCCGTCGTCGACGACCGTGCGCGTACCGCCTGCGTCCGTTGCGACGACCGGCACGCGCGCGGCCTGGGCCTCGATTGCCACGACCGGCGAGCCTTCGTTCAGCGACGAGAGCAGGAACGCATCGAACGCCGCGTACCAGTCGCCGATGTCCTCGACGTACCCGAGCAGGTGGATGCGCGAAGAGATGTCGAGCTCGCGGGCAAGCGCTTCCACCTCGGCGCGGAGCTCGCCGTCGCCCGCCGCGACGAGGACGGCACCGTCGACGGCTGCGATCGTCCGCACCAGGTCGAGCGGTTGCTTGATCGCGGTGAGGCGCCCCGCCCAGCCGACCACGAATGCCTCGTCGCCGACGCCGAGCTCGGCGCGCTTCCGGGCGCGTGTCGCGGCGTCGCTGCGGATGCGCGCATCGAGGTCGAACCCGTACGGGATCACCGCGATCTTCTTCGGCGGCGCGATCCGCAGGCGAACCAGGTCGGCGCGCACCTCGTCACTCACCGCGACGAGTGAATCGGCCGCATGCGCGAGGGTACGCTCGACGAGCCGGAACACGTGCTCACGCACGGGATCGAAGTAGCCGCTCAAGACGTGGCCGTGGAACGTGTGCACAACGCAGCCGGGCCGTGCGCTGCCGCGTGACACGGCGGCGAGCCGCCCCGTCGTGCCGGCCTTCGACGTGTGCGTGTGCAGGACGTCGGGCTGCCGGTCGCGGAGCACTCCACGGATCGCGCCGATCGCAGCAACGTCCGCGCGCAACGAGACCTCACGCTGCAGGCTCGGAAGGTGGACGTACGGCACACCGAAGTCGACGGCCACCTGCTCCATCGACGCCTCTCCTTCGGGGATCCTGCCCGCGACGACGATCACGTCGTGGCCGAGTCGTTGCTGCCCGGCGGCGAGCTCGATCACCGACAACGCCGCGCCGCCCACGTTGAGCCGGGCGATGGCGTGAACGATCCTCACGAGGTCACCTTCGGCCACGCGGCGCACGCCGCGCAGACACCGAGAACGATCCAGACCGTGGCCGCGAGCGGCGTGCCGCCGAAGAGCGCCTCGCCCGCGATCGCGCCGATCGCCGCTGCCAGCCAGGCGACGCCGATCGGGCTGCGTCGCGCGGCCGAGACCGCCGCGCGGCCGGCCGCCACGAGCAGCGCGAGCAGAGCGACGGATCCGACGATGCCGAGCTCGGCGGGAACCTGGTCGAAGGTCTGCTGCGGGATCAGGGGGCGATTCGGGCGGGGGAAGTAGCGCGGCGGCTGGTCCGAGAACCGCTTCCGCGCGGCCGGGAGATACCGGTCGAACTCCTTCGGCGGGAGCAGGGGGTACCAGCCGGTCCCGAGCACGGGATGGTCGACGAACACGCGGAACTCGATGTAGGTGTAGATCAGCCGCTGGCTCCAGCTCCCTGCGTACTGGCCGCGGCGCTGCGGCGGCTTCCCGAACCACGACTGCAGGAATCCGAGCTCGCCGGAGCGGATCGTGAGCGTCCCCGCCGAGACGCACGCGATGACGAGCGCCGCCACGACCGCCGACCTGAGGTGCAGGCGGCGTTGGAGGAGAACGACCGCGAGAACCGCCACCGCTCCAAGGTAGAAGCCGAGGAGGCTCGAGAGCGCGGCGCCGAGGACGCAGCCGATCCCGCCGGCTACGACCGCGACCGCGGCACGGGCCGGGCGCCTTCCTTCGAAGACGAGGACGAGTCCGTACACGAGCGGCAAGGTTGCGAGCGCGGCGTAGTCGTGCTCCCCGAGGAACGACGACTGCCGCCCGCCGCCGGCGCTGATGAAGTTCTCGAGCGCGAGCACGTCGGCTGCGATCGTGAACAGCAGCAGCACGTCGACGAGCGCTTCGAAGTCGTCCCTGGTACGAACGAAGGCGAGGGCGCCGAGACCGAGCCCGGCGAGCTCGACGAGCTTCGCGCCGCCGACGAGAGCGGTGGCTCCGTTCGTCGCCGCCGTCGCGATGACCAGCGCGCAGAAGATGAACGCGAAAGCCACGACCGCGCCTGCCCTGTGCGGGCGCGCACGGTAGGCGAGAGTGAACGCGGAGAGGATGAAGAGGGCGACGAGCGCCACGTCGCCGGGAACGACCGACGCCGAGGTGCCTCCGACATGCACGTCGACGCTCGGCTGATCGTTTGCGCGGACGAGTGCGAGAGCGACCGCGACGGCGAGCAGCGCGAAGGACGGCGAGCGGAGCCGGCGCCACAGGGCCATGTCGCGGATTGCCGGCACGCCGCCCTACGATAGCCCGGTGCGCGTCGTCATCCTCACGGGAATCTGGCCGCCCGATGTCGGCGGCCCTGCGACGCACGGGCCGGATTTCGCGCGGTTCCTTCGCGATCGCGGCCACACCGTCGACGTTGTCACGATGGCCGACAGCGAACCGTCGGAACGGCCGGTCCCGGTGCACGCGGTCCCGCGCGGCCGGCCGTTCCCGATCCGCTACCCGCAGGTAGCCCTGACGGGTGCCGCGCTGGCACGCCGCGCGGACGTCGTCTACGCGACCGCCACCTACCTCGCAGCAGCGGCCGCCGCGACCCTCGCGCGCGCGCCGCTCGTCGCGAAGCTCGTCTCGGACCCCGCGTACGAGCGTGCACGTCGCTACGGGCTCTTTCGCGGGTCGCTCGAGGCGTTCCAGCCCGCCCACGGGGGCCGGGTCGACACACTCAAGCGTCTTCGCACGGCGTCGCTTCGCCGGGCGAGCCGCATCGTCGTTCCGAGCAGGTACCTGGCGGACATCGCAACCGCGTGGGGGCTCGATTCTTCGCGTGTCGAGGTGCTCGTCAACCCCGCGCCGCCGCCGACGGATGTCGCACCGGCCGAGCTTCCGCGGGGGACATTCGTCTTCGTCGGCAGGCTGACCGAGCAGAAGGCTCTTCCCGTCCTGCTGGACGCGTTCGAGCAGGTGGAAGGCGCCACGCTCGAAATCGTCGGCGACGGCGCCGAACGCGCATCGCTCGAACGGCGCGTCGCGAGCGGCCCCCTGGCGGGCCGCGTTCGTTTCGCCGGCGCGTTGCCGCGCGATCAGGTCCTCTCGCAACTCGCCGGCGC
>Ga0308174_10000207_pt1 | contig 23841 bp, 20 predicted proteins | sample PhyPR2_FD_203894 | JGI IMG/M metagenome (GOLD analysis project Ga0308174, IMG submission 203894) | Soil microbial communities from UC Gill Tract Community Farm, Albany, California, United States - DLSLS.P.R2 | ecosystem: Environmental > Terrestrial > Soil > Agricultural land | place: USA... | reverse complement strand
CGGCTATCGCGCGCACGCTCACGGAGGCATCCGACATTCTCCGTGGCGATGTACTCCAGCTCGATACCGCCGATGCGCTGACATCGACCATTGCCGTTCAGGCCGGACTCGTCGTCGCGGGCGTCGCCGCAACGCGTGCGCTGGAGGAAGAAGGCATCGAAGCGCAAGCCGTCGCGGGGCTGTCCGTCGGCGCTTATGGGGCGGCGGTCGCGTGCGGCGCGATTGCGTTCGACGACGCGCTGCGGCTCGTGCGCCTGCGCGCCACGCTCATGGAAGAAGCGTATCCGCGAGGCTACGGCATGTTGGCGGTGCTTGGGCTGAACGAACGCGAGATCGCGAGCGTGATCGCCGACGCCCACGCCGATGCGTACATCGGCAATCTCAATGCGCCGCGGCAGATTGTCGTATCGGGCAGCGACGCGGCGCTCGACGCGGTACGCCAACTCGCGCTCACGCGCGGCGCGCGCAAGGCCGAGCGGCTTGCCGTAAGCGTGCCCTCGCATTGCGTGCTGCTCGAGGACGCCGCCGCGCGGCTCGCGGAAGCGGCCGCCGAAGTGCGCTTTGCCGCCCCGCGCATCGCTTATGTCGGCAATCGCGGCGCGCGCGTGCTCTATCGCGCCGATGCGATCCGCGAAGACCTCGCGACGAATCTGCGCTTTCCGGTGCGCTGGCACGATTCGACGATTGCGCTCAGCGAGCGCGGCGCGAACGTGTTCGTCGAGATGCCGCCCGGCCGCACGCTCACCCAGTTGCTTTCGGAAGCCCTTCCCGATACGGACACGAACGCGTTCGCCGTCGACGGGGCACCCGTTTCATCGGCAGCCGCGCGCGTGCGTGCGGCCTGTCAGCGCACACTCGACTGACTCGCTTCGCGTGCGCGGCTGATTCACTTCCCTGCTGGCCTTTTCGTCAGGTTCTGTAAGCAAAATCGGAATTTTCGGATAGCTTACGGCGCCGCTTCCATTGAGCATGGCGCTCCGTCCGCTCGTTGGCTGACGGATAACCAAAATAGATCGATAAGGGCAGACCATGAAATTCGTTCACCTGGCATTGGCCGCATCCGCCGTCTTCACGCTCGCTTCCTGCAGCAGTGTCGCGAACCTGAATCCCGACACGCTCCTCCAGTCCGGTCAGTTGGCCACGCAGGCGTTCTCGCTGAGCGACACCGACGTGCGGCAGCTTTCCGACAAGTCCTGCGCGCAGACGGATGCCGAGAACAAGATTGCGCCAGCATCGAGCCAGTTCACGCAGCGCCTGAACCGCATCTCCAAGCAGCTCGGCGACAACATCAACGGCGTGCCGGTGAACTACAAGGTCTACATCACGAAGGACGTCAACGCCTGGGCGATGGCGAACGGCTGCGTGCGGGTGTACAGCGGCCTGATGGACATGATGAACGACGACGAAGTGCGCGGCGTGGTGGGCCACGAGACGGGCCACGTCGCGCTCGGCCACACGAAGAAGGCGATGCAGATTGCCTATGCGACGTCGGCGGCGCGCTCGGTGGCGTCGGCGGCGGGCGGCGTGGTGGGGAACCTGTCGGCTTCGCAGTTGGGCGATCTGTCGGAGAAATTCATCAACGCGCAATTCTCGCAATCGCAGGAAAGCGCGGCGGACGATTACTCGTTCGACCAGCAGAAGAAGATGGGATACAGCCCGGCGGGCCTCGTTACCGCGTTCCAGAAGCTGGCGGCGCTCGATGGCGGCAAGTCGAGCATGCTGAGCTCGCATCCGTCGTCGCCGTCGCGCGCGAAGCATATCGAGGAGCGGTTGGCTTCGGCGAAGTAAGGCTCGGCGAGCCGGCGGCGGGGAGCCGCCGGTTGGGGGCACTCGCGGTGCCCTCCAGCGCGACCTGTCGACGTCCATATGTAGCGTTCGTTCGCGCGCTGGCTCGATGGGTCATGCCGGCCTTGCTAGTCGGACCGCCTCCGGCGAGGTCGTGCCGCATGCGTCATGCATCGTTTGAAGTCCTTATTGTTGATGAACACGAAGGTGACATTAGCTTAACTATCTGTTCAACCGAGACGCCGGGTTTGAGTGGTTCGGTCTTCGCATCAAACTGCGAAAAGAAAGCGAAACTCTTTCACCGGATGACGCGGCGATAGAAACCCGCGCTTCATTCCGGTCAACGCAATCCCTTCCGCAAACCAAGAACAAAAAGCCCCGCAAGTTTTTAACCTTGCGGGGCTTTTCTTCCTACTACTGGCGGAGACGGAGGGATTCGAACCCTCGATCCAGATTTTAGCCAGATGCTCCCTTAGCAGGGGAGTGCCTTCGACCTCTCGGCCACGTCTCCCAAACTGTTCGTTGCACCGGGAGTACAGTGCAACGAGATCGAGATAATAGCGTGTTCGGCCGCAGTGGTCAAATTCGCATGACGATTTTTTCCAATCGATCAACTTCGAATCGTGCCGGCCGGCAAACCGCAACAGTGCGAGAGCCCGCGAGCCCTCGCGCCCATTTCCCGCCTAGCTGCGGTCCAGTTCGAACGCCTTGTGCAGCGCGCGCACCGCGAGTTCGGTGTACTTCTCGTCGATCAGCACCGAGATCTTGATTTCAGAAGTCGAGATCATCTGGATGTTGATGCCCTCTTCCGACAACGTGCGGAACATCGTGCTCGCGATGCCCACGTGCGAACGCATCCCCACGCCGACTACGGAGACCTTCGACACCTTGGGATCGCCCAGAACCGTCTCCGCCTGCACGTGCCCTTTCACCTGTCCGTTCAGGATTTCCAGCGCGCGATGATAATCGCCGCGGCCCACGGTGAATGTGAAGTCGGTCTTGCCGTTCACGCTCTGATTCTGGATGATCATGTCGATGTCGATGTTCGCATCGGCCACCGGACCGAGAATCTGATACGCGACGCCCGGCTTGTCGGGCACGCCCATGACCGCGATGCGCGCTTCGTCGCGCTGGAACGCGATACCGGAGATGACTGCCTTTTCCATAGTCTCGTCTTCTTCAAAAGTAATCAGGGTGCCCGAGTGCATCTCTTGATCGAGGCGCATGAGCGGATCGGTCAGGCTGGACAGCACCCGCGTCTTCACCTGGTACTTGCCGGCAAACTCCACCGAGCGGATTTGCAGAACCTTCGAGCCGAGGCTCGCCATTTCCAGCATTTCCTCGAAGGTCACGCGATCCAGCCTGCGCGCTTCTTCGACGACGCGCGGATCAGTGGTGTAGACGCCGTCGACATCGGTATAGATCAGGCACTCGTCGGCCTTCAGCGCCGCCGCGATCGCGACCGCCGAAGTATCGGAGCCGCCGCGTCCGAGCGTCGCGATATGGCCTTCGGGATCGACGCCCTGGAAGCCCGTGATGACCACCACCTTGCCCGCGTCGAGATCGTTGAGGACGCGTTGACCGTCGATCTCGCTGATGCGCGCCTTGGTGAACGCGCTGTCCGTCCTGATGGGCACTTGCCAGCCGGCATAGCTCACGGCTTCGAGGCCCTCGGCCTGCAGCGCGAGGGCCAGAAGGCCCACGCTGACCTGCTCGCCCGTGGAGGCAATCATGTCGAGTTCGCGCGGGTCCGGGTTCGCCGTGATGTCTTTCGCGAGTCCGAGCAGGCGGTTGGTTTCGCCGGACATCGCCGACGGCACGACGACCATCTTGTGGCCGGCTCTATGCCATTTGGCGACGCGTTTGGCGACGTTCTTGATGCGCTCCACCGAGCCCATCGAAGTACCGCCGTATTTGTGTACGATGAGTGCCATTGTCGTTTTGAACTGAAGGGAAAACCGCGCTGACGCGCTCGATGCGTTCTGCTGTGCTGTGCGTTGCGCGTTGTGCTCGACGGCTTCGGGATAGATGAAGCGAGCAACGATACGCGGATGCCGCCGCGTGCCCGCTGTGCGGTGCCGGACTCATGCGGTGCGCCCAGGATGCTTCATGTGCGCAAGGTGCGCTTTTGCGGGCGAAATTCACGTCTTTTGAACGGAGATGCCGCGCAAAGCGCGTGGCGGGCAAGCGAGCTACGGTACCCGATCGAGGCTGAAATTACAAGATTGGACCACGGCGGCGCGCCATTTTACCGGCCGGCGCACAACGCGCGCTTACGCAAGCAGCAAGTCCGGACGCCAGAGAATGCGTCGTAGCGGGGAATGCGAAGTCTGAGGCGCGACTTCGCGGTTCACGCCGATGAACGGCACGAACAGCAACGCGTCGCGGATAAAGAGCAGCGGCACGTCGCGCTTCCATGCCGGCACGCCGCGCTCCTGAAAGAGGTTCTTCAACGTGCGGCTCGGCCCATCGGCCACGAGGCGCATGCGCTCACCGCCCGCACGCGAACGCGAGACAAGCGGCGCGGCGCGCAGCAAACCTTCCGCGACCACATCGCCGACGGGGGAGTCGGCCGGCTCGAACACGAATGAGCCGCGCCACTGCGGCAGCCGCCAGACTTCGTCGCCTTGCCAGTGCAACTCGCTCGGCCGCAGGACGATTGCCGCGCCCTGGTCGAGATCCGGCGCGTCCGCGCTGTCGCCAGCCTCCCAGAAGAGCGCATTCCGATACGCGCGCAGGCACTGTCCCGCATGATCGACGCGCAGCGCGTGACCATCGCGCGCACTGGCCGCGTGTCGCAGCTGGCGCTGCATGTCCGCGATACGCGCCGTCGATGCGGCCGGCAGCCCGAGCGTGCGCATCCAGTAGCGCAGCAGATTGACGGCGCGTTCGTCGTCGAGTGCGAGGAGCGCGTCGAGCGCGAGCGCGCCCTCCTCGACGCCGCGCGCGGTCTGCATGTCGAGGATCGCGAGTTCGTCGAGCAAGCGCTGCGCGGATGCCGCGTGCGACGCCGTCCGCGCGAGCGCATCGCGAAAGCCCGGAAAATGCACCGCGAAAACCGGCAGTACGTCGTGGCGCAGCGCATTGCGCGCATAGCGCGTATCGGCGTTGGATTCGTCGTCGATCCAGCTCAGATCGCGTTCATGCGCATACTGCTCGAGCTGTGCGCGCAGCAGCCGCAGCAGCGGACGCAAGCGCGGCACGTTCGCACCGTCGAGCCGCTGCGGCGCCATCGCGGCGAGGCCCGCGACGCCCGCGCCGCGCAACAGTTGCAGCAGCACGGTTTCGGCCTGATCGTCGGCATGATGCGCGATCAGCAGCGCGGCCGCGCCGTGCGCGTCGCACAGTTCGTCGAGCGCGCGATAGCGGACATCGCGTGCGGCGGCTTCGAGGCTCTCGCCACCCGAGCGCGTGACCTCGACGTGCCGTGCGGCAAAGCGAACGCCGAGCGATGCCGCGAACGCTTCGCAGTGCGCGCCCCAGGCATCCGCGTTCGGACTCAGCCCGTGATGCACATGGAACGCGACGACGCGCGGCGCCCCAAAGCACCGCACGGCGGCATCCAGGAGAACGGTGGAATCGAGACCGCCGCTGAGCGCGACGGCGAGCACGGAATCGGCCGCAAGTCCGGCATCGGAAACCGCGGCGCGCACCGCTTCGAGGACGAGGCGGCCGGCCGGAGTTTCGCTGTCGGAGGTCACGAGCATCGCGAAGAGGTAAGCGGGAAGAAGCGAGCGTCAGAGCTGGCCGGTCATACGCCGGGCAGCGATTCCTTGAACTTGCCGTAAGCCATCAGCTTGTCGAAGCGGCGATCGCGCAACTCCTGCACGCTCATGCCCTGGAACTGACGCAACGAATCGGCGAGCGCGCGCCGCAACATCGCGGCCATGCCCTTCGGATCGCGATGCGCGCCGCCAAGCGGCTCGTTCACGATCTTGTCGATCAGACCGAGCGCCTTCAGGCGATGCGCGGTCAGGCCCAGCGCCTCGGCCGCTTCCGGCGCCTTTGCCGCGCTCTTCCAGAGAATCGACGCGCAGCCTTCCGGCGAGATCACCGAATAGGTGGAGAACTGCAGCATCATGACCGTATCGGCAACGGCGATGGCCAGTGCGCCGCCCGAGCCGCCTTCACCGATGATGGTCGTGATGATCGGCGTCTTGAGTTCGGCCATCACGTAGAGATTGCGGCCGATGGCTTCCGACTGCCCGCGCTCTTCCGCGCCGATGCCCGGATACGCGCCCGGCGTGTCGACAAACGTGAAAATGGGCATGCTGAACTTCTCGGCCACGCGCATCAGGCGCTCGGCCTTGCGGTAGCCTTCCGGACGCGGCATGCCGAAGTTGCGCAACGCGCGCTCCTTGGTGTCGCGCCCTTTCTGATGACCGATCACCATGCACGGCTGGCCGTTGAAGCGCGCGAAGCCGCCGACGATTGCGAGGTCGTCCGCGAAGGAACGATCGCCATGCAGTTCGTGAAAATCGGTGAAGAGCTCGCTGACATAGTCGAGCGTGTACGGACGTTGCGGATGACGCGCGATTTGCGACACCTGCCACGGCGACAGGTTGGCGTACAGGTCTTTCGTGAGCTGCTGGCTCTTCTTCGACAGCCGCTCGATTTCTTCCGAGATATCGACAGCGGAATCGTCCTGAACGAAGCGTAGCTCTTCGATCTTCGCTTCGAGTTCAGCGATCGGCTGCTCGAAATCCAGAAACGTGGTCTTCATGTGTTCGAGTCCTAGAACAACGGGCAGGGCGCAAGGGCGTCTATTCTAACCGCGTCCGTCCCTGATAAATGCGCGCGGGAACTATCAATTATAAATCAACGATAGCCACGCAAATGCTGTTGGAAATCAGTGGTCTGCGGGAATCGGATTGAGGCTGCGCCACATGTACCATGTCGCGACCGTGCGCCACGGTTCCCAGTTGGCAGCGACTTCGCGCGCTTCGCTGCGCGTGACCGGCTCGCCGCTGAAGTAGTTGACGCTGATCGCCTGAATAAGACCGAGATCGTCGAGCGGCAAAACGTCCGGGCGCGACAGGTTGAAGATGAGGAACATCTCCGCCGTCCATCGGCCGATGCCGCGAATCTGCGTAAGTTCGGCAATCACGGCTTCGTCGTCCATCGACGCCCATGTATCGACGTGCAGCGCGCCCGAGACGAAGTGCTGGGCGAGATCGATGATGTACTCGGTCTTGCGCTTCGACAGCCCGCACGCTTGCAGTTTCTCCGCGCCGAGCTTGATGAACTGCGCGGGCACGACTTCAGGACACGCGGTCTTCACGCGCTCCCAGATGGCTTGCGCGGCCTTCACCGAAATCTGCTGTCCGGCGACGGAACGCGCGAGCGTCGAGAAAGGATCGCCGAGATTGACGAGATGCATCTGGCCAAACTTCGGGATCAGCTTCTTGAGGATGCGGTCGCGCTTCATCAGGTCGGCGCAGGCCTTGTCCCAATAGTCGGGGCGCACGATCTCACGCGTGAGCCCGCCGACCTGCACGGGCACGGCGGCATCGGCGGTGACGGCGCGCGACTTGCGCACCACTTCGCCATGTTCCTTGTCCGCCACGAGCGATTGAGCCTTGACGGCATCGCCCGGCGATGCGCGGCCATTGCCCTTCGCGCTGCCGGCCTTCGGCGCGCGCGCGGACTCACTCGATGCACGTGCGGACACATCTTCGCCGTTGCCGCGGCGCGCACCGTTCGAGCCCGCGCCCGCCGCCGCCCCGTTCGGTGCCGCACGCTTGACCGCGGCCTTGCGTCGCGTTGCCGTGCTTGCATTTTCGGTCTTCAGCGTGTCCGATTTCAATTGCGCACCGCGCGCGCGCTTCGTTGCGGGCGACGCAGCGCTTCCTGACGCGGGTCGCTTGACCGGCGTCTTCCTGGCCGTTGCCATCTTGCCTCCTGCCTGGCGAGTCGATCAGAGGGTTCGAATGTTCGCGTTCAAACGCGACGCCATTCGGTCGACCCACCCGGTTTGTCTTCAAGCGCAATCCCGGCTTCGAGCAACTGGGCCCGGATCCGGTCTGCTTCGGCATAGTTCCTTGCCTGCTTCGCGGCGATACGCTCGGCGATTCTGGCTTCGATCTCTTGCGGCGAGAGAGCATCCGCCGCGCCCGCGCCGCCTGCCTGTTGCAGGAAAGCGCGCGGTTCGCGCCCGAGGAGACCGAGCACCTGGCCCAGCCCCTTGAGCTGCCGCGCGAGCGCAACGTCGCGCGTGCGGTTCACTTCACTCGCGAGATCGAACAGCACGGACACCGCCACGGGCGTGTTGAAGTCGTCGTTCATTGCAGACTGGAAACGCTGCGCGTTCGCCTCGTTCCAGTCAAGTTGCTGATTGTCCGGCTCGACATCTTTCAACGCCGTATATAGGCGAGTCAATGCGTTCTTCGCATCGTCGATATGCACGTCGCTGTAGTTCAGCGGCGAACGATAGTGTGCCCGTGCAATAAAGAAGCGCACGACCTCTGCATCGAATTTTTGCAGCACTTCGCGGATCGTGAAGAAGTTGCCGAGCGACTTCGACATCTTCTCACTGTCTATCTGCACGAAGCCGTTGTGCATCCAGTAGTTCACGAAGGTCTTGCCCGTGGCGCCCTCGCTCTGCGCGATCTCGTTTTCGTGATGCGGAAACTGGAGATCCTGGCCGCCGCCGTGAATGTCGAAGTGTTCGCCAAGCAGGCTGCAGCCCATTGCGGAACATTCGATGTGCCAGCCCGGACGGCCGCGTCCCCACTTCGAATCCCAGCCGGAGTCGGCAGGCTCGCCCTCCTTGGCATGCTTCCACAGCACGAAGTCGAGCGGGTCTTCCTTCGAAGAGTTGGCCGCGACGCGTTCGCCCGCGCGCAAGTCTTCGAGCGACTTGCCCGACAGCATGCCGTAGCCCGCGAACTTGCGCACCGCGTAGTTCACGTCGCCATCTTTCGCGTGATAGGCGTAGCCGTTCGTCCGCAATGCATCGATCATGCCGAGCATCTGCGGGATGTAGTCGGTGGCGCGCGGCTCCATGTCGGGACGCTCGACGCCGAGCGCATCCGCGTCTTCGTGCATCGCCTGGATGAAGCGTTGCGTGAGCGCCTTGATCGGCTCGTTGTTCTCCACCGCGCGGCGGATGATCTTGTCGTCGATGTCCGTGACGTTACGCAGGTACGTGACCTTGTAGCCGAGCGTGCGCAGCCATCGCTGCACGACATCGAACACGACCATCACGCGCGCATGACCGACATGGCAATAGTCGTAGACGGTCATTCCGCAGACGTACATGCGTACCTCGCCGGGGCGAAGCGGCGTAAAGGGTTGCTTGTCACGCGCGAGCGTGTTGTAGATGCGCAGCGAATTCATAGAGGACAGTGCGTGTGCCGGAAACAACCGTGCGTTGAGTCGCAAGCGGCGTGCTCGATGCTGGCGGGAACGGATGACACGCACACGCGAGCGCGAACACGACGGTCAGACGACCAGGACGGAGACGGCCGCGAGTGGCAAAGACAGTCCGATGTTGGCAGCGCGTGACCACGAGCACAGTGTCGTGTGCAAGGCGCGTGCGCGAAACGTCCGGACCTTTTGTTAGAATGGGTCGGAGTATAACACTCGGACTTGAGCCTATGAAGCCTCCACGCGGCCGCATGGCGGGCGTTCCCCGTCGTGCTCCGCGCGAGGCTCATGCCGTTGCCGTTCATGGTGTCTCAGCCTCCGCTTCGCACGTTATTTGCCTGCCGGGTATCTGCCGGCTCCGCACGTCCTCCGTCTTATTCCTCGACCCATAAACAAGTGACCCACGCTAACGCGCGCATGCTTCTGCAACTCTCCTGCCGGCCCGCTGCCGATCGTGTCCGCACCCGTATTCGCATGGTCTGCGCCGCGACGTTCGCGCGCGCCGTCGCCGTCGCCGTCATCGCTGTGAGCGCGTGCCTGAGCGTGCCGGGCGCGGCGCTCGCGCAGGTTTCCTCGGCCACGGCGGACGCCACGCCGCAGATCGACGCCTCCATCGCAAACAAGGACTGGAACGCCGCGCTCGTGCAACTCGATGCGCGTCTCAAAACGAATCCGCGCGATGTGCAGGCAAAGTTCAAGCGCGCTACCGTGCTCGCGCGCCTGAATCGCGACGACGAAGCCATCACCGCGTTCACCGAACTCACGCAGGCGTATCCCGAGTTGCCCGAGCCGTACAACAATCTGGCCGCGCTGTATGCAAAGAAGGGCCGCTATGAAGAGGCGCGCGCCGCGCTCGAAACGGCGGTAAAGGCGAATCCGGGCTATGCCCTCGCCTACGACAATCTCGGCGATCTTTATCTGCGGCTCGCGCGCGAATCGTACAAGCGCGCGCAATCGCTCGGCTCGGCGAGTCCGCTCACGCGTCAGCGTGTGACCGCGATCCAGAACATCATCACGCCGCCGCCGAGGAAGCGTGCGACGGCCGGTGCGGCATCGGGCGGGCAGGCGGCATCCGCGCCCGGCGCGACATCGGATGAATGGACGCCCGCGCAAGGCTCCGGCACGACGACGATGCCTTCGCCGGACAGCTATTCGCCGTTTGGCGGACCGAGCGGCCCGCTGCCGACCATGCCCTATGTCGCGCCCAACGGCCAGCCCTGAACCGGCCATGAGACGAATCCGCGCGCGCAGGCGGTAAGCTATAGCCCCTGAAGCCGTAGCCCCGCGTCGCGCCGTTGCACGACCCTTTGCATTCATCATTCGAGGATCCGACTTTCATGAAATTGCTGATGCTGGCGCTCTCCGGCGCCGCCCTGATCGCGACCGCCCCCGCCTTTGCTCAACCCGGGCAACCCGCGCAGGCTGCGCATCCGAACGTGCTCTTCAAGACTTCGCAAGGCGACATCCGCGTCGAGCTGTATCCCGAGAAGGCGCCGAAGACCGTCGAGAACTTTCTCGCCTACGTGAAGTCCGGTCAGTACAGCGGGACGATTTTTCATCGCGTGATTCCGGGCTTCATGATTCAGGGCGGCGGCTACAGCACGAGCTTCGCCGAGAAGCCGACGCGCGCGCCCATTCCGCTCGAAAGCAGGAACGGCCTGAAGAACGCCACGGGCACGCTGGCGATGGCGCGCACGAGCGATCCGAACTCGGCCACGGCCCAGTTCTTCATCAATACGGTCGATAATGCGGGCCTCGACTATCCGAACCCCGATGGCAACGGCTATGCCGTGTTCGGCAAGGTCGTCTCGGGCATGGATGTCGTGAAGAAGATCGAAGCCAGCCCGACCACGACGCGCGGCCCGATGGCCGACGTGCCGCAAAAGCCGGCCGTGATCGAGTCGGCGACCGTAGTGTCCCAGTAACGCGAAGATTCCCGGCGGCGCGCGACGGTCGCGCGCCGCTCACTCAACACACCGGAGAAAGAACATGGTCGAACTGCATACGAACCACGGCGTCATCAAGCTCGAACTCGACGCTGAAAAAGCGCCAAAGACGGTCGAGAACTTCCTGAACTACGTGAAGAAGGGCCACTACGACAACACGGTGTTCCACCGCGTGATCGACGGCTTCATGATTCAGGGCGGCGGCTTCGAGCCCGGCATGACGCAAAAGCCGACCGATGCCCCGATCAACAACGAAGCGAACAACGGCCTGAAGAACGACAACTATACGGTCGCGATGGCGCGCACGAACGACCCGCATTCGGCCACCGCGCAGTTCTTCATCAACGTGAAGGACAACGACTTCCTGAACCACTCGTCGCCGACGCCGCAAGGCTGGGGCTACACCGTGTTCGGCCGCGTGGTCGAGGGCATGGACGTCGTCGAGAAGATCAAGAAGGTCCGCACGGGCTCGAAAGGCTTCCACCAGGACGTGCCGGTGGACGACGTGGTGATCGAAAAGGCCGTCGTGGTCTGATGCGCGTTTCGTTCAGTCACGCATGATCGACACGACGTCTTTCGGTCGCGAAGCAGGACAGGAAGCAGCGGGCGCAGCGCATGACGCGCGCCCGCTGTTTTTTATTTCCGACCTGCATTTGAGCGAAGCCATCCCGAACACCGTCGCCGCGTTCGAGCATTTCATCGAAGTCACGGCGAATGGAGCGGACTCCGTCTTCATCCTCGGCGACCTGTTCGAATTCTGGGTCGGCGACGACGTGCTCGACCCCGCCGTGAACGACGAGCGCGCCCGTTTCGCGCGCCGCATGACGAAGCGGATGCACACGCTCACGGAGCGCGGCATCGGACTCTATGTGATGCATGGCAACCGGGACTTTCTGCTGGGCAAGCGCTTCATGAGGGAAGCCGGCGCAATGCCGCTGCCCGATCCTTTCCTGATGACCGCGTTCGGCGCGCGCATCGTGCTGGCCCACGGCGATGCTCTCTGCACGGCCGATCCCGCGTATCAGCGCTTTCGACGCTTCGCGCGCAATCCGCTCGCGCAGCGGCTTTTTCTTGCGTTGCCGCTCGGCACGCGGCTCGCGATCGGTCAGCGCATGCGCATGAATAGCGAAGGCGCGCGCACGCAGGAGGCATCGCTGAAATACGACGTGACGCGCAAGGCCGTCTCCACGCTCTTCATCCGCAGCCGAGCGCATACGATGATTCACGGCCACACGCATCGCCCGGCGATGCATCGCGAAGTGGAAGGCGTGCGCTGGGTGCTGCCGGATTGGGAACTCGATATTGATGCGCCGCGTGGCGGCTATCTGCGCGTCGACGCGGACGGTATTCGCGCGCTGCCGCTATAACTGGCGTTCGGCGCCGCGCGCCTCGCCTTCCATGACGGAGCAAAGGCGCTTCAGATCGACGAGCGCCCCGCCGTCAATGCCGTGCAGCGCTTCGATGCGCGCCCCGAGCCGCTCAAGCGCCGCGACGATTTCATCGGTGCGCTGCGCCTGCGTCGATGCGTGATCGATCAGGCCGTGAATCGCGAGCGAAACGGGATCATCCGCGTTCGGCGTGATGCCGTACGCGCAGAACGCCGCGCCCGCCTGCTCGCGAGCACCTTCCTTCCTGGCAACCGAGGGCGCAACCGCCGGCATCACGATCCGCGCCGGATTGCCCACCGCCGTGCCGCCCGCGGGCACCGGCTTCACGACGACCGCGTTCGAGCCGATCTTCGCCTGCGCGCCGACGGTAAAGCTGCCGAGCACCTTCGCGCCCGCGCCGACGATCACGCCGCGCTCGAGCGTCGGATGCCGCTTCGCGCCGCGCGCGAGCGACGTACCGCCGAGCGTCACGCCCTGATAGATGGTGCAGTCGTCGCCGATCTGAGCCGTTTCGCCGATCACGACGCCCATGCCGTGGTCGATGAACACGCGCCGTCCGAGCGTCGCGCCCGGATGAATTTCGATGCCGGTGAGAAAGCGCGCGATCTGCGAGGTGAACCGTCCGAGCCAGCGCCAGCCGCGGTGCCAGCACGCATGCGCGACGCGATGCAGAACGATCGCGTGCAGACCCGGGTAACACGTGACGACTTCAAAGACGCTGCGCGCGGCAGGATCGCGCTCGCGGATGGCGGCAATGTCTTCGCGAAGTCGTTCGAACATATCGGAGCCTCGTTGGGGAAAGGTGCGCTGTGTGCCTCGCGCGGCTTTAGCTGTCAAAGCGCGAAGCTTATATCGGTGAGCCGCTTTTTGCCGGCCTTGCCGCTTGCAGGACGGCCTTACCGAACGCGCCGGACATCCCCAATCTCAGCGCGATCACCGCCTACGGCTTCTTTGCAGCCAGAAGAATATGCTTTGCAACGCCTCGGAGAATGTTCACTTCCTCACGTTCGAGGCCCGCTCGTGCAAAAAGCCGCCGCACGCGCGACATCAGTTTCTTCGGATTGTTGCGATCCAGAAACTCCAGCGCGACGAGTGCTTCCTCGAGGTGCACGTACATGCCTTCTATTTCATCGCTCGATGCACCGTGCCCCGGTGTGGCCACAACCGGCGAGTCCGGCGCGGCTTCGTCGAAGGCGAGGCGCAATTCATAAGCGAGCACCTGCACCGCCTGCGCCAGATTGAGCGAGCTATAGGCGGGATTGGCTGGAATGTGCGCGAGCGCACTGCAACGCTCGACGTCCGTATTGGCGAGGCCCGTGCGCTCGTTGCCGAACACGAGCGCGATATCGCCCTGGCGTGCGAACTCGCGCGCGCGTTCGGCTACCGCGCGAGGCGGCATCTGCGGCGGGCCATACTCGCGCATGCGCGCCGTCAGCGCAACCGACCAGCGCACGCCGACGAGCGCATCCGCGAGGGTATCGACGACCTGCGCGGCTGCGAGCACGTCGTCCGCGCCGCTTGCCATGGCAATGGCTTCGGGCTCGTGCTTCACACCGGCGACGCGCGGCGCGACCAGAACGAGGCGTGAAAAGCCCATTGTCTTGATTGCGCGCGCCGCGGCGCCGACGTTGCCCGGATGGCTCGGCTCGACGAGGATGAATCGCGTCGACGGAAAGCCGCCGGCGGAAGGGGAAAGTTCGTTGGGTTCCAAGGCGCGGTTCGTGCTGAAGTTATTGCCGACAGTTGCGGGAGGTGCGTAGTCGGGTAACGCAACCCGTCATGGTATCGCCCTTTAGCGCAGACCGAACGGAAGGCGAAGACGCGAGGCACGAACGTGGAAACGGAAGGCGGCGCGGTTCGGGTAAAATGACGCCTTCGCGTATCGTGAACGTCTGCGAGCGCCCCGCTCTTATTCAATTCGTCTTTCGTCGACATTGTCGTTGTCGCCCACATCATCGCCCGCGCAGAGTGCCTGCAACCGCGCGCGGCGGCCAAAGGATTTCGCTCATGCATCCGATGCTCAATATCGCTGTCAAGGCCGCGCGCCGCGCCGGACAGATCATCAACCGCGCGTCGCTGGACCTGGACCGCGTGCTCGTCAGCAAGAAGCAGCACAACGACTTCGTCACGGAAATCGACAAGGCGGCCGAAGCCGCCATCATCGAGACGCTGCATACCGCCTATCCCGACCATTCGATTCTCGCCGAAGAATCCGGCAAGGACGATCGCGACTCGGAATACCAGTGGATCATCGATCCGCTCGACGGCACCACCAACTTCATCCACGGCTTCCAGTATTACTGCGTGTCCATTGCGCTCGTGCACAAGGGCATCGTGGCCCAGGCGGTCATCTATGATCCGACGCGCAACGATCTCTTCACGGCATCGCGCGGACGCGGCGCGTATCTGAACGACCGGCGCATTCGCGTGGGCAAGCTAGACCGTTTGTCGGACGGGCTCATCGGTACGGGCTTCCCGTTCCGCGACGGCCAGGGACTGAACGCCTACATGCGCCTCTTCAGCGAAATGACGCTGTCGTGCGCGGGACTGCGCCGTCCGGGCGCCGCTGCACTCGACCTTGCGAACGTCGCGGCCGGACGTCTCGATGGCTTCTTCGAGCAGGGCATTCACCCGTGGGACATTGCAGCGGGCAGCCTGCTCGTGACCGAAGCGGGCGGGCTCGTCGGCAATTACACCGGCGAATCGGACTTCCTGTTCCGGAACGAGATCGTCGCCGCGAACCCGAAGGTCTACGCGCAGATGATCAAGATTCTCGACCCGTACTCGCGCACGCGTCTCACGGGCGAGTAAGCGAACAAGCGAGTCCATGCAGCACGGAGCGCGCGCCGTCGCGCTCCTTCTCCCGGTTTTCATTCGGCGCCCGCCTGAGGTGCAATCTGCACTGAATGCCGGGCTCCGCTAGAGTGCAATCTTCTGCCTCGTAATCAGCGGAACGCGCATTCTCCGTCCCCCGCTTCGTCTCGGCTTCCGTCTTTCACTTCCCGCGCCACACGCCCGGCATCCAGCCCGTCATGAAAAAAGGCTTCTACACGATCATCGCCGCACAGTTCGTTTCGTCGCTGGCGGACAACGCGCTATTGATAGCCGCCATCGCGATGCTCGCCGTCGTGCGTTCCGCGCCGTGGGTCACGCCGCTCCTGCAGATTTTCTTCACGATTTCCTACGTGGTGCTCGCGCCATTTGTCGGCGCGTTCGCCGATGCCCTGCAAAAGCGCCACGTCATGTTCATCTCGAACGCGCTGAAAGCAGGCGGCTGCGCGATGATGATCGCGGGCGTGCATCCAATGATCGCTTACGGTGTGGTCGGCCTGGGCGCGGCGGCGTACTCGCCCGCGAAGTACGGCATTCTCACGGAACTGCTGCCGCCGCAGAAGCTGATCCCGGCGAACGCGTGGCTCGAATCCGCGACGGTCGGATCGACCATACTGGGCACGGTAATAGGCGGCGCGCTCGTGAGCCAGGTCGTCGAACGCTGGATCGGGCACGCGCATATACCGTTCATGGGCACCGCCGCGCACGCCGCGATGTTCGCCGTCATGCTGATCTACGCGTCGGCGGCCGTCATCAACGCGTTCATCCCCGATACCGGCGCGCGCTATCCGAACCTGCTCTCGCAGCCGACGCGCCTCGTCCACGATTTCTCGCATTGCTTCAAGGTGCTGTGGCGCGACAAGCTCGCGCAGATCGCGCTATGGGTCACGACGCTCCTGTGGGGCGCGGCCGTCACGCTGCAATTGCTCGTGCTCAAGTGGGCCGACGCCAATCTCGGCCTGTCGCTGTCGAAGGCTGCGGTGTTGCAAGGCGTGACCGGCGTAGGCATTGCGCTGGGTGCGGCGGCGGCATCGGCGTGGATCTCGCTGCGCCATTCGCTCAAGGTGCTGCCGGTTGGGGTGCTGATCGGCGCGGTGGCCGTCGCAATGGCCTTCTACAACAAGGATCTGTTTCCGGCGGGGGCGGGCGTGCACGTCGGCCCGTTCTTCGCGCCGGCTTATATTCTGATGGCGTATCCGCTGATGATCGCGCTTGGCGGGCTCTCGGGATTTTTCATCGTGCCGATGAACGCGATTCTCCAGCATCGCGGGGCGACGCTGCTGTCGGCGGGCCATTCCATCGCGGTGCAGAACTTCAACCAGAATCTCGCCGTGCTCGCCATGCTCGGTTCCTACGCGCTGCTTCTCACGGAGAAAGTGCCAGTGCAATGGATCATCGTGATCTTCGGCGTGTTCGTCTGCACATTGATGGCGCTCGCGATGCGCCGGCACACGCGCAACGAACGCGAAGTCGATCTCGGCGCGCTCGTCGAGGAATGAAGTTTGCTGCGCACCTAAGTCCGGCTTCCCGCCTGCATCGACGTGACAAGGGAACGATGGCGAAGGAGCCGACGTCGTAACAGACAGGAAAGGCGCATCAGCGCAAGGGCGACGCGGCGCGGGCACTCGATGCGCCCGCCCACGCGCAGCCATTCTTCGGCACGTCAAATAAAGGAGCACGCAAATGGGATTGTTCACACGTTCGACGCTCGACAGCAAAATCAATGGCGCAGCCAATGTCGGCCAGCGCGCCGCGCGCGGGGCGAGCGATGTCGTCGATTCGGCCAGCGATCAGCTGCGCAGCCTGCTCGATGATCTGGAAAGCTCGCTTCAAGGCGCGAAGGAAATCGACGCTGACAGGTTGCGCAAGCAACTGCAGTCGAAGCTGAAATTCGCCCGCTCGCAGATGGACGGCGCGAGCACCGTGATTACGGGCAAACTCGGCGACGCAGCTGATTATGCCGACGAGTTCGTGCATGACCGGCCGTGGCATACGCTCGGCGTGGTGGCGGGCCTCGCGCTGCTGATCGGCTTTCTGGCGGCACGCTCGTAAGAGCTTGCAGGCCTGCCGCACGGAATCACGGGGCCGCCGCTGGCGGCCCCGCTCGTTTCCGCCGCACGTGTCTCGTCCTATCCTTCCTATCCCGTTCAGCCGACTCCGCCGCCCAACCTCGACAGGTTAAACTCTTGCCCTATTGGCTGATTTGCGGCTGAACGCACGCCGCGTTCGGCCCGTTCGCTCTCACCGCACGCAAGATGGGCAATCACACGGCAACTCCCGACTCCCCTTCCGCCTCGGCCGCGGCCGCGCTTCCTGCGAATTTCGCGCAGCACACGCCGATGATGCAGCAGTATCTGCGCATAAAAGCAGAGCATCCCGGCACGCTCGTTTTTTATCGCATGGGCGACTTCTACGAGCTCTTTTTCGACGATGCCGAGAAAGCCGCGCGTCTGCTCGATCTCACGCTCACGCAGCGCGGCGCATCGGGCGGCAATCCGATCCGGATGGCGGGCGTGCCGCATCATGCGTGCGAGCAATATCTGGCGAAGCTGGTGAAGCTCGGGGAGTCCGTGGCGATCTGCGAACAGATCGGCGACCCCGCCACATCGAAAGGGCCGGTCGAGCGAAAAGTCGTGCGCGTCGTGACGCCCGGCACGCTGACCGACGCCGCGCTGCTCTCCGACAAAAGCGATGTCTATCTCCTCGCGCTTTGCCCGGCACATAACCGGCGCGGCGTGGTGACGAGCGTGGGCCTCGCGTGGCTGAACCTGGCGAGCGGCGCGCTGCGGCTCGCGGAGCTCGCGCCCGAGCAAGTGGCGGCGGCGCTCGAGCGCATTCGTCCGTCGGAAACGCTCATCTCAGATACGGTCACGGACGTGCGCGCGACCTTCGGGGTCGCCACGCTCGCCGCGCAAACGCGCGTGCCCGCCTGGCACTTCGACGTCGGCTCCGGCGCCGAGCGCCTGCGCGAGCAATTGAACGTCGCAAGTCTCGACGGCTTCGGCGGCGAAACGCTCATGTGCGCGTGCGGCGCGGCCGGCGCCCTTCTGCTCTATGCGGCGGCAACGCAAGGCCAGCAGTTGCGCCACGTGCGCAGCCTGAAGGTCGAATACGAATCGGAGTACATCGGGCTCGATCCCGCGACGCGCCGCAATCTCGAACTCACCGAGACGTTGCGCGGCACCGAAGCGCCCACGCTGTGCTCGCTGCTGGATACCTGCTGCACGACAATGGGCAGCCGCCTCTTGCGTCACTGGCTGCATCATCCGCCGCGCGATGCGTCGGTTGCAAAAGCGCGCCAGCATGCGATCGGCGCGCTGCTCGACGCGCCTGCATCCAGCGGGCTCGATGCATTGCGCACGGCCCTGCGCAAGATTTCGGATATCGAACGCATTACCGGACGGCTCGCGCTCCTGTCGGCGCGTCCGCGCGATCTTTCGTGCCTGCGCGATACCTTCGCCGCCCTGCCCGATCTCCAGGCGCTCGTCGCCGCACTGCCCGCGCAAGCGGCGGCGCTCGTGCGCATCGGTGCTGCGCTCGAACCGCCGCGCGAGTGCCTTCATCTGCTGGCGAGCGCCATCGCGCCCGAGCCCGCCGCGCTGATCCGCGATGGCGGCGTGATCGCGCGCGGCTACGACGCCGATCTCGACGAATTGCGCGATATTTCGGAGAACTGCGATCAATTTCTGATCGACCTCGAAGCGCGGGAGCGCACCCGCACCGGCATCGGCAATCTGCGCGTCGAGTACAACAAGGTGCACGGCTTTTATATCGAAGTCACGCGCGGTCAGACCGACAAGGTTCCCGACGACTATCGCCGCCGTCAGACGCTCAAGAACGCCGAGCGCTACATTACGCCCGAACTGAAGGCGTTCGAAGATAAGGCGCTGTCCGCGCAAGAGCGGGCGCTCGCACGCGAACGCGCGCTCTACGACGCACTGCTGCAGAACCTGCTGCCCTTCATCGCGGATTGCCAGCGCGTCGCAAGCGCGCTCGCCGAACTGGACTTGCTCGGTGCGTTCGCGGAGCGAGCCCGCGCGCTCGACTGGGTGGCGCCGGAGTTCGTGGCGGATGCGGGCATCGATATCGAACAGGGACGGCATCCGGTCGTCGAGGCGCAGGTCGAGCAGTTCATCGCGAACGACTGCTGCCTCGGTCACGAGCGCAAGCTGCTTCTTATCACCGGCCCGAACATGGGCGGTAAATCGACTTTCATGCGGCAGACGGCGTTGATCGCGCTGATGGCTTATGTCGGCAGCTATGTGCCGGCGAAACGCGCGCGCTTCGGCGCGCTGGATAGAATCTTCACGCGCATCGGCGCAGCGGACGATCTCGCGGGCGGGCGGTCCACCTTCATGGTCGAGATGACCGAGGCTGCCGCGATTCTGAACGACGCGAGTGCATCGAGCCTAGTGCTCATGGACGAAATCGGCCGCGGTACTTCCACGTTCGACGGCCTCGCGCTTGCATGGGCCATCGCGCGGCATCTGCTTTCGCACAATCACTGCTACACGCTGTTCGCGACGCATTATTTCGAATTGACGCAACTGCCCACCGAGTTCGCGCAGGCGGCGAACGTGCATCTTTCGGCTGTCGAGCACGATCACGGCATCGTATTCCTGCATTCGGTCGACGAAGGCCCCGCGAATCAGAGCTACGGCCTGCAAGTGGCGCAACTCGCGGGCGTGCCGGCCGCGGTGATTCGTGCCGCGCGCAAGCATCTCGTGCATCTGGAGCAGCAGTCGATCGGCCAGCCGACGGCGCAGTTCGATCTCTTCGCAAGCCCGCCGTATGCCTTCGAAGACGCAGCCGACGACGAGCCGGCCAAGAGCGATACGCCGCCGCATCCGGTGCTGCACAAGCTGCGCGCGCTCGATCCGAACGATCTGCGTCCGCGCGATGCGCTCGATCTGCTCTACGAACTACATGAACTGGCGAAGCCCGCGCCGGACGCCTCGCATTGAGCGCACCGCGGCGAACCGCGCGTCGCGCCCTATGAGCGCGACGGCGCGCGTGCTGGCGGGCGCGCTCGCAACGACGCTGATGTGCGGCGAGTTCGTCGGCGCGCATGCGCAAGGCAGCGAGCCCGTGTCGTTCGCCGTCATCGCGGATGCGCTCACCCGCCCCGCCGACGAAGCGCCCGTGCGCCAGATGCTCGATGCGATCGGGCGCGAGCGCGATATCGCGTTCATTGTCTACGACGGCAACGTGAAAGGCGCGGCCGAGCCATGCCGCGACAGCATCTATCAGGCGCGACGCGATCTGCTCGATGCATCGCGCGCACCGCTCGTGCTTCTGCTCGGTCAGCACGACTGGACCGATTGCGGCCTCACACACGGCGGCACGTATGACCCCGTCGAGCGCCTCGACTTCGTTCGGCAGCTTTTTTCCCCGGACGCCAATTCGCTCGGACAGAACCCGCTCGTGCTCGCGCGCGAAAGCGACGTCGCGCGCTTCCGGCAGTTTCGTGAAATCGTGCGCTGGCAGGCCGAAGGCATTGCGTTCATCGGCCTCAATGCCCCGAGCCCGAACAATCATTATCTGACCGCCGGCGGGCGCAACGGGGAGTTCGAAGACCGCGCGGTCGCAACGACCTTCTGGCTCGAGCACGCGGCGGAAACGGCGCGGCGCTCGGGCATGCGCGCGCTCGTTATCCTGCTTCAGGGCGACCCCGACTTCGCGAGATACGAGCGGCGCGACCGCTTCGCATGGTTGCGTTTCTCGCGCTGGAATCAGCCGCGCGACGGGTTTCTCGAACTGAAACGCAGTCTCGTCAAGGCGGCCGAAACGTTTCGCGGCCCCGTCATCGTCATTCACCGAACCGATGCGGCCGAGCCGAACGGTTTCCATATCGATCAGCCTTTGCGCAACGACAAGGGCCTGACGGTGACGAATCTGACGCGAGTCGCGCTTGCGTTGAAGAAGCCGCAATCGCAATGGCTCGAAATCGTGAGCGATGCGCAATGGCATCCGCCGTTTCGCTTGCGCGTGCGCGATGTCCGGGATCTACGCGATTCACATAGACACGCAAACGGAGAGCCGCAAGCCGAGACGCCCGCGCACGCGGCACCGTCCAGCGTCCCGTATGCGCCTTCGTATCCGGCGCCCGTGCAGCCGCACAGCGACGTGCCCGGGTCGTTGCCGCCACTTCCCTCGCTGATGCAGCCGGCCTCCGGCCTGCCGCCGATTCTCACGCCGCCGCAAGCGCTGCCGCCGCTTCTTCCAACACCGGCGTCAGGCGTGCCGAATGGCGCACCGCTGCCCGAGCCGGACGGTGGCAAGAGCCAATGAAAAGCGCAGCCGAGGCTGCGCTTTTCGACTACCGCGTGAGACGTCCCGCGCGCTTCAGTGCAGCGTCGGCCCCGAATTCCCGGGCGGCTCGTCGTCTTCGTCTTCGTCCGCGATTTGCAGGCCATCCGCGCCGTGCGCGTGCTGATGCTCCATCTCGTCCTCGGTGGCGGTGCGCACTTCCTGCACCGACAGCGCAAAACGCAGCGACATGCCCGCTAGCGGATGATTGCCGTCCAGCACGACCTTGTCTTCGGCGACATCCGTGACCGTGTAGATCAGTGAGTCGAGTTCGTCGTCGCTGTCTTCGGGCGTGCCTTCGAACTGCATGCCGACTTCGAGCGGCTCGGGGAACCGATTGCGCTCTTCTATTTTGACCAGCTCGGGGTCGTACTCGCCGAACGCGTCTTGCGGCTCGAGCTGAATCAGCGTTTCATAACCCGGCTCATGACCGTCCAGCGCTTCCTCGATCTTGGGGAACGTGCCATCATAGCCGCCGTGCAGATAGACCATCGGCTCGTCGCTTTCTTCGATCAGATTGCCTTGCGCATCCGACAGCTTGTAAGCGACCGAAACGACAGTGCCTTTCGCAATTTTCATTGAACCCTCCAAGATACAAGCCTCGATTATACGATGCCCCAGCGGCCCCCTGACGTTACAGCCTTGCCCCTTCCCCGCCTTCCCGAGCCCTCCGGCGCGCCGCTTCCCGACGAAGTGTCACCCCTGTTGGGCAATCGCACGCCGCGACAGTTCATGCGACGCTACTGGCAGAAAAAACCGCTGCTGATCCGCCAGGCTATCCCGGGTCTGTCAGCGCCGCTCGCGCGGGAAGAGCTTTTCGAACTGGCCGATCTCGACGATGTCGAGTCGCGCCTCATCACGCACTTTCGCAATACATGGAATCTGGAGCACGGACCGTTTGCGCCGGACGAACTGCCGTCGGTGAAGAAGCGCGAATGGACGTTACTCGTGCAAGGCGCGAACCTACATGACGAGCGTGCGCACGCATTGATCAACCGTTTCCGCTTTATCCCAGACGCGCGTCTCGACGATCTCATGATCTCCTACGCAACCGACGGCGGCGGCGTCGGTCCGCATTTCGACTCTTACGACGTGTTTCTGTTGCAGGTTCACGGCAAACGCCGCTGGCGCATTGGCGCGCAGCGCGATTTATTGCTAAAAGCCGGGCTGCCATTGAAAGTTTTACAGCACTTCGAGCCCGAGGAAGAATGGGTGCTGGAACCGGGCGACATGCTGTATCTGCCCCCGCATATCGCGCACGACGGCATTGCCGAAGGCGAATGCATGACGTGCTCCATCGGCTTTCGCGCGCCGTCCACGCGGGAACTGACCGCGCAGTTTCTCTATCACCTTGCCGAACGCACCGGCGACGATACCGCGCAGCAAAAAGCCGATGTGCGGTATCGCGATCCGGCGCAGCCGCCGGTCGCAACGCCAGCCGAATTGCCTGCGCTGCTCGTCGACCGCGTTGGCGCGATCCTTGCGAAGCTCAGGTGGACTGAAAAAGATATCGCCGAGTTTCTAGGCACTTATCTAAGCGAGCCGAAAGCGAATGTCGTATTCGACCCGCCGCCGCGCGCACTAAATGAGCAAAGATTTGTAGACCGCGCGAAAAAGACGGGGATCAGACTAGATAGAAAGACGATTTTGCTCTACAACACGCACTCGTATTTCGTTAATGGCGAGGCCGCTGCGTTATCGGCAAGGGCTAAAAAGTGGCTACCGGAGTTGGCTGATACACGGCGTCTGGAGGCGAAACGCTTTGTAACACTTACAGACGATTCGGCAATGACATCCCTGCTACACGAGTGGTATCGTGCGGGCTGGATTCAGACGGACCCATCGGCCTGAAACGCTTTGTGCGAAAGCGCTGGCGCACTTTCATCAAAGGCCGTTGGTTTTGCTGTTCCGCAATACGAAAATTTGTATGAGAAAGACAACGTACCGGCCCCTCATTTATCGACGGTCGTTACGAAAGTGCCTATAATTTCCGCCCAAGCCGTAGTAAGTCTCACACGAAAAAGAATTGTGGGGCTCCGCAGCGGCCCGGGTCGGTGTTGGAGCACACATTACCGGTACTTTGCGCTGTTGCTTACCTTTAACCATAAAAGGACGTGATCATGAAGAAATCCCTCCTCGTAGCATCCCTGTTGGCTGCTGTTGCTCTGGCTGCATGCAACAAGTCTAGCGAAACGGCTGCTCCGAGCGCTGCA